>WNGI01001793.1_pt1 | contig 18233 bp, 14 predicted proteins | sample 5400621 | NCBI WGS metagenome assembly WNGI01 (sample SAMN13153374, study PRJNA577476) | soil metagenome | isolation source: 20 cm soil or saprolite under Garry oak tree replicate 1 | place: USA:California | collected 2016-06-15
GGAGGTGATCCACCCGGCCGAGGGCGGCCCCTCCGCGGCCGGGCAGCCGTTGGTCACCCCGCAACCCGGCGCCGAGGCCCGCGAGATCGTCAAGGAGTTCCTCAACGCGAACGTCGGCGAGCCGGACGACCCGCGCAGTGCGCACCTGTTCCTCACCCCCGGCGAGCAGAGCAAGTGGTCCGACAACACGGTCGCGATCCTCCAGCAGGACCCCCGGATCGACTTCGCCGTGCCGGACAGTTCCAGCGACAGCAAGACCCGGGTGACGGTCAGCGGCACCCAGATCGGCCGGCTCGGAGCCGACGGGACGTACACGCCTGAGCCGGCCTCGACGGGCGGCGGCGGGCAGCAGTGGCAGAACACGTTCACGCTCGTGCTCGTCGACGGCCAATGGCGCATTAGTGACCTGCCGGACGGTCTGATCGTGACCGAGGCGGACTTCGCGGCCGCCTACCTGCCCGCGCGCAAGCTGTACTTCTTCGACCTGCAGGAGGAGCACCTCGTTCCCGATCTGCGGTACTCGGCACTCACGAGCGAGCAGGCGATCGCGTCCTGGCAGCTGACCCAGCTGCTCGGTGGCCCTCGCCGCCCACAACTCGACGGCGCGGTCCGCAGCGAGGTGCCGCCCAGCCAAGGGACGCTGTCCGCGCGTCCATCCATCAAGGTCAGCGGACAGTTCGACAGCGTCGAGTTGCCGGGAAGTTCGCAGCTCGACGCGCCGACGAAGCGGAAACTCGCCGCCCAGCTGATGGCGACATTCGGCCAGCTAGAGGCGCAGGCGGTCATGACCATCACCGACGGCGGTCGCCCGATCGACATTCCGTCGATTCCGCAGCGCTTCACCAAGTCGGACATCTCCGCGGCGACCGGTCTGTTCGGCTCCATCCAGCCGCCCGTCTTCTACATCGATCGCCAAGGAAGGCTCGTCGACGCGAAGGGCGCGCTGGTAGAAGCGAATGGCAAGCCGTTCAAGGGTCCGCTCGGCCCTGGGCCGCACATCCTGACGTCTGTGGCCGTCGCGGCGCGAAACTCCGACAACTACGAGGTCGCCGTAACGACGGGCAGCGGCGCATCGGAGGCGCTCTGGATCGGCAAGCTCGTCAGCAGCCTGCACAAGGCCGAGGTTGGAATCGGGCCGCTGACCCGGCCGTCGTGGGCGCCCGGGCTGACCGAGGCGTGGGTCGCATCCGGCGCGCACCTGTTCCGCGTGTCCGATCGTGCCAAGGCGATCCGAGTCACCGGCTCGCCCGAAGGCGCGATCACGGCATTGCGATTCAGCTCCGACGGCACCCGTCTCGCATTGATCGTGCAGGGCAAGGCCGGCGGTGCGCAGTTGTGGATCGCGGCGGTGGTCCGGGCGAGCGGGACGGTGCGCCTGGACAACCCGCAGCCGATCACGACGCAGCACTACGCGCTCACCGACGTCGCCTGGAACGACGACACGACGCTCTACGTCATCGGCAAGGATTCGAGCCACAACCCCGGGATCTGGTCGATTCAGGCCGACGGATCGAACCTGCAATCGCGTCCGACGGGTGGACTGCCGAGCGCCCCGGACAGCATCACTGCCGCCCCCGGTGGCGGTATGCCGGCGTGGGTTTCGGCGGGCCCCGGCGTCTTCCAGCAGACGTCGGACTGGGAGGGCCCGAACAACCAGACGACCTACGGGTCGAAGCCGGTCTACCTGGAGTAGCGCCCTGGATCCCGTCGTCCACAGCGCGCCGGGCTATCCACAGGCCGGCTTTTGGCTGTGCTCCGGCTTCGCCTGCCGGGCAGGCTGAATCCATGCTGCACCAGCTGGCCGATCTCGTGCTGCCACGTCATTGCGCTGCATGCGGCGCGGCCGGGCGCCCGCTGTGCCGCGCCTGTACGCCCGCGGAGGCACTGGTCCTTCTCGGCGGCTCGGAGCTCCCGATCGCCGCCGCCGGCGCGTATGTCGGCGGGCTGCGCCGCGCCGTGCTGGCCTACAAAGAACGTGGCAGGCGCGATCTCGTCGGCCCGCTCGCAGCCGTGCTGGCTCCCGCGCTCGCGGCGATCCCGATACCGGGCACCGTCCTGGTTCCGGTGCCGTCAGCCCGCACCGAGGTGCGGCGACGCGGCGGTGACCACATGCTGCGCCTGGCGCGACGCGCGGGTGGTCTGCTCGGCATGCCCGTCATGCCGGCACTGCGGCTGGTCAGGCCGGTTCGTGACTCGGCCGGTCTCGGCGAGCGTGCGCGGCGAGCGAATCTGGACGGGGCCATCGCGGCTGATGCGGGCCCTCCAGGCTCCGTCGCGGTGATCGTCGACGACATCGTCACCACGGGGGTCACGCTGGCCGAGGCAGCGCGGGCGTTGCGTGCCGCCGGCTGGCCGGTGGCCGGGGCAGCGGTGCTCGCGGCGACGCCGCGGCGCCGGGCGCGGGGCCGTGCGGCCGCTTGATGTGAATCTTCGCTGAGGAGGGCTATCGGCGTGTTCGCCGTCTGGCGAGTCGGCCAACTCCGGTCTAGCGTTGACGCGACCTGACCGAGTTGGCGTTTCATCGCCACCGCGCACGGTCTCCGACGACGTATGACCCGTGCGCGGCGTCGGTACGACGCCGTGATGGCAACGGTGGAGGGCATATGGACGTCGTGGTGCACGGGCGCAATGTCGAGGTCCCAGACCATTTCCGAGTTCACGTAACGGACAAGCTCGGCAAGGTCGAGCGATATGACCAGAAGATCATCCGCGCAGACGTCGAGCTGCATCACGAACGCAATCGCCGGCAGAACGGCAGCTGCCAACATATCGAGATCACCTGCCGCACCCGGGGGCCGGTCGTGCGCAGCGAGGCCTGCGCCGAGGACTTCTACAAGGCGCTCGACGTCGCTTCGGAGAAGCTCGAACGCCGGTTCCGCCAGGCCGCCGACCGGCGGCGCGTGCACCATGGCCGGCGGACTCCCACGTCGCTCGCCGCGGCGACCGCGGGCAGCGCGGTGGTCGTCGAGACGGCCGTCGACGTGATCGATGACGCGGAGTTCGAGGCCGGACCCGGTCGGGTCGTTCGGGAGAAGGAGCATCCGGCCAAGCCGATGACCATCGACCAGGCCCTGTTCGAGATGGAACTCGTCGGCCACGACTTCTACCTGTTCGCCGACCTCGACACGGGCCGGCCGAGCGTCGTCTATCGCCGCCATGCCTACGACTACGGCCTGATCCGGTTGGCGGGCTAGCTCCGGGCGGCGCGGCCGAGCGCGAGCCGGGCCTCGGCGTGGATCGTCCCGTCCGGGCCGGCGGACACAGCCTCGCCGGCATCGCTTGCCAGGCGGCCGAAGAGCAGGCCGTCCGCAGGTCCCTGGGGCGTGAATTCGCGGCCGCGCATCAGCCCTTCGAACCGGAAGCCCGCCGCGAGCGCAGTCTTGGCCGAGGCGACGTTTCGCGCCGCGCACCGGATCTCCACTCGGTGCACGCCGTGGTCGAACGCCCACGCGGCCAGCGTCCGGGTGGCCTCCGCGGCGTACCCGTTGCCCTGCGCGGCCACGGCGACCCAGTAGCCGATCTCGCTCATGGTTTCGCGTGGCTTCGGCAGCCGCAGCTCCGCGGCTGCGACCAGGCGCCCGGTTTCCGCCTCGACGACCGCATTGCCGATGCCGGTACCGCTGCGCCGCCCGGCATGCCCCAACTCGGTGACGAACTGGACGGCGTCAGCCCGGGTGTACGGGTCGGGCAGCGGCAGGAACTCGTGCATCGCCGGGGCGGCCATGATCAACTCGACGTCCGAGGCGTCGCCGGGACGCCACGGACGCAGCGTCAGCCGGTCAGTGGTCAGGACGAGATCGTCGAGGTCGATGCCGTTCCATTGGCCCACGTAGCCACCCTGCCACCCCCATTCATGTCGATCATGGGCGCCCTGCGGCGGCCACGCCCGTGACCGATCCGTGATGAGTGGCCACAAACCCGTACCATGGCCGCCGTGGTTCTTGCGAAGCTTCTGCGCGCCGGTGAAGGCAAGTCGGTTCGACGCCTGTCGGTGATCGCCGAGCACATAGAGACGCTCGAAGACGACTACGTAGGCCTGACCGACGCCGAGCTGCGTGAGCAGACCGACGTGTTCAAGGAGCGCTTCGCCGACGGCGAGACGCTCGACGATCTGCTGCCCGAGGCCTACGCCGTGGTACGTGAAGCCGCGCGGCGCACGCTCGGCCAGTTCCACTACAAGGTGCAGCTGATGGGTGGCGCGGCGCTGCATCTGGGCAACATCGCCGAGATGAAGACCGGTGAGGGCAAGACCCTTGTGTCGACCCTGCCGGCGTACCTGAACGCGCTTGCCGGCAACGGCGTGCACATCGTCACGGTCAACGACTACCTCGCCAGCCGCGACGCGGACTGGATGGGACGCGTACACCGCTTCCTCGGCCTGTCGGTCGGCAAGATCCTCTCCGAACTACCGCCGGAGAAGCGCAAGGCCTCCTACGCCTCCGATATCACCTACGGCACGAACAACGAGTTCGGCTTCGACTACCTGCGCGACAACATGGCCTGGTCGCTCGACGACCTCGTGCAGCGTGGCCACAACTACGCCATCGTGGACGAGGTCGACTCCATCCTGATCGACGAGGCGCGCACCCCGCTGATCATCTCCGGACCGGCCGAGGAGAACCAGCGCTGGTATCTCGAGTTCGCCCGCCTGTCACCGCGGATGAAGCGCGACCAGCACTACGAGGTCGAAGAGGGCAAGCGCACCGTCGCGGTCAGCGAGGAGGGCGTGGCATTCGTCGAGGACCAGCTCGGTATCGACAACCTCTACGAGGCCGCCAACACCCCCCTCGTCGGCTACCTCAACAACTCGCTCAAGGCCAAGGAACTCTACAAGCGCGACCGCGACTACATCGTCACCAACGGCGAGGTGCTCATCGTCGACGAGTTCACCGGCCGCGTCCTGCACGGTCGCAGATACAACGAGGGCATGCACCAGGCCATCGAGGCCAAGGAAGGCGTCCAGATCCAGCAGGAGAACCAGACTCTCGCGACGATCACGCTGCAGAACTACTTCCGCCTCTACGACAAGCTGTCCGGGATGACGGGCACGGCGCAGACCGAGGCCGCCGAGCTGCACCAGATCTACAAGCTCGGCGTCGTCCCGATTCCGACCAACATGCCGATGATCCGCGGCGACGAGACCGACCTGATCTACAAGACCGAGGACGCCAAGTTCGCCTCCGTCGTCGACGACATCGCCGAGCGGCACGAGGCGGGTCAGCCGGTGCTGGTCGGTACGGCAAGCGTCGCGAAGTCCGAGCGGCTGGCGTCGCTGCTGCTGCGCCGCGGTATCCCGCACGAGGTTCTCAACGCGAAGAACCACGCACGTGAGGCCGCGATCATCGCAAACGCGGGCCGCAAGGGCGCCGTCACGGTGGCCACCAACATGGCTGGTCGCGGCACCGACATCATGCTCGGCGGCAACCCGGAGTTCGCCGCCGACCTTGCCTTGCGCGACCGCGGCCTGACCCCGGACGAGACGCCCGAGGAGTACGAGGCCGCCTGGCAGGACGCGCTCGACAAGGCCAAGGGCGAGGTGGCCAAGGAGCACGAGGAGGTCGTCGACCTGGGCGGCCTGTACGTGCTCGGCACCGAGCGACATGAGTCCAGGCGCATCGACAACCAGCTGCGCGGACGCTCCGGACGCCAGGGCGACCCGGGCGAGTCACGGTTCTACCTCTCCCTCGGCGACGACCTGATGGTCCGCTTCAACGGCGAGCGGGTCGCGCAGATGATGACCTTGCTGCGGCTGCCCGAGGACGTGCCGATCGAGCAGCGCATGGTCTCCAAGGCGATCCAGTCGGCGCAGACGCAGATGGAGCAGCAGAACTTCGAGATCCGCAAGAACGTCCTGAAATACGACGAGGTGCTCAACAAGCAGCGGACCGTGATCTACGGCGAGCGGCGCAAGGTGCTCGACGGCGCCGACCTGTCCGACCAGATCCGCGACATGGTGGCCGAGGTCGTCCGCGGCTACATCGAGGGCGCGACCGCCTCGGGGTACGCCGAGGAGTGGGACCTCGACCAGTTGTGGTCCGCGTTGAAGACGCTGTATCCGATCTCGCTGTCCGCCGACGAGGCAATCGACCAGGCCGGTGGCCACAAGTCCGACCTCACTCGGGAGTTCCTCATCGAGGAGCTGACCGCGGACGCGCAGGCGGCCTATGACGCGCGCGAGGAGGATCTCGGCAGCGAGGTCATGCGCGAGTTCGAGCGACGCGTCCTGCTGTCCGTGCTCGACCGCAAGTGGCGCGAGCACCTCTACGAGATGGACTACCTGCAAGAGGGCATCGGCCTGCGCGCGATGGCGCAGCGCGACCCGCTGGTCGAGTACCAGCGCGAGGGTTTCGACATGTTCGGCGCGATGATGGACGGCATCAAGGAGGAGTCGGTCGGCTTCCTCTTCAACCTCGAGGTTCAGGTCGAGGAGCCGACCGTCCCCGATGATGCCCTCCCCGGCGATGGTTCCCTGCCGCAGCTCGATGAGTCGCTGCTCGCCGCCGCCGAGCAGCTGGCAGGCGACGACGCAGTGCCGCCGCCCGCCGACCACGTTCAGACCGACGGCCACGTGACGCCGCATGTGTCGGCGAAGGGCCTCGACCGCGACACATCGGCCAAGCCGCTGGTGTACAGCGCACCGACGCTGGGCTCCGAGACGCCCGAGGTACGGGTCACGGGCAGCGACGGCGGCGCGGCGGGCGGCGCCGGCGCCGCGAGCAAGTCGGCGAAGCGTCAGCAGCAGTCGCGTGCCAATCCCAACCGCGGCAGTCGCGGCAACCGGAGCAGCAACGCCCGCAGGCGCAAGCGCTAGCCGATCTGCAGCCGCACGCAGCGCCACCGACCATCCAGCCCCTCCAGACGCGCGGCGATCGCCCGAAACCTGGCGCCTGCCTGGACGACCGCCGACAGCTCGGCAACGCCGTCTGCAGGCTCGCATACGCGCACCGATCGCAGCAGGGCCGGCTGAGCCCAGGCCCGCCGGGCGGGACGATCGAGATCGGCGAGCAATGCGATGAACACGCCGTGGCTGAGGTGCGGCGCCAGCTGGTGCGGTGAGCGGCGTCCGGCCATGGCTTCCAGGATGGCGACCAGCAGGCGGCGGCCGAACCACGCGGGATCCGGGAGCTGGCCGCGTCCGGTGGGCTGCATCGAGAACGCGTCCCGTCGGTCGATGAGCCGTCGCCGCGACGGCGCGAACGGGAGCGGACGGTCATGCGGGCCGACGAGCGTGAGATGGCGTTCGGGGATCTCGTCATCGAACGGTGGTTCGCGCCGTGGCGCTGGGCGCACAGTTACCCGGTGGCTCGGATCGGTCGTCGGGATCGGATCGGCGATCGCGGCGGTCATGGTGTTTTCTCCTTGGTGGATGTCAGGTCAGGCGGGGCGTGCAGAACCTGGCCGGGCTGGATGACGGAGGGATCCGGGCCGATCGCGCGCTCGTTCGCCGCATACCAGCGCGGCCACGCGTCGGCGATCTCGGCTTCGGAGCAGTCCGGGCCGAGCCGCTGCGCCGCGATCAACCACAGGGAGTCGCCGGGCCTGACGAGCACGTCGGCCCCGAGCGTCGACGGATCCGGCGCGGGAATGGCTGCCCGGGCGTGATCGGACGCGGGCGGGTCGGGCGCCGGGCTCATCGGTAGCGACGGACTAGGTACTGGCGCTTGCTCGCTCGCCGGCCGTGGCGCCTGGTCGGTCGGCCAGCTGATCCGGACTGCCGGAAGGGAACCCGCGTCGGTCGGCCAGCTGGGCAACATCTGCGCTCCGGCAGCGGCACCTGCGCCGCCTGGAACACTGCGCGCCGCCTCGGCGCCGGCGGCGACCGGCGCGATCAGCACGCCGATTCCAGCTGCGCCGGCGACGGCGCGCAGCACGACAGCGGGCAGCAGTTGTCGGGCCAGCTGGCTGGCACCGCGCCCGATGCGTCCCGGAGCCGTCGTCAAGGCGAGTGCAGCCAGCCCGATCGCCAGCCACAGCGCCACCAGCCACAGCGCGGCGATGCCCAGCGTGATCGCCGCGCGATCGGCACCCACCTGCTGCAGCCACCTGTGCGGAGCCGCTACATCGCGGGCCAGCTCCGCCCAATGCGGAAACAGGAGCAGCAGAGCGACGGCGTCAATGATGACGACGCTTGTCAGCCAGCTTGCGCCTCTGAGGCGGGTCATACGCGAACTCCTTCGTTTACACTCATTTACATTGATACGCGTTCGGTAGCGCACGGTCAAGGCAAATGATCTAATTGCGTCGGCATGATCCGAGACAGGAGGCGATGAGTGCGCTGGGACGGCCTTTTCGCGGATCTCGAAGCGCAGGCGGGTGCTCTCGACACAGCGCAGCGCGCTGCCGAGGTCGAGGAGCGCGCCCGTACCGAGCTCGGCCGGGTTCGGCTGCAGGACCGGCTGCGTCCCGCGACGGGGTCCGCCGTGCGCGCTCGGTGCCGGGGAGGGCTCGCCGTTGCCGGCACCATCACCCGGGTCGGCGCGGACTGGCTGCTCCTCGATGAGGGTGGCAACCGAGAGGCGCTCGTTGTCACCGCGACGCTGATCAGCGTCTCGGGACTCGGCCGCCTGTCAGCCGCGCCCGATTCCGAGGGCGTCGTCGAATCGCGTCTCGGCCTGCGTCATGCGCTGCGGCGTATTGCGCGCGACCGCTCGGCGGCAGCCGTGCATCTCATCGATGGGGCGACCGCCGACGGCACGATCGATCGGATCGGTGCCGACTTCGTCGAGATCGCCGCACACGCGGCCGGCGAGCTGCGGCGCCGGAGCGAGGTGCGCGACGTGCTGGTGGTGCCGCTGAGCGCCGTTGCCGCCGTGCGTCGCCAGGCGTGACTCCGGCCCCCCACTGGGCGCGAGCCGTCAGTCGGCGTCCGGGCTCTCGGCGTCGGCGAAGGGATGCTCCGACACGAACTGCTTGGTCTGGTCGTACATGCGCGAGATATAGGTCTCCAGCTTTTCGCGCTCGACGCGCCACTGGCCGCGTCCGCCGATCTTGATGGCTTCGAGCTCGCCGCTACGCACCAGCGCGTAGGTCTGCGACGCGGAGATGTTGAGGACGTCGGCGACATCGGCGAGCGTCAAGAAGCGATCCGTTGCCATGGCGTTCGTTTCCCTTCATCTGCGCTCCGACGCCTGCGGACGGATCGAGTATGGCGGGTCTGACGGCCGCGCGGACGCGCGTTGTCCACAGAGTGCTTGCTTGGCTCGAGGTTTGTCCACAAGCCCGGATCTCGGCGATCCGTCACGTTGGGGAACCAAGTACGCTCTGCGCGTGCTCGGGCGATTCTCGGTATTACGTGACACTTGGCCCGTTCTGGCCGAGCGGATCGCGAGCCGCGACAGACCGCATCGAGGTGTCACTGCAGAGCCTCGTCACGTCCGAGTGCTCGCTGGGTGCCTCGCCTGCACGAGCGGCGCAGCCGACGATGGCCCCGCGCCGACGAGAAGCGGCAGTACGTATCGATCCAACTTCGAGCTGAAACGGACATAGACAGGTGGCTACGACCTCTCCCGCGCCGCGGCGCGCGAAGACCCCTAACTGGTTCGACTTGCGCCTCGTCGCTGGCGTCTTGCTGGTGATCGGCTCGATGGTCGCTGGTGCGGTGACCATCGCGGCGGCCGATTCGAGCACCCGCGTGTGGGCCGTCACACGCGACCTCGCGCCGGGGACCGTCCTCACATCTGACGACGTCAAACCGATCAAGGTGCGCCTGCCGAGCATGGATCTCTACTTCGCCACCGACGAGAAAGCGAGCGTGCACGAGATCGTCGGGATGATGGTCGCGACGGAGGTTTTCGCGGGGCAGCCACTCCCTCGTCCGGCGGTGGTGAACACGGCTCCGGCCACCACGCTGACCGTGCCGCTGAGCAGTGACCAGGCGCCAAGCGTCGCCCGCGGTCAGCGAATCGAGCTGTGGCTGTCGAGCAAGAGCTGCCGTGCGAGCGTCGTCCTCGCGAGCGTGGTCGTGCAGGACGTCCAGACCGGCGGGGGAGGAGCGTTCGGCACCAGTACGGCCGAGAACGTTGTTATCCGCGTACCGGCGAATGATGCGGCTCGCGTCGTCATCGCTCTGGGTCTGGACGGAACAGTGATCCGCGCTGGGCTGCTCAGCGGCAAGCCCGACCCGGCGGCCGACATCGTGTTGCAAGACCTGACGCACTGCGGCGCAACCTCGTGAAGCTGCCGGTGCTCAGCGCCGCCGAAGGCGCGGCTTGGGAGGCGGGTTTGGTGGTTGCGCTCGAGCGCGGCGACCACGGAGTCGCAGTCGTGCGTCGCTGCGTCGATGTCGTCGACCTGCTGGCCGTCGCCGCGACCGGGCAGGCTCGCGCCGCGTTGGTCGCCGCGGGATTGCGGCGGCTCGATGCCGATGCGGTCGACCGGCTGGTCGCGTCCGGAGTAGCGCCGGTTGCCGTCGTACGCCGCGGCGACTCGGCCGCCGAAGAACGACTGCGCGCGATGGGCGTGCACCACCTCGTGCCCGACGACGCCGACCCCCGCGTCGTGGCGTCGGTGATCGCCGAGGCCGTGGCTTTCGGCGATGGCAACAGCACACGGCCGATGCGCACATTCGGCGACCCAGCCGCCGCGACGTCGTTGGTCATCCCCCCGACGGGTACCGCGTCCGGAGCGCCGACTCCGCAGCGTCGTGGCTCCGTGGTTGCCGTGTGGGGGCCGACGGGCGCGCCCGGACGCACGACGGTGGCCGTCACGCTGGCCGATGAGCTGGCTCGCTTGGGATGTGCGAGCCTGCTCATCGACGCTGACGTCTACGGCGGCGTGATCGCCGCCGTGCTCGGTCTGCTCGACGAATCACCCGGCCTGGCCGCGGCGTGCCGTCAGGCCGCAGCGACGCGTCTGGACGCTGCGGCACTCGCCGGACTGTGCTGGCAGCTCGCTCCGACCTTGCGAGTGCTCACCGGCATTCCGCGCGCGGAGCGCTGGCCGGAGCTGCGTGCCTCTGCTGTCGAATCCGTCCTGGGCGCGGCGCGGGCACTGGCCGACTTCACAGTCGTCGACTGCGGGTTCTCCCTCGAATCGGACGAGGAGTTGTCCTATGACACCGTCGCTCCACGGCGTAACGGAGCGACGCTGGCCGCCCTGGACAGCGCAGACGTGATGCTCGCCGTTGGCGCGGCCGATCCGATCGGTTTGCAACGGCTCGTTCGCGGGTTCTCTGAGGTGCGCGACGCCGAGATCGCCGCTCCGATCTGGGTCGTGCTGAACAAGGTTCGCCGCGGAGTCGTCCCCGGCGATCCTCGGACGGAGCTGAGTTCGGCACTCAGCCGGTTCGCCGGACGGCAGCCGGCGGCGCTGCTGCCCTACGACGCCGAGTCGCTCGACGCCGCCCTCGCGGTCGGGAAGACACTCGGCGAGGTGCGCCCGGCCAGCACGCTGCGCCAGCACACGGCCGAACTTGCTGCCGGGCTTGCGGGCGTTCCGCAGGTGCGTCGGCGGCGCCGTCGCGCCTGATTGGTTGCGGGTGCGGCGCCGTCCCCGCCGCCGCAGTGATGCGCGGGTTGCGGCCGCGGCGCCCGGCGCTGTCCGTGCCGGCCTGTTCGCGTCCGAGTTGCCGTTGCGGGCCACGACACGTCGCTAGCGCCGTTTGCGTCCGGCCGTGCGTCGCCACGAGGCCACGGACCTTGCCCACGCGGACACCCTCGTCATTGGCATGCCACGATGCATGATCTGCACGTGTCATCGCGCGACAATGGTGGGGAGCGCCGCCAGCGAGGAGCCTGACCTGATGACCGACCGCCTTTCGGCCATGGATGTGTCGTTCTTCTACCTCGAAGGACGTACCACGCCCATGCACGTCGGCGGGCTGGCTATCTTTCAGCTGCCGGCCGATGGCTTCGACTACGAGCGGCTGGTCGACCTGATCGAGGAACGAATCCCGCTCGTTCCTCGCTACCGGCAGAAAGTACGTTTCGTACCCGGTCACCTCGCCAATCCGGTCTGGGTCGACGATCCCGACTTCGACATCACCTACCACGTGCGCCGTTCCGCACTTCCCCGCCCAGGCTCGGACGAGCAACTGCGCGAGTTCTGCGCGCGGATCCAGTCCCGGCCGCTGGACCGCAACCGTCCGCTGTGGGAGATGTACCTCGTCGAAGGCCTCGAGCGCGGCCGCTTCGCGATAATCACCAAGACGCACCACGCGATGGTCGACGGCATCAGCGCGATCGAGATCGGCCACGTGATTCTCGACGTGTCCGCCACGCCGCGTGACGTGCCGGACGATCTGTGGATGCCTGAACCTGAACCAAGTTCGACGCAGTTGCTCACCGGCGCTCTCACCGAGATCGTGCACCGCCCGAGTGCGGTGCTCGACGCGGTCCGGTTGGGTCTGAACGACGCGCGCACCGCCGTCGGGCGTGTGCTGGGCGTCGTCGGAGGCATCGCGTCGACCGCCCGGGTGGCTGTCACGCCGGCGCCGTCGTCTCCGCTGAACGCCGCAATCGGTGAGCAACGTAGGTACGGGGTGGCCCGGACCTCCCTCGATGACTACAAGCTGGTACGCAAGGAGCACGGCGGCACGATCAATGACGTCGTCCTCGCCACCGTCGCGGGCGCATTGCGCGGATGGCTGCTGTTTCGCGGCGAGTCGGTCACTCCGGCCACGACGGTGCGGGCGATGGTGCCGGTAAGCGTTCGCGCCGACGCTGACGCCGGCATCCTCGGTAATCGAGTCTCGGCCGTCTTTGTTGATCTGCCGGTCGGCGAGCCGAGCCCGATCATGCGGCTGTCGCAGGTGAGCTACGCGATGAAGGGGCACAAGGAGTCCGGGCAGTCGGTCGGCGCCGATGCTCTGGTCGCGATGTCGGGTTTCGCGCCGCCGACCCTGCACGCGATGAGCGCGCGCCTGGCCAATGGTCTGACCCGCCGGCTTTTCAACCTCGTCGTGACGAACGTTCCCGGGCCGCAGGTCCCGCTCTACGCCGCTGGCGCGAAGCTTCTCGAGATGTTCCCTGTCGTACCGCTGGCGGCCGGACAGGCCGTCAGCATCGGCCTGACGTCCTACGACGGCGGCGTCTACTTCGGCCTCAACGCCGACCGGGACGCGATGGCGGACGTCGACGTGCTCGCATCCCTTATCGAGGAGTCGCTCGCCGAAATGGTCGCTGCCAGCGCCGGAGGCGTGCGCCGCACTACTCGGGTGCGTCCGAAGTCGCAGACCGGCGAGCCCGTGCCATGACGGCCATCTCGCTGGCTGCGCGGTGAGCAGCGTGACCGACATGCAGGACCGTCGTGGCGCGGCTGACGCGCAGGGGCGGACCGACGAGCCTCGCCGGGCGATCGTGCTCGCCAGCGGCGGCGTTTTGGGATTCGCGTGGATGATCGGTGCGCTGGCCGCCTTGGAGGCCGAGGCCGGCCTCGATGCCCGCTCGACGGACCTGCTGGTTGGCACATCGGCCGGGGCGGTTGCCGCAGCGCTTCTGTCCCGCGGTGTCTCGGTCGACGAGATCCGCCGCCATCACCAGGGTGTCCCTGCCCCCACGGATCCGCCCATCGCCTTCGATCATGACCTAGGCACTGGCCGGGCTCTGCCGCTTCGCCCACGCTTGCGCCCCGGGTCACCGCTGCTGTTGCTCGACGCATTGCGGCACCCTCGTAAGACTCGTCCGATCGTGGCGCTCGCCGGGGCGCTGCCGACTGGGCGCGGCACCTTGGAGCCGGTGCGGCGCTTGGTTGCCGGCCTGTCCGACAGCAACAGTCAGTGGCCGCCGCGGCCACGGACCTGGATTGTCGCGACGGATTACCGCACGGGACGACGGGTCGTCTTTGGACGCGATGCTGAGGCTGCGTTGTCGGACGCGGTCGTGGCGTCCTGCGCCATTCCAGCTTGGTATCCGCCGGCAGTCATCGATGGGCGACCGTACATCGACGGCGGCGCCGTCTCGAATGCATCTGCGGACCTGGTCGCGGACACCGGCGTCGACGAGGTTTACGTCTTCGCGCCGATGGCCTCGGTCGAACGGGACCGGCCTCGCTCGCCCGTCTCGCGCATCGAGAGAGCCATTCGACGGGCGATAACTCGCGGCATCGTGGCAGATATCGAGTCCGTCCGTGCTGGCGGCGCGAGGGTCATGCTCGTAACGCCTGGCCCGGAGGATCTCGCCGTGATCGGGGCCAACCTGATGAATCCGCGCCGGCGAACGCAGGTACTCGAAACTGCGATGCGGACTGCCGCCGTTCAAGTACGGGTGCAGCTTGCGGCTCGGCCGCGTGTCGCGCGCGGGGGAGCCCGGCGGTCGCCCGCGTGAGGGTCTACCTTCCAGCCACGAGCTCGATTCTGCGTCGCCTGGTTGACCGAGGCGAGATCGGACCCGCTCCGCTGACCGCGTTCGCGGTGACGCCAGGACTGCGCGAGTGGTATGTCGATGACGACGCCGAGGAGTTGGAGTACGCCGCGACGCTCGAGGCGTCACGCGCTTCGCTGCGTCTGCTCGCTGTCGATCCCTCGGCGAACCCGAGGCGGGTCGTCGTCGCAGCGGACGTCGACGACGAACTGGTGACGCTTCGTGACGATCTCGACCGCGGCGTGGTGCGGATCGCCGAGCCGGTGTCGCTGGGCCAGGTGGCCAGTGCACATGTGGACGATCGATCGGCAGAGACCGCGGTCCACGCCGCAGCCGACGCGATCGATGCGGCTGACCTGGGTGACGCAGCCGCTCAGGACCGTGTCGACGATGCTGAGGGTTTCGAGCTCGGCTGGTATGCGGCGCAGGAGATTGTCGCGCTCGTCGAACTGCTCTAGTCGTTGCCAGCGCGGCGCTGGGCGCGCGGGATCCGGTCGACGGCGGGGTGCCTCGTGCCGTCGTATCGCTTGGCGTCTCTGTCGCGTTCGTCGTGTCATGATCCGCCCGCCGGCCGGCCACACCTCGCTCTACCATCGGTGTGACGTCGGCAGCGCCGCCAACTCGACGGTCCGGAGGCCACAGCGCATGGACGCGATCACACATCCACCCGTCCCAGTCAACGAACCGGTCCGCGGCTACGCGCCTGACAGTCCAGAGCGTCGCTCGCTTGTCGCGAAGTTGAGCGAGCTCGCGACCGGGGGGATCGAACTGCCCCTGACGATCGCGGGCGTACAGCGGATGGGCACCGGCGAGGCAATCGACGTCGTCCAACCGCACCGTCACGCCGCCGTGCTGGGTACGACTGCGCAAGCGAGCGCGGCCGATGTCGAGTCGGCTATCGAGGCGGCGCTGAGCGCCGCGCCCGGCTGGCGGGATCTGCCTTTTGACGAACGCGCTGCGGTCTTCTTGCGCGCGGCCGACCTGCTCGCGACAACGTGGCGCGACACGCTGAACGCTGCCACCATGCTCGGCCAGTCGAAGACCATCCAGCAGGCCGAGATAGATGCAGCCTGCGAGCTGATCGACTTCCTGCGTTACAACGTGACCTTTGCTCGGCAGATCCTCGAAAATCAGCCGGCCAGTTCGGCGCTGACGTGGAACAGGTCGGACTACCGACCGCTTGAAGGATTCGTCCTGGCGATCACCCCGTTCAATTTCACGGCGATTGCCGGCAACCTGCCGACCGCGCCGGCGTTGCTGGGAAACGTTGTTGTGTGGAAACCGTCGCCGACCCAGCAGTTTGCCGCGCACTGGACGATGCGACTGCTCGAAGCAGCGGGCTTGCCGCCCGGCGTGATCAATCTCGTGACCGGTGATGGTGTGGCCGTGAGTGAGGTCGCGGTAGGTCATCGAGCCCTGGCAGGCATCCACTTCACCGGCTCGACCGCTACCTTTCAGCGTCTCTGGGGGGCGGTCGGCAGCTCGATCGACTCGTACGCGGCCTACCCGCGCCTTGTCGGCGAAACTGGTGGCAAGGACTTCGTGCTCGCCCATCCATCGGCGGAGCCATCTGCCCTGGTCGTTGCTCTCGTGCGTGGTGCGTTCGAGTACCAGGGTCAGAAGTGCTCCGCTGCGTCGCGCGCGTACGTGCCGAAGTCGCTGTGGGAGGGAGCGGTACGGGACGAGCTGGTCGCGCTGACCGAGTCGCTGGCGTACGGCGACGTCAGTGACTTCACGAACTTCGGCGGCGCCGTGATCGACAGGAGGGCATTCGACCGGCTCAGCGGCGTCATTGATCGGCTGCATGGCGAGTCCTCGGCGAACATCTTGGCCGGCGGTAAGGCCGATGACAGTGTTGGCTTCTTCGTCCGGCCGACAGTCGTCGAGTCCACGGACCCGTCGCACGACATATTCGCGCACGAATACTTCGGGCCGATCCTCGCGGTGCATGTCTACGACGACACGGCTGATGCGGCTGGGTCGTGGCGTTCGACGATGCATCAGCTCGAGTCGGCGTCGCCGTATGCCCTGACCGGGTCCGTCTTCGCGACCGATCGCTTCGCCATCGACGAGGCAATGCGCACGTTGCGTTTCGCCGCCGGCAACTTCTATGTCAATGACAAGCCGACCGGCGCCGTCGTCGGACAGCAACCGTTTGGCGGCGGCCGCGCGTCGGGAACGAATGACAAGGCCGGCTCGGTTTGGAACCTCCTCCGCTGGACCTCGCCTCGATCGATCAAGGAGACCTTTGTGCCGCCTACTGATCATCGCTACCCGCACATGGGTTAGGCAGAGCGACCTGCACGTGCAAGACGTCCGCCCCGTCGGCGAGTGCTCGTACTTGCGGCTGATCGAGCAGGAGCACACCGCGCCCCGGCACCGGGACAGGCCTGCTGCGAGGTAGTCGGATCCCGAGCAGATCGCCGTCGCCAGGCTCGGGTTGCAGGAGGAGGCTGCTTCGGTTCCGGCGTACCTCGCTCGCGACGCCGCGGTAGGTGACGGCGAGGTCGTCACTGCGACCCGACACGACGGCCGCGAGTGGTGCAGCAGCAGCTCTGAGCAGGTCGGCGAGGGCGTCGCCGACCGGGGTGTCGAGAAATGCTTCGCTGTCGTCGACGAGCAGCAACACCGGCCCGACGCCGAGCGTGGGTAGGTGTCCCGCCGAATCATCTGGCGTGATGACCTCGACCCGACAATTAGCGGCGGCCTGGGTCAAGGCCGATCTGCTGGGTGCCGCAACCCAGATCTCTGTTTCTGTCTGGACTGCCTGTTCGAGGATTAGCCGAAGGGCGGTGGTTCTGCCTGATCGCGGCGGGCCGGCCACGAGAAGGCGACCGTCGCCAGCGAACAGATCGACGGCAACGGCAGCGGACGTATCGCCGCCAGCGCCTAGCAGTGTCAGCGGCGGACGAACGATGCCGAGTTCGTCGCGCGTTATTCGACTCGGCAATGCCCTGATGTGGAACGGAGCGCTGCCTGAATCCGGCATCGGCACCGAAGAGGCGACGTCGGCGGCGACTCGCCATTGTTCACCGGTGGTCGGTTCTGAACCGAGGAAGCCGAACTGCACCTCGGCCCCGTCGTCGGCTCGGATCGCGCGACCGGGCGGCATCGACTGGGGTACGGCTCGGGCGGAGATGCCTGCAAGCGCATAGTCGGCTCGATCGGCCAGCCGCAGGACGAATTTCTGCGGGACGCTGCCTGCCAGTCGGGCGGCAAGTGCCGAGCGATCGCCGGTGATCGCGATGGTGAAGCCCACTGCCGCGGACTCACGCAGCAGGCTCAACAGCATGTCGACGCTGCGCCCTGCGTCGTGCTCGTCCGAGGACGAGGCGAAGCCCTCCCAGCCGTCGACGAGCAGCATGACCAATGGCACTGTCGCCCTCTCGGCGCGAGCGTCAGCGATCGAACCGACGCCAAGTTCGGTGAGGAGTGCATGTCGTCTGGTGATCTCGCCCGTGAGCCTGGTGAGCAGGCGCTGCACGCTGCCGAAGTCGTCGCGGGTGATGACCGCGCCGCAGTGTGGAAGTTCGGCCAGCGGACGGAGCCCGCCGCCTGATGCGTCGATCACGTATGTGTGAAGGTCGTCCGCACTGAGTCGTGATGCGCTGGTGACGGCCAACGAGCGAAGAAGGGTGCTGCGCCCCGAACGTGGGGCGCCGACCAGCATCAGGGATCCGCCGGCTGCAAGGTCGACGCACAACGGTGGCTGCTGTTGCTCCGCGGGCACGTCGACGAGGCCGACCGAAACCGTCGACGCGAGCGCAGGCGAGCGGACCGCACTTATCGGCAGTTGGTCGGGCAGCGGCGGCAGCCAGGGCACCGATGGCACGACGGCCCCAGATCTCGCGGCGGCTTCGCGTACGGCGTCTACGAGTAGCTGCAGGTCGGTCTTGCTGCCGTTAGTTGAGTCGTCGACGGTGGGCAGCCGACCCC
>WNGI01001795.1_pt1 | contig 18232 bp, 13 predicted proteins | sample 5400621 | NCBI WGS metagenome assembly WNGI01 (sample SAMN13153374, study PRJNA577476) | soil metagenome | isolation source: 20 cm soil or saprolite under Garry oak tree replicate 1 | place: USA:California | collected 2016-06-15
CGAGCTCGCGCCCGAGGACACTCGCTCGATCTTCCGCTACAATGCAAATCCCGCCGTCGCCATCGGCGTGGTCCGGCAGTCGAAAGCGAACCTCATCGACGTGGCGCAACGCATTCGCGAGGCCATCCCCGGCATCCAGGAGATGCTGCCCCCGGGCGTGAAGCTCGAAACCGCGTTCGATGGGTCCGTGTTCGTGACGCACTCGATCAACGACGCGCGACTGACGCTCCTGATCGCGGCCATTCTCGTCGTGCTGATCATTTTCGTGTTCCTGCGGAATCTGCGGGCGACCGTGATCCCCGGGCTCGCGATCCCAGCGTCGATCGTGGCGACGTTCGCGATCATGTATTTCCTGGGATTCTCGATCAACAACTTCACCCTGCTCGCGCTCACGATCGCCATCGGCATCGTGGTGGACGACGCCATCATCGTGCTCGAGAACGCCTACCGGCACCAGGAGGAGCTGCACGAGGCGCCGGAGCAGGCCGCGGTCAACGGCACCAACGAGATCGGCTTCGCCGTGATCGCGACGACGATCGCGCTGGTCGCGGTGTTCACGCCGCTGGGGTTCCTGCGCGGCTCGACGGGACGGCTGTTGAGCGAGTTCGGGATCGCGGTCGCCGGGGCCGTCGTGATTTCGGGATTCGTCGCGCTCACGTTGACGCCGATGCTGTGCGCCAAGGTGCTGCGGGTGCCGCACGAGCATGGGGCGGTCTTCAAGATGTTGGAGGCGGGTTTCAATGCCATCGCCGAGCGCTACGCGAAGCTGCTGCAGACCGCGCTGCGGCATCGAGGCGTGGTGGTGGTCGGGACGGTCGTGACGGTGGCCCTGGCGTTCGTGTTCTACAAGAGCCTCCAGCAAGAGCTGATTCCCGACGACGACCGCGGGTTCTTCCTGGTGGTGGCATTCGCGCCCGAGGGCTCATCGCTCGAATACACGGACGGCTACGTGCGGCAGGTCGAGCAGATCATCGGCAAGACCCCGGGGGTTCAAGGCTACTTCACGATCATCGGCGGATTCGCCGGGGGGGTCAACCGGGCGTTTGTCGGCGTCATCCTCAAAGACTGGAGCGAACGCAAGAATAGCGTCCAGCAGCTCGTCGGCATGCTGTTCCCACAGCTGTTCGGGATCGCCGGCATCCAGGCGTTCCCGTACAGCCCGGGCGCGCTGGGGTTCAGCCAGCCGGTGCAGTTCGTGGTGCAGCATCCCGACATCGCGCGGCTGGCGCAGGCCATGGACACGCTCGTGCCGCAGGCGCGCGCCATCAAGGGTCTCACGAACATCGACACCGACCTGCGTTTCAACAAGCCGGAGTTGCGCGTCACGTTCGACCGGGACCGCGCGGAGGACCTCGGGGTTCCCGTGCGCGACGTCGCGGCCGCCCTGCAGACCTTCCTCGGCGGGCGGCGGGTCAGCACCTTCACCCGTAACGACAAGCTGTACTACGTGATGGTACAGCTCGATCGCAGCGACCGGGCCACGCCGAGCGACATGTCGGGGATATACCTCCGTGGACACGGCGAGCAGCTGGTGCAACTGGGCGCCCTGGCGAGAGTCGAAGAGGGCGTGGGGCCGAGGCAGATCAACCACTTCAACCGGGTGCCGTCGTTTACGCTGTCGGCGTCCCTGATCCCCCCGTTCGCCCAGGGTGAGGCGCTCGATTCACTCGATCGCCTGGCGCGGCGGGTGCTTCCCCCGGGAAGCACGACGGCGCTGGCGGGTGACTCCCGCGAGTTCAGGGAGAGCGGGGGCGCGCTGTACTTCGCCTTCGGCGTGGCGCTGCTGGTCGTGTTCATGGTGCTCGCGTCGCAGTTCGAGTCGCTGGTGCACCCGTTCACCGTGTTGCTGGCCGTGCCCCTCGCCGTGACCGGCGCGCTCGCGACCCTGCTCCTGGCGGCCCTACTGCATCGCCCGGGCGGAACGATCAACCTGTACAGCGAGATCGGCATGGTCCTGTTGATCGGGCTCGTGACCAAGAACTCGATCCTCCTCGTGGAATACGCCAACCAGCTCAAGGCAAAGGGACTCGACACCGTCGCCGCGGTGCTCGAGTCGGGTCGCATCCGGCTGCGGCCGATTCTTATGACATCGGTGTCAACGATCATGGGCGCGATCCCGGTGATGATCGGAGTCGGCGCGGGCTCCACGTCGCGCCGACCACTCGGCTACGCCATTGTGGGCGGGATTTTCTTTTCCACGGTCCTCACGTTGTTCGTCGTGCCCGTCGGTTACGTGCTGCTGGACCGCCTGACGGCGCGCGAGCCGAGCCGCGCCCGTGTGGCACGACCGGTGGAGGCCGACTGATGCTGGCCCTGCTAGCGGCGCTGCAGCTCCAGGCGGCAGGCACCGCGCATCCCCCCTCGCTCCTGGAGGACTCGCTTCCGATCGTGACGCTCGCCGACGCGCTGCGCCGGGCCACGGGGCTCGACCCGAACTACGTCGCCGCCATCGGCCAGGTGGACAACGCGGCGTGGGCACGGCGCAGCGCGTTCACGGTCTTCCTCGTGCCGGCGGTGAGCGTCGAGACCGATGCGACCAAGAACTTGCCGGCGTTCTTCAACTTCGGGACGTTGAAGCCCGAGACCTATTCCGTGCAGGCCCAGGTGACGTTGCGCTACGACTTGTTCACCGGGGGACAGAAGGTGGCGGAGCTCAGCCGCTCCGCGGCGGCGCTCGATGGCGCCCACGCCGGCGAGCTGCAAGCGCGGTTCGCGGCGGCCCTCTTGACCGAGCAGAACTACTACGCCGTCCTGGCGGGCGAGGAATTGGTCCGCGTGGCACGCGAGCGGGTGCAACGCGCCGAGCAGCAGCTCGCCGTGGGCCGAGCCCGCGTCGTGTCGGGTGCCGCCGTACAGACGGATTCGCTCCAGCTGCGATTGGAGCTCTCGCAGGCACGCGAGGAGCTGCTGCGCCAGGAGTTCGCCCTGCGCGTGTCACGGCTCACGCTCGGCAGTCGCGTGGGCGCGGGGGGGCCGGTGGAAGCGGCACCGCTCGACAGCGTGCTCCCGACCGGGCTGCCGTTGACGCTCGACGCCGCCGTCGAAGAAGCCGCCCTCCGCGGACCAGACTACCGGCGGGCCCGGGCCACCGAGCGCGCCGCGGCGGCCTCGTACCGGTGGCGGCTGGGCAGCTATCTGCCGCACGCCACGCTCACGGGGACGGGGATCGCGTTCGACAACCGCTTCTACCCCACGAGCCGGAAGTTCACGCAGCTGACCCTGGCGGTCTCCTTCCCGGTCTGGGACAACTTCCAGCGGGAGAACGCCCTCAGCCAGGCGCGGGTGAATCGCGACGTCGCTCGCGCGACTCGCGAGACCTTGGAGCGCTCCGTGCGTCGCGACGTCACGGCGGCGTACGACGGCTTCACGACGGCACGCACCGTCGCCGACATCTCGGCGGGCGACGTCGCCGTGGCGCGGGAGAACTTTCGCGTCCAGCAGAGCCGCTATCGCGCCGGCGCGACGACGATCCTCGACCTGCTCGAGGCTCAGCTCCGGCTGGTCGACGCGGAGGCCGCCCTGGTGCAGGCACGCTACGCCACTCGACTCACGCTGGCGGGACTCGAGGCGATCCTCGGCCGGCGCCTCTTTGCCGAACAGGAGCAGCGGTGAACATCACTCTGAAGACGCGTGCAGCGTGTTGGCTGCTGGCGACGCTCGTGATCGTCACGGGCGCCTGCAAGAAGAGCAAGGCCGGCGGAGCCGGAGACCCGGGCGGCGGCGGCCCGAGGGGAATGCCGGTCGAGGTCGCCGTCGCCCGCACCGACACGGTGCGCGACGAAATCGCCGCGACGGGACAGATCGAGGCGGTGCAATCGATCGACCTCCGCCCCGAAGTGGACGGCCGCATCGTCGAGATCCTGATCCACGAAGGACAGGAGGTCGAGCAGGGAACGCCGCTCTTCAAGGTGGACGACGCCCAGCTCCGGGCGCAGGTCGCACAGCTCGAGGCGCAGCGCGATCTGGCGCAGCAAGCGCTGGCGCGCGCCAAGGAGCTGGCGCAGCAGAACGCCTCGTCCGCCGCCGACCTCGAGAAGGCCGAGGCCGAAGCGCGCAGCGCGCAAGCACAGTACGATCTACAACGGATTCGGCTCGAGCGTACGACCGTGCGGGCGCCGTTCGCCGGCGTGGTGGGACAGCGCTACGTGAGCCTGGGCGACTACGTCACCACCGGCACCAAGCTCGCGTCCCTGCATACCGTGCACCCCCAGCGCGCGGCGTTTCAGGTGCCTGAGCGGTTCGCGCGCTCCCTTTCTCCCGGTCAGGCGGTCACGTTCCGGGTGGCCGCGATCGCGGGTCGCGACTTCATAGGGCAGGTGGACTTCGTGGACCCGATCGTGCAGCTGCCGGGCCGGACGATCCTGGTGAAGGCGCGCGTGCCCAATCCCCAGCGCCTCCTCCAACCGGGGATGTTCATCGAGGCGCGACTCGTGACGGCGGTGCGTCCCGAGGCCATCGTCATCCCGGAGGACGCGGTCGTGCCTGCCGAGGGCGCCAACTTCGTGTGGGCGGTGGTCGAGGGTAAAGCCGACCGCCGCAAGGTGACACTCGGCGTACGGACCCCGGGGTTCGTCGAGGTGACGGACGGGATCAAAGCGGGCGAGCAGGTGGTGACCGGCGGCCTGGAACTGCTCGCGCCGGGAGCACCGGTGATGCCACGGGTGGTCGAGCGAACGGGCAAACAGACGGCGCCAGCGACGCGCTAGACCGCCGTCACTGTACCACCGGCACCGGCGTGAGGCCCGAGACCGTCGTGCCCTCGCCGAGCTGGCCGTGAGCGTTATAGCCCCAGCAGTACGTGCCGGAGCCGGTCTTCATGCGCCCGCACACGTGGTACCACCCGGCCCTCACGGCGGCGAAGTCGAGCCCACCGGCAACCGGGACGGGACTGCTCTGGGAAACGGTCGTCCCGTCGCCAAGCTCACCGTCCAGGTTCTCGCCCCAGCAGTATGCCGCACCGCTGATCGTCACGCCGCAGCTGAAGTAGCTGCCGGCGTCCACGACGGAGAAGCGCAGCCGGCCGGTGACGCGTGTCGGGATCGAGCGCTGGGTCGTAGTCCCGTCCCCGAGCTGGCCCCAGACGTTATAGCCCCAGCAATACGCGGTGCCATGAGTGGTCGCGCCGCACGTGTGGACGTTGCCGGCGCTCACCCTGGCAAAGCCGCGCACGCCCACGACGGGAGCGGGGTACGGCCGGTACGGCGGATGGTCGGCGCTCGCGGTGCCGTCGCCCAGCTGACCGCTGCTGTCGTCGCCCCAACAGGCCGCGACGCCGCTTGAGCTCACGCCGCACGTGTGTGCATGCCCGGCGCTGATCGTGGTGAAGGTAAACGCGCCCTTTACGGGCACCGGCGTCGTCCGCCGGTCCGTGGTCGCGTCGCCGAGCTGTCCATTCTGATTGTCGCCCCAGCAGTAGGCCGCGCCGCTCGCCGTCACGCCGCAGGTGTGGAAAGAGCCGGCGCTCAGGGCGGCGAAGCGGAGCCCGCCGGCGACGGGCACCGGCGTCGCCCGCGCGACGCTGGTTCCGTCCCCCAGCTGTCCGAAGAAGTTGTCCCCCCAGCAATACGCCGCGCCGCTCTCGGTGATGCCACACGTGTGCCACACACCGGTGCTGATCATCGTGAACCTCAGCCCCCCCGCGACGGGCGCCGGGCTCGACCGGTACCAGGCCGCAGGCGAGGTCCCCTCCCCGAGCTGGCCGGAGAAGTTATCGCCCCAGCAATACGCGGCGCCGCTGGTCGTCACGCCACAGGTGTGCACATACCCACCGTCCACGGAGGTGAAGGTCACGTGCACGGCGAACGGCGCGGTCGTCGCTGTAGTGAGTCCGTCCCCGGTGGCGGCCAGCGTGTAGCCGCTCCCGGGGCGATCCACGCGCAGGTCGGCGAACGTCGCGATCCCGTCGATCGTCGCCACCGTCGTGGTACCAAGGAGGACGGCCTCGCTCGGATTGGCGGCGAGGGCGACGGTCACGGTTCGCGTCGCCCCCAGCACCGTATCGCCCAACGAGTCTTGCACCGCGACCTGGAGCGCCGGGGAGATCACCCCATTCGCCTCGCCGCTCGCGGGGGAGGACGTTACGAAGGCCAGCTGCACCGCCGCGCGGCTCACTCCGGCAGAGGAGGACCCCTGTGGCCCCGCGGGTAGATAAGGGTCACATGCTTGCAGGACGATCGCGAGCAGCGTGACTGAGGCTGGCAGGATGCGGCGCGTGGGGACACCCTCGGGCGAATCGGTTGACGATGGAGCGTTGCAATCCGAATGCCCTCGCCCACACGCCGCAATCGTGCTTCGGTGGGACCGCCGTAACTCAGCCCCGACTGCGCCTGTTGCGGCGGCGCCACGACCCGAGCGACAGAGCTAACCCACGCTCACGGGATTGTCCTCATGGCAGTCAAACTCGGGGTCCCGGTCGCCACCGGCACCGGCGTCAACCTCCCGGTGGTAGTCCCGTCGCCGAGCTGACCCGTCCCATTGCCGCCCCAGCAGTACGCCCCCCGCTCCGAGGTCATACCGCAGGTGTGCGCCCCGCCTGCACTGATGGTCGAAAACCTGAGCCCGCCCGCGACGGGTACTGCTGTCGCTCGCTGCACCGTTGTGCCATCGCCGAGCCGGCCGTCCGGGTTGGCACCCCAGCAGTAGGCCTCACCGCTCGTCGTAACGCCGCATGTGTGCTCGCTCCCCGCACTGATCGTGGCGAAGGAGAGGCCGCCCGCGACGGGCACCGGCGTACCCTGCTGGGCGCCGGACCCGTCCCCAAGTTGCCCAGAGGTGTTACTGCCCCAGCAATACGCCGTCCCGTCGGTCGTCAAGGCACACGTATGGGCGCGCCCTGCCGTGATGGTCGTGAAGCTGATCCCACCCGCGACGGGGACCGGGTAAATCCAGAACGTCGTCGAGCTGCCGTCGCCAACCTGGCCTTGGCGGTTGTCGCCCCAGCAGTACGCAGCGCCGCTCCCGGTCACCCCGCACGTGTGAAGCCCTCCCGCGCTGATCGTCGTGAAGGTGAGGCCACCCGCGACCGCCACGGGCTCCGACTTCCCGGCACTCCCAAACGCGCTGTCGCCGAGCTGGCCCCAGCCGTCTTGACCCCAGCAGTAGGCCGCACCGCTAGTCGACACATCGCACGCGTGGCTCGGCCCCACGCCCCCCGCGCTGATCCTCGTGAACGTGTGCCCCCCTCCCACCGCAAGCGGCGAAGCCCTGTAGAAGTCGGAGCGGGGGGAGGGCACGAGGCCCCAACAGTATCCGGCGCCGCCGGTCGTCACTCCACAGCTCTCGCTGACCCCGAGACTAATGCTCGTGAAGCTGAGGCCGCCCACGACGGGCACCGGGGTCGTGCTGGGCGGGTCGCCGCCCGGGTGGCCATCACGATCAATCCCAATCCCGAGTTCTCCCCAAGCATTGGATCCCCAGCAGTAGACGGCGTTGCTCGTGGTCATGCCGCAGGTGTGCCCGCCCCCCGCTGCCAGCGTCGTGAACGCGACGTACACGGCAAACGGGCTGCTCGTCGCTCCGGCGCGCCCGGGCGATGTGACCGCAAACGTGTACCCGCTCCCGAGGTTGTCCACGCGCAGGTCGGCGAACGTCGCAATCCCGTTCACTGTCTCCACCATAGTGGTGCCCTGCAGCTTCGCCCCCGTCGGATTCGCGGCCAGCGCGAGCGTCACCGGAGCACTCGCGCGGTTGAGAGTGTTGCCGAGGGAGTCCTGAATCGCCACGCGCACGGGTTGCATCGCCCTCCCTCCCTCGGCGCTCGTGGGCGGCTGGGTCACAAAGGCGAGGTGAGTCGCCGGCTCCACGACTGCGAATGCGGTGCTGCTTCCGGATACGTTGCCCGCCTGAGCTACGAGCGTGTAGCCCCGTCCGAGCTGATCGATGCGCACGTCGCTGAACGTCGCGACACCGTTGGCAACTTGCGCGTTGGTGGTTCCGGAGAGAGTCGCGCCAGCGGTCGGACTCGTTCCGATCGCGAGCCGCACGTTACCTCCTGCGACTAGATCACCGGACTCGTCCGTCACGGTGACCTGGAGGGCAGGCGAGATCGCAGCGTTCGCCCACACCCCTGCCGGTGGCTGGCTCGTGAACGCGAGGTGGGCTGGAGCGCGGCCTGGGGCTTTGGGCGACCAGCTCGGCTCCCCGTCGAATGCCGGGTTGTTCGTTAGCCGCGTCAGGCCGGACCCATCGGCGTTCATGACGTAGACCTCATCGTTCCCATCGCGACTACTCCTGAAGGCGATCTGTCTACCGTCGGGGGACCAACTCGGTTCCTGGTCAACTGCTAGACTGTTCGTCAGCGGCGTCTGGCCCGATCCGTCACCGTTCATGACGTACAGGTCGTCGCTGCCGTCCCGATTGCTGCTGAACGCGATCTGTCGCCCGTCGGGCGACCAGCTCGGCTGACCGTCGAACGACGTGTTGTTCGTGAGTCGCGTTTGCGCCGATCCATCGGTGCCCATGACATAGATCTCAGAGTTGCCGTCCCGGAGGCTTGTGAACGCGATCCGCCGCCCATCGGGCGACCAACTCGGCTCAAGGTCATGAGCCGAGTTGGTCGTCAGCCGACTCGGGACCGATCCGTCGGCGTTCATCACGTAGATCTCCGCATTGCCGTCGCGCGTGCTCATGAACGCGATCTGGCGCCCGTCGGGCGACCAGCTCGGGGACAGGTCCCCGGCCGGATTGGTCGTCAGGCGGGTGGGGGCTGATCCGTCCGCATTCATCACGAAGATCTCCTGATTGCCGTCCGCGAAGCCCACGAACGCAATCCGTGAGCCGTCCGGCGACCAGCTAGGCTCAGTCCCGGTGATGAGTCGTGTCACAGCCGATCCGTCTGGAGCCATCACGTAGATTCCCGAGGTACCGTCGCGGTTGCTGGTGAACGCGATGCTGGCCTTGAAGACCCCTTCGAGGTTTGCGCTCGGCGCGAACGACTGTGGCGCCGTGGCCGCGTCGCGTTGACAGGACTGTGGGATGGTGACGGACACGAGGAGGAGAAAAACCGACAGGGCGGGACGCATGGGGCGAGCCTCGAGGTGCGGGTCGACCGCAGCGCCGCCGCAAAACCGATGCCCTCTGAAACGAGTCGCGAGCGAGCGGCGTCGCGGCACCGCCCCCGGTGTTTTGCGTGGCGACGCTGCCCCCGATGTGGCGCGAGCGCCGCTGAGGCGTGCAGCGCTTTACGGCGCGGTCAGCCCTGTACCAACCGCCCGCGGGGCGGAATCTCCGGTTCGAGCCCCGGCCGACCTCTCACTGCACCGCCCGCGCGGGCGTCAGGGTGCCGTTCCTCGTCCCATCGCCCAGTTCACCGGACGCGTTACGACCCCAGCAATAGGCTGCCGCACCGCTCGCCCAGCCGCACGTGTGGAGATACGCCGCGCTGACCGTCGTGAAGCTGAGCCCGCCCGCGACGGGCGCCGGACCCGTTCGCATGGCGCCGGTCCCGTCGCCGAGCTGGCCGAAGGCGTTCGACCCCCAGCAGTAGGCCAGACCGCTCCTTGTCACGCCGCACGTGTGCCTACTCCCGCCATTGATCGTAGTGAACGTGAGCTCGCCCTCGACGGGCAGAGGCACCGCCACCGCCCCAGGAGTGGTCGTCCCATTCCCAAGTTGTCCGTTGGTGTTGTCGCCCCAGCAATACGCCGTGCCGTCAGTGGCGACACCGCACGTATGGGCGGATCCTGCGCTGACCGTGACGAAACCGACCGCGCTCGCGACGGGCGCTGGTACCGGCCGACCGATGACGCTGCCGTCTCCGAGCTGGCCGCGAGAATTCGATCCCCAACAGTAGGCCACGCCGAGGCTGGTCGCGCCGCACGTGTGAGAGTCCCCGGTAGTGATCATCGTGAACCTGAGCCCGCCCGCCACCGGTACAGGCGTTGTCCGGCGGCCCTCTGTCGTCCCGTCCCCGAGTTGTCCAGAGGTGTTGTCGCCCCAGCAATACGCCGTGCCGTCCGTCGTCACGCCGCACGTGTGAGCATATCCCCCGCTGATCATTGCGAACCTCAGGCCGCCCGCCACCAGCACCGGCGTGGCCTGCGACGCCTCAACGCTGCCGTCCCCGAGTTGGCCCGAGGAACCTGCGCCCCAACAATACGCTGCGCCGCTGGTAGTCACGCCACACGTGTGCACAGGCCCGACACCGATCATGGTGAAAGAGAGTCCGCCGGCGACGGGCGCCGGGCTCGCACGGTCGAAGACCAGTAAGCTCCCCACCCCCAGCTCACCCGACGAGTTGAGGCCCCAGCAGAACCCCTCCCCTGCAGTGGTTACTCCACACGAGTGCGCACCCCCGGCATCCACAGAGGCGAACGTCACGTGCGCGGCAAAGCTGGTGCTCGTCGCCCCCGTCCGCTCGGGCGCCACGGCCGCCAGCGTCAAGCCACTTCCCGGTCGGTCAACCCGCAAATCGTCGAATGTCGCGATTCCCCCCACGGCGGCGACGCTCGTGGTGCCCAGGAGCCTCGCTCCGGTTGAGTCCGGCGTAAGGGAGAGCGTTACCGCATCGGTCGCGCCCGGGATGGGGTTGCCGAGGGAATCCGTCACGGCGACCCGCACGGGCGGCGAGATCGCAACATTCGCATCGACGCTCTCGGGAGGTTGCGTAACGAAGACCAGACGGGCCGGCGCATAGACGGCGAAGAGCGTGCTTCTCACGATCCCGAGCAGCGGCGCCGTAGCGTCGAGCGTGTAGCCGCGCCCGACCCGGTCCATCCGGAGGTCGTCGAATGTCGCGATCCCGTCGACCGCCGCTACCGTCGTCGTCCCGCCGAGCGTAGCCCCCGTCGAGTTGTTGGAAAGGACCAGCGTTACCGTGTCGGTCGCTCCAGGAACGGGGTTGCCGAGCGAGTCGGTCACCTCGACGCGCACCGGGGGCGAGATCGTAACATTCACCGCGACGCTCTCCGGAGGCTCTGTCAGAAACGTCAGCCGACGGTCCACGGCCATGGCGGGCGACCAGGTTGGGTGCAGGTCATCGGCCGGATCGTTCGTCAGTCGGGTGGGAGCGGAGCCGTCCGCATTCATCACGTAGATCTCGTAGTTCCCGTCTCGGTTACTCTCGAACGCGATCTTGCTGCCGTCGGGTGACCAGGCGGGTTCATGGTCCTGGGTCGAACCGCTCGTGAGTTGCGTGAGGCCCGATCCGTCGGTGTTCATCACGTAGATATGATAGTTGCCGTCCCGGTTGCTCTCGAACGCGATTTTGCTGCCGTCGGGCGACCAGGTGGGCTCACCATCCCATCCCGGCGAGTTCGTGAGTCGCATCACGCCCGATCCGTCGGAGTTCATCACGTAGATCTCGTTGTTGAAGCTCGAGTCCCTCGAGAACGCGATCTGGCGTCCGTCGGGCGACCAGCTCGGAGCATCGTCGCGGGCAGTGCTGCCGGACGGGAAAGTGAGCCGCGTCAAGCCCGATCCGTCAGCGTTCACGACATCGATGTGTCGAATGAAGCTGTCGCTCGCGAACACGATGCGGCCCCCGTCCGGGGACCAGGCGGGGGCGAGGTTGGCGTCGATGTTCGAGGTGGTCGTCAACCGCGTCTGTGCCGCCCCGTCCGCCAGCATGAGATAGATCTCCTGATGGCCGTCCCGACCGCTCGAGAAGGCAATCCGGCGCCCCTCCGGCGACCACGCCGGGTCGCGGTCCACAACCGCATTGTTCGTCAGCCGCGTTGGGTCAGAGCCGTCGGCGTTCATCACGTAGATCTCATTGTTGCCGTCGCGGGTGCTCGCAAACGCGATCTTGTAAACCGTGGCGGCGGCTGCGATTTGCAACCTCGGCCCCGGCGCGTGGGGCGCCGTCGCCTCGTCACGTTGGCAGGCGTGCTGGACCATGACAGACAGCAGAACGAAGGCAGCCGGCAGGGCGCGACGCATGTGGCGAGCCTCGACGTGCGGGTCGACTGTGGCGCCCCCGCAAAACTGGTGCCCTGCTGTAACACTGCACAAACTGCACAGGCAGCATTGGGTCACCTGGTGACCGTGGCGACGACGCACGCTCCATGGCGCGAACGCCACGCCAGCGAGCCACGTGGCTACCGGCCGGTCAGCTCCACCAGTCGCGCCCGCGGCGGAATCCCCGGCTCGAGCTCCATGATGCCCAGCGATGGCTTGAGACTGAAACGCGCGCGCCCCGCCCCGCCGGGATTCATCACCGTCACCGTCTTTTCCACGAGCTCGAGCACCGGCTTGTGGGTATGCCCATACACGATGATCTCGGCGCGCGGGAAGGCGTCATGCAGCTTGGCGGGAGTCGGATGGCCGAACTGGTCTCCGTGCGTCACCACGATGTCGAACCCGTCGAGCTCCACGTGAGCGACCTGGGGTAGGCGGGCGCGAAGCTCCGACGGATCCGCGTTGCCGTAAACAGCCGTAACGGGTGCGAGCGCCTCGAGCTCGATGAGGACCTGTGGCTCGCCGACGTCGCCGGCGTGGAGGATGTGGTCGACTTTCTCGAAGACGTCGAAGACTTCGCGCCGCAGCAAGCCGTGCGTGTCGGAGATCACCCCGACTCTCACCGCACCCTCTGACAACGTAGCGTCGTAGCGTCGTGCAACTAGTTCTCTTCCCAGCGCTTCACCAGCGCGATGTCGAGTCCCAGGTGGTCGACGATGCGCTGCACCACGAAGTCCACCAGGTCGCGCACCTGCTGCGGCTTGTGATAGAACCCTGGAGCTGCCGGGAGGACGACCGCGCCGGCCTCGGTGGCGAGCGTGAGGTTGCGCAGGTGCACCAGCGACAGCGGCGTCTCGCGCGGCACCAGCACGAGCTTGCGGCGCTCCTTCAGAACGACGTCGGCGGCCCGCTCGATCAAGCTGCGGCTCGTGCCGTGCGCGATCGCCGCCACGGTCCCCATCGAACAGGGGCAGATCACCATTCCTGCCGTCTTCACCGACCCCGACGCCGGCTCGGCGCCACGATCCGTGTCGTCGAACACCCGGACGCTCGCCCAGTCGCCCCCCGTCGCCTTCTTGAGGTCGCGATCGTCCGTGATCCCGCACTCTTCGCCGAGGAGCCGCCAACCATGGCTCGAGACCAGGAGCCAGGTGGGCACGTTGTGCACGACGAGCATCTCCAGCAATCGCACTCCGTAGGGGGCGCCGGAGGCGCCGGTGATGGCGAGGATCACCGGAAGCTTGCTCATCAGCGCCCGCGGCGGTTCGGGGTGGGAGAACGCTTGGGATGCGCCGGCGGGCGGCGTGGCGGGATGCGGGATGGGGGATGCGGGATGCGTGGCTCGCGCTTCGCTGGAGGCCTTCGCATCCCGCATCCCGCATCTCGCATCCCGCTCATAGCACCCGATCCACCAACGCGCCGAGGAAGACCACGATGCTCACGATCCCGTTCGCGGTAAAAAAGGCCGCATTGAGCCGCGACAGGTCTCCGGGTTTCACGAGGTGGTGCTCCCAGGCAATCAACCCCGCCCCGATGGCAACGCCGGCGTAGTAGGCGAGCCCGAGGTGCGCGCCGATCCCGAACAGCACCAACGCTACCAGCGCCAGGCCATGCAACAACTTGGCGACCAGAATGGCGGGCGCCTGGCCGAACCGCACCACCAACGACTCGAGCCGCTCCGCGCGGTCGAACGCCTCGTCCTGGAGCGCGTAGAACACGTCGAACCCGCCCACCCAGAAGGTCACGGCGAGCGCACCAACCGGGAGGAGCCACCACGGCTCGCTCCACCGCCCGGTGACGGCGAGATACCCCGCTGGGGTAGCGATCCCGTCCGCCAGGCCGAGCCAGAGGTGGGACCAGTGGGTGAACCGCTTGGCGTAGCTGTAAGCCGAGATGAACAGGAGGGCGAACGGCGCCAGCGCGAGGCACAGCGGGTTCAGCGCCCACGACGTCCCGAGAAACGCCACGGCCGCCACGACCACGGCGACCCAGGCCTGCCGGAGCGTGAGGCGTCCTGACGGCAGCTCCCGGGCCCGGGTCCGCGGGTTCCGCGCGTCGAGCTCCCGGTCCGCGATGCGATTGAACCCGAGCGCCACGAACCGCGCGCAGGTGAACGCAAGCACGACCAAGCCCAGCATGCGCCACGTGATCGCCTGCTGCCGGGATGCGACGAGCAGTCCCAGCAGTGCGAAGGGCAGCGCGAAAATGGTATGCGGCAGTTTGACGAAGTTGACGTACCGCACCAGCAGGCCTTCGCCCGCGAGCGTCTGCCCCTCGCGCGGAGTCGCGGTACCGCCCATTACCGCCTTCTACCGCCCTCTACGCCCAAGTCGATTCCAAGCTCCCCCCACATGGCGTCGATCTTCTGCTTCGTCTCCGGGTCCATGACGATCCTGTTCGGCCATTCCCGCGTGAACCCTTCTTCCTTCCACTTGCGCGTCGCATCGATCCCCATTTTGGAGCCGAACGTGAAGCCGCGGCTCGAGTGATCGAGGACGTCGATCGGCCCCATGGTGAACCGCACGTCGCGCTCGGGGTCGATGTGATTCAGCGCCACCCACCACGCCTCCTTGGGATCGCGCACGTTCACGTCCTTGTCCAGGACGATGATCACCTTGGCGAGCGACATCAGCCCCTGCCCCCACAACCCGTTCATGACCTTGTAGGCCTGCCCGGGATACTGCTTGTCGATGCTCACGAACACGAGGTTGTGAAAGATTCCCTCGGCCGGCATGTGCAGGTCCACGATTTCGGGGAGCGTGAGCCGCAACAGGGGCAGGAACATTCGCTCCGTGGCGTGGCCGAGCCAGTAGTCCTCCATCGGCGGCCGACCCACGATCGTATGCGGCCAGACCGGCCCGGCGCGCAGCGTGACCGCGGTGACGTGCACCTTGGGGTAGTAGTCGGCCAGCGAGTAGAAGCCGGTGTGGTCGCCGAACGGCCCCTCGAGCACCAGCTCCTCACGCGGATCGACGTAGCCCTCGAGCACGATCTCCGCTTCCGCCGGCACCTCGAGATCGCACGTCACCGCCTTGGCGAGCCGCACCGGCTCCCGGCGCAGGAATCCGGCGAACAGGAACTCGTCGATGGTGGGCGGGAGCGGCGCCGACGCGGCGTAGATCGACGCGGGGTCGCCGCCCAGCGCGATGGCGACGGGCATTTTCTCGCCGCGCTGCGCCATCTCACGCCAGTGCGCCGCCCCGACCTTGTGGCGCTGCCAGTGCATCGCCAGCTCGTTCTTGCCGATCACCTGGATGCGATACATCCCGACGTTGCGGACCCCGGTCTTGGGATCGCGCGTGATCACGCCGGGGAGGGTGATGTAGGGTCCGCCGTCATCCGGCCAGCACACCGGCACGGGGAACTGCGACAGGTCCACGTCCTGCTCGCGGATCACGCTCTCCTGACACGGCGGCTTCCCGCCGATCGTCTTGGGCGGGAACTTGGCCACCTCCGCGAGCTGCGGCAGCAGCGCGAGCTTGCCGAGCAGGCTCTCGGGAACCTTCAGGTTGAGGAGCGCCGCGATCCGCTCGCCGATCTCGTCCAGACACTCGACGCCCAGCGCCAGCGCCATGCGCTTTTCGGAGCCGAACAGGTTCACCGCGACGGGATGGCGCGCCGGGGCACCCGACAGGAGCGTCGGGCGCTCGAACAGCAGCGCCGGTCCGCCGCCCCTGGACTTCATGCACCGGTCCGCGATCTCGGTGATCTCCTTGTCCACCGATACGGGGCGGTCGACGCGCACCAGCTCGCCCCGGGCGTCGAGCGCGCCGAGGAAGTCGCGCACGTTATCGAGTGCCATAATGGACGGCGCAGATCCCGCCGGTCAGGATCTCGTAGCCGACATTCGAGAATCGGGCGTGCTCGAGCCGGCGCGCGAAGGCGTCCGGGTCCGGAAAGTCGAGCACGGACTCTGGCAGGTACGTATAGGCGTCCCTATGTTTCGACACCGCACGGCCGATCGCGGGGAGGACGCGCCGGAAATAGAACAGGTAGAGCGCGCGCACCGGCGCGAAGCGCGGTGTGGTGAATTCGAGCACCACGAAACGCGCGCCCGGCCGGAGCACGCGATGCGTTTCCCGGAGGCCGGCGTCGAGATCCGCCAGGTTCCGGACCCCGAAGGCCACCATCGCACCGTCGAACCGGGCGTCGGCGAAGGGGAGCGTGAGCGCGTCGGCGCCGACCGGACGGGCGCGTGCGGCTTTGCCCTTCCCCCGCGCCAGCATGGGGATCACGAAGTCAGCGCCGACGACGGTCCCGCGGAACCCCCGCGCGCGCGCGAGCGTCGCCGCGAGATCGAGCGTGCCGGCGCAGAGATCGAGATACGTGCCGTCGGGTCGCCGCTCCCACGCGAGCCGTCGCACCGCGGCCCGGCGCCAGGAGCGGTCCACGTTGAGGCTCAAGAGATGGTTCAACAGGTCGTAGCGCGGCGCGATCGCGGCGAACATGCTGCGCACGTACGACCGCTTCGCTTCGCCACCCGAGTGTGCGGCGACCTCGAACGCAGGATGCGCGGGAGGGGGGGGCGTCATAGGCGCGAAAGATAGGCCTGCCAACCTGACCGGCGCCAGCGACGCGGAGGTCGTGGCGTGGGCCAAACAAGGCCAGGGAGCCGCTTTCCGCGAGCTGGTGCGCCGCTACGAGCGGCCGATCTTTTCGCTGTTGTATCGCATGGTGCGCGACCGCGCGCTCGCCGAGGACCTCGCCCAGGAGACGTTCATCAAGGTCCTGAACGCCATCGGCTCGTACAATCCCCAGTTCAAGTTCTCATCGTGGATTTTCAAGATCGCGAACAACGCCGCGATCGACCATCTGCGCAAGCGCGAGCTCGACACCCTCTCACTCGACGGATCGCCGCACGCCACGACGCCCGACCAGATGAGTGCGACCGCCCTGCAGCTGGGCGACCGCGGGGAGACTCCCTTGCAGGAGCTCGAAGCGCGCGAGCTGGGCGGCGCCATCGAGCACGCCATCGCGCGTCTGCGGCCCGAGTACCGCACGTGCATCCTGCTGCGTCACGTCGAAGGGCACAGCTACGAAGAGATCGCCCGCATCCTGGACTTGCCCCTGGGCACGGTCAAGACGTATATCCACCGGGCGCGCAACGAATTACGGGGCTACCTCGAGGACCGGCGAGAATGAAACCCGGTTTCGCTGCCGCACGTAGGACGGAACAATGAGCGACCCCCTCGTGCAGCACCTCACCCCCGACGAAGTCGAGCTTTGGGCCCAGGGCCTCCTGCCCGCGACCCGGGACGCGCACGTCGCCCAGTGCGTCGAATGCCGAACCATCGCGGAGCGGGAGCGCAAGCTGATCCGCGAGCTGGCGCAGCTGACGCGCTTCGCCCCCGAGTTCGGGTTCGTGGAGCGGGTGATGGCGAAGGTGAAGATCCCGGCGCGCTCAGGCCCGCACCTCCGCCCCCACACCGACGCCTAGCAGTCTCGCGGCGCTGCCGTCGCGCACCGCGATCTCCACCGTACCGCCGCTGCCGAGGAACGCCACCAGTGCGCCCCGTCCCACATCCCCGAAGGTGCGCGCCAGCGTGCCGATCTCCGTCCCGCCGACCTTGATCCGCACGCCCGGCTCCACGGCGTCGCCGGGGATGTTCGAGATCAGCGTGCCGAATCGATCGACGTAGATGACTTCCCCGATGACGATCGTGCCGTCGGACCGGGGAGCGGGGAGCGGGGAGCGGTGCACGTCGGTGACGGGATGACCCACGTGCGACAGCGGCGCGCCGAGGGCGAGCTGACCCGCCACCGGCGCGAACACGTCACGCGCCTGGAAGGTCGGAGCGGCGTCCTCCGGAATGGGCAGCCCCACGAAGTGCGCGTCCGCCGGCAGAAACGACAGCAGGCCGTTGTCCGGAGCAACGAAGAAATGTCCCGCCGTCGATGCGGCGAGCACGCGGCGGTCGGTGCCGACGCCGGGGTCCACGACCGCGAGGTGCACGCTCCCCTGCGGGAAGCGGTGCCAGGCGCGCGAGAGGATGTACTGCGCCGCGCGCACGTCGCCCGGCGAGACCTGGTGCGTGATGTCGACGAGCGCGGCGCCGTGCACCTGCGACAACAGCACACCCTTCACCTCACCCACGTAGCTGTCGGCGTAGCCGAAGTCGGTCAAGAGGGTGATGAGCGTTGCCATCGTCAGAAAGTCGGAACGCGGAAGGCGGAACGCGGAACAGGCGGGCCGACCTCGTTTCGGATGTTCCGCGTTCCCACTTCCGCGTTCCGCGCTGTCATACCGCCGTCACCCGCCAGCGGCCCCTCACCCAGAACAGCGCCATCGCGATGCCGCGCGCCACGGCCGTGACCGAGAGGGCGAGCCAGATGCCGA
>WNGI01003619.1_pt1 | contig 18230 bp, 18 predicted proteins | sample 5400621 | NCBI WGS metagenome assembly WNGI01 (sample SAMN13153374, study PRJNA577476) | soil metagenome | isolation source: 20 cm soil or saprolite under Garry oak tree replicate 1 | place: USA:California | collected 2016-06-15
CGGCGCGTGCGCCGCTCGGGCCGGCTGTGCGCAGACGCTCGCTCACGGGAGCGCCGTCTGGTCGCCGCCGACACCTCTTCGCTCAGGGAATCGCCAGTTGGCGACGGACGTCCGCGTGGAAGGCCTGACGCTAGACGAGGCGGCGGCAGCGGGGCCGGCGCTTCCTCGGGCGAGCGTCTGCGCCCAGCCGGCCCGAGCGGCGCACGCGCCGTGAATGACGGGCCGGCGTAGCCAGCAGCGAGCGAGAGGAGTGCCGGCGCCCTGCCGACGCCGAGAGTGCCGGCGCCCTGGCGACGCTAGGGAGTCGCCGTCGGCGTCGGGCGTCCGCGTGGTAGCGCCGGCAACTGTGGACTCGGCACGATGCCGGGCGTCGGTGACGCGAAGTGCATTCGCGTGGGCGACGGCGTGGCGGTGGAAGGCGGCGTGACCGTGATCGTCGGCGGTGTGCGACCACCCTCATCGTCGGGGTACGTCCGCGGCCCGACGATCGTCACGTTCGTGGTGAACGTTTCGGTCGCCGCGATGTTCTTCTCGCGCACCTCGTACGCGAGACGGTAGGAGCCGAGCACCGCGGGGGCGACGAGCGGCGCGAAGAAGTTGCCGGTCGCGCCGGGCTCGAGGGCTCCGAGGGGAATGGTCCCCTGCGCGACGGAGCGGCTGGTCTTCGTGTCGATCAGCCGCCAGGTCAACGTGAGCGCGTGGGAGGTCGTGCCCGCCGTTGGCAGCGCCGTGTAGTTCGTCACGAGAAGCGATGCCTCTCCACGGTGCAGGATGCTCGGCACCCCCGTCGCGGCGTTCACGATGTATGGCTGGTGCGCGCGTACCTGGAACGACGCCGTCGTGGCGCCGAGCTTCGCGAGTCCGTTGCCGTTCGCGTCGGCGAGCCCGAGCGTCACCTTGTAATCGCCCGGCGTCTGCGGCACCTCGATCACCACGCCGACGTTCGCGCTCTTCCCGGGTCCGAGGCCGGGGAGAGCGATGGGCGCGGGCGACGTCGCGACGAGCGTGTTCTTGCTGTCGCGCATCTCCCAGATGAGGCGGTACGATCCCGCGCCGCTTCCGTTCCAGGCGTCGCTCCCGGCGTTGGTGATCGGGATCGTGATGCGCGGCGACGATCCGACATCCACGCTGAGCGTCGTGCGCGGCACCTCATAGCGCGCGTTCGCGGGCGGCTCGAGGATGGTGCTGTAGACGATCGACCCGACATTCGCGATGAACGCATACGCGTCCGCCTCATACGCATCCCACGTCATCGCCACGACGACCCGTGGGCCAGAGGGGGTGTAGATGATGCCGGCGTCGTGCGTGAGGCCCGGGAGGTTTCCGGTCTTGTGCGCGACGACGACGCCCTCCGGAAGCTCCGCGGGAAGGCGGTCGTTGATCTGCTGGCGCTCGAGCCGCGCCAGCATCCGGTCCGACGCCGCGGCCGAGATCAGCTGGCGCTTCGCGAGGAGCGTGAGCAGCGTGCCGATCGCGCGCGGCGTCGCGATGTTGTCGTCCTCGCCGTACGCCACGAACACGTGAAAGTCGTTGATGCCCACGTTGCGCAGCGTCGCGTTGATGTTGTCCGCGCCGAGCACGTGCCACAGAGCCAGCGCCGCGCCGTTGTCGGAGATCGTGACCATCGCTTCGAGCGCCTGGTCGAGCGTGAGCTCGGTGCCCGCGACTTCGAACGAGCCATCCTCGGTGATGTCCTCGTTCTCGATCGTGATGATGTCGCTGTAGTGGAGCTGACCCGCATCGACGCGCCGTTCGGCCTCCGCGAGCACGGCGAGCTTGTAGAGGGAGGCGGTGATGATCGGCTCGTCGGCGTCGTGCGAGTAGAGCGGCTTGCTCGCGTTCGGGTCGGCGATCCAGAGCCCGGCGCCGCCCGGGAAGCTGCCCACGAGCTGGTCCAGGTGCTGCACGAGCTCCGCGGTGCTCGCCGCAGCGGGGGCGCCGGGAATCAGCCCGGTCAGGGCCAGGGCCACCGCCAGGACGACGGCGCTCCCTCTCATCGCCCTCAAGTAACGCGCGGTCGGCGGAGGTGTTTCACGCTTTTCGGTTCGTTAACCTTTCAGCGCCGCGCGGCCCAGTCGGACCATCTCGCGGTACCCGGCGACGGTGTCGTCCTCGTATCCCAGCAGGTGGAGCGCCCCGTGAGCGGCCAGGAAAGCGACCTCGGTGGCGAGGGGCCAGCGGCGGCGTTTCGCCTGGCGCGCCGCCTGCGCGGCGCTGATGACGACATCGCCGAGCTCGAGCGTCCCGTCAGCCTCGCGTTTCAGTGACGCCGCCGCGGCCAGACCCTTGGTGCCGGGGCGGAGCGCCTGCCCGAAGGAGAGCACGTCGGTGGTCCGATCCTTCCGGCGGTAACGGCGACTCAGCTCGCGCATCGCCGCATCGTCGACGAAGGCGAGCACGAGCTCGGCATCCTGCGTGACGCCGTAGGGGCGAAGGGCGGCGCGTACAGCGCGGCGCGCGGGCGCGAGGTCACACGGGGCCTCGCCACGGACCGCGATCTTCAGCGGTCGGACGCCGCCTGTGATGCCGGGGGAATGCGCGCGATGCGGTCTTCCGGATACGGAATGCGCTCGTGGTAGACGCCGAGGAGGAGCTCGCAGAACGCGTCCTTGATCTGCTGGAGGTCGCGCAGCGTGAGGTCGCATTCGTCCAGCTGACCCTCCGCAAGGCGGTCGCTGACGATCCGCTCGACCATCACGCGGATCGCGTCGGGTTTCTTCTCCGCGAGCGAGCGCACCGAAGCCTCGGTGCCGTCGGCGAGCATCACGATGCCGGCTTCCTTGGTGCGCGGCCGGGGGCCGGGGTAATGGAAGGACGCGTCGTCAGGATTCTGGCCCCTCTGCTGTGCGAGCTGGTAGAAGTACTTCACGACGCTGGTGCCGTGATGCGCCGGGATCATCTCGCGGATCATCGCCGGCAGGTGGTAGCGGTCCGCGAGCGACAGTCCGTCGCGGACGTGCGCCGCCACGATGCCGGCCGAGACCATCGGGTCGAGCTCGTCGTGTGGATTCGTTCCGGTCTGGTTCTCGATGAACGCCGACGGATTCCGCATCTTGCCGATGTCGTGGTAGTAGGCGCCCACGCGCGCGACGAGCGGATCAGCGCCGATCACCTCCGCCGCGCGCTCCGCGAGGTTCGCGACGAGCAGGGAGTGGTGATAGGTGCCCGGGGTACGGAGCAGGAGCTGACGAAGCAGCGGGTGGTTCGGATCCGCGAGCTCGCGTAGCTCGAACACCGTCGTGATGCGGAATACGTGCCCGAAGATGGCCATGCCCGCGAAGGCGAGCAGGCCCGAGCCCGCACCGCTCAGGAGCGCCGCGACCGCGAGCTGCGCCGCGCCGACCGGATCGGTGGACTGTCCGACCAGCGAGAACGAGACGACGACGCCGAGGTTACCGACGGCGACCGACAACGCTCCGGTCGCGAACTCGCGCGCGGTCGTGGCGCGCCGCACCGCGGCCATCCCGAGGAGCGCCGGGACGAGCACGTATGCGACGAGCTCGACCTGTCCCGACATGATCCCAACGTGTAGCGCGCCCGCGATCTGCGTCGCGAGCGCCGTGCGCCCGCCGACGAGCACCGTGATGATCATCGCCACCGCGGCGAACGGGATGAAGTAGACGAGGAGGGTGTGGCCTGGCACGAGCGCGCGTGCCGTCACGGTGACCGCGAGGAGCGACAGGATGACGAGGATCATCTTGCGGTCGTCGTTCCAGGCCTCGGTCGCGTAGCGCTCGACGAAGAGCGCGAGCACCGCCGCGATCAGGACCGCCCAGATCGTGAGGCCGATCGCGCCCGGCCAGTCGATCCCGGTGTTCACCAGACCGAGCGCTCGGAGCTTCTCCACGTCGAGCGAGCTCACGACGGTGCTCTCGCGCACGACGACCTCGCCCGCGAGCACCTGCACCTGCACCGGCGGCACGCCGCTCCGCGCAGCTTGCTGCGCGCTCGAGGTCCCGGTCGCGTCGAGCGCGACGTCCGCCTCGAGGAACTGCCGCACCAGCTCCGCTCCGACGGCTTTCTGCCGGTCGGTCCAGGCCGGTGGCAGCGACGTCGCCGCGGCGGCTCGCGCGGTATCCAGCTGCTCGGGTCGGATGCCCGGCTGGTAGAGCGTGCGCAGCGCGTTGTCTACCTCTTTGGACACCGCGTCCCACTCGGCAGTGGTCATATCGACGACGAGCGGAGCGAGCTGGGGGCTGATCGCGACTTCGGTGAGACGGCTGATCGACGTGATGCGCTGGTCGCGCGTCTGCGCGACATCGGCGCGCACGCGGCCGATCGCGGCGACGGCCTGCGCGAGCCGGTCGCGCGAGCTCGCGACGACGGCCGGATCGCGCGTGTACACCTTCGCCACCGCGGCCGCGGCACGCTCGCGCTCCGCCTCGGTGAGCGTTTCGGAGACGAACGCGACCGAGCGTGGCGCCTTCACCGTGCGGTCGGCGAGCGTCCCGACGTCGTAACTGACCGTCGCCGGGGGCGAGAGGAGGAGGGCGAGCGCGGTGAGCAGGCCGGTCGCGATGACGAAGACGTACATCCGCAGCGTCGTCGCCCCAAGCATCGTGCGGAGCGCGGCGGGCAGCTGGTCGAGCCGCCGTCCAGCAGGGAGTCGGATCACTTCTTTTCGTACCGATCGTACGCCCGGACATCACTTCTTTTCGTACCGATCGTACGCCCGGACTATCCGCGCAACGAGCTCGTGACGCACGACGTCGCGTTCGTTGAAGTCGACGAAGGCGATGCCCTCGACGTCCTTCAATATCTCGCGAGCGACGACGAGACCGGAGCGCTGGTCCTTTTCTAGGTCTACCTGGGTGATGTCGCCGTTGACGACGGCCTGCGCGCCGTACCCGAGACGAGTGAGGAACATCTTCATTTGCGCCGGCGTCGCGTTCTGCGCTTCGTCGAGGATGATGAACGCTTCGTTAAGGCTCCTTCCACGCATGAAAGCCAGCGGCGCCACCTCGATCTCCCCGCGTTCCATCGCGCGCGTGAAGCGCTCCGGAGGCATGAGCTCGTAGAGCGCGTCATACAAGGGACGGAGATATGGGTCGATCTTCTCGGTGAGGTCGCCCGGAAGGAACCCGAGCCGCTCCCCCGCCTCGACGGCGGGTCGCGTGAGGATGAGACGTGCGACCTTGCGATCGCGTAGTGCGGCAACACCGAGCGCAACGGCCAAATAGCTTTTTCCCGTGCCGGCCGGACCTGTCGCGAAGACCAGATCGTGGCTGCGGATCGCCTCGACGTAACTCCGCTGATTCGCGGACTGCGGCGTGATGCGCTTGCCGCGCACCGTCGTCGCGACGACCTCGCGCAGCTGTTCGGGCGCGCCCACCGGCGCGTCCTTCGCTTCGTCGATGAGGCGCTCGAGTGCGGGCTTCCGCAGGTTGTCGTCGCGGTCGGAGAGTGTTCGCATCGCGCTCACCAGCTCGCCGACGCGTGCGACATTCGCGGGATCGCCCATGATGCGCAGCTCCGCGCCGCGCGACACGATCTTCACCGCGAACTCCCGCTCGATGCGATCGATGTTCGCGTCGTTGTTGCCGGTGACGAACATCATCTCGTCCGGATCCGGGATGAGGATCGTGATCTGCGCCGGAACGCTCATGACGGCGATTTCTCCTTCAACATCGCACCGACGAGGCCCGCGACCGTCTTGCCATCGGCGCGGTCCTTCGTCTGCGCCAGCACCTTCGGCATCACCTTGCCCATGTCGCGCGGGCCCGCGGCGCCCGTCTCGGCGACGACGCGCTCGACGATCGCGCGCAGCTCCGCATCCGACATCTGCGTCGGCAGATAGCTCTGGATGACGCCGAGCTCCCGCTCTTCCTTCGCCGCCAGCTCCGGCCGGTCACCCTTGCGGAAGGCCTCGGTGGAGTCGCGGCGCATCTTCGCCTGCTTTTGCAGTACCTCAAGCACCGCGATGTCATCGAGGTCGGATGGATGGTGCTCGGCGATGTACGACTGACGCGACGCCTCGTCCTTTCCCTCCGCGACCAGTCGCTCGATGGTCGCCTGAAGGCGGTCGACACCCTCGCGCTGGATCCCGGCCAGCAGGAAACGCAGCGTGTCACGGCGAAAGGTGTCGCCTGACTTCATGGCGGCCCGAAGATCGCTCTCGAGCCTTTGTTTCAGAGGGGACGCGACGGCGGGGCTCTCCGAACTAGCGCTTGCGCCGCTTTGCTTCCTTGCGCTTGCGACGTGCGGCAGGGCGCTCGTAGAACTCGCGGCGGCGGGCCTCGGCGAGGATCCCAGCTTGCTGGATCTTCTTGTTGAAACGGCGAAGGGCGGCCTCGAAGGACTCGCCATCACCGACGATCACTTCAGACAACGATCTATGGATCACCCGCCCTTCGGTCTTATGAGACTGGTCGCCAGAGACAGAATGCCGGCCTCCCCAAGAGGCCGACCGAGGGTCATGATAGCCGTCCCCGCCTCCAAACTGATGCGGTAAAGTTACGCGCTTTTAACCAGGCGGCCACGCAAATTCCCGGCCGCCGAGGACGTGAAGATGCAGGTGTAGGACGTTCTGGCCCGCATTGTCGCCGTTGTTCACGACCAGCCGGAAGTTGTCGCCGACCCCGCCCTGGCGCGCGACCTTGCGGACGGCCTGCAGCAGCCGACCGCCCAGCGGCTCGTCCTCGAGATCCGAGAGCCGCTCGACATGCTTCCGCGGCACGACCAGGACGTGAAAGGGCGCCCGGGGAAAGACGTCGTTGATGGCCATCACGTCGTCGTCCTCATAGACGACCGTCGCGGGGATCTTCCCCGCCACGATGCGACAGAACAGGCAGTCGTCCACGCAGCCAAGAGAATACCTACGTGCCGATAGCTGCCGTGATCGTGACCTACCTGCTCGCCTCCGTTTCCTTTCCGTACTGGTTCGCGCGCGCCTACGGCGTGGACCTGCGCGCGGTGGGCGAGCGCAAGCTCGGCGCTGGCAATCTCGCCAAGAGCGTCGGGCTCCCTCAGGGCATCGTCGGCGGGACGCTCGACGGCGCGAAGGGCTTCCTGGCGATCATCGTGGCGCGCGCCGTTGGTCTCGAGCTCGAGGTGCAGCTCGCCTGTGGCATCGCGGCCCTCGTGGGGCAGATGTGGCCGGTGTTCCATCAGTTCGACGGCGGGCGTGCGAACGCGACGGGCTGGGGCTTCGCGCTCGCCGCGGACCCCATCGCCGCGCTGATCATGGGCGTGCCGCTCTACCTGAGCTTGCTCGCCGTCCGGCTGGTCCGTCCGCGGCCGACTCGGTTGCTCCCTCTCTCGAGTCTGCTCTCGTTCGCGATCTTTCCGGCCGTCATCTGGGAACAGGAAGCCACGACACCGACCGTCGTCGCGGGCCTCATCGTGCTCGTCCTCATCCTCATTCGTCGCGTCAGCGCCGGCCTGCGTGATGACCTCGCGACGGGCGCGCCGCTCGCGCGGGTACTGGCCAACCGAGCGATGTACGACCGCAGCGAGCTCCAGCAGCGGGGCGTCGTGGCCATTTAGCGACCCAGCCCGGGCCGCGGCATCCGGTGTGCTCTGCGCCAAGGCGTGCCGCCTCTCGATGGCTTCTACCCGCTGGTGTCGCTGGCGGCATTCCTGTCGGGCGGCTGCTTCGGCTTCTACGCCGCATGGCGGGGTTACGCGAAGCGAAGGGCCCAGATACACGAGCTGCCGCGCGAGCAGCGCGACCTCGGCGAGGTGGACAGTTGGGCAGCCTGATCAATTTCCCGCGGACCGGCGCTCGGCAGAGCGATGTCAAACACGACCCCGCCGACAACACGCCGCGCGCGACGCGCGGCTCGTCCGAGTCATCGCTCGTCACCTGGAACGACGCGAAGCGGCAGCGCGACGGCGAGGACGACGGCGACGGCGGCTCCGCCGCTTAGCCGACACCGTCCATCACGAGCGCGACGGCCGCGATCGCCGCGGTCTCGCTTCGCAGGTTCCGACCACCGAGCGAGACTGTGGTGGCGCCGCGTTCCCGCGCGACGGCGATCTCGTCGTCGGCGATCCCGCCCTCCGGCCCGATCACCAACGAGATCGCGCGCGCCGTCTCTGGCAGCGCGTCGCGTAACCGCAGGCGCCGCTCGCCTTCCCACGCCACCAGGACCGGCGCCGGCAGGTGGGAGAACAGGTCGGTCCAGATCCGCGCGGGATCGATCGTCGGCACGCGACCGCGGCGTGCCGTCTCGGCGGCCTCGCGCGCGATGCGCTCCCAGCGCGTGCGCTTGGCCTCGCTGAGACTTCGCACGACCGAGCGCGCGCTGGTGAACGGGACGATGCGCGACGCGCCGAGCTGCGTAACGGCCTCGACGACCTCCTCGTCGTGATCGCCGCGCAGGACCGGGAGGGCCAGCGTCAGCGCGACCGTCGGCTCCGCCGAGGTGAAGCCTCGCTCGCGCACGACGGCGCTGACCGACGTCGGCCGCACGGCCTCGAGCGAGACGATGGCTTCGGCGCCGTCGGCCACCAGCGCGATCTCGTCGCCCGCGCGCAGCCGCAGCACGGTCGCGATCTGACGCGCCTGCGGCCCGGTCAGCGTCACGCGGTCGGCGCGCAGCATCTCGGGCCGGACGAAGAAACGATGCACTAGCGGCGCAGCGCGAGCGCGACCCAATCGTCACGCACAGTGCGGTCGAGGACCTCCAGGCGCGCGGCCTCCAGGGCCTCGCGTGTCGCGCGCTCAGCGGGCGCGCTGATGCCGGCGACGAGGAGCGTGCCGCCGCCGGAGAGTCGCGCCGCGAGATCTGGCGCGATGCGCTGCAGCACCGGCGAGACGATGTTCGCGATGACGACGTCGAAGCGGCCCGGCACGTCCGCGGCGCTGCCCTCGCCGACCGGGATCGCGACGCCGTTGCGCACGGCGTTCTCTCGCGCGGCACCCACGGCGAGCGAGTCGGTGTCGACGGCGACGACCGGGGACGCGCCACGCTTCGCCGCGGCGATCGCGAGAATGCCCGAGCCTGTGCCGACGTCGAGCGCGCTCTTTCCCTCGAGCGGTAGCGTCGACAGCGCCTCGAGGCACTGCTGGGTCGTCGGATGCAGCCCGGTGCCGAACGCCATCCCCGGATCGAGGACGAGCTCGACGCTGTCACCGGCGACGGCTTCGGACCACGTCGGCCGCACGAGGAACGCGCCGATGCGGATGGGTACGAACTCGGCCTTCCAGCTCTCGAGCCAATCCTTGTCGTCGACGCGCCGCGCGACGAGCTCGCCGATCGGTCCGAGACCGAAGGCCTGAAGATGCCCGAGCGCGTCGCGCACGTCCGACACCTTGGCGAAGGCGTCGGCGTCTTCCACGAGATAGGCCTTCACGGTGTGGTCGGCGCCCGCTCCACGCTCGAGCGGGACCTCGACCGCGATCCCGTTGTACCCGACGCGGGAGAGGATCTCGCTCACCGCTTCGACGGCTTCGGCGTGCGCGGGAACGGCGATCTCGAGCCAGCGAGTGGGCGGCGTCACTCGCCGCCCATGGCGTCCTTGATGCGGTCGAAGACTCCGCGCGCATCGCTCTCGTCGCGCTGTTCGGGCGCGCCCTCGAGATCGTGCAGCTGTTTGTAGAGCGCCTTCTGTTCCTTCGTGAGCGTGCGCGGGACCGCGACGTCGAGATAGACGAGCTGGTCGCCGCGGCCCGACGAGCCGAGATGCGGGACGCCCTTTCCGCGCAGGCGGACCATCTGTCCATGCTGGGCGCCGCCCGGCACCTTCACCGGCGCCGTCGCGCCTTCGATCGTGGGGACCTCGAGATCGGCGCCAAGCGCGGCCTGCGCCGGCGAGATACGGAGCACGTGCACGAGGTCGTCGCCCTCGCGCCGGAACAACTCGTGCTCCCGCAGGCGGATGAGGACGTACAGATCGCCCGACGGGCCGCCGCGAAGACCGGCTTCGCCTTCGCCCGCGACGCGGAGCTGCTGCCCGTCGTCGATCCCCGCGGGGATGTCGAGTGGAAGCTCGTGGTCGCGGCGCTCGCGACCCTCGCCGCGACAACGCGTGCACAGCGCATCGACGGTCTTGCCCGAGCCGCCGCATCGGGGGCAGGTCGACACGTTCACGAAGCGGCCGAAGACCGATTGCTGGACCTGCCGGACCTCGCCGCGGCCGTTGCAGGTGCCGCAGGTGGAGATCTTCGAACCCGGCTCCGCGCCGCTGCCCTCACACCGTTCGCAGGTCTCGAGCCGTGGCACGCGGATGGTGCGCGCGCCGCCCTTCACCGCATCGATGAGCTCGACCTCGATCTCCATGCGGAGATCGGCGCCTCGCATCGGCCCGCGCGGCTCGCGCCGGCGGAATTCGCTGCCGAAGAAGGTCTCGAAGAGATCGCCGATCCCGAAGTCGCCGAGGCCCTGGCCACTCCCGAACATGTCGTAGCGCTGGCGTCGCTCGGGGTCCGACAGGACCTCGTATGCCTCGGAGATCTGCTTGAAGCGCTCGGCTCCGTCGGGCGCCTCTCCAGTGTCCGGATGGTGCTGCTTCGCCAGCTTGCGGTACGCGCTGCGGATCTGATCCGGCGTCGCGTTGCGCGGCACGCCGAGAAGCTGGTAGTAGTCCGCGGTCTTCGCCATCACCTGTCATTATCCCGGCTCATGGCCGATCTTTTCCGCCTTGCTACCCAGTTCCTGCATGTTTTCGCGGGCGTCCTCTGGATCGGCGGAGGGTTCTACACGCTGCTGGTACAGCTGCCCGCTCTCCTCGCCGCCCCGCCGGCCGCGCGCGGGCCGGTCACGGCGCAGCTGGCGCCGCGGCAGATCTTCTACATCCTCCGTGTGGCGGAGCTCACGATCGTCACGGGCGTCCTCAACCTCTTCGCGAGCGGTCGCGCCCAGCAGCTCACCGACCCGCTTGGGTCACGCTGGAGCATCGTCCTGGGCCTCGGCATCCTTCTCGCGATCGGCCTCTACGTCCTCGTCCGCGCGACGGTCGTCCCCTGGACGCTGCGGATGCTCACGCTCGGTCCCAAAGCCGCCGCGGGCGACGCCGCCGCCGCCGCCGAAGCGGGCCAGATCATCGAACGCATTCGGATGATCGGGCGGGTCCAGCTCGCGATGGGCACGCTCATCATCCTCGCCATGATCACCGCGCGACTCAGCTAGACGGTGCCTCTCGTGTTCGCGGCGATCGCGCCACACGGGAGCATGGCGATCGCGGAGTGGTGCAAGCCTGAGGAGCGCGAGCTCGCGGCGAAGACGCGGGCGGCCATGGAGGAGCTCGGGCGCCGTTTCGCGGCGGCGACGCCAGACGTCACCATCGTGCTGACGCCACACAACATCCACGTCGAGCGCGGCATGGCCGTCGTTCTCGCGGGCACGATGGCGGGAACGCTCGAGAGCGGCGCGATGCCGATCGCGATGCGTGTGCCGGTAGACCGCGAGCTCGGGATCGCGATCGCCGTCGCGGTCGGTGAAGCCGGCGTGCCGATCGCTGCGGTGAGCTACGGCGCGAACGACACCGCGGCCGCGGTGTTCCCGATGGACTGGGGCACGCAGGTCCCGCTGCACTTCATGGGCGGTCGCGACGATCCGCCGAAGCCGATCGTGATGATCGCGCCCGCGCGCGATCTCCCGTGGGACGCGCACATGGCCGCCGGCCGTGCGATCGCGCAGGCCGCGGAAGCGTCGGGCAAACGCGTCGGGCTCATCGCGTCATGCGACCACGGGCACGCGCACGATCCGAAGGGACCGTATGGCTTCAGCTCCGCCTCGAAGGAGTTCGACGACCGCGTGGTCGAGCTCGTGAAGCGCGACGCGCTCGGCGAGCTGCTCCGGTTCGATCGCGCGTTCGTCGCCGAGGCGAAGGCCGACAGCTTCTGGCAGATGCTGATGCTCCACGGCGCGCTGGCGGACGGGTGGCGCGGCGAGCTCCTGTCGTACGAGGCGCCGACGTACTTCGGGATGCTCTGCGCCGCGTATTCGCCCCGGAACTAGCCGCCGGAACCTTCCGCCGGACGCGTCGTCTTACCGCCATCCGGCCATGGCCGGAAGGAGGACGACGGTATGAGACGGTTCATCGCCGGCGCGGCAGCACTCGTGGCAGCCTTCGTCGTGAGCACGCAGCCGGCCGCGGCCTGCGCGGGCCTGATCGGCCCCAACGGCGCGGTCAACCTGCTCCGCACGACGACCTTCGCGGGCTACCACGACGGCATCGAGCATTACGTCACGGCGTTCAAGTTCCAGGGCGGCAGCGGGCAGTTCGGCTCGCTCGTTCCCCTGCCGGGTGTTCCCACCTCCGTCGAGAAGGGCGGCGACTGGACGCTCCAGCGCCTCATCCGCGAGACGGAGATCGCGAAATTCAACGTGCGCGGCGCCCTCCCGCTCGCGGCGCCCGCGGCGGACGCGGTGGTCCTGATGCAGGTGAAGATCGACGCGCTCGACATCACCGTCCTCAGCGGCGGCGGCGAGTCGGTCGGACGCTGGGCCACCGAGCACGGCTTCCGCCTTCCACCGGATGCCCCCGAGGTCCTCGACTTCTACGCGGCGCGCAGCCCGATCTTCATGGCCGCGATCTTCGACGCGGACGCGGCGAAGGCCAAGGGCCAGCAGGTCGGTGACGGCACGCCGGTCCACATCACGATCCCGACCGCGAACCCGTGGGTCCCGCTTCGCATCCTCGCCACCGGCAAGAGCGCCGCGGCGCGTGTCGACGCGGATGTGTATCTCCTCACCGATCGCAAGCCGCTGCTGCTCCCCGCGCCGTTCGCCAACGGCATGGAGCTGCAGTACAGCCAGACCGCGTCGGCGTCGCTTCTGAACGACCTTCGCTCCGACAAGGGCATGGACTGGGTCCCCGAGATGGCGTGGCTCACGAAGATCGGCATCAACGCCGCCGCCAGCCAGCTCACCTACGACCTCGCGATCAGCGCGAACGGAAAAGTCCCGTCGCGGGTCGCCGCGGGGCTCGAGGCTCCGGCCAACCCGACGACCCCCGCGACCAACACACCTTCGAACCAGCCGCTCGCCCTCGTGGGCATCGCGATCCTCGGACTCGGCGCGGTCCTTCTCATCGGGCGCTTCGCCCCCCGGTCGGTCGCGCCGTGAGGCGCACAGTCGTCGCGCTCGCGCTCGCCGCATTCGCGGCGAGCGCCTGCGCGTCGGCGCAGGCCGCGATGCCGACGGAAGTCGCCGTCCGGATCCACTACTCGCACTTCGAACCGAGCACCATCGAGGTCCCCGCCGGCGTGCCGATCACGTTCACGATCGTGAACGACGACCCGATCGACCACGAGTGGCTCATCGGCGACTCGAACTTCCATGAGCGTCACCGGACCGGCACCGAGGCCGTGCACGGCGATCGACCCGATGAGGTCTCGCTGCCGCCGATGTCGGTCAAACGCACGACGCTCACGTTCCCGCCGGGGACGTATCTGTACGTCTGCCATTTCCCGGGCCACGAGGCCTACGGTATGGTCGGAACGTTGGTCGCGAAGGGCTGACCATCACGGGGCGAACGACGGTCAGTGGACCTGTAGCACCGGGTCGAGCGTCAGGTCACCCGAGACGACGTAATCCTTCGATGAGAGCTCGGGCTCGCCGACCTGTGGCCAATTCTTGAAGTGAACCGTCCCATTGGGGATCGTGATCGTGAAGCGGCCGGCACCGTCGCTGCGTCCGCCGCAGGACGTGCAGAAGACCAGGGCGTCGCCGGACCACACGCCGAAGTTTGTGTCGGGGAGCGGCCTTCCGGCAACGTCGCGGAGGGTGCCGCTGACGATGTCGCCTCGATCGATCGTCAGGACGAGGTCCGTCCGGTCAGCGCGAAGATCGAGATCGATCGTCGCCCAAGCCTCGCCGGTCGGTCCTGACGCTTGCGCCCGAAGAGTGAGCGGCATCGCGGCGATCGAGAAGTTGAACGCGCCACTCGGATCCGTCGCCGCAAGGCCGAGTGGGACGAGTGGAAACTGGATACCTCCGTAGAACCGAGAGAGGTCGACGCGGGCATTCGGCACACCGACGCCGTCGCGTCCGACGACGCGGCCGGCGACCTTGACCACCCGAAGCATCGCGATGTCGGCGGCCGAGACGTTGCTGCTGACGACGAGGTCCTTCCCGAAGCCGATCGTGTACCCATCGCCGTACCACGTGACGCCCGCGAAACCGTCAGTGGGATCCGCGAGGTTGTTGTTGTAGTTGCGGAAGGCTCCGATGCGGTATGCACCGGGCGGGAGGGAAACTTGGTAGGAACCTCGATCGTCCGTCGACGTACTTGCGCTCTGGGGAGGCATCGGTGTGGGTCCGTGGTTGAACGAGTTGGAGGGATAGACCATGACTTGCGCCGCCCGCACCGGCTTGCCGCCCGCGGTGACGCTTCCGCTTACGACCGACGGGACGCCGGTGAACGGTGTGGTGACCGGTGTGGGCACCACCGTACGCGCGGCCGGCGGCGCTGTCGGCTGTGGCTGGGAGACGCGCACTGTCGGCTTGGGCGCTGGCGTCACGGGCTGCGTTGTCGGGATAGGGGTACCCGCACTCGCCGCCTGACCTTGAACGAGTTGCTCACGTGTCGCGCGAAGCTGTTCACCCACGACAAGGCCGGCCGCGATGATCGCGACCGCGAGCACGCCACGTAGGAACAGACCAAGCATCTTCGTCAGGGCAAGGCGCGCGAGGCGATGACTGTCGGCGCGCACGCCGCGAGGATGAGCACCAGGTAGAGCAAGAGGCGCCGCATGGAGTCATGCTCCCGCGGCGCCTCTGCTCGCGCGTCCGAGTTGCGCGGTCAGCTGTACGAGTTAGCTCTGCTCCTTGAACTCGCCTTCGATCGTGTCGCCGTCCTTCTTGTCGCCTTTGTCGCCGGCCGTCGCACCCGCGGGCTCGCCCTCGGGCTGCTGCGGCTGGCCGTCGTCTGAGGGCGGTTGCTGCTTGCTCATCGCCTCGCCGATCTTCATCGACGCGACGCGCAGCTCCTCCATCGCGGTCTTGATCCGCTGCGTGTCGTCGCCCTTCAGCGTTTCGCGCAGCGCGGCGATCTTCTCCTCGACATCCTTCTTGATGTCGGCCGGAGCCTTGTCGCCGAGGTCGCGGAGCGTCTTCTCGATCTGGTACGCGAAGGTGTCCGCTTCGTTGCGGGTCTGGATCCGCTCGACGTTGCGGCGGTCCTCCTCCGCGTGCGTCTGCGCGTCCTTCACGAGCTTCTCGACCTCGTCCTTGCTGAGGCCGCTCGAGGCCGTGATCGTGACGTGCTGCTCTTTGCTGGTCGCCTTGTCCTTCGCCTTGACGTTGAGGATGCCGTTCGCGTCGATGTCGAACGTCACCTCGATCTGCGGGAGGCCGCGCGGTGCCGGGGGGATGCCGTCGAGGATGAAGCGCGCCAGGCTCTTGTTGTCCGCGGCGAGCTCGCGCTCGCCCTGGACGACGTGGATCTCCACCTGAGTCTGGCCGTCGCTGGCCGTGGTGAAGATCTGCGACTTCGACGTCGGGATGGTGCTGTTGCGCTCGATGAGCTTGGTGGCGACGCCACCGAGCGTCTCGATACCGAGCGACAGCGGCGTGACGTCGAGGAGGAGGATGTCCTTCACCTCGCCCTTGAGCACTCCCGCCTGGATCGCGGCGCCGATGGCCACGACCTCGTCGGGGTTCACGCTCTTGTTCGGCTCCTTGCCGAACAGCTTCTTCACGGTCTCGACCACGAGAGGCATGCGCGTCATGCCGCCGACGAGGACGACCTCGTCGATCTTGTCCGGGCTGACATCGGCGTCGGCGATGGCCTTCTTGACCGGACCGATCGTCATCTCGACGAGGTCGCCCACGAGCTGCTCGAGCTTGCTTCGGGTCAGCGTGATGACCAGGTGCTTCGGACCGGCCTGGTCCGCCGTGATGAACGGTAGGTTGATCTCGGTCTGCTGCGTGCTCGAAAGCTCGATCTTCGCCTTCTCGGCGGATTCCTTGAGACGCTGAAGGGCCATGCGGTCGTTCTTCAGATCGATGCCCTGGTCCTTCTTGAACTCGTCGATGAGCCAGTCGATGATCCGCGCGTCGAAGTCGTCGCCACCCAGGTGCGTGTCACCGTTCGTGGCCTTGACCTCGAAGACGCCTTCACCGAGCTGCAGGATCGAGATGTCGAAGGTGCCGCCACCGAGGTCGTACACCGCGACGATCTCGTCCTTCTTCTTGTCGAGCCCGTAGGCCAGCGCGGCCGCGGTGGGCTCGTTGATGATCCGCAGCACCTCGAGGCCGGCGATCTGGCCGGCGTCCTTGGTCGCCTGGCGCTGGCTGTCATCGAAGTACGCGGGAACGGTGATGACCGCCTGCGTGACCTTGTCGCCGAGGAACGCCTCGGCGTCGGTCTTCAGCTTGCCGAGGATCATCGCGGAGACCTCGGGCGGCGTGAGCTTGCGGCCGTCACCGAGGACGACCTCGACGCCGCCGTTGCTCCCCTGGTTGATCTTGTACGGGACCTGCTTCATCGATCGCTGCACCTCGGGGTCGGTAAAGCGTCGCCCCATGAAGCGCTTGATCGAGTAGATCGTGTTCTCGGGGTTCGTGATCGCCTGTCGCTTCGCGACCTGGCCGACCAGGCGCTCCCCGCTCTTGGTGAACGCGACGACGGACGGCGTGATCCGTCCGCCCTCGGCGTTCGGGATGATCGTGGGCTCCCCACCTTCCATGTAGGCCACGGCCGAGTTGGTGGTGCCCAGGTCGATACCGATGACCCTTGGCATGTTCGTTACTCCTTCTTCTTGGCGACCGTGACCAACGCTGGGCGGATGACCCGGTCGTGCAGTCGGTACGCCTTTTGATGTTCTTGGATGACGCTGCCCTCCGGCTCGTCGGACTCGACGTATGCCACGGCCTCGTGCAGATAGGGGTCGAACGGCTTGCCGAGCGAGTCGATCGGTTCGAGGCCTTCGGCTTCGAGGACCGTGCGCAGCTTGCGCTCGACGAGCCACATCCCCTCGACCCACGGCTGGCCCCGGAGATCATCCGGCACCGTCGCGAGCGCGCGGTCGTAGCCGTCGAGCACGTCGAGCAGCTTCGCGATGAGATCCGCTTTGGCGAACTTCGCGAACTCGGCCCGCTCGGCGTCGTTGCGCTTGCGGTAGTTCGAGAAGTCCGCCGTCATGCGCTTGAGATCGCTGGTGAGCTCCTCCACCTTGACCGTCGTCGCCTTGGAATCGGCAGTCGCCGGCGGCTCTGGTTCGACGTCGGCGACGGCGCCGCCAGGCGTCTCGCCGTTCGTCCGCGTCCGCAGGCGCTCCTCGAGGAGCTCCTCCGCCTTTCGCGTTTTGTCGTCCATGACTAATGACCCTCCATGACTCGAACAAGATCGCTCATGAGCGAACCGACGTACCGCACGGCGCCGATCGTGCGCGCGTAGTCCATGCGCGTCGGGCCGACGATCCCGACGTAACCGAGGTACTCGGTGCCGGTGCCGTAGCGGCCGAACACGAGACTGCAGCCGCGGAGCGGCTCCAGCCGGTGCTCGCTGCCGATCGCGACGTGGACCTCATCGTCGCCGAGCGTCGGTGGCAGCAGCTCGACCAGGCGCGTGCGGTCTTCCAGGAGCCGCAGCATGTCCCGCATCCGGCCGCCGGCCGCGAACTCCGGCTGCGCGAGGATGTTCTGGATCCCGTCGGTGTATACGTCGTGCGTCCGCGCGGCGTCGTGCTCGTCCAGCGCACGCACGACCGCCGCCGCGACCTCGGCATCGACGCCGGTCTCGCCAGCGGTCGCGTCGCGCACGCCCGCGGCGTCACGCCTCGCGAGCGTCTGCGTAAGTCGCGCCGAGAGGGAACGCAGGTGATCGGCGGTCGTCGCGACGCGCAGGTCGAGGAGCTGCTGCGCCACGGCGCCGCTCTCGAAGACGACCACCAGCAACGCTCGCCGCTCGGTGATGGGGACCACCTCGGCGTGACGGAGCGTGGCGCGGCCGATCGCGGGCGGCGTGACGATCGCGGCTTCGGTGGTGAGGCGCGCGAGAGTCGAAGCCGCGAGTCGCAGCCACTCCGAGGTGTTCGACAGCGCCTGCTGGAACTGATGGCTGACCGTGACCTGCTCTTCGGGCTGAAGGCTCGGCCGCGGCATCAGGCTCTCGATGAAGTACCGGTAGCCGAGGTCGGTCGGCACGCGGCCGGCGGAGGTGTGCGGGTGCGTCAGCAGACCGAACTCCTCGAGCGTGGCGAGCTCGTTCCGCACCGTCGCCGACGAGAGGTCGAGGCGGTATTTGCGGACGAGCGCCGCCGAGGCCACCGGCTGGGCGGTGGCGATGTACTCGCGGATGACGGCGCGCAGCAGATCGCGCTGCCGGTCGCCGAGCTG
>WNGI01004749.1_pt1 | contig 18229 bp, 31 predicted proteins | sample 5400621 | NCBI WGS metagenome assembly WNGI01 (sample SAMN13153374, study PRJNA577476) | soil metagenome | isolation source: 20 cm soil or saprolite under Garry oak tree replicate 1 | place: USA:California | collected 2016-06-15
CTGCACCACGAGCCTTCGGTTAGGACGCAATCCCAATAGCCGCGCAAGGGGCGCCTCGGCGTTTTCTTCGAGAGCAAGGGATTGCGGCCTCGCGCCTCGATCGAGGCCGGTGTTTATCCTTGCACCGTCTTGGCGTCTTCGAAGCCAATCCGCACCGCGATTCGCCCAGCGCGTAAAACCGGTCCGGGCACCGGCCGGCGAAAGGACGGCGGCAAAGCTGTGGGTTCAGGGCGGCCTTTGGCAATACTGATAGTTTCGGCATAGGAGTCCGAGCGACAGCGCCATCCAAAAGATCTGGTACGAGAGGGGCGATGCTCAATCCGATCCGGCTCGTGTCTTGTGCGGCGGTCGCCGCGACCAGTCTTTTACTGAACAGCTGCACTCACGATCCGATCGATCCCGCGCCGGTCTCCATAAGAGGCGTCAACAAGACGATGAACTCGACCGCGCCGGTGGTCGCGGCCGCCCCATTAGCTCCGCCTCGATCGGCCACTGCTTCAGCGCCTCGAGTCGCGATTGCCGACACGTCAGCCTCGCATCGCGCCATACCGAGCGAGCAGGCATCGGGCGGAGCAGTGGTCAAAGGTAAGCGTTCGGCCAGCGCTCAGAAGGTGCATCGGCATCGCGTGCCTCAGATGGCCGGAGCGGTGACAGGGAAAGCAACGGCTCACCGCGCCACCCAGGTGCTGACCCGCTCGCATCAAGAGAGCATTCCTCTAGACGAGCCGGTCACAAGGTCGGCTGAGCAAACAACGCCGGCCTGGGTCCAGCCCGCTCCCGCCGAAGCTCCGCAGCAGCAATTGCACCCGCCAGCGCCTTAGCCGTCGCTAGGGAGGCGATACGAACTCGCGGCGGATCGATCCTTCCTGTCTCGCCTGGGCGTCAAAGCCGCATACGTCGCCAGCAGCCGACGACTCGGCATCTGCAATGCCGGTCGACCAAGGCCCGATCTCGCCTGTAGGCATCATCGCCCCACATCATCGCACAAATAAATGCGCCGCATGCCCGTTTCGGCTGACTGCGTTCCGATTCGGCATTGTCGTCGGTTCCCAGGTTTTAACGCGTGCGCGGCAGAGATACTATTTTGCGGCAGTAGCGGTTCGCGGAAATCGGACGGCTGCTTTCGCCGCAATTTGAGCCATCGAGCCGGAGGCAGCCTGAGCGGGTAGTCTTGCCCGATTCCGTTGAACAAGTCGGTTTTGAATGATCGCGTCAGCGAGGGGTGGTGGTCCGGGCGCGCTATCGCGAGGTTGTTGCCTCAGCCAGCCGGCGTTGGCATCGGCATCGGCATCAGCTTGGCGAGTTTTCGGAGGTTCTGGGCGGTGGCGGCGAGGTGGAATTCATCGCGAGCACCATTCGGTCCTCGTAATCGCAGCCGATCGAGCTTCAGGATGCGTTTGAGGTGTGCGAACAGCATCTCGATGGGGATTAAACCAACGGTGCCCGTCTTCATCTATGCGCCACTCAGAATGGTAGATCTCGCCGTCGTCGCCCGTCAGCCCATTGTACCAATCATACAGCAGCAACCACCCTTTAGACTTCTGTTGGACGGCCTGTAAAGCGCCGCCAAGCTCGTGCGCCTTCGACCGTTCTCCCTGGATTGCGGCCGCCATCCAGTAGACCCCAACCAGCGAGATCGCCACGCCGCGACCAGCCCATAACGTCCGAGGGGCTTGATGGTTCGTTTCTCGCTGTCCGGCAAATCAACATGATCATCGATATCGGTCGTCATGACCCAGACGATGACGCCGATGCCACAGGTCAAGATCAGGAACCCGACGACGCCCACCAGCCCCCGTCCAAAAGGCTGCCCCAAGATCCGTCATGCGCGAGGCGCTCGCAGCCCTCGAGACACTAGACGGAGCCCCTAGCCGAGCGGTCGAGCGGTCTCAGGGTCGCGCTCAAGCTTTGATACGAGTGAGAGTAGCGGGCTCGTGGTCGGGCAGGTTACACCTGTAACCGCCCGCGGGATCGTCCACGGGCGCTTCATCGGCCTCCTCTGGTGTTACGCGCGTAACATTTTCCGATTCGGGCTCGAGCTTTTGGCGCTCCTCCAGCCGGTTTAGCAACTCAGGGACGGCTTCTATATACCAGTAGGGGTTGCTCGGGCTGCTATGACCCAGATAGGTCGTGAGCTTGATCATCTCGCGCGCAGGGTCGATGCCGGATCGGTACCAGTTTATCATCATGCGCGCGGCGAATGTGTGGCGCAGGTCGTGGATGCGGGGACCGCGACCGTGCCGCTGGTAAAGCTGGGGCGTCCGTATCCTGCTGGCAGACCTGCGCGAAGTTGTAGCGTGCGCCGCAGTCGCCGAGCCAACTCGCGCAGCCCGAGCGGCTTAGTCGGCCGGCGACGCCCGGTTCTCAGATAACGGCTACGGCAAGCGCGGTGCCTCGCCCTGCTGTTCTAGCTGCACTTCTCTGAAATGCCCGTACTTTTGCATGGCGTATCGCAGCGCCTGTCGCCGCGCGCCCTGGCCGGTGAAAATCTCCAATTCGCATCGGCCGTGATCATCGAACCACTCGACACGCCATTGACCGGGCGTCAGCCGATCCTCGAAAACGTTGGCCGGCTCAGCGCCGGGCTGGCTCGTCTTTGTCATCATGTCTCGGGCTCCGAGTTATGTCGCCGCGCTCGCGAAATTGCTGCTCCGCCTCCGCCCGGTGGATGGGGCATTTCGGATGATAGTAGAACTGCGGATGGCCGTGGAACGTGCCATGGCCATGCCTATTGAGCGTCGGGGAGCAGATGCAGCCTTGCGCCACGGCTTTCGAGCTACCCGGCGGATATTTGAGGGTGCTCATATCCGATTAACGCCGTCCGCGGACCTTCCGCCTCAGAGCCAGTCACAGGCCGGCCGCTAACCCTCGTTAGAGCGGAGTTCTGCGTAGCTGCCATAGCACCGCTCCGCGAACATGATCGCGCGTTCGCGCGCCCTCGGACCCGAAAAGATCGCCATCTCGAAACCGCCGTCATCGTCCGTCCACTGGACGTGCCAGTCGCCGGGAGATTGGCGATCCTCGAAGACGTATGCTGGCTCGGTGCCGCGCGTGCTCATGCCTTGCTAACGTCGGCCGCGCCTCTTGTGCGCACGCTCCCCGATGCGCCTTGGTGCCGGGAATGGCTGCGGTCGGGCTGGCGACCTCCAGGATCGCCCACAGCGACATCGGGAACGGATCGGCAGCAATGATCCGCTTCAACAGCGCGGCGAGCGCGGCCTTGTCGGCATCGGTGAGTTCCAGAACTAGGCACCGACCTTGGAGGCGATCTCCTCCACACGGCCATCCGGGTATAGGATCTTGGCCGGCCGCTTGGGGTGAACCACGATCGCGCGGTCCTTATCCAGCAAAGTCCAGCGCTCGCGCTCTTTGAGCCTATAGAGAAGCCGAACACCCGTGCTGGCGTCCGCTTGCCGCCATGAGCCGTCGATCGCCTTGTATAGCCCGCGCGCTGCCCATGTCTCTTAGCTAGATACTCCCGCAGACGACCTCGACGCGTTTCCACATACGCTCGGGCTCACCGCCGCGAGCATAGAATCCGCCGGCAGAGCGCGAACAACCCGACTTCGACGCCGGTCGCGACTTCGGTCACGACAGCGCGGACCCGACCGTCAGCGGATATGAACTCGATCGTTTCCCAGCAAGTTTAACCATCCTCGTCCGCAGTTTAATGCTAAATGCGAGCGACTTTCGATGATGATGTCATGTATTCGGTGGGTGCCAAGCCTCGCGCCCTTATACCCCCAGCCGAGCTTGGTGTTTTGCGAGTATCCCTTGTAACTTCGGCCCTCCCTCGCGGAGGGCCGTTTTTTTGTTCCGCGATCGACGGCGCGGTGGCGGCACAACGTAGAATCAGTTGCTGCCACTGCGATTCCTGCAGCGGTTCACGAGGCACTCGGGGTTGTCGCTCGTCGGTACGCTGCGCAACTGAATAATCTCTCCGCCTGAACAATAAGAGCTGTTGGCTACAACGAAGTCCATGAACGACGGGTAGTTGACGAAAACGAAGCGATTTGCCGCGACCAGAGAGTGGAGTCCATCACAGGTATAGGCGCGGGAATCAACACCAGCGGCAAAGGCTGAGGAGCTAAAGCTCATTGCGGCGATGATGAGGGCAGACCACTTCGGAAGGCGCATTACAGAAACCCGAAACCGGTATCGCTATCGACAATCTCAATCTCGCATTCAGTGCTAGGCACAAGCTGGGCTAATTTTTAGGATGTGCAAACTTACCACACGAATCCCTGCAGTGTAGCTGTAATTACAATACTGCCCTGTTCGCATCGCTCGCCGCCAATACGCGCGGGCCGCTTGATCGCGCAACGTCCAAATTTGGATCCCGCTGGGCGTCATTGAGCGGTCCCAATTATACGGGTCCGTCCAATCAAAGCGGTATGGGTCGAAACCTGACGGCTGTTGCGATGCCCCCGGTTGCGGGTTTAGCGCGAGTGTGACGACGGTCAACACCGCTAGTAATCTCGGATCCATAAGTAACCTCATTGAAGGTGCGTTTGTGTGAACGTAAGTTCGTACGCGACCGCCACGCAAAGCCATCTCTGCCGCTGCAAGCTGGTCGTGGTCGGCACTAACGCGCTTCACGCTTTTCGATGCGCCAGGACACCGCGTTGTCAAACGCGTCATAGATCACCAGTTCGAGACCGTGTTCGGCGAGCTGCGCGTCAACTTTCGACAAAACGTTTTCGGGCGTTTCGCCCGACTCGACCACGGCAACGTCGATAACGGTTTCGAGTTCGTCAATTTGAATGTCGATCTTGCGCATAGTTGCCTCCTTCATGCGTGACTACCGCCCAGCAACGCCAGCTCTGCCGCTGCAAGCTACTCCCGCCCTCTCTACCCACCTGCGCTCACCTAAGAGCGGCGGCAAAGGGCCGAGCATCAAATATCGCCCGCATCATCGCGATCCTGTCGTCGGCTACGCTGTACCACTCCGCCACCAAGGCGGAGGCGGCCGGCGTCGAGGTCAAGAGATCGAACAGCACGCACACATCGGCGCCGTCAGCAAAGATCTTCCTTACCTCGACCCGTTCGACAACCATTGGCAGCGTCTTCCACGCCTCAATGAAGGCGTCTGCCGTATCGAAGGCGCCGATCGGACCGCGAAATGACAGATTGTCGCGCAGCAGTTGGCGTGCGGACGCAAAATCGCCGCTACCCGTGGCTTGCCGAAAGTCGGATACGGCTTTGGTTGCATCAGACATAAATCTGTGTCCATCGCTGCCGGGCGCTCGCCGTCGTCTGCCAAACAGCCTTCCGGCGCCGCGAGTTGCGTCTCCGCCCGGCCCCGCCCTCAGTGCCACAGCTCGCCCGGCCGCGCTTGGCGCGTCTCGATCGCGCGTCGGATGCGCCACGGGCGACCGTTTGGCGCCCGAAACTGGACATCGCCCGGAGACGGCCGCGCCGCCGCCTTTCCACCCGTCAAAGAAAGTCTGAGCCGTAATGGAGAAAGGCCGGTATCGTATCGAGAGCCGGCCCACTCGCCGGGACCAAGCGTTCGATTTTCACCACTAGAAGCGCAGCGTAGGCACACGAAAAGGCCCCCGTCCAGCTAAGGGCGAAGGCCAAGTTTCTCTTCGGAATGCAGACGCGCACCTGACACCCTGGCGCTGAGCAAAGCTAGGGATCAATTCCGTTCAACAGCAGCCTCGCTCGGCAACATGCGCGCGAGCCGAAGTTAAGCTTCTCGTCGCCCATCAAAGCCGGGTGTGCCGGCGGTCAAGGAAGTCCCGGCCGCATGAGCCGGGACCCCTTTTTCATTCTTCGTTGGTGTCATGGCGGTAGGTTTCATAATATCGGCCACCGCTGTACGGAGTCCCGTAGGAGGGATTCATCCTGTACTCTCCGTAACGGTTCGGAACGCAGTCACCCCAGCGGTTCGGATGCAAGCCGAAGCCACAGCCGCCAGCCGCCACGATGATGTTCGGATTCTGACTGCCGAGATCACCGACTGTGGGTGCGGCATTTGCCGATGCAGCGGCGGTAACCAAACCAAGAGCACCAATCAAGCCTACACCTACTAAGCGCATTCTGAACTCCTATATTGTGATTCCCCCATTTTCGAAACTCCACTGCTTTTGTTCTGTTCCTCAGTCAACTGAAAGGCAACTTCGGCACGAGGATTAGCCGTAAAGAGAGAACGCGGATGCTCGCCAGTGTTGGTGCCGTTTTCCATCACAACGCTCAGCCTGGCACGACCGCTCGTCGCGCCGGTATCTGAGAACTTGGCGACCCTTGTTTGCACTCGCACGAAGTCACCCGACCCAAGGTCTTCGATGCCTGCCGCTTAAAGGCCGGCGATCATTCATCCGGGATGCGAAAGCTAGTCTTCGAAACGGATCGATACCGCGTCTTCCCTGTTGCCAGGAAGAGACAGGGGAGCGGATAGCGCGGCGGTCGGAGCGGAAATGCCGGCCGAACGACGGGGGTTGTCCAGATACGTCCGCTTTTCTGGTGCGGGCGCCAGCAAAGGAGCGCGCGATGAAATTAGCCAATACAATGGTCGCGAGGGCATTGGACCAGCTCGATGCCAAGGTCATCCCGGATGCTCATCCGGCGAGTCAAGAGCTGACCAGGGAGTTTGGCGATCACACATTCTTCCTCGATCAAAACGGCCTCAACATAGTCGAACCGGTCGACACCGAATCAGGCGAGGCGGCGGGGGTCGTCGTCAACCTGGCGACCTGGAGCGACGTTGAACAGTGGAGTCTTGAGGTCCATCCTCCGGAGATCACCGACGTGGTCGTGGAGCTCGGCCCGCAGGATCAGCACAAGATGAATTGACTCGATAGCGGGCCCCGTCCGGCCACTTCCGCTCACGAGCGGCGCCTTGAACGACCCGTCGACCGCCAAGGCGGCCGCCCGCCGGGCACTTTGTGCGCATCGGCGGCACGCAGGACCAGCGAGCCGCATTGTGAGCACAGACAAACGTGCTGATGACGCCCGCCGAAGCCGAGCGGTCGATGCGAAAGACAAATGCGACAAAGACGCAGTAAACCGTCCACCAGGCGCGTGATCGCGTTGGAATTGGCACAGGCAGGCTCGTGTTGAATCTTTAACCCCGACGTTCGCGAATACGACTGTTCTACCGCATGGGTGAAGCCCAGTCGTGAGGCAGGCTGCCTATGCCACCCTGCGCCTATCTTCCAGCGTCACTGACGCGACCGAGGGACCGGAGCGCGGGCGTCCGCCGGGGAGCCATCTCGCCTTCGCGATCCTGGGGCCATTCGATTGAAATTGAGCGCGGCCGGGGTGGGTACGGGGCGAAGCCTCGTGGGCCGCCTCGCTCGGTGGCCTCTTCGTATGGGACCCCTGGCTATCGGTGCTGCTTTGCGGTCCTGGCCTCGCGCTCCGATGCTGATGTTGCCAGGTCGAGCGCGTTCTGACGAGTTTCGAGGACGGCCGGTTTCTGATCTACAGGATGGGCGCCGAAAATACTGTCGACCAGGACCTTGCTGTTGTGCTGCTCGATCTCCGACGGCGGCTCAGGGTTATGGGACCGGGCCGGCGGCCATCATGCTGATCGACCGGGCGGTAAGCGCCTACCAGGAATTCGTTCGGGTCACCGGCTGGATCGGGAACCTCGCTATCCATATCGAGCGCGAGTTCTTCGGTTTAGACGCGCCCAGGGCGGAGTTCCACGGCCGCGCCATACGAGGCCTCACGGTCGAACAGCACCTGGCGCATCTGAGGGAGGGCTTGCTTCCACTCGCCGAACGATGCGGCCGGGTGATGCGGGAGGCGCTCAGCGCGCTGGAATCCGTGCGAGCGGGTCCGAGCGAGGCTGTCGAGCGGGCGAGGCCACTCAGGATCGCGCTCAAGCTTTGATGCGGGCGGAGAGTTTCGTTCACTTAGGAGCGGTGCAGCGATTCGCAGTTTACACGTGTAACCCGGGCCCCAGGGGAGAGCCTCGCCAAATAGCTCTGCCGAGGCGCCGCTGATCTCACAGGCGCAAGTCGGCGTCTTGAAACAGAGCCCCGCTGGCGAGGGCGGGGTTCTTTTTGCTCCAACGGTGACGAAGAATGCCGGCTAATCTCGACGGCGGCGGCGGCTCCACCAGCACACTTAAGCTAGTTCGCTGAGTCGGACCGGATACGCTGAGCGATGAGCGTCATTTCAGGTCTTTGAGCATAACATTGGTAGTCCGGCAACCGCCGGGAGCTTCGGTGTCGGGAGTTTGAACTTCTAGGATCAATTTGAAAGGTGGGGTCGCTCCAGCAGCTTTGAAGGGGAGCGACACGAGCTGCCGCGGCGCTAAGCTTCCTGCAACAACGCATCCGCCTGGCTCGTCTTTCGGGATACCGGAAGGCCGGTCCGCAAGCTCATAGGCACGCTCGTCCTTATCAACGAGAACCGCAACCGTAAGCACGACTTTCTGAGGGGTTGAGACGCGAATGTTCGCGCGGATGATGTCCGCCGTGATCGATACGCTCGCTGGCTCGGCCGCGACTTGGGCGAGGGCGGGGGTGGCGAGAACGAGAAGGGTCAGGAACGCGTAAGCTACTGATGGCATTGTAAACCGTTTTGCTATGAACAGGGCACTTGCTGGGCGTGGGTCGGGAGATCAGCCTGTAATAGCAAACACCATTGCGAACGATCGTCTCGATCTGCCATCCGTGGATCATCCGGGTCCCACGTACTCGATCACGTCGTTCGAGTTGATGATCTGATTCCCGGCTGCGATTGATCTGCGGCGAGGTTACGCGCGTAACCTGTGGGCGTTAAAGAGGCGCGCCGACCGATACTGTGACCCGTTGCGCCGACCGGCCTGCGGATCAGGATCACCGAAAGACCAAAACCACCCCAACTCAGCCGATCCCGATCTCCTCACTTGATTTCCTTCGGTCCGGCATGAAAAATTTTCTGCGCGTTATCCCAAAATGTTCCGGCTGACCGGCGCCTGGGTGAAAAAGGACCCACGGCCGTTGTTACGCGCGCAAGATCACAAGCACTCCATCAACGGAGGCCTTCTGAATTCATCCCAGGTAATTTCTCCGCTACCCCGCGGCGGCCGTGATCATTGAGGCTAATTGCCCAACACTGGCACGACGCGGTTACCCATTCTCCTCAGTGTTCCACCCAAAGCACAGATTTCGCAACCTCAGCTCAAGAAGCCCCACGGTTGCAATTCTCAGAGCACCGGCCCGGGAGTGCCGAGCGCGTTCTCGGTGAGGCCCTTGATGATCATCTGATAGGCTTCGTCTACTGAGTTGGTGCGGTGGAACAGTGCAAGATCGCCGGGACTAATCATGCCGTATTTGACCAGTCCGCCAAAATCGACGATGTCGTCCCAATACTCGGTGCCAAACAGCACGATTGGGATGCGTTTGCGCATCTTCCTTGTCTGTACCAGTGTCAGGATTTCGAACAATTCGTCGAGCGTGCCGAAACCGCCCGGGAACAGCACGACCGCCTTGGCGAGATAGACGAACCAGAACTTCCGCATAAAGAAATAATGAAAGTGGAAGTGCAGCTCCCGGCTGACATACGGGTTGTCGAACTCCTCATCCGGTATCGAGATCGTGAGCCCGACATTGACGCCCCTTGCTTCCGAGGCGCCGCGGTTCGCCGCCTCCATGATGCCGGGACCGCCGCCGGTGCAGACGACGAAGCGCCGCTCCTCGCGGCCCAAATTCTTCGACCATTCGGTCAGCCGCCGCGCCAATTCGCGCGCTGCTTCATAGTAGGCAGCGAGCCGCAGCGCCGTTTGCGCTGCCTCTATCCCCTGTCCAGTTGCCTCCGCCTCGGCGAGCGCCGCCATCGCGGCCGCTTCCGATAACAGGCGCGCCGATCCCATGAACACGATCGTGTCCTGTACTCGGTGCCGTTGAAAGCGATAGAGCGGCTCCAGGTATTCGGCCAGGATGCGCAAAGCGCGCGCGTCCTTGCTCTCAAGAAAGCGTGTATCCTCATAGGCCTTGGGCCGGCGTTCTGGCCGAATGGGCGACGTATCCAAATGAGACCTCGTCTGTCTGTTGCAAGCTCCCGATGCCGGGTGGGGCTAAGTTATGACCGTCTTGCTGGCGCCTCGGACAACGGTGTACCCAACCTGCTGGCCGTCACGTCGCCGCCATAACATTTGCTTCGCCGCATCTTAGATAACACCACTGCTGCCTGCCTTCGTTCAGCCGACCTCTACCCACGCAACCGCGTCGATCCGAGTGCGCTGTTAGCCGCAGCTAAGGGGCCCACGAGCGGTCATTCTGCCGGCCAAGCCTCGATAGCTGCGCTGTGCCGAAACCGGCCATTGACCTTGTGCTCGCCAAGCGGCTGGGTTCGAACCCGAAGCAGACCCTCGGCATCAACTCCGCGAATCTTCGCATGATGCGAGGCTGTGGGAAAACTCCGACGTTCAATTTGCGCGTAGAAAATCCTTCTCGACTTCGTCAATCTGAAAATCAATAACGCTGGCCAACGCTATCGGGAGGCCATCAGCTCGACGACCATGATGCTAGCACCGTGAGGTTGCCGCCGCGCTGGGCAAGACTGGCGACAAGGCCGGTCGCGACCGCTACTACCCCGAGAGGAAGTTCCAGGCTAAGTCTCGCGCTTGATGCCAGTACGCGCCATTTGTGAAGCCGACGCGGGCGCAGAGTGCGCTACTGGCTTGCTCGGTTACACGTGTAACCTCGTGCTCCTTTCGCTCGGGAGCGCCCCAAGATCGGATACAACGACGCGCGTATTATCGCAGAGTACTTCGCTGCGCTTGACCCCAGCCGCTACACGAGCAAATCGACTCGTTCAGGCCGAGCGGGCAAGGTGTTCATCGACTACCTGCGAAACGGACGGGGCAATACCGCCATCGGCCCTTATTCGCCTCGTGCTCGCCCTGGATTTCCCGTCGCAGCGCCCGTGACTTGGCGAGACCTAGAGCACGGCATTCGCTCCGATGCGTTCTCGATGCACAATCCGCCCGGCTTCTGCGCCATCGCGGGCGCCGCCAATGCGGAGAGCGCGAGCGCGCCGATTCGCGTCAATGATCTTCTCATCCGTGATCTATGTTTGTTGTGCACGAAGTACAGTATGCATCGTGCTCACGCCGTGAAAAGCAAAAGGAGGAATTCATGCCAAGAAGCCGTAGACCGGGACGACCGCGCAAGACCGCGGCAGCCCGTAAGACCACCCGCCGCAAGTCAGCAACGCGCAAAACGGCAGCCCGCAAGTCGGTGGCCCGCAAGTCAGTGGCTCGCAAGACCGCGGGCCGCAAAACGGCAGCGCGCAAGACTGCAGGCCGTAAGACGGCAGCGCGCAAGACCGCGGCCCGGAAGACCACCGCCCGAACATCAGCAGTTCGCAAGCCAGCAACGCGCAGAAAAACAGCAGCGCGCAAGACGGCGACCCGCATGACGGCCGGCCGCAAAACAGCAGCGCGGAAGAAAGTAGCCCGCAAAAGCCCTAATGGCCGGAGACGCAGGGCGATAGAAAACAGCACGCCTGTACCGCCGACCACGGAACCAACGCCGGAGGAGGTACCACCGGAAGACGTGCCGCGGCAGGAAACACCGCCGGAGGAGCCGTAGGGAGACTCCATCGCCACCGCGCCAACGGCTGCAGCCACGGAACACCCGTTACTCCTGGCGGCAACATTGTGAAACGAGAGTGGTGGCGCCTCTGGCCGGACGATTATCCGGAAGCGGGCCTCCTCGACCCGATCTACTACTGCCGGATTTGCGGTTGGCATCGTCAGATCCCGGGCGAGATCGCAGGCGACATAGAATGTTGATCCTGCGGGTCTGCCGCACGCAGACACACTCCGTTCCCGGAATTCTCGTACCGCCTGCTCAGCGTCGACACCGCCTATGGTGAGAGGCAGGAGAACTCGTGGTCGGCCGCGACGGCCTGGGGGATCTGGCACGACAAGGAAGAGGCACCCCGGGCGATGCTGACGCATGCCTGGCGCGGTCGGCCGAGGCTTAGGGGCGTCCCGGATTCACCAAACGCTGCTGAGCGCAAGGGTCTCGTCGAGCATGTCTACGAGATGGCGGTCAACCAGAGGGTCGATACCGTGCTGATCGAACAGAAGACGTGCGGCAAGATAATCGGATCGTCGCGAAGATGGTCGGGGCCGGCGCCCCCCGGGGAGTGCGTTACGCTCCAGAGCGTCGGCCCCTAGCCCCTGTTGAACGCGCCCGCAGGGGATGCCAGCCACGGCCACGACAGCCTACAGAGGTTTTGCCTAAAATGTCCTGGATTGAGGGTTAACACAGCACCGCTCCTGCGAGTCAGGCGCCCGTGAACCCCCACCCGCCCGGTCTTTTCCGGCCGCCTGCTCGATAGGTAATCCCGAAGACCGATTTCGCCTTGTAACGGGTCCTTCGGTCAGCAGAGATCGCGAGGCGTTCTACGCGCCCGCTATGTCGCAGGTTAGCGATTCGTTCACGTATCTACACCGGACCAGCATTGGCTCTAGCTTCAGCTCTCGCCCTCTGGGAAATCGTGCAGGTTTGCGCCCGCAGTTCCGGTGGGTGCCGACGGTTGCGTTCTTAGCGCCAATTTGTCGCAACCTTGGGTTAGTCGGGTCCGCCTACGATGGCTGCGCTTGCATATTCAGCGGGGGGCGAACATGGCAGCGAGGGCCGATCACCACCGCGATGTAGCCGCGCAGTTCCGCTCGCTAGCGGCTATCGAGCCTTCGGACAGCCTGCGCCAGTACTTGCAGCGGATTGCACAACGGCATGATGAATTGGCCGCAGGTTTTGAGCACCGCGATCCTGCGGTCACTCGGGGTATCCTGACCTGGGCTAGCGGCACCCGATTGTGGCCCTCCGGCTGGATGCGACCGGCCGAGAACAACTAAACAAGATGCACGCGTCACTGGATACGGCGGACCTATTCGCGCTCCGCTGGCCTTATCAGATCAATGACGCCGTCGCAGTATTCGAGGTGCGACCGAAGCGCTGTTAACATTACTCTCAACTCCTCCCGGGTCAGGCGCAAGGCGTGATTAGGCGCGTAGTGGAGTTCCACGGCGTCAAGCGTCTTTGGGTAAAATTCGTTCTCGCCTACTCGATAGCTGTGCTGGTCAGTACGGCGGATGATTTTGACGTTCATGGGACACTCCCCCGAACCACGCGAAGCCGAGATAACGCTGAGGGTCTGGCTACTCCGGGACCGGTCTGGCGCCGTGCTGCGGTGTGAGTGGCGATATCGCCGCTCGCACAATAGGTCCGTGGGGCATCGGTTCGGTATCTCTCATCGCGGACTTGCTTGCGACACCGGTCTCAGCAGGAACGGGCGGAAGTCTTCCCATTTTGAACGGCGGCGGGCGGTCAGCGATCTCGCGGAGCGCCGCGAGGGCGATCGGCACCGTCCATGGCGCAACCCAGCCTCTCGCTGCTAATTTTGCGGCTACCCGCTCGTAAATCGCCCGGGCGGCATCGCAGGCCTTTCCAGCCGCCGCCTCGACCTGATCGCTGTGCTCAGACCATAAGTGATCTAATAGATCATCCCGACACTTCTCACATTTCCTCAACTCGTCGAGCAGCGAGAACAGTCGCGCGTCGTCTGACCCGTTATCACGTACCCGGGTTACGGCGGGCAAGTCATCGAGTGCGGTAGCCATACTCGGTCCTCCTCTGTGATCCTTTCCAAGGGGGAACGGACGGTTGGAAAGACCCACAGAGTTACCGCGCTGCGAAGTGTCACATCGGCGCGAATTGGGTGCAAGAGGGTTTGCCGAACAGCGCCAGGCAAAGAAAGACCCGCCCATCGCCGGGCGAGGCGCCCAAAAGTGCGAGGGCGCAGAGAGACCGGTTGATTTCGACCAAGATCATCACGAAGCTGGCTCGGGGAATACGACGGCAAGCGGACGATGCGGCGGGGCTGGGGGCTGGTTACTATCGCGAGCGCGGCGATCGCCATTGCACTTGGCGCAGGTTTTGCCCTGCCCGCGCACGGTGAGGCGCACCGACCAGCAAGGCCCCAAGAAGCGATCTGTCGGATGGTCGATGCGGCGGCAGAAAACAATCGGCTGCCGACCGCCTTTCTGACGCGCGTGTTATGGCAGGAGAGCGGGTTTCGCACCGATGTGACCAGCCCAGCGGGAGCCGCCGGCGTGGCGCAATTCATGCCAGAAACCGCGGCCAAGCGCGGTCTCGCCGATCCATACGACCCCGGCCCGGCGATCATCCAGGCCGCTCGTCTTCTGGCCGAACTTGCCGACCGGTTTGGGAATCTCGGCCTCGCCGCGGCCGCTTACAACACCGGCGCCGGCCGGCTCTCGAAATGGCTGCTTGCCGAAACGACCCTGCCGATTGAGACGCAGCTCTATGTCCTCGCCGTCACAGGACATCGGGCGGAAGAATGGCGGGTATTCGTCGGCAATGCACCTGGTTCGGTCGAGCGCGGCAACCGCCTCGACGTGACTGCCCATCTCACAAAACCGATGGCGCGAGCTCCTGTGGCGCCGGCCGCACCAGTGCGCATGGCCGCCTGGCAGATCCGGCTCGACGAATTTCTCGCCAGGGCCGTGCGGTTGCAGCAACAGCCCCCTGGCACGGTCCCGATTTCAAGCAGAAATCGCTCCGCTGAGACTCTCTGCAATCGGATACGGGCAACGGGCTCACCATGCACGGTCTACGACCGGTAGGGTTGCGGCTCCAGCAGCAGCGCCTAATGAAAGGGCAGGCAGTCGCAAATCCGAGAGTGCTAGCGTTTTGTCGTCGCGCCACGCAAGATCATAGCCTGCGGTTTCGCTCGCAAATTGTGGGCTGGGTTTCTCCGATTCCGCATCCGCGGCTTCCCCCCAACTCCACCAGCGCCGCCATGGATTGTGAGCCTCTGGGGCGCGGAGTAGCCTTCGTCGTTCACAGCTGATGCTCAGGGGATAAGCATGACCAGTTCGGAGGTCATCAAGCTGTGAGCGAATAGCTTTGCGATTCTGGTGATAGTCCTGCTCGGGTTGATTCTCATCCCAGTACCTGAAGACCTCCCCACCAAGATCGTCGCGGCTGTCCTGCTCGCCCTCGGCCTCGCGCTTAACTGCTTTCTCGGAGCTGATAATCCAACACCAATGAGCACGACCGCCCTGATGCGTCGGGTCGAGCGTATCGAGCGCTCGACAAGCAGTTTTGATCAGCGACGGCGACCGGTGTCTCATCGGGTTTGTGCGTGAGGGCGAGGGCTGTCAATTTTCGCATTTAAGCAAAGACATAAGGGAGGATGCGCGCCCATCGGTTTCGTCCGTTTCAACAGGCGCGATTGGCTGCCGCTCGGCGTGCACGCGCATTCTTCGGGCGCATTACCACCCAGCCCCGTTGGATCGCGTTTGACGCGAAAAGCGCGCCCTGATGCGCACTACCTACGTAATGCTCGGCTCACCGCATCAGGCGACCCACCCGGGCCAATGCTTTGTCCTGGGCCGCCCGGTCGTTCACTGTGGTCAGAATTATGGCGCGGCGCTCGCATTCCTCTAGTGTTCCGACATAGCGCCCAACGCCGTCGACAGTTACGGCGTACCGTCTCTCGTCCACTCGGTGAATCGCAACATCGTTCCTTTGAGGGGTTTTCATCCCGTTCGTCCGCGCTCCACCGCCCAGCCGGGTCGGCAGTCGTAGGCTCGGATTACAGCAGATCCGAGGCTACTGGTAAGTGACCGGGGTCACATGGCGGAGAGAGTCCCGAAATCAATGCGATTACCAACGGCGCGCCCCGAGTGGCCATTCGCTTTGGAGAACCCATGCTGGCAAAGGTCGTTTCCAGAACGCATTGGGCGAGGAACGATGCGCGCGGTTTGGCCGTTTGATAAGAATTCTCAACCTGAGGATGAGCCATGAGGTTATTACTTGCGTCCGGTTGCGTCGCAGCAGCGTTGCTCTCGGCGGCACCGTCCTACGCACAAATCGATGTTGGCAGCGGGCTGGTCGGCGCCGGAGCGGGCGCCGCTATCGGTGCTATTGCCGGCGGGGGCCGTGGCGCCGCGACGGGGGCATTGGTCGGTGGCACGGTAGGCGCCGCGACCGGTGCGTTCAGCCCGCGCCCGAGTTACGCATACCCACACCGCGGTTATGTCGCGCATCGCGGCTGCCACTGGATACCAGCGCATCATAACCGCTGGGGCGAATGGCGGCCTGGGCACTGCGCACGGTATTAAGGCTTTGGCATTGCGCGGGCGCGCCGCCGGTCGTCCTCCAGGACATCGGCGAGCCGCTCATAATCGCGGGCCAAGCTGAGGTGACTATGCCGCGAGAATGGCCGAGATCCTCTGGCCGCCGGTCACTGGCGGAACCGCCGGCGAAGCCGGAGAGGGCGGCGATGCGGCGTAGACCCCAAAACCTCCTCCGCCTATGGGCCGGCTTCGCGCAGCTGCGAATTGGCCGGCGTGCTGACATCAATCGCCGCAAGGATGGCGCCTGGCTCCCCATCGCGGTAAGCTCAACACCGGCTAGCTTCAGTCAGCCGCGTTAGTTGTCTCCCTAAGATCACCTGGCCCCGCTGGGGACGGCGGGGCTTTTCTTTTGACCGCTTATCCCCACCAGCCACACGAGCGATGACGTACTCGAGGATGCCGATCATTAGCCGCACTGTCGCCAGCAATGTATGTATCGCTGTGTGGTCGCCAAGCTCGCATCGCCGACGAATTCCTGAATATCGCGTAAGCTGCCGACCGCTTCGGTGATCTTTTTGTTTACTGCCCCGTAGTGAAGCTCCTCCGCCCTGAATGTGACGAAGCACCTCGATACCAATTTCTCGGAACCGGGTCAGAAACCAGACCGCAACGGCATTGGCGCTGTAGCGTGAGCGCGTTCGCTGTGGATCACAGGGAGTACGGACCGCAGCCGTTCACTCCGGGCGGCCTTTGGGCTCGCCAGCGCGGCTCGCAGGCACCCACTGGGCCGCGAACGGCTGCACGTCTGCCTTGATGCGGCGTTTTTTCATGATGTCGTTGTAGCGGGCGCGGAGAGCCTTCGCGCCCGCCGCGAAGGTGATGTCTTCCGGTTCCTCGCCGGGAAGCGCGACCTCGCACAAGCGCCTATGGAGATCGGGCGGCATCACATCGCAGTACTGCGATGCGACCCCGATAATATAGCCGACCCGAACGGGTCGCCCTTCATATGTAACCGACCTCTCGCGACCACCACGCGCAAAATCGTTTACCGCCTCCACAGCCTCACGGAAGGCCTCTATATAGCTTCCCGGCAGTTGACGTATGTCGGACATCAGTCCTCCTCACGGGCTCGAATTGGCGCAGCGTGCACCAACGCGGTAAACATCTGGTTGCTGCCCGACTTCGGCCTTCCCCGACAGTTTCGGGATACCACTAAAGCTCTGGCGAGGAACTACGATGTCGACCCGATTGCTGACCTGCAAAATTGGCCGGCAGTAGCAAAGAGGAATCTACCGAACCAACTCAGGATGTCCTGTCCCAACCGCGCAAGCTCGGTATGGTAAGCCTCATCAGCGATCTTGATGGCGCGATGAAGCTCTGCTGGTGCCCGATGGTCTGCCGGTTCCTTTGCATGTTGGAAAGCCCGCCACGCCGTTTCATATCCGCTTCCTGGTTGCTCTTGAACGCATCCCATCGGGCTGATGCGCGCTCGTATTCGGCTGCGCGCCTCACGTTCTCGTAAACCTAGGTCCTGCCGAAACCTCGTGAGCTTCGCGGGTCGCTTCCCGATCGCGCTGCGGCTGTCATCTTCGCTTTGAAGAACTCATCGAGCCGATACTCATCAGCCATTGCATCGACTCTGAAAAGAGACCCGAGGCTTCGGTGAGCGATGTCGAGCTATAATCTTGGTCCGAGTGACGCCTGAATGACGATAGTAATCATAGAACGAGCACGACTGAATGCCCTCCACGTTGAATAACTTGCTGATCGCACTAGGCAAGCTAATAGGCCAAATAACGATCTTGGCTTTGGCTGCCGCGCTGTTTATCGCACCAGTGACGGCAATCCTCATGGCCAGTTTTTATATTTCATTTACCTTGGCGCACGGGGCTGGGGAATTTCTGGGCTTCGTGATTTTCTGCGTTCTTGTCGGTCTGTCCGGCTGGTACGTCACGCCCCACGTGCAACCACAAATCAGCAATGCGATCTCGGCGCTTCTGAGATCGGAGGAAGAAGAAGCAGTGTATCGCTCGCTCAAGAACTCTCTTGAGACGCACCTTGCTGGCAGACGAACGAAAGCTGTTCCAGAGGGTTTGATCGAAGCCTTCGGAGTGCTGATGGAGCGCTACCCTACGGCGATCCTGGATACATCGAAGCTGCCACTCCCGA
>WNGI01001797.1_pt1 | contig 18227 bp, 20 predicted proteins | sample 5400621 | NCBI WGS metagenome assembly WNGI01 (sample SAMN13153374, study PRJNA577476) | soil metagenome | isolation source: 20 cm soil or saprolite under Garry oak tree replicate 1 | place: USA:California | collected 2016-06-15
TCCGTCAGGGTGAGCATGATATTGGTAGTATTGAGGTCGTATGAATAAAATTGCATAGAATGGCGGACAACATGGCTGAAGCGAGCGACACCGCGTTGAACGGAAGAAGATATGGCTCGCCACCACTCGTCGGCTACAGCTCGGGAGGCAAAAGTTATGAGGTAACGACCACTGTTATCGTCTCTGCTCTGGTAGACGGTGTAGTTGAGCCTCTGGTATCGGTTGAAGAGACGAAATGGCTCACGTTTTTAGCATATGCATAAAAGAGCCCAGGTCGGGAGGCCATGTTATCAGGAAGGTGGTTTGAGTGTTGAATTTTGGCTTTGCGAGGTCTCCTTTATATCTGAAAATCCGGAGTCGAATAAAATATCCATTTCAGCTGTACGAATGTCTTGCTTTGAGACTTCCTATCTGGGCCATCATTAACGGACTCCACCGGACGGAAGTCAAGGAACTTACTGTTCGGTTCTGTTCTTGGACATTTGCGTACATGATACTCTACGATCATGCATGACCATGAATGAACGTAATTCCCAACGACGCTAAACCACCCGTGGTCAACGACTGGCCAATCCGTGAATCATGCATAATCATGCGCGACTAGCCTGAGAAAGCCGCGAGTACGTCTTGGACATTTGCCAAGATACTCCACGATCGTGTGTGATGATCATGCATGATGAACGTCAGGATCTCAAATTCTCCCAACGACGCTAAACAACCCGTGGTTAACGAGTGGCCAATCAGTGAACCATGCGTAGTCATGCGCGACTACCCTGAGAAAGTCGCGAGTACGGTTGCACTGGGGGACCAGGTCAAGATTTGTGTGCCGCGCTGGACTTCGCGTTCTTCTTGCTATATGGCATTCGATACAATCGAGTAGTCATGTTATCCACTTCCGGGTATCTCTCCCCGCTGTTGCCCCGTCCATCTCGTATAGACAGAGGCAATGGATGATGTATCTGGACTAGATAGGAGTAATGAGTTATATGATGTGGTTGACCTACCGGTAGTACGTGAGGGCAGGCTCAAGATCAAAGAGATAACACACTGGGTGATCGCGTTTGGTCAAGGCATGGAGCGATGCGAGTGAAAGTACTGTCACGGTGTGGCACCGAACAATGCATCTTGTCAGAGGCCCAGGGTTGAGAGCGCGCAGGACTAATAAGTTCACGAGACAGCACTGACCCCCAGGAACCAGGTTACTCTCAGGCCCAGTCCTCATAACCTCCATTCGGCAACGTGGGTGTGACCCTGTCTCACGCCATCTTTCTCGAAACTACGGACTCCAATCCAACGGGCGCTCGCTTACGAGGGTGCTCCATAGTATCTTCTATTCGCGTCCCCACCAGTTCATCGGCAGACTTGGTTCGCCGATCGGTTCGACTTTATGTCGTTTGGAGATGGCGACGTCTTCAGGGTTTCCTGAAGTCGAGAATGAGTACTATTTCCAGCGCGTTTATCGCTGGGACTCGCCTGACTCTTTTCGCCAAGCCCCGACCGAATTCCTACGATATCAATCTGGCCCAGAGGATCCTGATCAAACTACTCTGTGATAAACTCCAGCGCGTACAATCGCGTCGGTTTGCATGTCCCTATCCGTCATGGATGCCTGATGATGGTACGACGCACGGCTACAGCTAAAGCCAACAGTTCTGCGTACCGAATCCTCCCAAGTTAGTTTCGCGGCCCCCGGGTGTGAGAGCAGTTGACTGACTGACCGTATACGTTGCCCCCTCGCCAACATCTTTTCGACCGGTCTGCAAACTACCCGCCTCGCCCTCTTGAACCATATTCCAAGACCGTGCATACGACGCTTCCCATGTATACAGTTGCTAAACACCGTTAGAATGTAGGATCTGTTGAGTAAGAAACACACTCGGCGGACATTTTCCTCGCTCACGCTCTCCGGCTTTGCCTGTTCCTTTTCCTTTCTCCTTACCCGCAGCGTAATCCTGATGGCAGGGGTATATCAGAGTCTGAATCGCCATCCATGTACTCGCCATCCTCACGAGGTGGCATTTCGAGTCGTCAGCCGCGTATGAGTCTGAGGCAATCTATTTTTATCGGTGTCTCGGGATGGAAATATTTTTCATCCTCTTGCAACGACGCTGTCCGCCACCATAATCTCCTCTAAATCTACCAAGGCAACAATGGAGATATAAAAATAAACTCAACATGTCACATATCCTGGTCGTTAGGAACTACAAATTCTCAACGGCACAAATGCCATTAGTAATAGTATATATTGATTACTAGTCCCCCTCCAATTCCGCGTAGCAAACATGATCCCATTGGATTGAATGTTGATGCACGCCGTAAGTCTTTTGACAAGGGTCCTTCTACTATATCCTCTTCGAATACCAGGCTCAAATGCTCTAACCAACTGTTTGTCATCATCGCACCGTGACAAAATTTGAATGACTAATGAGCTATCAACAGACTACGGTATTCGCTCCTCCCGTCACCCATGCATTCTAGAACGCAATCTTGGAGGTTAGTGTTGAGATGGAGGGTAGGAAGAAATATTCCCCGCCATCCGCTTTAATGAATTGGACAGGAAACGTAAGTTTGTCACCTGGATAGGAGGGATTGACTCCGCTTGCGTAACGATGAATGTTTCGCTTTTCGCAGCCGGTTTCTCCAAGAATGGGATCGTATCCGGGGTCGACACCCCTCGATGGCGGAAAGTTAACGTTATTAAAGTCTAGCACCAAGTGTGAAAATCGAGTAACAAGTGGGTAGTGGAACGTGCATTACTCTGCTGGGTAAATTTAAAACCACGGACTATGCTGCTCTGATAGCAGAGAAAAATCAAACCCCTGTCGTCGATGGTGCCATCTTTCTCATCGTCTTGGAGTTCAGGACCATATGTTATACTTGCCCTTCTGAATCTTGAACCAGCGTGGCCATCATTGCATAAGTATGCGGGTGGCAAACCGCTGAATGTATTAGGAAACGTACAGATGTCTCTTGCTGTCGGCCAGGTCGCCTCGAGGGAATGATTTTCTAGTATGGGCAGCAAAAGGGCAGGTGGACTGATCACCGGGCGGATAATCGAAATTGTTGAGAAGACTATTGTCGGCAGCGATTTTGGGATCATCCCGTTCGGGCGAAAGGACAACTGGAGTACCTGATCTCCGTAATCAACGCGATACGCCGGGAAAGCTAGAGAGGGGTAGTTGCATGGGCTTACCGCTTTTCCATCTTCCGAAAAGACGAGCACCGAGACGAGCAGCAGCCGCTTTCGGCAAGATGGTTGGGAAAATTTTCGGACCCTCTTGGGCAAGGAAATCATCGAACTCGGGAACGAAGCAACGGAGTTTCCTAAAGACCAAGAACGAACCGTCTATAGCCCATTGGGGCCTCACTTTCTTGTCCTCATCTCCGTCGTATCCCATCACGATGACACCTAAATCAACAACGGGTGATCCGGGAAAACGCATAGGTTTCGTCTCTCTGTCAAAGGTGACGCCTTCAACCTCGGGCTTAGATATGCCATCTCGATACCCGAAGTGCTCGTTCAGAGTTTCAGGTGACGGCCGGAAAGAGGCTCGAAGAAGAAGGATTTTCTGAATGGCGGAACGACGCGTCGGAGACATCCGGAATGCGGCATCAAGGTCCTTGATAAATTTCGTGACGACATCCTCATCATGCGCAGTGATCTGAAAGACCCCGTGGATGTCGGCCTTGAACTCGACATCCCAATCAGGATAGAAAATCCCCGAGCGTTCGGTGCCGCTATCTCCAAGTTCTTTGGCGTCTCTCAGTTGACCTTTCTCGAAGGCTGCATCATGGAGACTGTCGACGAGATCCAACGTCTTTAGCCCAGTGGAAGAAAATCCTAACGAGAGCCCAACGAATGGCTCGCCAGGGATGGGTAGTCCGGGGGGGCGAGCTCGTGCGGTCATGATCTGCTCTGCAGTTGTGACTCTGGGGAGGACATACCCTTTGACTCCTCGCCGGAATGCAGGGATATTGGCAATTTGAAAGAAGTAAAAGTATTCAATAGCTTTCGTCAGGCCAGGGCTACAATGAAGCAGGTTGGTCGAGATTAATTTTGATAGATGTAACCTACACAATATCCGCTTGGATATTGGACAAATGATGCTTCTTGGACAGTGGGCGATCGGCGCCTTTTGTGCAGTATACTGTCACAACACTGTCAGTGTTACGAATCAGCTCAAAGCGTCTCTGATATACAGGATGGGAACTAACACAGAGTCATCGTAATGGGCTCCGGTACCGGGATTGAGAGCGTGAGCAACAAATATCTAGTATGGGAGTCAACCGCTAACGAAGGATCGGTTGCTTCACGACACCAACCGTAAATATTTGGTAGTCAGGAATCGATTTCGAAACAGTGCCTGGTCGAGAAAACTGCCGAAAGGAAGTCAAGCTGTTGTGTACTAAACCAATCCATAAACACGACGAACAGAAATGACCTCCAAACCCCTCGCCCGATCTAGATCACTTTCAAGTCGACTAGGGGGGACTTTGACCTTGGAGTAGTAGAATGCGAGCGTAATCGAGGAAGGTTCTCTTTGTTCCTCGGCAACAAAAGAGGTCGACCCCGCGCGAAGGTTGGTCATCGTCTGGTCACTGCCATTGCTCTCGAAAATGTCTTTGGATTGTGGAAAAAGACTGTGAGTGACATTGAAGATGTGCTGGTAACGAACGCGTGATATCTGCCGAAGCATAAGTAGTTCAATGCAACTATTCCCTCAGGACACGTGAGGCACGTACGGAGCTGATGGTGGAATACCAGCCAACTGGTATATCCATCTTGAAGGTAGCATTGTTGACCGAGTACGACGGTCGAGACATGATGATCCTCCAACGCTCTTCAAGCAGATGCGTCGTCGAAGTGAGGACTGGACCAGCAACACAAGGAAGAATCACTGCGCGATGCCTATTCTGCTCGGATGTCTCAAGTGCCTCTAGGGTATCCTGGAGTTCCTTTTGGAAATTCGAACTGGCCTGGACACGTGCACCGCGACTCAAATTAAAACCTCAAGGCGTTGACGACCCACTAATCCAACATTGAAATAGCTCGATGGGCGCTGCGTGTTGGTGAGAACCTGGAACATAACCGAGTGGCGTTGGAGCAAGGTCCAAAGAACGTAAGTATGAATCGATATCGATCTACCAGTTCTAGAAATGCCACATCGACAGTCATTCATCAGACGCTACTGATGAGAAAACTCAGGCTCACACCAGGATTGAATATTGAAGGATAGTCAATTAAGGAATGTCCGCTGATTAGAAGTGCTTCTTGCCGGGGAGGATAATCGATTAATGTCTACTGAAGTGCTTCAATTCGCGCATTGATTTCAGCTCAGATGATCATTTGAAGGATATCGGTATATGCCGGAGTCAATGCCGTGGTGTCCGGGGGGGCAACTGACCTTCCTGCAGTGACGAACTGCAATAATTATATCTTCTTTCTACCCAATAATTCGCGTCAAACTTCTCATCCATGGATCGGCCCCGGTACGCTATCAACCCGCCAAAGACTTCCAACCTCAAGATCACCGTCCCTGCTGGATGGTACATAACCATTGCTGGTGTGAGTAACATCTTTTCATGCGCCAATGTTATGGTGATTCTAAACGCTTTCTAGGTTTCTCGCGAAACCTATACCCACGTCATCGCCATTAACGACGATATCATGCCGGGACAGCCCAACACCACCTACCTCGGAAGTCCTTTTGGCAAAGCTCCCTCTGCACTAAGAGACCCGCGCCACTCCATCGACTCCGTGGCTATCACTGCTCAGTCGAAAGAGACGACTCTCAACGTGCGATTCTACTACACCAAGGACAAATCATTATCCAATAACTTAACCAAAGTTGCTGTTCCTAACAATTTGTGTGCCGCCATTAACGTCCACGAGGTTCTACACTCGTCTCTTTGATCGTCCGTCGGTTAGGTCTGACTGCTGCTACGCTCATCCCGGTAATAGGTGGTTAAACCCGCAACAGCCCCAGCAACCGTCGCTGACCATGTCATATTGATGGTACGATGCCTCCTATGCGCCGCTCGGGGTAGCGCTGATTACTGCTCTTCACTACCAGATACTCATCGATGATGGACAGAATAAGGCAAGCCCTGATCGAACCGGGAGCGACAATGCGTCAGTTCTCTATTTCCATTCCGTTTCCAAAATTTGAAACGTTGCGGGTGTCATCTCTCCTGACTGACAGTGTTGCGACGATACATCTTGTTAAGAAAGCGCCGAAGAAAGGCGCCGAAGATGAAGATGAGGACGAGGACTATGAGGATGATTAGCTTGTCGATCCTTGCCATCTTACACTCATAAATAATAATGTGATTTACCGCATTCATTACTTTCATTTCAGTCGGTAGGAGAGGTCGACCGTGATCTGGAGGTGTTATAACGATATGTCCTCTAGTGGACTCGGACATATTTTGATCACATTAGCTTTCGCGCATGCCCAATAAACATCCGATCGATGTGTAGACCTAGCCCACTTTTTGTAACCCTCTTATTCGAAGACAAATTCTCTTTCGATGATTCTTTACACCGAAGGCTGAGCGTGCCGTTTCTCCGTCAAGATCCTACCGGCATAGACATGCTTCTCGAGGACCCGATCATCCCACTCCTCTGAGGACCCCCATTCATCAGTGAACTTCTTCAAGATGTCTTCTTTCGGGCTAGGGTTGAGCTCCGGGTGAGCAACCAACATTGAGCGCACACATCGCCAGGTACTGTTCAATGATCCTGCGACCCAGCTGCGAATTTTAGAAGCGGGATGAGGAGCATGTTATCGGGTGCCGATGGAGAAATTACGTACCCGTGGGCAGCACTAGTGGCATCTCCGGCGAACAAGCGTTGATGGGCAGATGCGGGCATCGTAACGTGCGGATATATGTCTTTGAATTGACCTGGATGATATGCGTCAGTAGGGAAAAGAAGATACGAAAATTCTGGCTATGATACCCGGTCCAAACCAAGCGAAAGCGCCTAGAATAATGAGGGAATGAAGAAACATACTATGAAATGGGCTTCCAGAGCTTACCGAGCGAAAGGCTGGACGAATACCAGTCCCAAGCGTAATAATCAACATACTGATTCCATATTTCGTCGATGGAAACCCCATGGACGACAGCCAGATCGTTCATGACGAGATTGAGGAGCATCTTTTCTTCGGCACTGGAAGGGCCTTTCATGAGTGCACCGAGACGCTGAGAGTCTTGCGACCCATTGTAGCTCGCAATTAGAACGTTGCTCTTTTCACCTCCGATGCCCGGACCATACGAGGGATAGACGACAGATCGTACAGGCCGATCAGTTTGCGACTGACCGCCAACAATTCCAAGCTTCTCCCACCATGCGGTCTTGAATTGGATCCCAACTTTGATAGATGGCGAATAGAGTAGCTCGCGGAGGGCATTCCTTTGGCCAACGGAAAGCTCGATATTGTCGAGGTCCAGAGTACGAAGGACAGAAAGGGGTAGTGTAGAAATGACATTGGAATATTTTCTCTCGACTGTATAATTGTTGGTTAGGCGGGGATCGTCTCGGCCATCGACTGTGACCGATATGTAATATTCCTCTCCCTTAATTTCTTTGATGGCGGTCACGCGTTTGTAATACTCTGGTTTGGTAGAGACCGCGGCGAGAAGGGCGTCGGCCAAGACTCGAGAGCCACCGCTGTGAGAAATGGATTATACTCAAGCTGGGCAAGAAATGATAGCACGAACTCGAAACAATACCATGCGGTCTCTTTGCCTTCACTCTTGTCTCGGGGATCGTTAAAAGCAAGGGACGCAAGGACGATCTCAGTGAGAGACGAGTCAAACCACCCGGTGCGCCATTCCATGGTCTCGATCCATCTAACGACAGAGTTGGGGTAACCTAAATGCGTGGTCATGTAGTCTCTAACAGAATATCTGTCGTATTCCATCAGCTTTTCAAATGCGGTCCGGAATGGTTCGTTAACGAAGAGCTGCAAGAGGGGCTCGATAGCTTCTTCATATAATGCCTTGTGGCCTTTGCTGAGGTAGGGCTCACGGATATAACCGTCTTTGTTATCAGCCGTAGCACCAACTTTAAAAGTATCCATAGCGGTTGCATTGTACTTGCTCTTTGTCGTTCTGTGCCCATTGAAGTGCAGGAAAGTATTCGGATTGGACATGATAACAGGTCGTAATTTGTCGCCGATCTTGAGTCTATTACGGATCAGATCGAAAGTACGCTTCATCATGTCGATTTCGGGGTAACGCATAGCACCAGCATCCTGTTCGACATTAGATGTCATGAGTACGATCTAATAATGAATAACCTACGAAATACTGATATGGGCCATCCAGCTTGTTGAATTGATGCGTATACAGTCGACCACCATGCCGACCGGATGCCTCTAGAATCTCGTACTTGATGCCAAGGTAGTCCAGGATGATTGCCGCATATAGTCCTGCAGCACCAGCGCCGATGATGCACACGGGAAGGCTTGCATAAGGGGGAGGCGGGGTATACGGGGATCCAGGAACCAATTCGTTGTCGGAAATGCCCAAACTGAATTGGAAATCGCCGATAGCCTGGAGGGAGCTTTGAAACAACGCCCTTCCTGGAATGAGTGGAAGCTCATCTTCAACGACATGGACAGTGGCCACACTGTGTTGATTGCGAGCTTAACCTTTCGTACAAAATGATCACTAATTAAAGAGCACGCACACGTCACGGTAACGGTCTGATGTTTGTAACTTAGTGGTAGGAGATGCAGCATCCTCGACAAAGATCTAGAATATATAGAACATAAAAGAAGGGTAAACGCTGCATGTGGAAAATCGCTCACAAGATAAGTGACATAGTCACGGATAACTTTGGGACTTGAAGATGGCCGAGAGATCTAGTATCAGGATTCACTATCCAGAAGAAAACAATATGTAAATGAGATGACGAACAGGGACCAGGAAGAGCTGGCTGCTCTTTGCGAAGTGTTGCTCAACTATCTTTCCACTGGAAGTATTGTCCTTGGAGTAAAAGAACGTCAAATCGATGTTAAAGGCATCGATTTGGGGAGATATCGTGAAGGTTGTCGAGCCGGTGATAGAATCCGCCATAATCTGATCTAAGCCACCAAACGGGCTAGCGAAATAATGGGTGTTGCTTGCACCTTGCACCTCATATCGGACGCGGCAAACTTGAGCATACGACCGGCGCGGCACCTGAAGAACGAGGCTTACTTAGTACTTGGTCGTGGGGGTAGCAAGCACTTACAGGAGAGATGCTAGTGAACCAGCCGGGCGGCACTTCTATCTTTGCTGCGCCACCGCCGGGAAGTGAGCTCTTAGGACGGGGCATATGGGAGGATTCGATGGACGTATGTTGCTCGACTCTGCGTGGCATTAATCCGACATGTTTACGTTCTTTCAAGTAGTAGAAGAGGACCCAGAACACCTCGATTGTCCATCCTGTCGGACACCTATCTTCACATCGCAATCAAGCGCGTGGTAAATTGAGTCGTCGACTCCAGGAAGGAGTTCAGGTTCTGACCCCAAACTTTGGACCCCAGATCAGAATGGAATGGAAGGAATATCGCAGATGAGGCCAGTTTAAGGAAAGCTTCAAGCCTCAAAGGTCACTCGCACTTGGAGTGATGGTTTGTGCAACATGACCACTGGCGTGTGGACGTATTTAGTTACCCAACTCTCACGGTCACTCCTAAATTGTTGGATGGATCAGGCACGTTCAATGGTATCGATTTCCAGAACAAAGAGCCGTCTTATACTTGCCTTCTCACCGTTTTCTTCCATCACTCCAATGGAAATGTTCAGAGCTTCTGACCTGTTCTCTGTATCCGGGCCGGTTGAGTATATTATTCCTAGTCATGACTTTGGACGAGAGTGTCTGGGGGTGCGCGAATTTCGTCACTGAACATTTATTCTCTACAACCTCCCTCCTAGCTGCAAGACAAATGGCAAAGCGACCATCGTACACCGTCAAGGATGCAAGCATCGAGCTTTCCCTACCTGCGGGCTGGAAGTTCAATGCTGTTGGAGTGCGTACTTCTTTATACTATTCTCCTTTCCACGCCTGTGTAACGACCTCATAATAATGTCATACAGTTTTCTCGTCATCAATATCAGCACCTCGTCACCGTGCATCACAGTCTCTATCCTGATTCTAAAACTTTGCTCAGGAGCACTTGGGGGAAGGAAAATATCAAGATGAGAGACTACTACAACCCGGCTTTACGCTCTGCTACGATGAAAGCCCATGACGAAGCCGCAACCATGAAATTAAACTTCTTTTATTCTACTAACCGGGTCTCGCTTCCCAACATTCCAACACTTCAGAACCCTAATAATCGGTGCAGCAAGCTACAAGTCGTCCTCGTATGTCGTCTCCCTTCCTTCAAAATCTCTAACATTGAGATATCTTTGTCCAACAATCGAGATCGACAAATCTCCCAGCTTGCCCCCTACAATTGCCGGGGATATTCCTGATTCTATGACCTTGTCCGTGAGCACAAAAGTCAACTCCCCTCAAACATGGCTGAGCCTCTTAAGATCTCCGTTCTGGATTCGGCTAATGACGAAGTACCTAAGACTCCATTTAACGACATGTTCGTGAGCCCACGGTCCATCACTACATGCCAACTAATGATTTTGCGGTAGGGTCTTGACAGTGAATCTGGTCTACAACCCCGAACCACCCCCCGAGAATGAGTTCTTTGATGAGCCCGATAACCCAAATCAAGACCCCCCTCCTCCGCCTCCGAACACGATGCCAGGCTACAATCCTATTCTTGACGTCAAACGTCCCTCCAGGATAGAAAATTACATGAAGTGCGTCTAGTGTATAGTTTCCACATACAAAACTGACGTTCGCAAATAGGTACTATGACACGGTCTTACTCGTTGATGACTCCGGCTCTGTACGTCGTCTGCTTGTCTCCTTCTCAAACCGTATCGCACCCCACATACCTCATCCACGTAGATGACGGGTCCTAGATGGACAAATTGCATTGAAGCTGTCATAGCGATCGCAGAGACTGCTATCGACAACGGCGCCGACGGAATCGACATATATTTCCTGAACTCCGATAGCTATTTCAGGACGAAAGAGGTGATCCGCAGTATCACGGTACGTCTCTAGGTGTTACTTTGACACCTCTCTGAACAGTTGAAAAATTACAGGATAAGTCAAAAGTCAGAGACATTCTCAAGACAGTCAAGCCGAGTGGTATGGTCCTGGTATAAATCTCTGTCGTCGTGACCTGATATGATGACGTCTCAGGTAATACTCCGACTGGTGAAAGGCTCCGCGAGCGCTTACAGGAGCACCTTGCAAAGATCGACGCTGCCATCAGGATGAAAACGTACAAAGACATCAAGCCATTAGATCTCATTGTGATCACCGATGGTTCTCCAAGTATGTTATTCCATCCCAAACAGCATATAAATCATCTTATGAAACCTCTTTTACAGACAATAACGATTTGTGCAAAGCCGAGCTCGAGAGGGCCGCAAGACACCTATCGGACAATAATTATCACCCAAATCATATCGGTGTACAGTTTGTCCAGATCGGTGATGATCAAGACGCAATCGCAATGTTGAATGAGCTGGCTCGTGCAAATGTCAATGTGGGTGGTTTTTTTTCGAATATATTCATGGAATTCAACGGCGTGGCAGGGCATGGTCGACACCCTTCCACACAGGAAACAGTTTAGCGCGGGGGATATGGAGAGAATCCTCCTTGGTGGTAATCATCCTAACATTCGAGCTTTACAAAAGAATCTGTGAGCCCGTCGTTGCACCAGCGTTATGTACTCTGGCCACTTGCTGTCATTAGAGCCAGTCTCCCCTAATCTAAGTATCCCTCATGGGAAGAATTTGACGAAGTTGAAGACTGCAAACAGATCCGTCCAGGGCGTCCGTGTGACGATGCCGGCTGAGTACAAAACACACTCGGCAGACATTTTCCTTCGCCTGCCCTTTCTTTTTCCCCGCTCATGCTCTCCGGCTTTGCCTGTCCATTTTCCTTTCTTCTTACCCGCAGCGTAATCTCCGATCCGGCAGAGATACATCAGAGTCTGAATCGACATCCGTCGTATTTCGAGTCGTCGGCCGTGTAATTGTAAAGTTGATTGCGTCAATCTATTTTTATCAGTGTCTCAAAATGGAAACATTTTTCACCCCGCTCTCGCTTGAGGTTTTCTTGCAGCACGACGCTGTCCACCACCCTGATCTCCCTAGCAATATAGACTCGGCACGTTACATATCCTGGTTCAACGGCACAGATGCAAGGTCCCAAAAGCCTTCCCCACGAAAAACCCGATCCAGCGCATGGACTCTGATCAAGAGCACTACTGTGCTTGATCCTGCTCCTACTACCAGGGCGTTCGGTAATTGCACGGAGGTCGAGTTGGCACTCCTCAATAAACTGGGGGTGAACTTTGCTTCCAGCATCTCTCTCTCGATTTAATTGCCTACCACGCTAGTGGAATGTTCTGCTCAAACGACCTTTACTTCTTTTATATGGAGCCGGACAACAGCATATAGCCTTGTACCGATCCAATAGTGCAACCGGTACGGTTAATGTTGATTAAAATGTTAATGAAAGTGCTATCTTGATTAGTCGTTATACAGATTAGTACTTCTACGTTATAATAACTATGTCTGAACAATCGGAAATAAAAGAAAAACACAGCAAATCTCGTGGCGTATATAGATCTGGGAAGGATGGGCGCATAATGTAACGATGACCGTCTGGCTTCTTAAATATCAAGGGTATCGTCAAGATCAGCTGGAAGATGCGGGTCGGAGCCCTGCCTCCGTAATGAAACCGAGTAATAGTGAGTATTTTTCTCTCGATCGCCAGTGTACTCCATCCCGCTCCTTTCGATAATTCCGTCCAGCTTTTCTTCTTCCGCATCGATATCCTTGATTTGCAAGTGGAGGTACTGGAGTAGCTCGTCTTGCAACTGGCCAGCACAAGAACTGATTCGAGATTCAACCATATCGAGTAGTGCTGAGAATGAACCTCGTATGCAGCGCCGAAGTGCCAAGAATTTCAAATGGGCGCAAAGCGAGTCATCCTTGCCTAAGGTAAGCCTCTGTAGCACTTCATCCTCAACTGAGGCATAATGATCGAAATAAGAAGTAGTGATAGTCAGGGAAGTGAGCGATGCACAGGACTCGTGGGTTAGGACAGCGATGAGGTCTTGCGAGTGGGGAGATCCAGTGATCTCCAGCGTGTCAAGAATACATTCGGATCTTGTGAAGAAATCGAGGAGTGAAGCGAGGTCAGTTGGTCTTCGCCACCACATTGAGTGTATATTCATCTTCTTCAGGGACGGCAAACGAATCGACCGCATGACCTCTGAAATATGGTCTCCCGTAAGAGAGATGAAGGACACATTATATAGGACAATGGGAGACGTAAGTGTTTCGAATGGTTGAAGTGGATCGACGCGGATTGACAGCCGTTCAAGTTTCGGGCATCCCTTCAGGATGTCCATTGCCTGTCGATAAGACAAATACGCGTGAATTTTGAGATGCGTGAGCTGCGCCCATGGAACAGTTTCATTTCCGTGCGGCCCGCTGTCTTTGCGGAAGCTGTATATTCGTCGCAAGGAACTCCACCCAACGATGCTAAATAATCGCGATTTGCGCTCAGCCGCAGGGTCAGGCCAGCGAGGGCCTCCATATCGAAGGTACAGTTTCTCCCATCGGGCAGCATATCGGTTGAGAACCTCTGCAATGGGCGCCACTCGTTCCTCATTCAATGATGTGCTGACACCATACGAGAGGAAAAGCGTTAAAGGTAGAGACGCAGAGCGCTCGATCCATGAAACAAGGTCAATTGCTTTCGACTTGACCTCTGCTCTAGATATTCCCGGTGCGACACGGACGAACACTCTCTTCCACAGTTGAGGAGTGGCCAGAGCCACTGACCGCCACCATGAGCATACTGCACAGAATGTGAATGGCTTCGGAGTCAACGGTGGCGCTGAAAGACTGCGATCGCGATCCTTGGTAAAATCCTCGTCGTTTGATAAGGCAAGGATGAAGATGTCGCTGAGGAGTTCGAAAGGGAGGTCACAATTAGATGGTCCAAGCAAAGTGTTAGCGGGTGAGCCACTGGCACGAGATTTGCTAATGAGGTCGTTGGCGTAGCCTGGCACATGCTGTACTTGATCAGTGCACGCGACGTCGAGTTCTAGAGGGGACAGAGCGGGCGTAGCTTGGGGCATCTCTCCGGGTGCTTACGAATCTCATGAAAGGTTGTGCAGATTCTTTATGTAGTTTTCGGGGCATTGTTTTCACGAAGTAGGAGGTTGAATTAAGGTACTGATCATCGGAGTTCTAAATATCTATTGTAGGGGCACGCTGATGGATGCTGACCTGATGCAAACGGCCAAATTTATAGTCCACAGCCCCCTTATACGTCAGGGTCTCGTTATATGTGGAATGAGGACCTAGAGGCCGCAGACGACCGGAGAACTGAGGCAGTGCTGCCAGTGGTGTTTTGTCAAGGAGTGAAACGGACCAGGCAAAAGACAACGAGGCACGATGCGAGACGTGTAGCAGGAGCGGCTTAGTGAATTCCGCATTGTCATCGAATTGGGACCGTTTGATAGATCGTGTTTACGATACATTTCTTTTTATTATCCTCAATTTAAGTAATGCTGGGTCCGAATCCATAGCCATGTGCTTGGGATCAGGCTTGCGAGACCGCCACCCCAAAGCGTTTTAAATTTTTGGGCAAGGTTGGGCGTCAATCTATTTTTGTCTCTCTGGGAAACCTATGTCACTCGGTCGGCGCTCGCTTCGGAAATTGCATAAAAATTCAACATTCACCTGCAGTTACGCAGTCCAACACTAATTCAGACCACCCAAAGGCATCTGGCCCCCATGAAATCCCGGACATTCCAACATCGACTGACCTATGTTCATGCTAAAGCCCAATCTAACATTTCTACCAAAACCCCAGGATGGCAGCAAACTTCAACGTTCCCCACAGCTGGCATTTGTGCTTTGGGATATATCGTTTACTCATCACATCGATAGAGTGTTGTCTTCAAGTTTCCTGCGTGAAACTGAACAAAATCTCAGAATCGATCTCTTGATCACGTAACCATACGTAATACTAATAGCACTGATGGATCCAGGAGGGTCCAGGGTGCACTGAGTCTGAAGAATAATAATGAATGACCCAACTAGCAGGAGGGTGTGGTGAATCCATAACGAAAGCGCAACTAACGGGTGTGCATGTGACCACGCTGCCGCAGCAGGGTATCGAAGCGCCGGGCGTAATGAGCGAAGCGAAGATGCTAGCCCCTGCCTCACCCCACATCATGAGACATTGATGTGCATCTAACCGCATGGGGACTAAAGGAGTACATGAAAACACGGGATAAGTTAATTTATGATGTTCTGCGCTCTCCTTGGATCTGAACGAGATCATGAGTCGTCAAGCTTGGCCAGAACAAGCGTCAACCTACATCTCCGTAGTGCAACCGTATAAACATTGATAGATTTCTCCGGAACAACGACATACTCCATTCCGCTCCTTTTTATAACTTGGCCCAGTTCTTCCTCGTCATGGAAATTCAAGATCCGTAGGTGGAGGTGCTGAAGTAGCCCATCTGGCAGCTGGCAAGCATCGGAACCGATTCGAGACTCCACCATGCTCAGTAGAGTCGAGAGTGAGCCTTGACAGTCAAGCACCAAGGATTTCAGATGGGTGCACAGCGAGTCGTTCCGGTGTAAAGTAAGTCTCTGAAGTACTTTGCCATCAGCCGATGCTTGAGTAGATGGCCTATAATCGCTGATGATCAGAGAAGCGAGTGAATTGCAGGACCTGTGTGCTAGAATGTGAACCAGCTCGCCCGGAGCGAAGGGTGGTCCATAAATCTTCAATTTATCGAGGGTACAGGAAGACCTTGTGAGAAAACAAAGGAGTGATTTAAGGTCAGATGGTCTACGCGCCATCCTCTGTACCGATATCTCGCGAATGGAGGGCAAAGAAATCAACTGCACAACTGCCGAGAGATTGGCCGTTGTAAGATGCATGACGGACAAGTCATGTAGCGTAACTGGAGATGCGAGCGCTTCGAAAGACCACGATTCAATCGAAATTGATAGCTGCAAAAGCTTTTGGCATCCTTTGAAAATGCTCACCGCATGTGAAAAAGAGATACTGCAATGAATTTCGAGATGTGTGACCTGCGCCCATGGAATAATTTTGTGTTTCTGTGCCAATGGATTGGTGTGTGTACGAAACCAATATACTTGTTGCAAAGAACTCCATTCAATAATACGAAACAGTCGTGAAGAGTCCGATCCTATTCTGTGCATATTTTGATCCGGATATTGTAAATACAGCGTTTCCCATCTAGGAGCGTAATGGTTGAGAACCTGTGCAATGGAAGCCACAGGTCCCATCTCATCCAGAGGCATGTTATCATCGTAAGAGATGAACAGCGTTAGAGGCAATGATCCGGAGCGCTCGATCCATGGGACAAGATCAACCGCTTTCAACTCGGAATCCGCTCTAGATATGTTGAATGGAATATGGACAAATACTCGTTTCCACAGTTGAGGAGTGGCAAGAGCCAGAGACCGCCACAATGAGCATACAGCACAGAGTGGGAATGGATTCGTCAATCTAGGTCTGGGAGTCCCCGGGATAAGTTGCTGATTGCTGGGTAAGGCAAGAGTGAAGATGATGCTAAGGACCTCTGGAGGGAGAGTATGAACAGGTGATTTGATTATGTCGTTGGCGTGTGAGCAGGTACCAGCAAAAGACCTAGTAATAGCTGCCACATTTTGTAACTTGACGGAGTGCGAGCGAAGTCGAGCTTGGATTCCCTAAAGAGTAGAGTAAGGTTGGATCAGAGCATCTCTCTAACTCCAAGTACCTACCGTGTTAGTGGAAGCTTGCTCTGCCTCGGCACGACGTCTTCGTAGGGGCATTAGAGGCAGTGCTGTCACGGTCACATGTCACACATGTACTACATCATCAGTGGGGATTACGGGCATGATGTTGTATTTATGGTACCGTAGTGCTGGCGGTATGGTCGACATTGTTTGAGGTGCTATCGCGTTCAGTCGTCAAATAATAGTGTTTTCACCAGTGTTACTGTGGGACATTAGCAATGGGGAATAAATGGAAATCTTGCGAATTGGTCGTAGTCTCTTTAATTATCACAATATCGTCAGCCTTTAAGAATGGTTGGGAGATGCAGCACAATGCCCCGCCTCTGTAAGCCCAAAGTGTAAATGGTAGGGGATTTCGACAGGTATATTCCATTTCGCTCCCTTGAGTTATATGCATTCTGATCGCGGTTCTAAGATTGAAGGATCGTTTACTTGTCGCAGCATCGTTCGCCAGCTCAAACAATATCTTGCACGTACAGATTAGTAACCGGAAAATGTCGGGCGTAGCAAGTCTCGCGGATAGCCGTGCTGGGGAGTGCTCGGAAAAGATTGCACGTTGCTACCACGGACGCGCGCAGAACCTTGATCGACGACGCGACAAAGCAAAGTCTAAGGCCAAAGTAATTATCATTGGATATATGTTGTAGTAAATTCTGCAATACGAAAGCTAGCGCAAATAACCGACATAGAATTAGAAATCCTTACCCGAGAATGGGTCTTGAAAGATAGGTTTCGACGAGGTGGAGAAGTATTTTCCTGCATGCAAATACTCGCTCAGCGTTCAGCAACAGTAACGGGACCGTAACTGACCAAGAGACCATCTAAGCACGACGTCGACGACGCTTGCGACGCTTCTTAGAGCCTGTTTCATCAGTGCTCGCTTTCCTCTTCTTGGCGCCTCTTTCATCGGTGCTCGCTTTCCTCTTCTTAGCACCTCTTTCATCGGTGCCTGATTTCCTCTTCTTAGTGCCTCTTTCATCAATGCTCGCTTTCATTTTCTCTCCAAAAGCCTCTTCCCCACTGCTCCCATCCGCATCACGACAAAAATATTCTTCGTCCTCAAAATCCTCCTCATACACACCCGGACTCCCCTCTTTTACCAACTGTTCCACGCTCCTAAACGAGGCCCCAATCCCTAACCGTTCCTCCTCTTCACCCGTCAACCGCCACTGTTCCCCCTCCACCAATCGCTTCCCCAGATAATAGCCGGACCACGAACTATGGCCCCCCGGCGGATTGTGCCAATCAAACACCAAAAACGGAAACCCATTATCATCCAGCACCACCGCAGCGCCCACTGTATTGTCCTC
>WNGI01004379.1_pt1 | contig 18215 bp, 11 predicted proteins | sample 5400621 | NCBI WGS metagenome assembly WNGI01 (sample SAMN13153374, study PRJNA577476) | soil metagenome | isolation source: 20 cm soil or saprolite under Garry oak tree replicate 1 | place: USA:California | collected 2016-06-15
CTTGCGGGTCAATGCGGCGATGGACCGTGCTGAAGAGCACCAGGAGTGGCCGGATGAGGCGAAAGAGCCGCAGCAAGCCACGTTAGCGCTGCTCAAAGAGATTGAACCGACCCTGGAGGACATCGACAGCGATCTGTTGGAAGAGGCATTCGTCAACGCGTGGCCCTCTTTTGAAGAGGAGCGACACAACGCACCTGATAAAGAGGAGGGTGCGGACGAGCGCTTAGAACGACTGCTGGGCAAGATTTTCGCCAACCTGCAGCCAGAAATTGTCGCCCTCAAGGCCGAAGTAATAGATCAATTGATCCCCGACATGGCTAAACGCTATAGGACAGGGAAGACACTTGAGGATCTCTTACCCGAGGCATTTGCCGTCGTGCGCGAGGTGGGCTGGCGCCGCATCAAGATGCGACACTATGACGTACAGCTCATCGGTGGCGTTGTCCTGCACCAGGGCAAGATCGCTGAGATGAAGACCGGTGAAGGTAAAACGCTCGTTGCCACCTTGCCGGTCTACCTCAATGCGTTGACCGGTAAGGGCGTACATGTCGTTACCGTCAATGATTACCTGGCACGCCGTGACGCCGAGTGGATGGGTCAGATCTATCGCTTCCTGGGGCTGACCGTTGGCGTCGTGGTAAACGCCGTCGAGCCACAAACACCTGAACGTCGCGCAGCTTACAATGCCGATATCACCTATGGCACCAATAGCGAGTTCGGCTTCGATTACCTGCGTGACAATATGGTGACTTCGCTTGATCAGACCGTCATGCGTGATCTGAATTATGCCATCGTCGACGAAGTCGATAACATCCTTATCGACGAGGCGCGTACCCCGTTGATCATCTCTGGCCAGGGCCAGGAATCAACTGATATGTACGTCCAGTTCGCCAGGTGGGCGCCGCGTTTGAAACACGAAATCGACTATACCATTGAGGAGAAAACGCGCACAGTCATACTGACAGAGGCGGGTATTGATAAACTTGAGCAACTTGCAGGTGTAAAAAACATCTACGACGAGAACAATCTGGACCTGACGCGCTACATGGAGAATGCCATTAAGGCCCAGATTATCTTCAAGCGCGACAAGGATTACATCGTCAAAGATGGCGAGGTCATCATCGTGGACGAGTTCACCGGCCGCCAGATGCCCGGACGCCGCTATAGCGAAGGTCTCCACCAGGCTATCGAGGCCAAAGAGAGCGTCAAGGTCCAGCGTGAGAACCATACCCTTGCTACCATTACCTACCAGAACTTCTTCCGTCTGTACAAGAAGCTGGCTGGTATGACGGGTACCGCTTTAACAGAAGCGGAAGAACTGCACAAAATCTATAAACTGGATGTGATGGTGATCCCGACCAATAAGCCAATGATTCGCGAGAACCTGCCCGACCTGATCTATCGCAATTCCGAGGCGAAATTCAATGCGGTCGTTGAAGAGATCAAAGCGCTGCACGAAGAAGGCGTACCTGTCCTGGTGGGTACAACCTCCGTTGAAAACTCGGAGTACCTATCCGAAAAATTGGATAGGCAGGGCATCCCCCATAACGTACTGAACGCGAAGAATCACGCGCGTGAGGCACAGATCGTGGCACAGGCAGGCCGCAGCGGAGGGGTCACCATTGCTACGAACATGGCTGGTCGTGGTACTGACATTCTGCTGGGCGGCAATCCCGAGGGCTACTTCGACAGCATCTTGCGCAAGCACGCCGAGCAGGTCAACTATATCCGTGAAATGCCATCGCGGACCGAAGACGAGCAGGCAGACAAAGAAGAGGCTATCCAACAGTACATTGAAAACATGACCGAGGAAGAAAAGAACGAGCTGCTGCAGCAAAAGGTGCGCGAGTGTGAGGAGGACCACAAAAGAGTGGTAGCGCTGGGAGGTCTGCACATAATCGGCACCGAACGCCACGAGTCACGCCGTATCGATAACCAGCTGCGTGGTCGTGCAGGACGCCAGGGCGACCCGGGTCAATCACGTTTCTTCCTCGCTCTCGACGACGAATTGTTGCGCCGCTTTGCCGCAGACCGCGTGTCGAAAGTCATGGAAATGGTGGGCATGGAAGAAGATATGCCGCTGGAGAGCGGCATGGTCTCGCGCCTCATCGAGCAGGCACAGACAAAGGTTGAAGGCTACAACTTCGATATCCGTAAAAACGTGGTCGATTATGACGACGTCATCGCCAAGCAGCGCGAGGTTATCTACGCCGACCGCAGAGCCGTGCTTGAACGCGCCGATATGCACGAACGCGTGCTCGACATGATCCGTGCTGAAGTGAACAAGTTAGTTGATGCCTGCATCCCGGGCAACATGGTTACGGAAGAGGAGCAGTTAGAAAAACTCTTGACCCTGATGGAGGCATGGGTACACGTGCCGGAAGATGTGCTGCCCGAAAACATCCATGCCATTCGCCGCGAAGAACTCAGGCGCAAACTGCTCGACCTGACCATCGAGCATTATGAAGATCGCGGTGAGAAGCTGGATGAGTTGGCCAAACAGAATCCTGGTCTTGGTATCCCGACCATCCGCGATGTTGAGCGTTCGTACACCTTACAAATCGTCGACCGCCTGTGGATGGATCACATTGACGCACTGGATGTGATGCGAGCCAGCATCCATTTCCGTTCGATTGGTCAGCGCGACCCACTGGTCGAGTTCAAAAATGAAGCCTTCCGTATGTTCGAAGAACTGAAGGCAGCTATCCAGTACCATATCGTCAACGAGCTGCTCAAGTTCCTGCGTGGTGATATCACCATTCGCGTCCAGCAACCGGCACCACAACGCAAGGCGCCGCGTAAATTGCGCACCAATGCCGATGATCTGGCCAGAACTATTGGTCAGGCCAAGAGCGATGCGGATGATCGTCCCGTTGCCGGAACCTCGCGCAGAAACGGTGCAGCCGCAGGCCAGCGCGGCCAGAATGGACATGGGCGCGCTCCCGTTGGCGCACAGACTGCTCGTGCCAGTGCCCCAATGAGAATTGGCCGCAATGATCCATGCCCCTGCGGCAGCGGAAAGAAATATAAGAAGTGCCACGGAGCGTAAGCGGCTTTTCTGAGATAGAGAGAAAGGGCCTGGAAACCCGCGGGTTTCCAGGCCCTTTCTCTCTATCTCTCATATGAGAAAAAAGAATTGATCAAAAACCGATATTATATAACCTATAGCTTATGCTAAATCAAATAAGCTTGAAAGCAATTTCCTGGATCTTTCCATAACATTCATGTTACCCTTTAATTGAACAGTATTATAGCCAATGGAGCCTACCTCATATCCAATGGCCTCGAAGAGAGAAAGGATCTTCCGGATGAGCGGTCAACATGATATAGCTGGATTTAATTATATGCATAATGGTAGCAATGGGAACGGAAATAGTAAGCATGAACTCAACGGGAGAAGTAAAGCTTTGCTCAAAGGTAAAGCGCGGGCCGCTATGGAACTGGAAGATTCCTGGAAAGGTAATCTCCGTTGGAAAGGCATAACACGCCCGTATAGCGCTGAGGATGTCATCCGCTTGCGTGGATCTGTTCAGATTGAGTATACCCTTGCGCGGCTAGGAGCCGAGCGATTATGGAATCTTTTGCATAGCGAAACATATGTTGCCGCCCTCGGTGCCCTCACCGGGAACCAGGCCGTACAGCAGGTAAAAGCCGGCTTAAAAGCCATTTATCTTAGTGGCTGGCAGGTGGCCGCCGACGCAAATCTTAGCGGACAGATGTATCCTGACCAGAGCCTCTACCCTGCCAACAGCGTGCCTCACGTGGTACGCCGCATCAACCAGGCTCTGCAACGCGCCGACCAGATTCAGACCGCAGAGGATCATGGCAACACCTACTGGTTTGCCCCTATTGTGGCCGACGCGGAGGCCGGCTTTGGCGGCCCGCTGAATGTCTTCGAGCTTATGAAGTCTATGATTGATGCTGGCGCCGCTGGTGTCCACTTTGAAGATCAACTATCCTCCGAGAAAAAATGCGGCCATATGGGTGGAAAAGTGCTAATACCAACACAGTCTGCCATCAAACACCTGGTCTCTGCACGTTTAGCAGCCGATGTCCTGGACGTGCCAACCCTCATCATCGCTCGCACCGATGCCAATGGGGCACACCTCATCACCAGTGATATCGACCCGGCCGACCAAAAGTTCCTCACAGCAGAGCGAACTCCCGAAGGTTTCTACAAAATGCATGGTGGACTGAATGCCGCCATCGCGAGAGGGCTCTCCTACGCGCCCTACTGCGATCTCATCTGGTGTGAAACTTCAGAGCCAAATCTGCGGGAGGCGAAGCGCTTCGCCGACACCATCCACGAACGCTTCCCCGGCAAGATGCTGGCTTACAACTGCTCCCCTTCGTTCAACTGGCAGAAAAAACTTGATGCAGAGACCATCGCGAATTTCCAGAAAGAGTTAGCGAAGATGGGCTATAAATTCCAATTCGTCACTCTGGCTGGCTTCCACGCTCTCAACTATAGTATGTTCGAGTTGGCGCGCGGGTACCGCGATCATGGCATGGCTGCGTACTCCAAATTGCAACAAGGAGAGTTCGCCATGGAAGCCGAAGGCTATACCGCCACCAAACACCAGCGCGAAGTAGGTACAGGCTACTTCGACGAGGTAGCTCAAGTGATCGCTGGCGGCACCTCTTCAACTATGGCCCTCGTAGGCTCAACCGAAGCAGAACAATTTCATTAATCTTGAGGAGAAGAAGGGCAGGTGCTATCATATCTAACAGGTGTGATAACACTTGCCCTTCTTCTCGTTGACATAGATGGAAAGGAACAGAGCGCCAATGACCACACAGGCCAGTTATCAAGAGGGCATCGAGATTCGAGGTCCCATTACTGCTGAATTTGCTGAGATATTGACGCCAGAGGCAATGGCTTTCGTCGCAACATTAGTGCGAACGTTTTCAGGCAGGCGCGAGGAACTCTTGCAACGCAGGGTGCAGCGCCAGGCCGAAATTGACGCCGGCAAGATGCCCGACTTCCTCCCCGAAACCGAGCGCATACGCCAGGGCAGTTGGACAGTTGCCCCCATTCCTGACGATCTGCAGGACCGGCGCGTCGAAATCACCGGCCCCGCCGAGCGCAAGATGACCATCAACGCGCTGAACTCTGGCGCCAAGGTATTCATGGCTGACTTTGAGGATGCCCATTCACCGACATGGGAAGGCACCATTCAGGGGCAGATCAACGTGCGTGACGCAGTCAATCGTACCATCAGCTATACTGCCCCCGAAGGCAAGCAATACTCACTGCAGGAGAAAACAGCCACCCTGCTCGTGCGTCCGCGCGGCTGGCATCTCCCGGAGAAGCATGTGCTCATCGACGGCCAACCGATTTCCGGCGGGATCTTCGATTTTGGCCTGTACTTCTTCCACAACGTTAAATCACTGCTGGAGAGAGGTACTGGCCCCTACTTCTACCTGCCCAAACTGGAGAATCACCAGAGCTACAGTGCTCATCGAGACTATCCTGGCAGCATTTGAGATGGATGAGATACTGTACGAACTGCGGGAACATTCAGCCGGCCTGAACTGCGGGCGCTGGGACTATATCTTCAGCGCGATCAAAAAGTTCCGCAACATCCCCGGTTTCATCCTACCTGATCGCGCCCAGGTGACCATGACAACGCACTTCATGCGCTCGTACTCACTGCTTGCCATCAAGACCTGTCACCGGCGCAATATCCATGCTATCGGGGGTATGGCCGCACAGATTCCTATTAAGAACGATCCAAAGGCCAACGAAGAGGCAATAGCTCGTGTACAGGCCGATAAACTGCGCGAGGCGACGGACGGACACGATGGCACATGGGTAGCCCATCCTGGCCTCGTAGCTGTGGCAATGGAAGAACGACAAGGTGATGAAGGGCCCTAATCAGATAGACAAGAAGCGCGAAGACGTCCATGTCACGGCGGAAGACCTGCTGGCCGTTCCCGATGGCACAATTACCGAGGCCGGTTTGCGCACGAATATCAGCGTCAGCCTGCAGTATATGGAGTCGTGGTTCAGGGGTTCAGGCTGCGTGCCCATCAATAACCTGATGGAGGATGCCGCCACCGTCGAGATTTCCCGCTCACAAATCTGGCAATGGATTCGTCATCCCAAAGGGATTCTCGCGGATGGTAGAAAAGTGACGGTCGAGCTGTTCCGCCAGCTCGAGGCTGAGGAGTTAGAGAAAATCAAGAAAGCGATTGGCGAGCAACAGTACGCCTCGCGTCCATTTGACAAAGCCGCCCGGCTGCTCGACGAGATCATTACAAGCGAACAGTTTGTCGAGTTTTTGACCCTGCCCGCCTATAAATACCTCGATTAGGAAACCACATACATGTACGGGTGAGGTTTGCCCACCCGTACATGTATTTCAGGATTACAAATCTCTTTTTTTCTCATTGATGACCTTCGTGATACGATCCACGAAACTCGGTAACGGCATGGCCCCAAGGTTCTCATTCGTGCGCAAGCGGACAGACACAGCATGTTCAGCCACCTCTTTGTCACCCACTATGAGAATATAGGGAATTTTCTGCAGTTGGGCATCGCGCACCTTCGCGTTCATGCGCTCGCCGCGCGTATCCACCTCCACGCGCACACCGGCAGCCCTGATCTTTGCTGCGACCTCCTGCGCGTAAACCATGTGCCGGTCAGAGATGGGGATAAGCTTTACCTGCACAGGCGCCAGCCACGCCGGTAGAGCGCCGGAGTGGCGTTCAAGCAAAATGGCTATCATGCGCTCCATCGAGCCAAAGTTGGCACGGTGAATCATCACCGGCCTGTGGAGTTGGCCATCCTCGCCAACATATGTCAGATCAAAACGAGCGGGCAGGTTGTAGTCAACCTGGGCCGTGCCAAGCTGCCATTGACGTCCAAGGGCATCTGGGAACAGGAAGTCAAGTTTCGGCCCGTAGAAACCCGCCTCTCCTTTCTCTATCCGATAAGGTATGTCGAGCTTCTCGACGGCCCTCATAATCACCGTTTGTGCCTGCTGCCACGCTTCGTCACTGCCAATATATTTGGAGCTAGCGGGATCGCGCAATCCAACGCGGACTGAAAAGTCGCCAAGCTGCAGCGCATGAAAAACGAAAAGGGCCAGTTTGACTACGTTGACAAATTCTCCTTCAACCTGCTCGGGCGTGAGGAAGATGTGCGAATCGTCGACCGTGAAGTCGCGCGTGCGCAAAAGGCCGTTGAGTTCGCCGCTCTGTTCGTAACGGTAGACCGTACCAAACTCGGCTAGTCGCAGGGGCAGATCGCGATACGAATGTAGCTCACTTTTATATATGTAGATATGGTGCGGGCAGTTCATTGGTTTAAGGATATACACCTCACCACGCGGTCCATCATCTTCTGCACTGAGAGCCTGTTCTCCAAAGGAGGGTGCAGAGCAGCTATCATCAGAATACGTCCAGCGATCACGCTCGTTCGCATCCGAGTGGGCTTCGACCATCGGTGGGAACATGCTCTCGCGATATTTGTACCAGTGCCCGCTCGTCTTGTACAGGTCGATCCTGCCAATATGGGGCGTTACGACCGGCAGGTAGCCGCGCTCGAGCTGTTCCTGACGCAGAAAGCGTTCGAGGGTATCACGCAGTATGGCCCCTTTGGGCTGCCAGAGCGGCAGCCCGGATCCAACCTCGGCTGAAAACGTGAAAAGGCCGAGATCGCGTCCCCATCTACGATGGTTATTGGATTCTTGATGTTGTGATTCTAGCGGCATGGTAACGCTCCTTTTCTTATGAGTAGGAGCACTTTCAGCCGCTGGTGCTTCCTCTCTGTTCTCCCCTTGGAAGGGACATGTCTCGCGTTCTCGCCATATTTTGTTGTAACAATATTACTACAAATCTCTACTTTTCGTTTTGATGATGTCTGTAATACGTTCTACAAAGCTATCCAGCGGCGTTGCGCCGAGATTTTCGTTGGTGCGCAGGCGTACAGCCACCGCGTTCTCAGCGGCCTCTTTATCGCCAACGACCAGCATGTAGGGTATCTTCTGCATCTGGGCGTCGCGCACCTTCGCGTTCATGCGCTCGCTGCGCGCATCCACTTCCACGCGCACGCCGGCGGCCTTGAGCGTCTCCATCACCGTGTAAGCATACTCAATGTGGCGATCAGCAATCGGTATGACCATGGCCTGCACGGGCGAGAGCCAGACCGGGAAGGCTCCGGCGAAATGCTCGATAATCAGCGCCATGAAGCGTTCCGTTGAACCGGTCACAGCGCGGTGAATGATGATCGGGCGGTGGGCCTGCCCATCCTCAGCAATGTATTCAAGGCCGAAGTTCTCCGGCTGGACGAAGTCAAGCTGGATTGTTGAGCATTGCCACTCGCGGCCGAGGGCATCCCGCACCATGAAGTCTACTTTTGGACCATAGAATGCCGCCTCGCCGATGACCGCCTTGTACTCAATGCCCTTGGCGTCTACAGCCGCGCGCAGGGCGCTCTCGGCCTTTTCCCAGACTTCATCGCTGCCGACGTAATCTTCTTTCTTCTGGGGGTCGCGCAGCGAAAGAGCGATCCAGTAGTCCTCGAGTCCATAGGTGTTGAAGACCTCGAGCGTCAGGTTAAATGCTCGATCAAACTCTTCCTGAATCTGGTCCGGGCGCAAGAAGACGTGCGCGTCATCCTGCGTCAAACTGCGCACGCGTGCCAATCCCGTCAATGTACCGGCTTTCTCATAGCGATAGAGCGTGGCGAACTCGGCATAGCGCACGGGCAACTCGCGATAGCTATGCATCTGAGACTTGTACAGCGTGATATGGTGCGGGCAGTTCATTGGCTTCAGTACATAAGCATCGTCTTCTGACGTTTCCTGCTCGCCCTGCATCACCGGGAACATATTCTCGCGGTACGTGAACCAGTGCTTCGACGTTTTATAGAGCCGCACTTTGCCCAGGTGGGCCGTCCACACATGCTGGTAGCCGTAGCGTTCCTGCGTCTCACGAACATAGCTCTCCATCTGGTGGCGCAGCGTCTCACCACGCGGCAGAAACATCGGCACGCCAGCAGGCAAGTCTTCGCTCAGGACGAAGAGCTTGAGCTCGCGTCCCAGTTTGCGGTGATCGCGTTTCTGCGCCTCTTCCAGGCGCCACAGGTACTGTTCGAGCTCCTCTTTCGTGAACCACGCCGTGCCGTACAGTCGCTGCAGCATGGGTCGATTTTCGTCTCCGCGCCAGTAGGCACCCGCTACGCGCATCAGCTTGAACGGGCCTATCTCACCTGTATTGGCCACGTGCGGGCCGCGGCAGAGGTCAAGAAAATTGTGCTGCTGGAAGATACCTACCTCCGCGTCGGGCAGGTTTTCGATCAGCTCAACCTTGTAGACCTGACCCTTATCGCGAAAGTACTCTAGCGCCTTCTCACGCGGCCAGCGGTCGCGCACAAAGGGATATTTCCCGGCCACGATACGCGCCATGCGCTTCTCGATATCGGGCAGGTCATCGGGAGTGAGCGCGCGCGGCAGTTCAAAATCATAGTAAAAACCATCTTCGATGGCTGGACCTATCCCAAAACGTGCATCAGGAAAGATCTCCTGGACCGCCTCCGCCATCACATGCGCGGCAGAGTGCCGCATACGCTGAAGCGGCGTATAACCGACCGATTCCTCGAGTTCTATTTCCACTGACATAGACGATAATCCTCCTTAACATAAGACAAGACAATAAAAAAACCTTTCCATCCCCTAAAGGGACGAAAAGGTAATAACACTCTTCGTGGTTCCACCCAGCTTCCGCGCTCACTTAACTGTAAGGGCCAATTCATTGAACCCAAACTAGCGCGCTTTAACAACCTGTAACGGGGTTGAGCCGTACACATTACTGACTCTGTGCAGGCTGGCAAGGGGTATCCGTTTCTTGCGAGTTGGAGCACTTTCAGCCGCCGGTGCTTCCTCTCTGCTTACTCATGGGAAGGGACATATCTCGCGTTCATGCCATCCATATTGATTATATTTAGGATACCACACCAGAAGTAAAAAGTAAAGTATTTTGATGTGCTCTAATCATTCACATATTTCAGTTCACCGCTGACATCGTGGCGGCACAGCATACCAGACCCGGTCAATTGTTCCAAGGCAAGCGTCGCGGCCGCGATTTCCTTGCGTCCAGGCCTTTTCTTATTGGGAGGTAAAAACTTTTTCGCGACCTCCTGAGGAGTGAAAACGGTGAGCACGTCGGTGTTCTGTTGTAGATAGACTGCAATCGCATCTACATACCAGGTTACCAGGTCAGCGGGGCGTGGTGTGTCCGGTGTAGAGGTGATCATCACCGGGCAAGGGGCAAGTTGTAGGACACGCCGCGAAGTACTGCCGGCAAAGAACCTCCGTATTTTCTGCCGCAGCGCATTGCCGTGGCTGCCCACCACAATGAAGGTAACCTGTAGCTCTTTAGCCACTTTGACAATTTCTTCGGCAGGAATACCAATCCGAATAAGCACCTCGATCTGTTCCGCAAATACCCCCGCTTTTTGCAATTCTGTACGCGCTCTGCGCAGGTCGTCCTCCGCCTGGCTGCGTTGTTCAGGAGTAATCGACATGGGAAGGAGATGTCCAACGTACATGCCCAGCGAGGGTGAGGTCATATAGGGGACAGGTATGACGCTGAGCAGCACAACATGAAATTCTGGTGCCGCCTGCTCCATGAACGCGCTGACCACGCGCAGAGCACGCTGCGTCTGAGGCGAGATACTTGTATCGATGCCCAGCAAAATGCGCTTATTCATAGTCTTCCCAGCCTGATCAATGTTTCAACTGGTCACGCGGTGCTGGCCTCAACAACATATGTTAGATTTAACGAGAAACACCTCAAATTCTATAGGCATAGTATACACCATGCAGCACCGCGTTGGCTAGATTACTGATTGGCGATTGATGAAATGGTTTGGGCGCTGGTTCAAGCAGTCTCTTTCTATATTGTTTTGAAGTACCGGATCAGCAGCTTCTTAGTGAAGGCTTTACAACAATCCTGCCACACCACATAAGTGGTAATCATTCACAACGAAATAGTGCATTTGACACTCCCATTCCATAAAGCGCTTGTATATACTTCATAAGGAACTGTTTTAAGTACATTTTACATTCAAAATAACTTGACACTTATCCGTGGGCTGCGTTAAGCTAACGACAATAACCTGAGCTTTTCGCTTCCATAATACTTCATCGTTTTGGGCGAGATCTATTGTACATACCCTACATTGTCAGTAAAACGCCGCAGCCCACCAGACTAACTAAGTGCTCGGAATGCAAATGAGTCGTTTGTGTTCTTAATACCTGGAAACATCATTTGACTTGTAGCGCTTGTATACGTCTATCAACATAACAGCTTGATTTCGTATCGACAACATTACTTCAGCAGTGCTGAAGAGAGAGGTCGAGAACATGGGCATCGAGATGGATAAACCTCCGCGCTCAATGAGCCTACCAGAGCTTACATCGCGCTGTATGAGCGAAATACAGAAGTACAATCAGAGGGAGCCACACAACGACCAGTGTTGCCTGGAAATTTTCCGGCGCGCACTGTTGCAGCAAGACTCTCATGCCTGGTCAGTGCTGACGGAGCGCTTTCATGGCATCGTGCTGAGTTGGGTACGCCGTCATCCCCAGAGAGAGGCGGTCCGTGATATCGATAGCGAAGAAAATTTTGTTGCACTTACCTTCGAACGTTTCTGGAGGGTCACCGTACGCAATAAGACCCTGGAATTTACTACCCTGGCCGGAGCGCTCGTTTTTTTACGTGCCTGCGTCAATAGTGTTATCATAGATACATTGCGAAGCCAGAAAGAGATTCCAATACCGGAGAACTTTGAACGAGTAGCACCCGAACCTGATGAAAGCAATCAACGTTGGGAAGTCATCAAAGGTTTTATTCCCAATGCACGCGAGCAGCGGCTGGCCTATTTGCTCTACTACTGCGGCCTCAAGCCCAGGCAAATTGTACAGCTTCTCCCGCGGGAATTCAACGATGTTCATGAAATCTTTCGTTTGACACGCAATATCATCGATCGATTGCGACGCAATAAAGACCGGCTGCGCTGGCTGCTGGGCGATGGTGAGTTTTAAGGGGACAGCACGAATGCACGAAATTGAGGCCCTAAAAAACCGTTTTGGCGACGTTTAAAAGGCAACACATACAGAATCAAGCCTGACTGATCCGTTAACTTGACCCGTAAGTGAATTTCGTGCCAGAGAATGAGGAATTACTAATGATGGACTGCTTGGACGCAATGGCCCCCAACGACGAGGAACTTTTGGGTTTTGCTCTCGATGAGCAACCTCTGTCAACGACGACGAGTGAACACCTGGAACAGTGCGAAATATGCCAGCAGCGTCTGGCTGAATACAAACTAGTCAACTCCTCTATTGTCTCCCGACTGTATCGTCGTCTCTGCCCCAGTGGGACACAGCTAAGCCTCTATTGCGCCGATCTGTTGCCTGACGAAGAACGGACACGTATAGCATCCCATATATTGGATTGTCCCCTTTGTACTGCCGAGGTTGCTGTGACGCGGCGTTTTATGGCTCAGCCCCTTCTTGAGCCGTCTCGCGAAGCAGCGCCACTGGCAGCCGTACGCCGCATTTATGCCACCCTTTTCCGTCAGCAAGCGCAACTGGTCCTGCGCAATGGGCACACTGTGTCCGAAAAAGCATGGCCGCGCCAGTACCGCGCCGAGGCTACCGATATCTCACTACACCTCTCACGTGCAAGCAATGGCGATTACATGTTGCTTGGCATCCTCACCAGTGCCAATAGCAACGAAAGTGTAGACGCCTTCGAGGGAGCGCAGGCCGAACTTTACCGCGCGCAACAGGATAGTAATACAGAAGAAAGAAAATTGGAAAACTCGATTTGCTGCGCCATGGTAGACGACCTGGGAAACATTGTATTCAGCAGGGTACCGCTTGGTGAATATATTATGGTCGTGCATCTACCAGGGCAGGAAGTCATCATTGAAGGAATAGGCATCGAACGCGGGTAACCAGCCTGCTTATTTTATGGTTTCAATAAGCTTTTATGCTTTCACGATAAAGGGCCTGTCCGCGACTTCTCCGCGGACAGGCCCTTCTTTCTCCATTAAACGTTAGCAGTCTGTTCTATCCTTAACAGATTTTCCTATCGCCAGCTTATAGCGTGCGGCCACCAGTGCGGCCACCAAATCGACCACTGCCGCTGACGGCTCGCAGTATCGCAATCAGGATACACGCTCCAATGAATGCGATAATGATGCTGACGATGATATTCGATGAGCCGATACCCAGCAATCCAGCCAGGAAGCCACCGATGATCGCCCCGAGGATACCGACGATGATGTCACCGACGATACCGAACCCGCCGCCGCGCATAACCATACCCGCGAGGGCGCCGGCAATCAAACCAACGATGATCCACCAAACAAGGGTTAACAACATGATGTAATTCTCCTTCTTTTATCTTCTCTAGATCTATTCTTAGACTGCGGCAAATGCTTGAATATGTTCCTTTGCTATGAATGTTGTTCGGCTTAACTCAATCTGATTCAGCCGTTTCGCATTTGCTACACACACCTTACCCTATCCATACTAATATTTCAAGTCAACAATGACGTCTTTAAGTTGATTCTAATTTTCTTTTAATGCGTTCCTTATTTTATAAATAATACAATAGTATCAATGCGAGCAATTCAGCGCTCCAGTCTTTTGCTCACATTCTTTGGCAAGAGGAGGACTGTTAGGAACTTAGTTTAGGTATGATACAATTTGATTTACGTTTGCGTCTTTTATAACAACGCTCAAAAAAGTAATGCTTGCCACCTGGAGGAGTTCTTAATGAGGTCGAATATTGTTGAGCCCTATGCCTCGCCCAACATAGATATACAAAGCCGGCGTAAGCAGCCACAATACGAACCTCCAGGACCAATGCCGCCATCTCCAACCCCGCAATTCACTCGAGAAACGTCGAAATTCCGCCTGGTGTTAGCGCCAAAAGAAGGCTGGTTAGCAATGCTGCTCCTGGCCGCAGCAGTATGCTGCGTCGTTTACTCTATCAGTTCGGTTGGTTGGGTGAGTCATACTTTTATCCTCTATTGGAGTACTATTGCTGGCCTCTTCGTCGGCCTTGCTATCGCCAAGATACACCGTTTACCGCAGCCAATCCTACATGTTGCCGCCTGTCTCATCGGCCACTGGCTCTCGATCTGGCTCACCAGCGCTATCGCCTATCGCGTCTCCTGGGGACTATTAATAGCAGGCATAGGAGCAGTACTGACTGATCCCAGTCGCGTAAGTAACAGTGAAATGGTATTTCTTTTCTATCTCTCTTTTCTCAGTTTCTTTCTGGGATACTTTGGAGCATGGCTCATCTATCATGCTCACCTCACCTGGCTTGTCGCCCTGGTCTATTGCTCCGTTCTTCTGATCAATCTCAATTATGTAAAGCAGAACATATCGTTTGTTATCGCCATTATGCTGGCGGCCCTCATTCTCCTCATTGGACGTATCCAGCTGGCGACACAGTTAGAAGACTGGAAAAGCCAGGGGTTGTATATCGATCGTTCCTGGCTGCGTGGCATAACGAGGCGTTTCATACAAATCGCCTCGGCCTTATTACTGCTCGCCTTACTCTCAGCATGGGCTCTTCCAGTGCTGAGCGAACCAAGCACAGGCGTCACGTTCTGGAATAATATCGATAATGCCTGGGCCAACGTTACCCAGGGCCACCTGTCGTTGCAGAACACGGGATCAATACTGCAACCTTACCAGACCCCGACAAATTTTTTTGGAGATCAATTGACCATCGCTGGCAGTGTTCACCTTCCCGCTGGCGAAGTGTTGCATTACACGAGTAGTAACCCCGCTGCGCAGTACCTGCCAGGATTCAGCTATGATCATTTCGATGGCCATACATGGACATCTTCTGACCTTGCTAACGGGCAGAATTATGACGCCAGGGCCTCCTTGCCGAACGATACAAGCGTCAGCTACACACCTGTCAATACCTCGATAACGATCGTACAGCCGCCTGGTGGGAAGAAACACTACCTTTTCGGCCCTTCACAACCATCAACATTTGACGTCGCCACGACACTCTATGGTAATCCTTTTGTCTCTGCCTGGTCGCAGCAGAGCCCATTGTCGAAGGGAGAACATTACCAGGTCACATCCTTCATTTCGACGGCCTCTCCCCGGGATTTATCCCCGGTGCCGTTTCCACAAGATAACCCGGATTACTGGAGTGGAGCTTCAAACCTGACCACGCTGCAGTTGTTTTACTTGCAGGTCCCAAATGGCTTATCGCGCCAGGTCTTGCATACAGCCGAGCAATGGACGCAGGGCGCGACAGGTATGTATGATGCTCTTAAGATGCTCGAGTCTCATCTCAGCAATCAGACGCAGTTTACCTATGCTCTGGATAACCCCCCTGTCCCCGACAATGTCGATGCCATCTCCTGGCTGTTGAAGACACGTCATGGCTACTGCACGTATTACGCAACTGCTATGACGATCATGGCCCGCCTGTTGGGGATCCCTGCCCGCGTGATCAATGGTTTTTCCCATGGACACCTGGATAGCCAGCGCAAAGTGTGGGTGGTGGATGGAAGTGACGCGCATAGCTGGGTTCAGGCCTACTTTCCTGGCTATGGTTGGATCAACTTCGATCCCACCCCTGGCTTTGCCTTGAACAGCTCACAACCGGTGACGCAGCCTGCGGCGAAACCAACGCCCTCTAAACCCGCTCCTACAGCAACACCCGCGCACAAGAAAAAGGGAACTCCCCTGAGGCCACCATCCGACCCTCCATCCAATGGGAGCTCGACACCACCTGGTGCCGCGAACCGCCAGAACATGCTGGTAGAGCTATCCCTGGTCGCGCTAGCTGGTTCCATCCTTGTACTGCTCGTTGCCATCGGGAGATACTGGTGGCGCAACCTCTACGCCGGTAGTTCCTTCGTTGCCGGAGCATACTGGCGTGTATGTCGCCTCGCCGGCATGGTGGGCTTATCTCCGCGCGCCTGGCAGACACCATATGAGTTCAGCCAGGCGCTGTGCCAGCGTGTACCCCGGGAAGCGCGCCCTCTCTGGCGGCTGACAGAACTCTTTGTACGAGAACGCTGGGCCCCTCCCCACCAGGCTCCCCAGTCTGTAGAAGAGCGCGAACTGCAACGCTCCTCTCCCAGGATTGGCAGGATATTTCTCCTGCTGCTCTGGCATAAAGCGAGGCGTAGATTAACATGATCTCAAGATGCCAATTCCTCCAACTCATCCGCTGTATTGACAGGCACAAGACAGGCAAAATTCTGACAGACGTAGGCGCTTGCCTTACCCTCTTTTAATGGTCGATCCGCCAGCAATGGCACAGCCTGTACAGCCTCACGATCAGTTGGATCAGCACAGGCCAGCACGCTATTGGGCAGATAGCGTCCATTGATGACTCCCAACAGCGAACGGGTATCAGCCTGGGAAGGATTGCCCATAATAGCAAATTCTTTCACCGCCGAAAGAGCAAAATCCAGCGCGCCAATTACATGCCCAAAAGCCTGTGGGTGCTGCACCATTACATCCGCAATAGGCTGCAGGTAGTCGTCCGCACGCTGGCGATAGCTCTCCTCACCAGTAAATGCCGCCAGCCGCAGTAGAACATCGACGGCAACACTATTACCGGCAGGGGTAGCGTTATCCATGATATCCTTCGGGCGGCTGATCAGCGCCTCGTGATCACTGCCCGTATCAAAGAATCCGTTATTCTGCTCATCGGCAAACAGCGCGATCGCTTCATCCATCAACCCGCGCGCTTCAATGAACCAGCGTGGCTGAAAACTTGCCTCGTACAATGCCAGCAGTCCATCTGCCAGGAAGACGTAATCTTCCAGGTAACCTTTCAAGCGCGCTCGCCCATCCTTATACGTGCGCAGCAATCGGCCTTCAGGACGTAACTCTCCCAGCAAAAACTCGGCATTCTTGCTGGCGACCTGGAGGTAATCGGCGCGCTCCAGGTACCGCGCCGCCTCCGCGAAACTGCGCAGCATCAGCCCGTTCCAGGATGTCAGGATCTTCTCGTCACGCCCCGGCTTTACGCGCTGTTCGCGCACCTGGAAGAGCTGCAACCGGCTCTGCTGCAGCGAGTCCTCCACCTGCTTTCCGCTCAGTTGAGCCGCTTTCGCTATCTCTTCAACGTCCCGTGAGACATGTAAGATATTCTTCCCCTCAAAATTTCCTTTCTGTGTCACATCGTAATACTGCATAAAGAGCTCGGCATCTCGTGGGGAGAGCGCAGCCTCGATCTCTGTTGGTGTCCACACAAAGAACTTACCTTCTTCACCCTCGCTATCAGCATCTTGCGTGGAGTAGAAACCACCCCTGGGAGAGGTCATTTCGCGCACAACGTAATCCAGCGTCTCTTCGACAATGCGGCGATAGAATGCATTCCCCGTCACAAGGTAGGTATGCAAATAGACGCGGCTGAGCAGCGCGTTATCATACAGCATCTTCTCGAAGTGCGGTACCAGCCACTGCGCGTCAACGGAGTAGCGATGAAAACCACCGCCCAGCTGATCGTAGATACCCCCCTTAGCCATATGTTGTAGCGATGACTCGATGATCTCCAATTCTCCCGGCATGGTTTGCGCGCTCATCTCGCCCTTGAGCCGGTGCTGGTGCACGCGCAACAGGAACTCCAGAGACATGCTGTTCGGAAACTTCGGAGCAGTGCCAAAGCCGCCATTAACGGCGTCGAACTCCGAAGCCAACTCCCGGCTGGCACTGCCCAATAACTCAAGAGGCATTGTTCCCGCGGCCTCCTCCCCCCGACGACGAAAAGGGGTGCCGCTGCGCTGCTGCAGATACTCTGCCAACTGCGTCGCCTGTTCCTCGACGTCCTGTCGCTTTTCCTGGTAGGCTTCAGCCATGCTCAGCAAGACACGTGGAAACCCCGGCATCGTCTGCTGTCCATACTGGCGATCGCGCGGCGGAAAGTAGGTGCCCCCATAGAAAGGGCGGCCATCGGGCGTGAGGAAGACGGTCATAGGCCAGCCCCCCTGCTGGGTCATAGCCTGCACCGCCTGCATATAGATGGCATCGATATCCGGTCGCTCTTCGCGATCTACTTTGATAGAGACAAAAAATCGATTCATCATGGCCGCGATTTCTTCATTCTCGAACGACTCGCGCTCCATCACATGGCACCAGTGGCAGGCAGAGTAGCCCACGCTCAGTAAAATAGGCTTATCCTCGCTCTTCGCCTTTTGCAGC
>WNGI01002193.1_pt1 | contig 18213 bp, 17 predicted proteins | sample 5400621 | NCBI WGS metagenome assembly WNGI01 (sample SAMN13153374, study PRJNA577476) | soil metagenome | isolation source: 20 cm soil or saprolite under Garry oak tree replicate 1 | place: USA:California | collected 2016-06-15
CGCTCATCTTGCGTCCAATCTGGTCGCGAGCATGGAAGAGACGACAACGGGTGTGATTCGCCTGCGGGCGCTGGAAAAAGACGGCGCGCTCAAGATTCCCGTCATCGCGGTCAACGACGCAGCGACCAAACATCTCTTCGACAATCGTTACGGTACCGGTCAGTCGACCATCGACGGCGTGATTCGCGCGACCGATATGCTCATCGCCGGCAAACGCGTCGTTGTCGCCGGCTACGGTTGGTGCGGCAAAGGCGTGGCGTCGCGCGCGCGCGGCATGGGCGCGAAAGTCATCGTCACCGAAGTCGACGCGGTGCGGGCTTTAGAGGCCGCGATGGATGGTTTTGAAGTGATGACGATGAAAGAAGCGGCGCGCATCGGTGATCTTTTCATCACGCTTACCGGTGATATGCACGTAATCGCCGAGGATCATCTCAAGGCGATGAAAGACGGCGCCGTGATCTGCAATTCGGGGCACTTCGATATCGAGATCGACCTCAAGGCGCTAAAGAAACTCTCGAGCAAAGTGGAAAAAAACGTACGCAACTTCGTCGATGCTTACGTGTTCCCCGGCGGCAAGAGGATCTATCTGCTCGGCGAAGGACGATTGGTGAATTTAGCCGCGGCCGAGGGGCATCCTGCATCGGTAATGGATATGAGCTTTGCGACGCAGGCGCTCGCTTCGGAGTGGGCGGTGAAAAACCGCGGGAAACTTACCCAAAAAGTTTACGAGGTACCGATCGACGTAGAGAACTGGGTGGCGAAATTGAAGTTGTCGTCGATGGGCATTCGCATTGACAGTTTGAGCAAAGAGCAGCAAAAGTATCTGTCTTCCTGGTCGCACGGAACGTAATTCGCAAATTTCATTTATTCTTGAAGGGCTTCGGAGGTCGATCACTTCCGAAGCCTTTTTGTTTTGTGGCGAACTGACAAGTCGATCTTTCGAGCTTGACGGCGCGCTGGCCGAGGGATTAATACTAATTTCAGTAGCGCGATTCGCAAAACCTTTCTAAGGAGGATTCTATGTCTCACTCTGCGGTGCAAAAGTTTATCGACGCCACGCGCGCGCTATTTGCCGTTGAATCCGACCCGGCCAAACGTTGGCAGAAGATGCCGTCTTTGCTTGAGGAACTGTTGGCGAACCCAGCGATCAAGGAGCAATCGAAGAGTTGGCCCGATTGTTCGCAAGGGAGCGAGCGGGCGGAAAATTTACTCTTCTACGAGGATCCCGATTACAAGTTCGTAATCAACGGCCTGATCAAAGCGCCGAAAACCAGAACGCAGATCCACGATCACGCGCACAATTGGACATTGTATGGAGTTCTCGACGGCACCGAGACGATAGAACGATATAAGCGCGTCGATGACCGATCGAAGGCCGACTATGCGGAAATCCGTAAGACGGTTAACGTGAAGGTCGGCGCAGGCAAGATCGATCTGGTGCCGCCCTATGAAATCCACGCTGAGGAGAGCGGCGACGAACGCACGGTGGCGATCATCGTGCGCGCGGAAAAGGCCGGAGGGTTTCTTCAGGGCCGATATGATCCAGTGACGAACAAGTATTGGCAAGGCTACGGTCCGAAGCAGCTTCCGTACGAACTAAAGTAGATCGGCCGCCGCGGTAATTCATTTATTTCTCCAGTCGAGTTAAATTGTGGCTACTGGATCTAGCAGGGACAAGCCTCGCATCGCAGTTTTCTCCGGGCCGACGGCGACGATCCAAAATACCGAGCCGTTGGTTACCAGCAACAAGGCGCGCGAAAAATACGGCTTGCCGCCGCGGGCACATGCAGACGGTTCGCCGATGCGGTTCGATGTCCTGCGGCCGCAGCGATTGGCTGGCCCGGTCACCGTTTACATCGAGCAATTTAGCGCCCATCCACTGGAACGCGATGCCGCGGAACTTTACACGCCTCCGGACGGATATCTCGACGCCGGCGGCGTTTTTCACAAAGAACGAACCAGTCTAACGGACAAACCCGTTTACGAGGTCACGCTCAAGCCGGAAGATGGTTTGTATCCGCTTCCTTACATGGCGCGTCAATTGAACGGCCAAGCGTGGGAGCTGGACGCAACGGAGAAGAACGCGCCGGGCGAACTTTGTCGCGTGCCGTTTTTTCCCGACGGCTCGCGTCTCTTCGAAGAGATCGATCGCTTGGGAGTTTCCGACGAGGGCTTGGGTTGCCTGCTCACGGCAAAAGCCGACTTCGATTTTTACCGCGCGCTGCCGTCCGGTGGTTACGCAACAGGTCGCCGCGCCGGCGAACGAACGGATATCGGTGACGGCGATATCGCGCCAGAGACTCGCGGCGTAGATTTTTTCCCCTACCGTCCCGGTTATTTGCGCAAAGAACCCCCGATGGCGGCGCTGGCGCGCGTGACCAATGTCGTTCAACACGCTCTCGCAAGCGGCAAATATCTCGGTGCGATTTGGCTCGAAGGTAGCCCTTTCGTCGAAGAGACAACCTACTGGTTAAACCTGCTGATCGACACAACGGCGCCCATCGCAGGTAATTCCTCGCAGCGGCCGCACGGCGCGATCGCCAACGACGGCGACCGCAATATCGTCGACTCGGTAAACTACATCACCTCACGGATTTGGGCTGATGAGAACGGGCGCGATTGTATCGGCGCGGTGGCCATCCTAGACGAGCAGATTTTCACTTCGCGCGACGTGCAGAAATCAGACGCGAGGCCTGGCGGCTACGTCGCCACCGGCGGCCATGGCGGGATCATCGGACGGATGGGTCATCCGGGCGCTCCGCAGTTTTCGTTCAAGCCGGTCAAGCGGCATACGCATAATTCGGTGGTAAATCACGGCCGGTTGCCGAGAGAGGTTCAAGGTTGCAACGTTCAAGGTTCAAGGGTCGGGACAATTGCAGTTGCGATCAAGGATGGTGCCGGAGATTTGCTGCCGACTGCTATTCCTACAGTTACGATCGTCAAGCATGCGCGTTACTTGCAGGAAAATACTTCAGGAGATGCCAGTAGCGAAGTCGATATACTTGCGCGGATTGAAAAGAATTTGCGTGATGCGCCGCTGGCCGGATTCGTCGCCGAAGGCTCGGCGCCGTTCGGCGCTATGAGCAATTCCGTGGACGCGGCGTTGAAGCGCGCCACGTTCAGCGGCATGCCGGTGGTGAAAGTTGGCAGAGGGAATGCCGGCGGCTTCGTCGATCCCACGCGCGACCCGCTGGCGATCGCCGGCAGCAATTTAACCGCGACGAAGGCTCGGTTGTTGTTGATGGCGTGCTTGATGAAATTTGGTTGCTTGCCGCCGGCCGTGGACCCGGCGAAGCCGACGGCGGCAGAGACGGAAGCGACCAAAAATAAGTTGAAACAGTACCAGGAAATATTCGATACGCACTGATTGGAGCAGTTCACGGATCATCGGGGGATCTCATGTCAGGCGATCATGGACATTCACACAAGCCGTTCGAGGGGCACATGCACGACTTCGACGCGCATATTCGCGCTGTCGAGGAAGATCTGGAGTATTACCGGGCCAAGCGCTTCGAGCCGCGCGTTTTCTATTTACTACGGCGTAACGTCGTGATGTTTTCTGATTTGCTCAAGGCCCGTGTCGAGCTCAAGCGCAAAAATCAATTTTTCAAGCCAAGAAAGCCCGAGGGAAAAAACATCGAAGCCCGCGTGCGCTATCTGGAAGAGTGGCTCGACGAATACGTCAAAGGCATCGCTCTCGTTTCAGCGCGCGCCGTCGAGGCGATGGACATGGTCACCGAGGACAATCGCAAAGAGCGCGGTGATTACGATGAGTTTTTCAAAATCAAAAAGAAAGAACACCACGGCACGCTTGAAGAACGCATGGTGAATTTGGAGCAGGATTTAAAAGATTACCAGGAATTGCTCGAGGTGTTTGTTCAGGCGTTGATTCAGCGCGGCTGGTCGACTCGCGAGGAGCTGGAGCAGCGTTGGAAGCAGCTCCATGAACAGCGGCCCTGGGCCGGCGGCGTCATTGTCGCGAAAGCGTGGACTGATCCTGAGTTCAAACACGCGCTGCTCGCGACGGGCCGAGAAGCACTTCGAGAGATGGGTGTGCACCAGGGTAAAGTCGGTAAACTGGTCGTCGTTGAGAACACCGATAAAGTTCACAACGTGATCGTTTGCACTTTGTGCTCCTGCTATCCCTACGACATTCTCGGCGACACGCCATGGTGGTACAAGCATGAGAGCTACCGGACCAACATCGTCCAGAACCCGCGCGCTTGCATCAGGGATATGTTTGGGTTGGACATCCCCGCCGGTAAGGAAGTTCAGGTTTACGACAGCACGTCCGACGTGCGTTATTTTGTTCTGCCGCAGCAGCCCGCCGGCACGGAAGAAATGTCGGAGAACGAATTAGCCAAGCTCGTGACCGTCGACAGTTTGATTGGTGCGGGCTACGCTCTGGAACCTGCGCAGTTACAACAGGCGGAAAAATTAGGGGCGACGCCGGAAACGCCCCGGGTGCGCCCGGATTGAGCGGAACTATGGAATACACCGACAGCAAGTATAAAATCGGCGACGCGGTCATGGTCGCCGCAGAAAATTCCACCGGCAATCCACGTACACCGAAATATATCAGAGGTAAACGGGGCGTTGTCGGCTCGGTGCATGGTATCCTGGAAAACATCCGAGACCACCGCGGCATTCATAATCCACTTTACACCGTCAGGTTTGACCTAAGCGAGGTGTCGACCTGCCACGATCAGGATTCGATCTGGGTGGATGTGCATGAGGAGTGGTTGAGCGAGGTGAGGCCGGATAGCTGAAAATGGATGTTGGTCATGAATGAACCGCACGATAAAATCTTAAACTACGGCATCTGTGTATTCGGTGTTATTGGTTCATTATTATTTTCCGGCCTGTTTGTTCATGTTTCACCAACCCAACACTCTTGTTCTTTTGGGGAATATTTTTGTCGGTTTAGTTTTGATTTCTGCTCTCTATTTAGTAGGGACTCTAGTTTTTAGCATTTCGCCGCGTTTCGGGTCTCTTGTTCACTTCCTCCAGTTGCTCTGCAATGTTTTACCGAGTGTTTATCTTCTGATCGGATACGCTGAGAAGACGCAAATTTCTACGCCACCGGGCTGCTGTTAAACTTTCACCTTTACGGAGTCCCAATCGAAACGACGCGCGAGCTAATCCCAAACCTGCTTTGCTGCCTCCACGATCACATCTAATTTTTTCCACATCTCGTCTTCGCTCAAAACTTTGGAATCTAAGCCGCCAAAGCCGCATTGAGGGCTGAGGGCGAGTTGATCGACGGGTAGAAGTTTGCTCGCCTGATCGATGCGTCGTTTCAAATCGTCGACCGTTTCCATATCGGAATTTTTGGTCGAGACCAAACCCAACACAACGATTTTGTCTTTGGGCACGAGGCGGAGAGGCTCGAAGCCGCCGGCGCGGTCGCTGTCGTATTCGAGCAGGATGCGCTGGTGTTTGAGAGAATTGAAAAGTTTCTCGGCAATGGCGTCGTAGGAGCCTTCGCGGTGCCATTGAGGGACGAGCTTGCCGGTTTTTGGGTCGATGGTGCGGGCATTGCCGCGGCAGATGTGGATGCCGAACGTGACGCCGGCGAATCCTTCGATGAGCGCATTGTCGGCGTCGATGGAACGTTGAAAATTTCTTTCGGGGTCTTCACCACGGGAGCGCATTCTGTCCAAGGAAATCTTATCGACATAGGCAGTATAACCCGGCGCATCGATTTGAATGTACTTACAGCCGGCGTTTACTAATTCGCCAATGATCTGGCGTTCGATTTGGACGATATGCTCGACAAAGTCATCTAGCCCTTTGTAAACGTTCAGCGACGCTTCCCATTTGAAACGTTGGGCGATTCGATCAGGACCAAGCACGGTGACTTTTGCCGGGACTTTGGCGACGGCTTGGGCGCAGCGGTATTCCGTCAACGGCAAATTGCGTGTGAGCTTTAGCCGTTCGATCGTGCCGCGGCGAGTGACGATCGCCGGGCCGGCTTCGTCGAAATTCTGCTCGGCACGTTCGAGCGGAGTTTCGTTGAGATCGCGTTTTTCGTAGTAGAGCGAAATATTTTTGGGCACATCGAAACCGGTGACACACTGAGAGAAACTTTCCTGGAAATTGTGGCGGCGAAACTCGCCATCGGTGACGACCGGAAAGCCGTGGGCTTCTTGTTTTTGAATTACCTCGCGGATTGCGTCGTCTTGCACTTTTACCAATTCTTCGTGGGTCGCTTGCCCGCGGTCGAAACGGGCGAAAACCTCTTTTAATTTTGCCGGACGAACCAGGCTGCCAATATGATCGATGCGAATTTTGTCGAGGTCATTGTCTGCCATAGGGTCCTCCATGATTTCTCGGATGAACTGCAAATATACCGGAGTCCGACGATTTGATTACATGAAACCTACATGAAATGCACAAAGATCGAGTTAGCGAGCATGAGGCCTTTAGGCGTGAAGCGAAGAGAGCCAGCCTTCTCTTCCAATAACTCTCCTTCGATCCATGATTCGATCTTCGGGTAGAAATCCATCGGCGATTTGCCGAAGCGTTGGCGGAAGTCTTCCGTCGATATGCCCTCGATCATGCGTAGGCCGAGGAACATGAACTCTCCCGCGGCTTTCTCGCGATCGATCTCTTCGTGGTCAACTATGGATTGACTGGTTTCATTGACTTGAGCCATATATTTGGCCGGATTTTTTTCGTTACTCCAGCGCTGACCGGTTACACCGTCGGGTTTGCTGCGATAGCTATGTGCGCCGGCGCCGATACCGAGATAGTCACCACTGTGCCAGTAGTTCACATTGTGACGCGAGTGCCAGCCGGGCCGGGCGTAGTTGGAAATTTCATAACGATGCAGTCCGGCGCCGCCTAGTGTGGATTCGATCAGCTCCGCCATAGCGATCTCTTCTTCTTCGCTCAGAGATTTCAGTTTTCCGGCGCGGTACTCTTGATGGAAAGGTGTGCCCTCTTCGAAGGTCAGATTGTAAGCCGACAGATGCGGCGGACGAAATTTCATAGCTTCATTCAGGTCCGCTTCGAGATCCGCCAGGGTTTGCTCGGGATTGGCATAGATCAGGTCAAAACTGAAATTGTCGAATCCCGCTCCGCGCACGATTTCCAGAGCTTTGCGCGCTTCGTCGGCACTGTGAATACGTCCGAGAAACTTAAGTAGCCTGGGCTGAAATGACTGCACACCGACGCTGATGCGATTGACGCCGGCGTCGCGGTAGCCGAAGAATTTGTCGCTGTCGACGGCCCCGGGGTTCGCCTCGAGCGTGATTTCGCAGTCGGCATTGATCGGAAAAGTGGCGGCAACCCAGGCGAGCAGCTTGCCGATGCTCCGTGGCACGAAGGTCGAAGGCGTGCCGCCGCCGAAAAAAATACTCTGGACAATGCGTCCGCGCCAATCGTCTGAACCGCCGTAAAATTTCAGTTCCTGCAGTAAAGCGTCGGTGTAGCTCTGTTCCGGGATTTGCGCGACCACGTGAGAATTGAAGTCGCAGTAAGGGCACTTGCTGACGCAGTAAGGGATATGGATGTATAGTGAGAAGGGTGGCAACATTTTGCTAGCATCATAGTCGGCTAAACCGGTGCGGGCAACTCGCGCTCACGGCGCTCGAAAACAGTCGGTTTACGAATTCGCTTGGTCCGGCCGACCTTTGAATTACGGCTCGGTATTGCTATGATTCCTTCTGAGATTTTTCGGGAGACGAGCGATGGCAGTTCACGAGCACAAAGAAAGAGGCAAAAAAAGCATTCGCTGCTTCGTCATCACCGTCAGCGACACTCGGGATGAAACGACGGACACGAGCGGACAGACCATCAAAAAATTCCTGGCTGCCGAAGGGCACGAGACGCACGGCTACCGGATCGTCAAAGATGAGCCGGCGGATATCGAAGCCTTGCTCAATGAAGCATTGGGGCATAGCGGGGTTGACGCTGTGATCGTCAACGGCGGCACCGGAATCGCGCCGCGCGACGGAACGTATGAAGTGGTCAGCCGATTTTTGGAAAAGAAACTCGACGGCTTCGGTGAGATTTTCCGCTATCTAAGTTACCTCGACATCGGCTCGGCGGCGGTCATGAGCCGCGCCGCGGCGGGCACCGCGCGCGGCAAAGTGCTGATCTCCGTGCCGGGGTCGAGCGGCGCCGTGACGCTCGCCATGGAGAAACTCATCTTGCCTGAGATTCGCCACATGGTTTCGCAGCTCCAGGGAAAATGAAAGTTCGAGTGAAATTTTTCGCGATGCTGCGCGAACGCGCGGGCGTCGCGGACCTGTCAAAAGAAGTCGCGGAGGGCAGCACAGTCGGTGAACTTTGGCGCCAGCTGCAAAAGGATTATCCCAAGCTCGATGTGCCGGGCATTCGTCTTTTGTATGCGGTCAATCAAAATTATGTCGGCATCGAGCATCGATTGTCCGACCGAGACGAAGTGGTTTTTATTCCGCCGGTGAGTGGAGGTTGAGCGGCAATGTTTCGCGTCACGAATCAACCGATCGATTTAAACGAGCTGGTCGCTTATGTCACCGATCCCGAGGCGGGCGCGATCGTTCCCTTCATCGGCACGACGCGCAACAACAACGAGGGGCGCAAGGTCATCGCGCTTGACTACGAAGCTTATCCGGAGATGGCGGAAAAAGAACTCGCGCGCATCGGCGATGACGCCAAAACAAAATGGCCGATCTGCAAAATGGCTATCGTGCACCGTCTCGGCCCGGTACAGATCGGCGAGGCGAGCGTGATTATCGTAGTATCGGCAGCGCACCGCGATGCGGCTTTCGCCGCCAGCCGTTTTGCCATCGAAGAAATCAAGAAAACCGTGCCCATCTGGAAAAAAGAAGTCTTCGAGGGCGGCGAAGTGTGGATCGGAACACAGACCGGCCAGCCGCTGAGCGCTTTGAAGTAGTCAGTCGGATTGAACCCCCGGAACAAACCTTCAAAGCTCATCAAATTCACCCGCACGCGAAAATAGCAGTGATGTTATCGATAAGTTCAGTGCACGCTGGCATTTAGCGGGCGCAAGTTCTATTGCACGATTCCGGTGACAGTTAACAAATAGGCGATCGCGAGTAAGAAATAAGCGAGGCAAGAGATGCAGAGAAAAATCAGATTCAGCCGTCCGGGTCGTGCCAGGACCGGGAGATGGCGCGGCAGATAAACATGGTTGAGAAAAATCAGCGCCACGGAAAACAGCACGGTGCCGACAAAGCCGATGACCGCGGAGATCAAAATCAACGGGCCGGGTTCAGCGGCGCCCATGGTGGCGGATGTGATGGCGGTGAGCAAAAAGAGAAAAATTAAATACCACGTGCGCACGGAGATCGATTGGGTTTTGGGAAAAAACGCGAACAGGCAATCCGTATGAATTCGGCTCACGGCATCCACGGTGGCGAGCCAGGTGTCGGAGAGAAACGCCGCGGCGACGATGAGAAACAAAAATCGCCCGAGCACGCCCCAACTCACTTCGAAGAATCGGCTTTGCACCACAGCGAGTTCATATCCTTGCGGAAGAAGTCCTTTAGGAAAAAGCAGCGCGTAAGCGAGCAAACAAGTCATCAGCGTAGTTAACAAATTACCGCCGATGCCGATGCTGATATCCCAGAACAAATAATGCCGCCAGCGGCGCACATGAGCCAGCCCTTCGTCATTGCCTGGCGTGAAACCCGAAGCCGGAATGGCCTCGACTTTACCGGTAATCGGTCCAGTGAGACGGCCCATGTAGTGGGCCATGCCGGCACCTTTGTCGCGCACCCAGTAGGAATAAAAAAGCGTCCAGAAACCACCGAGGCCAGCGAAAGTGATCGCCGTTAATAATTTGGTAGCGTCCCCGGAGTCCCATGGCCGGGGCATCGAGAGATCCGGCACGAAAAGCCCTTTCACGAACGCCGGCAGCGCATGCAGCGCTTCGGCATTGGCACTCGCCCACAGCAGCCCCACCAACGTGAGTAGCGCGACGCCCCACATGAAGGTTTCCACCAGCCGATAGATGACGTTGCTGAGCAGAATAGCAACGAGGAACACGAACATCGAAGCGTAGCCCCAGAAGAGCGTTTGGCCGCGCGCTGACCAACCGGCGGGAAAATTCGTCAGCGCCGCCAACGACGTGCCGCCGGCGGCGGCGAAGGCGCCGAACCAAAGAAAGGAAAGAGTCATCAAGATCCACAGAAAAAAAGCGAAGTGGCGCTGCAAACGAATAAAGCCCTGAAAGATGCTCTCGCCGGTGAGGACGGTGTAGCGGCCGATCTCGTAGGTGACGGGAAATTGCAGCAAGCACGCCGGCAGCAAAAGGAACAAAAAACTCAGACCGTATTTGGCGATGATGTACGGCCACCAGATGAGCTCGCCGCTGCCTTGAGCGAGCGCCATGAAAATGACGCCGGGACCCAGGGCTTTGAGCATGCTCGGCAGCGGCGGCAGCGGCGCCTTTTTATAGGGCGCCAACGCTCCCCAGGACGATTGATCGGCCATTGATTCAGTTGACGCGATGAACCGCATCCGCGGGAAGGGCGGCGACAAAAGCTTGTAACGCCTGATCGAGGTACTTCGAATCTTTCGACTCCAGGGTGACTTTGACTTTATAATCCGGCAAGTCGAGAACCGGATAAGAACCCAGCATGAGCTCGGGAAATTTTACCAGCAGATCGTTGAGTATGGTGGCAATCACGCCTTCGCCGTATCTGACATAAACGTTCTTGAGATAGTAAGGCGCATCGCGAAAGATTTCTTTGATCTCGTGAAAGCGCTCCTCGAGAATCTTCGGAATGCCGGGAAAAATGTAAACGTTGTGAATTTTTACGATCGCTGCGAACGGCGCGTCAGTCGCTAGGAGCGTGGCGCCCTCCGGCACGTTGGCCATGCGGAGCCGTGCGTCGTTCACTTGATCGCCGAACCGCTGGCGCATGCGTCGTTCAATATCCGGGTGACGGACAACCTTGATGCCGAAACCGTGGGCGACGCCTTCGATGGTAACATCGTCGTGCGTCGGTCCCACGCCACCGCTGGTAAATACATAGTCAAATCGTTTGGAAAACTCCGCGACCTCGCGTCCGATGATGTCGATCTCGTCCTGGATTGTCGAGATTTTTTGCACCTCGACGCCGAGTTGGCGCAGCTCAGCGCAGAAGAAGTAGGAGTTGGTGTCGCGCGTCTTACCCGACAAAACTTCGTTGCCGATGATCACGATGCCGGCGCTTTTCGACATTCTTCCTTCTTTGCCTTATTGGTTTTGAGTTCGCTACTGCTCGGGGTTATGCGCTCATTTAACGGTCGAATTCGCTGCAGCTCATGAAAAAATTGCATTTGGGACTGGGACAAACATACTTGCACTTTTGATTCATTAGTTTCGCGTTGCACAAGGGACAATAGTCCCACCAGTTTTCCTCGGCTTGGGTCTCGGACGGCGGTGATTCCCGCGGTATCGGGAGTTTCTCTTGCATCAGAACTGCTCCAATGGACGCAGAATAACTTACCTGGCAGTAAGTTTAAATAGGGTTTTTCATATCACGCGGTGACGCGGGCATGATACACTTATTCTCTATCGAAGCCGCCGTTCGCCTTTGTGACTCGTACAAATCTACAAAATCCAGGCCTCTCCAGCGATCCCTTTTGTGCGCGAATGCAACCGGACGAACCTTCTCATTGATTGATTTCGCAGTTGCATTATAATCTTAATTTTCGCCTTCGATGTGGAAAAGATGCAGGACCTTGGAATCATTCTATTAGCCGCAGGGCAGGGTACCCGGATGAAATCGGCGCTGCCGAAGGTGCTCCATGACCTCGGGGGAAAAGCGCTTTTTCTTCATGCCCTGGGAACTGCGCGGCGGCTGGATCCGGGCATTGTGGCGGTCGTCGTTGGGCATGGCGCGGACGCAGTTCAGCGGGCTTACGCAGGAGAAGACGTCCTTTGGGTGATCCAGCAAAAGCAGCTTGGCACAGGGCATGCTGTTTTGTGCGTTCAGGAAGTGTTTCACGGCTTTGACGGCGAAGTCGTCATTTTGAGCGGTGACGTACCGCTGATTCAAGAGAAAACACTGCGAAGGATGATCGAGCACCATCGCAGCCAGCGTGCCGCGGTGACCTTGCTCTCCGCCCTATTAGAAGAGCCGACGGGTTACGGGCGCATACTGCGCGATGGCCACGGCACGATCGTCGGTATCGTCGAAGAAAAAGACGCTACGGAAGCGCAGCGAAAAGTTCGCGAAGTCAACGCCGGCATTTACATCGCTTCGGCGCCATTTCTCTTTGCCGCGCTGAGCGGCGTTAAGAATGACAATCAGCAGGGCGAATATTACCTGCCGGATATTGTCGCTATCGGTCTTGCTCAAGGAAAAATAGTAGAAAGCGTTAGAGTAGACGATACCAGCGAGATGATGGGTATCAATAGCCGAGAGGAGCTTGCGTTCATGGAAAAGAATTTGCGCGAGAAAATCAACAAAAAATGGATGGCGGCGGGCGTGACGCTCACAGATCCGGATACCACTTACATCGAAGAAGGCGTGACGATCGGCAAAGACACGGTGATCGGTCCCAACACCCACCTCAAGGGTAAGACGACTGTCGGCGAGCGGTGTCAGATCGATGGTAGCGCTTTTCTTACTGATATGGAGATCGGTGATGAAGTTCTTTTAAGATTTTCCGTCGTGTTGACGGGAAGCCGCATCGATCGCGGCGCTATTATTGGACCGTTTGCCCATCTGCGCCCGGGAACCCATCTTGGCTGTCACGTTCACATCGGCAATTTCGTCGAGGCGAAGGCCGCGCATGTTGGCGATGGCACCAAGGCCAACCACCTCACATACCTTGGCGACGTGACCATCGGCCGTGACACCAACATCGGCGCCGGCACGATCACGTGTAACTACGACGGTTTTCAAAAATATAAGACGACGATCGGCGACCGCGTACAAGTCGGCAGCGATACCACTTTGGTCGCTCCGATCTCCCTGGGTGACGACGTTTATGTCGCGACGGCAAGCACTGTACGCCATGACGTGCCGGCGGGAGCTTTGGTATTCAATGACCGTGAAGAGCGCGTGCGCGAAGGCTGGACCGAACAAAAGCGCCGCAAGATGAAAGGAAACAAGAAGTAATGTGCGGCATCGTCGGATACATCGGCCATAGGGAAGCGGCCCCGCTAATCTTAGACAGCTTACGTAAACTCGAATACCGCGGTTACGACTCAGCCGGCATCGCGGTACTCAACGATGGCCAAGTGGTGATTCAACGCTGCGAGGGCAAGCTCAGTAATCTGGCGACTCTGCTCGAGCGCCAGCCCATGACGGGTGCCATCGGCATTGGCCACACGCGTTGGGCAACTCATGGTAGGCCGTCGGAGACCAATGCCCATCCGCATCGCGCTGGCGATGTCGTCGTCGTCCACAACGGCATCATTGAAAATTACCTCGAACTGAAAGAGCAGCTCACCAAGCGCGGTACCCACTTCAGCTCCGAAACGGATAGCGAGATCGTCGCCCATCTGGTTGCGGAGAAAGTCGAACGCGGCGTGGATTTTCTCGAAGCCGTGCGCCGCACGCTGCGCGAAATCCACGGTTCTTATGCGTTGCTTTTTCTCAACCGACGCGATTCCAAGCGTCTGATCGTGGCAAAAAATTCGACGCCGATCGTGATCGGTTGGGGTGAGGGCGAAACGTTTATTGCGTCGGATATTCCCGCGTTGTTGGATTACACGCGCAAGGTTACGTTTTTGGAAGACGGCGAGATCGGTGAGGTGACGCTGGGCTCCTATCGCCTGTTGGATGGCAAAGGCAAAACGATTCGCCGCCCGGTTAAAGAGATCACTTGGGACGCGGTGGCAGCGCGCAAGGGCGGTTATCCTCACTTCATGCTCAAAGAAATTCACGATCAGCCGCGTGCCTTGGCGGATACTTTCCGCGGTCGCATTTCGCTTAAAGACGGCCAGGTGGCGCTCGAAAATATCCAGTTTAGCGTCGCCCAGGTCAAGCAAATCAAACGATTTCATCTGGTCGCCTGTGGCACGGCGTGGCACGCCTGTCTGGTCGGCAAATTCATGCTCGAAGAGATCGCCGGTATTCCCGCGGAAGTGGACTACGGCTCCGAGTTTCGCTACCGTTCGCCGCTCATGGATCCGAAATCGGTTCTGCTGATGGTGAGCCAATCGGGCGAGACCGCAGATACTTTGGCGGCCATCGATATCGCGCGAGCGAAAAAAGCCAAAATTCTCTCCATCTGTAATGTCATCGACTCTTCGATCCCGCGCAAATCCCACGGTGTTCTCTACACCCATGCCGGACCGGAGATCAGTGTGGCGAGCACCAAGGCATTCACGACTCAATTGACCGCGCTTTATTTGCTGGCGGTCGCCCTGGGGCGGCTCAACGGCAAGCTCAGCGCGGCGGAAGCGCGCAACCTATTGCGCGATCTGATGCATCTGCCGAGCTGGATCGAAAAAACTCTGGAGATCGAGAACGAAGTAAAGGAACTGGCGCGGGAGCTGATGCATGTTCAGGATTTTCTCTACCTCGGCCGCGGCATCAACTATCCGATCGCGCTTGAAGGTGCGCTCAAGCTAAAAGAGATTTCCTATATTCACGCCGAAGGCTACCCGGCCGGCGAGATGAAACACGGCCCGATCGCTTTGATTGACGAGAAGATGCCGGTGGTCGTGCTGGCGCCGCGCGATCGCTATTTTCAAAAAACCGTCAGTAATTTAAAAGAAGTCGAGTCGCGCGGCGGCCGAGTTGTGGTGCTCACCGATGACGCCAAAACAGCGAGTGAAATGTCCGGTCACCGAGTCTTGACCCTGCCCAAAGCTTCGCACTATCTTACGCCGATTGTGATGACTATTCCGCTCCAACTGCTGGCCTACTATATCGCCGTGCACCGGGGCACCGACGTCGATCAACCGCGTAATCTCGCCAAGAGTGTGACGGTCGAATAATGGCCCTCATCGACCGAGGGTCGGTCAATCTTTCGCGCACGCTCAATTCGCTGCGACACCGCAACTTTCGTCTGCTGTTTTTTGGCACCAGCCTGTCGCAAATGGGTGATTTCATCCAAGCCATGGCGCAGAGCTGGTTGGTGTGGACGTTGACCGGCTCGCCGTTCCTACTCGGCGTGGTCGGTTTTTGCCAAGCGCTGCCGCGCCTGCTCTTGGGCGCCGTCGGCGGCGCGATCGTGGACCGCGTCGAGCGACGCCGGCTGCTGCTCTCGACGCAAATTTCAGCCATGGCGCAGGCGTTTATTTTTTGGGCGCTCGTCTATTTCGAAACGATCCAATTCTGGCACGTGATCGTTCTCGTGTTGTTCTTGGGTACGGTGAATACGGTGAATCAAACCGCGCGGCACTCGTTGATTAACAATTTGGTGCCACGCGAAGATCTCATGAACGCCATCGCGCTCAATTCCTCGATGGCTAATCTGGCAAAGATCATTGGTCCGTCGATCGGCGGCGTGCTGATCAGCATGATCGGCGTCGCCGGCTGCTTATTCGTCAACGCCGTGAGCTTTCTAACGATCATCGCCACGCTCGTCGTGATGGAGATCCCGACGCTTCGAGTCAAGACGAAGGACGAAGCGCCATTTTGGCAAGAGGTCACGGACGGTTATCAATTTCTGCGCGGTCAACGGCGCTTGTTTTCGATCATCCTGCTGACCTACGGCGTCGCCCTCGTGGGCACGCCTTACACGCGTTTTCTCCCCGTGTTCGCCACCGACGTGTTGCACGCCGGCCCCTCGACTTTCGGCCTGCTGCTCGCCGCGCCGGGGATCGGCGCGGTGATTTCCGGTGTCGGTATTGCTTCGTTGACCCGGCTGCGCCGCCGTACGCACTTCGTTGCCATGAGCGTTTATGCTTTTTCCCTATTTTTGATCTTGTTCTCGTTCTCTCGGTCTCTGCCGCTGTCGATGCTTTTCTTGATGCTTGTCGGCGCGAGCAACATCGCCATTCGAGCGGTAGCCAACACCGTCGTGCAAACGGAAACACCACCGGAGTTATTGGGGCGAATGCTGAGTTTGTTCTTTATGGACAAAGGACTTTGGTCGTTCGGCACGCTTTTTATCGGCAGCATCGCCCATGTCGTTGGGACGCCGAAAGCCATCGCCATTTCCGGATTATGCTGTGCGCTCGCTGCGTCGTTGCTGCTCTACCAGCAAAGACAAGCGCGCGAAGCCCAACCGGTTGAAAACTTAGATCGTCGCATTGCGCAATGACCTGGCGGCATCTTCGGGCGCGATCGAATTCATAAACATCCCCGAGCCCCACTCAAAACCTGCCGCTCGCGTGAGCTGCGGCATGATCTCGATGTGCCAGTGATAATGCGGTCTCGCAAGCTCTGGAGAAGGCGCTGAGTGGATGAAGTAATTGAACGGCGGGTCGTTGAGCACGCGGTTTAGTCTCGCGATGGAATCCTTGAGGGCATGAGCCAGCGCCAGGATATCTTCCTCCGTGTTTTGCTCAAAGGCCGCCGCGTGATTCTTGGGCAGGATCCAGATTTCGTAACCGAATCGCGGCGCGAACGGACAAAGCGCAACGAAGCGCTCCGTGTTCGACACGAGCCGCTCGCCGGACTCAACTTCACGCTGAACAATGTCGCAATAGACGCAGCTACCCGTCGAGTCGTAATGCTTTTCTGTGCCGTTGAGTTCGTCAGCAGCTTCGCGCGGAATGGACGGCAACGCTACAAGTTGCGAGTGGACATGTTCCAAGGTTGCGCCGGCAGGCTCGCCTTGGTTTTTATAGAGCATCAGGTAGCGCCACCGTGAATCGGCTCGGAGCGCGCGCATGCGCTCTCGATAGGCACGCAAGACCTTGATCGCATGATCGGGACTCTCGATGATCACCTCATGCACGCCTAGACCATTCGACGATTCATAAATGCCATTTTTTACAGCCATCCAGTCGCCTCGGTTTTCGAGCGCCGGATACTTATTGGGTACCACGCGCACCTGCCAGCCGGGCGCATCGGCGAGCGTATTATTTTCCCGTTGCGCCCAAACCTCTGGCGGCGTCATGGCTTCGTTGCCGGCGCAGAAAGGACAGGGCGCGGCGGACGCTCGCGCACGATCTCCATCACCCCTGTGGTGTCCTGGACGCTTCGCGCGTTCCGAAGCGATGATGACCCAGCGATCAGCCACCGGATCTTTTCTAAATTGAGGCATTGCGGCTAGCGATCATTCGGCGCGATTATTTACGGCGCTTCGCCCGTTTTCGGCACGAATCCTTTTGCGAGAAAATAAAACTCTGAAGATCCCTGGCGCGTCGCCTCCGGTTTAGTCCGCTGCACGTTGGAGAAATACTGCTTGATCTCGGCAGTGAAGGTTTGCAGTTCGTTGCTGGTAAAACTCTTGATGAGCAAGGAACCGCCCGGTCGAAGCAGCTCGATAGCGGTTTTGAGGGCCATTTGATTGAGTTCCAAGCAGCGCGCCATATCGGCGTCACGTATGCCGCTCAGCTTGGGCGCCAGATCGGAGAGCACGCAATCCGCAGGTCTGGCCAAAAGGTCCCTAATTTTTTTCTGAATTTCGTCGTTTGCCATATCGCCTTGGAGCAAAATGATATTGCGATTATGAAAAGGGTGGATCGCTTGCAAATCGACACCGACGATTTTGCCGTTTTGTCCGACAATCCTTCCGGCGACTTGGAGCCAGCCGCCGGGCGCGGCGCCAAGATCGACGACCGCATCACCGGCTCTCAAAAGACCGTAACGCTGTTGCAATTCAAGCAATTTGTAAGCGGCGCGGGAGCGATAACCTTCTTGCTTGGCTTTCTTGTAGAAGCTGTCGTGAGGGTTGTAAACCATTTCTGCTCATTGAATCAGTTGCTCGGACGTTCTGATCGATTCAATCTTAAAAAAAAGCCCAGCCTAGAAGTCAGGCTGGGCTTGACACGGAAATAAATCGCGTCGTTTAACGCGCTCCCTGCACTTGGAATTCGACACGGCGATTGACCGCACGAGCCCACTGCGAGTCCTGATTGACCAGGGGTTTGCTTTCGCCGATGCTCGCGGCTGACATGCGACTGGCGTCGATGCCCTGCGCCGAAAGCTCTTTCATGACGGTTTGTGCACGGCGCTGCCCCAATTTCTGGTTGTACTCGTCGTTGCCGACCGCGTCGGTATGGCCTTCGATAACTACGGTCAGGTCAGCTTTTTCTTTTAACCGCTGTGCCGCCAAATAGACTTGGCCTTTGCCAAGGTCGGTAAGCTCGGCGGAATCAAAGCGAAACGCCACCGCCGGAAAGACGAGCTTTTCGACTTC
>WNGI01007503.1_pt1 | contig 18205 bp, 21 predicted proteins | sample 5400621 | NCBI WGS metagenome assembly WNGI01 (sample SAMN13153374, study PRJNA577476) | soil metagenome | isolation source: 20 cm soil or saprolite under Garry oak tree replicate 1 | place: USA:California | collected 2016-06-15
CAGCTTTTGGCGCGCTCGCAGGGCTTGCTCTCGAATCATCCACAAGAATGAATCAGCGAAAGCAACCAACGTCAATTCCGATTCCGTCCGACCTTGCAGTTTTCCACCTGCCGAGGGATTCTACCCCAAGGCCAACCAGACTGAATTTTGCGCCGGAAAGTAGCTAAGGGAAAACCACTTTCCGGATCATGCTCTACACCCGTCCGGCGACCGGAAGCAGCGCGCCGGTAACGGCGCTAGCGGCATCGCTAGCGAGAAACAGGATGACCTCGGCGAGTTCCTGCGGGCTGACCCATTTCGAAAAATCCGCGTTCGGCATGCTGGCGCGATTGGCTGCGGTGTCGATGATCGAAGGCAGCACGGCATTGACGGTGACCTTGCCTTTCCATTCGGCGGCGAGCGCCTCGGTCAGGCGGTGCACGCCGGCTTTGGAGGCGGCATAGGCGCCCATGCCGGCGCCGGCCTGCAGCGCACCGATGGCGCCGATATTGATGATCCGCCCGCCGCCGGATGCGGCGAGATGCGCAAGCGCGGCGCGCGAAGCATTGAGCGCGGTGAGCACATTGAACGCATGCATCCGCTGCCAGGTCTTGATATCGCCCTCGGCGACCGTCTCAAATGCGAAACCGCCGGCGATGTTGATCAGCGCATCCAGCCTGCCGAAATGTGACGCCGCCGCGTCGATCGCTTTTTTGGCCGTGAGCGGATCGGAAAGATCGACGCCGCCGAGCTCGAGCCGGACCGATGTTGCCGGCAGTTGCGACTGCGCATGATCGATGCCGGCGACCTTTGCGCCGCGCGCCAGCGCCGTTTCGGCCACGACCTTGCCGAGCGCACCCAGCGCGCCAGTGACGACAATGACTTTGCTCTTCATGGCAGAACTCCGCGTCAAGACACTGGGCTCACCCTATCGCCGGTCGGAAATCACTTGCAATGGGCCAGCAATTCAACGTAATGCGCATTACAACGTCAGATGGTACGTACGCCCATGGGGCTCACATGACCGACGCGCCGCGGCCCTGCAATCCACACCTTGATCTGGTCGGCTTCAAATATCCGTTTCCACGCCTGACAGACAGCCTCAAGCGGCAACGAAAAATCAGGATCGTGGCGATCGGCTCCTCATCGACCGCGGGTGAGGGCAACATCGTCCCGTTCCCGTTCCGCTTAGAGCTCGCGCTGCGCAACCGATATCCAGGCCGCATGATCGATGTCGTCAACAGGGGCATCAGCGGTCAGGAGGCGCCAGAAGAGCTGTCGCGCTTTGAGAGCGACGTCATCGCCGAGGCGCCGACGCTTGCGATCTGGCAGGTCGGAACGAACGCGATTTTCCACCGCGACCTCTATGATCCCCACGCCGTTGCCGGAACGATCGCGACGGGCGTGAGCTTGCTGAAAAGCCTTCTGACAGACGTGATCTTGATGGACTTGCAATTCGCGCCGGCTCTTCTTGAGGACAATCAGGGACACAAGGATCCGGCGAAGGAAAAGGACACCCGGCTCATGGTGTCGCTGATATCTGCCGTCGCAAAAGGCGCGGAGGTCAATCTGTTCCCGCGGTTTGCCCTGATGGAGAGCTGGTGCGTCGAAGATGGCCTATCGCTGGCCGATCTGACCAATCCCACCGATCCCAAGAGGCTTCATATGAGCGAGTGGGCCACCCAATGCGTCACTACCGCTCTCGACCGCGCGATTGGACTAGCGGTTGGTCCTGTCCCGGGCGCGCCTCCGCCGACGGTGTAATGCGGTATTTTGCTAAAATTTGCCGGAGTTCTGTAAGTCGGTGGCAGAAAGGCTTGCTTATCCTGGTGACCCTCAAACCAACGGGGTTGGAGCACCACCATGAGACATCTTCCTGACCACGGCTTGCCGCTCGTGCAGCTCAAGGAGCAGCGGCGCGATCTGGTCGTGGCCCTGCAAAATCGCAACGGTCCGATCAGCGGCTGGGAGCTGATGCAGATCGCCGCGGTCCAGCAGGCGATTTCCGCGTTCGAGGAGGTCATCGCCGACCTCGACGCTGAAGCGGAAATGGAAGCTGCGGCTTAGGTTGCGGCGGCCGCAAAATACGGAATGCCGCGGCTGCTGAGGCGCGCGCGGCGGGTCAGGATCGCAAATAGCGGTCTTTCAGCGCCGCGCGTTCGCGGGCACCGAGACCCAGGCCATCCCTGAAATAGCTTTCGAGATCGCCGTAATCGGCGCGGACGGCGTCGAAGCCGGCGGCGAGGAAAGAGGCTTGGACCGATCCGATGGCCTGCCGGACCTCGTCGGGCAGATCGGTGCTGGAGCCGGGATCGCGCCGGTAGAAGCGATTGGTTAAAAGGTAATCCTCCGCGATCAGGTCGTCCGAAACGCCGAGCGCGTGCAGCACCAGCGCGCAGGCAAAACCGGTCCGGTCCTTGCCGGCGGTGCAGTGGATCACCAGGGGCGCGCTGTCGTCCACGAGATGCGCAAACAGCGCGCGGAAGCTGTGGGTGTTGTCGCGGACATAGTTGCGATAGGACCAGCGCATGATCTCCAGTGCGTCATCCGCCGACAGCCCGCCGGCCGCTACGCGCTCGCGCAGGGCCGCCACCACGGTGGGCTCAATCGGCAGCGAGTGAACGGTGATGTCCGCAACGCTGCACACCGCCGCCGCGCGCTCCTCAAGTCCGCGAAAGTCGAACGCGCTTCGAACCTTAAGGCTCCGCACGATGTCGATATCGGCCGCGGTGAGGTGGCCCAGATGATTGGAGCGGAACATCTGCCGCCAGCGGACAGTGCGCCCGTCGCCGGCCCGATAGCCGCCGAGATCGCGGAAATTGCTGGCGCCTTCGAGATTGAGATGACGGGCAGGTGAATCTGACATCGGCGTTCAGCTTAAGCCAATGTGTACGGCGGAGAAATGACGCTTTGCGATGCGCGCGGGCTACGCGCACGAAACAAGTGCACTAAACCATTGCATTAGACATCAAAAAAGGGCCGAAACGATTTTTGTTTCGACCCTTTTTCCGTTTTTCACCAATTCTCGGCAACGGCGCCTTCGATGGGGCGTCAGCATCAGCGCTCCCACGCCGGCTTGGCTTCATCGATCGCTTCCTGGTGATACCAACTGCTGCTGCAGATGGTCTCATTCACTGACAGCGATCCCTGCAGCGATCCTTGCAACGATCCTTGGTCATCGACGGATTTGGTTTCGCCGTGGCGGCGACCGCCGAGAGCCGAGCGGCCCCCGGCCGGGAATTGATAGATCTTGGCGGACCCGTGATTCAGACTTGTGTTCATCGCAACTCTCCTTGAGCCGACACGCTTTGGTTTCATGGTGCGCCCGACTCGTTCTCTTGTGGTTACCGAACTCGATATCGTCCGTGACCTCGCCAACGCAATGTGATGAAAAGAAAATCATCTTCTGTCTAATTTGTGGGCATATCCGGTTTTGCTTCCTGTAAGTCAGCTTGTAGGTGATTAACGCTTGAGCCAATGCGAATGTTGCCGGCGCGGCCCGATCCGCGATACGAAGGTTGTCCGCGATTGACGCGCGTTTAATCGGAGGGGGCTGGGAGGGAAGTTGCTGCCGTAGAATCGAGCGGGATTCCGGCGCGAACCAACATATTTCGACGCTCAACTGTGAGGCCAACCGCGCTGCTATGCCGCACCCTTCTGGGCCGCCCGGTCGCGCGATCCTGGGCGTGGCACGGGTCGCCCCCGGACGCGCCGCCGCTCTTCGCAGGGCTCCCGCAGTGCAGCGACTGGCATATAAAATGCTTTATGACAAACGGCCGATCGTGGCCGGGTAGGCGTGTGGCGGCCAATTTCCGGTTGCCCACCTTTTCGAAATATCAACAGAGAGGCTCAATGACGAAATACAAGCTCGAGTATATCTGGCTCGACGGCTATACGCCCGTGCCGAACCTGCGCGGCAAAACGCAGATCAAGGAATTCGCCTCCTTCCCGACGCTGGAACAGCTTCCGCTGTGGGGTTTCGACGGCTCATCGACCATGCAGGCCGAGGGCCACAGCTCCGATTGCGTGCTGAAGCCGGTTGCCGTCTATCCGGACGGCGGGCGCACCAATGGCGTGCTGGTGATGTGCGAAGTGATGATGCCAGACGGCAAGACGCCTCACGCTTCCAACAAGCGCGCGACGATTCTTGACGACGAAGGCGCTTGGTTCGGCTTCGAACAGGAATATTTCTTCTACAAGGACGGCCGTCCGCTCGGCTTCCCGACGGACGGTTATCCCGCGCCGCAGGGTCCGTATTACACCGGCGTCGGCTACAAGAATGTCGGCGACGTCGCCCGCAAGATGGTTGAAGAGCACCTCGACCTCTGCCTTGCCGCCGGCATCAACCACGAAGGCATCAACGCGGAAGTCGCAAAGGGGCAGTGGGAATTCCAGATTTTCGGCAAGGGCTCCAAGCGCGCTGCCGATGAAATGTGGATGGCCCGCTACCTGATGCTGCGCCTCACTGAGAAGTACGGCGTCGACATCGAATTCCACTGCAAGCCGCTCGGCGATACCGACTGGAACGGCTCCGGCATGCACGCCAACTTCTCGACCAAGTACATGCGCGAAGTTGGCGGCAAGGAGTATTTCGAGCAGCTGATGGAAGCCTTCAAGGCGAACCGCGCCGACCACATCGCGGTTTATGGCCCGGACAACCACATGCGTCTGACCGGCAAGCACGAGACCGCGTCGATCGATACCTTCAGCTACGGTATTGCGGACCGCGGTGCCTCGATCCGCGTGCCGCATTCCTTCGCCAACAATGGCTACAAGGGCTATCTGGAAGATCGCCGCCCGAACTCGCAAGGCGACCCCTACCAGATCGCTTCGCAAATCCTGAAGACGGTGTCCTCGGTTCCGACCGGCGCCAAGGCAGCAGCTTAAAGGCAGCAGCTTAAAGCCTGCTGGCTGAAACAAGCTTGAGGCCCGGGGCGCTCCGGGGGCTGCAACGTGACCCGCCAGAGCTTTGCTGCTTTGGCGGGTCATTGCGTTGTGGCATGCATTTCAAATCGTTTTGCGCGCGCTCCGAACCGGGCTAGATAATGGCGGGCGCCAACATGCCCGGGGGCAGGCTTTGTTCGGGGGCTTCTACACTGTCAGGTTCCAGGTCAACGACACCGTCGGGCGCGGCGTGATGTATGCGCATGCCGGCAAGATGCTCGGCGGCAACTCCGCTTTTGCTCATGTCGGCACCTACGAAGAGATCGACGACGGTGAGATTGCCATCGAGATCAAGACCGTGCGCCATAATCCCGATCCGAACTTTCCGGCGATGGTCGGCACTGACGATGCGACCTTGCTCGCGCGCGGCACGCCCGACGGCAACATCTATCATTTCGAGGGCCGGTTGAAGGAATTGCCGGGTGCGATCTTCCAGTCGGTGATGACGCCGGTCGAGGAGCAGTCGATCCCGATCGCCGGCGGCGTTGGGGAAGGCGGGATCGTCAATGGGCTTTATTCCATTCATCTCCGCATGCTCGATGGCGTCGAGGGCGGGCTGACCGGCGTCATGCTGCTCTATGACGGCCGTATCCTCGGCGGCGACGCCTTCTTCTATTATCTCGGCACCTACACCTCCGAAAAAGGCCGCTGGAAAGGGCAGATCCTCAATCAGGAACACACGTCGGCCAAGGCCGAAAATCTCCTGTTCGGCGGCCGCGAGGTTGGCATCGGCTTTTCCGGCACCTGCGACAATCAGGGCGCGCGACTGGAAGCAACCGCGCTTGCGGGCAAGCGCAGCCTGCGAATGACCGCGGAGCTCCGGCTGATCCGCCGGGCATAATGCTTCAACGAAAGGTCTGCGATGGAACATGTGGTTCGTCTGCTCTCGACGCTCGCGTTGAAGGGCGCCATTCGCCGGCTTGCCGGGCAATATCGGGCGGCGGCCGCAACGCAAATCGACGCGGATTTCGCGCCGACGCTTGGGCTGTTGGAGCGGCTGCGCAAGGGCGAGACGGCCGATGTCGTCATCCTGACGAAAGAGGGGCTGGATGAGCTCGTGGCTGAAGGCACTGTCGCCGCCGAAAGCAAGGTCGAGCTCGCGCGCTCCTATGTCGGCATTGCCGTCAAAGCCGGCGACCGTCATCCCGACATCGCGACCGCGCAAGCGCTTCGCACAGCTTTGCTGGGCGCGCGATCGGTCGCCTATTCGAAGATTGGCGCCAGCGGCATCTTCTTCGCGAGGCTGATCGAGCATTTGGGCATCGCATCCGAGGTCAACGCCATGGCCGCGATCACGTCGGGCTTCACCGCGGAACGATTGATCACCGGCGAGGCCGATCTCGCGGTGCAGCAGATCAGCGAGCTGAAACAGGTTTCCGGCATCGAGATCGTCGGACCGATCCCATACGAGCTGCAGACGCCCGCGGTGTTTTCGGCCGGACGAATGGCGGCGTCGAAAGAGGCCACCCAGGCCGATTCGTTGCTGAGGTTTCTCGCTTCGGAAGAGACCGCGCCGGTGCTGCGCGAGTCCGGACTGGAGCCTTGAATTTGTCCACGCGGCGACGCAACCTCGCGACATGATGAGCTGGTTTCACCGACTGGCATTGGCCGTCCTCGTACTGGCCTTCGCGCCTTCGTTGGCTCGCGCGCAATCCGCCGATCTCGTGCTGTGCGACCGCGTTGCCGCCGATCCCTCCGATCCGGACAAGCCGTCCGACGTCAAGGGCGTCGCCGATGTCGCGCCGTCCGACGTCCAGACCGCGATCAAGTTCTGCAGGCAGGCGGCTGGCGGCTCCCGGCGCGCGCTTTACGAGCTCGGTCGCGCCTACGCCGCCAATCGACAGACGCCGGAAGCGATTGCGGCCTGGCGCAAGGCGGCCGACAAGGGGTCGACTTCGGCGATGGTCGAGCTCGGCGTGCTCTACGGCACCGGCGCCGGTGTCGCCAAGGATGAAGCGCAGGCGCGCAAATTGTTTGAACGCGCAGCGCAAGCCGGCAATCCCCGTGGCGTCAGCAATCTGGCCGCGCTCGGCGGCGGAGGTGCTGCGGCCGATCCGGCAAGGTCGCGGGAGTTGCTGGCGAAGGCCGCAGAGACCAATCCCGAGGCGCAGTACCAGCTCGGAATGATGCTGGCCGAGGGCACTGGCGGCGAAAAGGACGATGTGCGTGCGCGTGCGCTGTTCGAGAAGGCCGCCGCGCAAAATCATCCCGGCGCGCTGGAGCGGATGGGCGCGTTCGCGCTGGAGGGCCGCGGCGGGGCAAAGGACAAGGACGCCGCCAAGGCCTATTACGCGCGCGCCGCAGCGCTCGGCGACGAGAATGCCAAGGCGGCGCTGAAACGCCTGGAGTGCCCGTTCGCGATCAAGGACAAGCGCGGAAATTTTGTCACCAATCTGTGCTTCTAACCTGATGCAACCCCGGGCCCCGTAGGGCTGGATCATGCCTTGGAACGCCTGGACGGCGATGGCCGTTGATGAAGGCGTATGAGGAGACACCGACCATGATCCGCAAACTGCAATCGGGACAGTACCGGCTCTATTCGCGCAAAGTCGATCCCAAGACCGGCAAGCGCCGCAATCTCGGCACCTTCAAGTCGCGCACCGCGGCGGAAAAGCATGAGCGCGCCGTGCAATATTTCAAGCGGCATTGAACGCATGGGCCATCGTCACCCGCTCGCTTGAACCGTTGCCTCCCTCCCGCTAGGTTGCCTCGCAAAAAGCGGGAGAAACAATCATGAAACAGCTCAGGATCGGCGACATCACCATCGATGCGGTGATCGAACGCGAGGGTCCTTGGCGCCGGCCGCAGGATTTCTTCCCGGCCTATGACGAGGCCGTCTTCAAGCATCATCTGCCTCTCATGGAGCCGGAGGTGTTCGACGCCGCGCTCGGCATGATGGTCATCACCTACCAGACCTTCGTCGTGCGAACGCCGCGCTACACCATCCTGGTCGACACTTGCACGGGCGAGGACAAGGGCCATCCGCCGCCGTTCGACTTCCACGGCAAGGAACGCTGGCGCAACGAGCTGTTCGCGCTCGGGATCAGTTACGAGAAGGTCGACTACGTGTTCTGCACCCACCTTCACATCGACCATACTGGCTGGAATACGACGTTGCGCGACGGGCGCTGGGTGCCGACCTTCCCGAACGCGAAATATGTCTTCCACAAGAAGGAGTATGCCGTCTGGGAAGCCGAGCACAAGAAGGGCGCCAATCCGCCGGGCACTGTGTTCCGCGACAATTGCCTGCCGATCGTCGAAGCGGGGCAGGCGCTGCTGGTGGATGACGATTACGCGCTTGACGACACCGTCACGCTGACGCCGACGCCGGGGCACTCGCCCTGCCATTGCTGCGTCAACATCTTTTCGAAGGGACAGCGCGCGGTGGTGGCCGCGACACGCTGATCCTGCCGATCCATTTCCCGACGCCGACGGTCGGGCTGATCAAGGCGGACGGCGATCGCTTCGATTACCGCTTCAAACGGGAATAGTTCAGGGGGACGCGACCATCGCCCTGGACGCCGTGGCACCCGGCATGAAATAGATGCATCCCGCACGGGCCGGAATGGTCTTTCCCCCGTGCGCGACTTCGAATAAGAGCGGCTGCAACGATTTCAATGTTCAGGCGCCTATGATCCGTCTCGATAACGTCTCTAAGCAAGTCGGCCACCAGATCCTCTTCATCGAAGCTTCCGCGGCCCTGCAAAAGGGCGAGAAGATCGGCCTCGTCGGTCCGAACGGCGCCGGCAAGACCACCCTGTTCCGGATGATTTCCGGCCAGGAGCAGCCCGATGAGGGGCAGGTGGCGGTCGATCGCGGTATTTCCATCGGTTACTTCAGCCAGGACGTCGGCGAGATGTCTGGCCATAGTGCTGTGGCCGAGGTGATGAATGGCGCAGGGCCCGTCAGCACGGTTGCGTCCGAGTTGAAGGAGCTCGAGGCCGCGATGGCCGATCCGGCCCGCGCCGACGATATGGATGAGATCATCGCCCGCTATGGCGAGGTGCAGGGGCGTTTCGAGGAGCTCGACGGCTACGCCCTGGAAGGCCGCGCGCGCGAGGCCTTGTCGGGTCTCGGCTTCAGCCAGGAGATGATGGACGGCGATGTCGGCGCGCTCTCCGGCGGCTGGAAGATGCGCGTGGCGCTGGCGCGCATCCTCCTGATGCGGCCCGACGTCATGCTGCTGGACGAGCCGAGCAACCATCTCGATCTGGAAAGCCTGATCTGGCTCGAGCAATTCCTCAGGGGCTATGAAGGCGCGCTGCTGATGACCTCGCACGATCGCGAGTTCATCAACCGCATCATTACAAAAGTAGTCGAGATCGACGGCGGTTCGCTGACCAGCTATTCCGGCGACTACGAATTCTATGAACAGCAGCGCGCGATGAACGAGAAGCAGCAGCAGGCCCAGTTCGAGCGCCAGCAGGCCATGCTGGCGAAGGAAATCAAGTTCATCGAACGCTTCAAGGCGCGCGCCTCTCACGCAGCCCAAGTGCAGAGCCGGGTCAAGAAGCTCGACAAGATCGAGCGCGTCGAGCCGCCACGCCGCCGCCAGACGGTGGCGTTCGAGTTCCAGCCGGCGCCGCGTTCGGGCGAGGATGTCGTCAGCCTGAAGAAGGTCCATAAGGGCTATGGCAGCAAGAGCATCTATGAGGGGCTCGATTTCATGATCCGGCGCCGCGAGCGCTGGTGCGTGATGGGCATCAACGGCGCCGGCAAGTCGACGCTGCTCAAGCTGGTGGCGGGCTCGACCGAGCCCGATGACGGCACGGTGTCGATCGGTGGCAGCGTCAGAATCGGCTATTTCGCCCAGCACGCGATGGATCTGCTCGATGGCGAGCGCACCGTCTTCCAGTCATTGGAGGATGCGTTTCCGCAGGCCGGCCAGGGCTCGCTGCGCGCGCTGGCCGGCTGCTTCGGCTTCTCCGGCGACGATGTCGAAAAGAGGTGCCGGGTGCTGTCGGGCGGCGAGAAGGCACGGCTGGTGATGGCGAAAATGCTTTACGATCCCCCGAATTTCCTGGTGCTGGACGAGCCGACCAACCACCTCGACCTCGCGACCAAGGAGATGCTGATCGGAGCGCTTGGGGAATTCGAGGGGACGATGCTGTTCGTCTCCCACGACCGGCATTTTCTGGCAGCACTTTCCAACCGCGTGCTGGAGCTGACGCCGGAGGGCCCCCATCAATATGGCGGCGGCTACACCGAATATGTCGCCCGCACCGGACAGGAGGCGCCGGGCTTGCGGAGCTGATACGTTATCTCCGTTCGCTGGCCAGTTTGGCGATCGCCTCGATCTCGTTGGTCCAGATGCCGCCGGAATAATTGGCGGGCAATCTCTCGAAGAGCTGCGGCCGCGAGCTTCTCGCCTTCGGAGGGATCGCGGCTCTTTACGTTGACGAGCAGTCGCTGGTCCGGAAAGGTCGCCAAGACCTCGCCGAGCGATGGCATCATGCCGATGCCTTGCGAAACGGAAAGGTCTTGCCGCTATCGGACGTGTAGCCGTAACCGATGTCGAACCGTTTCAGCTCGGCCATGGTATGCCCGCGCGTGACCCCGTGCCCATTGGTCCGGCAATCGAGCGTCCAGTCGTGGAAAACCGCGAACTCGTTGTCCGTCGTGGGATGAACGTCGATCTCGACGATATCGGCGCCAGCTTCAAAGCCGGCTCGCATCGAACGTATGGTATTTTCCAGATAGTCATGCGTGGGTGGCAACATCAGCTCCGCCGTGCAGGTGTCGTTCTTCAGGTCGCGCTCGTCGAACCGCTGTGCCATTCCACGATGTGCGAGCAGGACAGGTTTTCCGGCGCGATGCGCCATCAGAAGATTGGTGTTGTTGAAGTAGGGGCCGAAAGCCGCCACGGCGATGGCCGCTGCGACGTCTTCTGATTTCCTGCCCACGTTTTACCCTGCGTTTTTGAGAGGCGTCCTGCTATGCAGCGTTTCTGGTCGATTTGCGGCAGTGCGGAAAACGGGCGGGGATGCCGGGCCGCATGATGTCCTGTTCTGCGTTCGGCTTGAACGTCTCGGTAGCACCCGATACGTTGATCCTGCCGATCCAGTTCCTGGCGCCGATGGTCGGGCTCATCAAGGCGGACGGCGATCGGTTCGATCACCGCTTCAAATGAAAGTAGACTCATCATCAGGGAGCATCGCCATGGACGCTGTGACACCGAAGGGGCACGAGACTGCCGACACGCATTCCCACCTCGTTCGTCCCGAGGATATGGAGTGGCAGAAGACCCGCTTTCCCGGCTGCGAGGCCAAGACGCTGCTGTTCGACCGCACGACGGGATTGATGACCGCCTTGATGCGGTTTGAGCCGGGCGCGGTGCTGCCCGAACACGAGCATGTCAATATCGAACAGACCTATGTGCTCGAGGGAAGCCTGGTCGACAAGGAAGGTCCGGCGGCGGGCATCGCGTGCAACGGCGGCGAGTTCATCTGGCGCGAGGCCGGTAGCCGCCATGTCGCATGGTCTCCCCACGGCGCGCTGATCCTTGCGATCTTCCAGGTGCCCAACAAGTTCTTCGAAGCCGACGGCCGCGTCGTCGATGCCGCAGGGCAGGACTGGGATGAGACCTGGGGGCACGCCAGCAAGGGCTGAGGTTGTTTCGCATATGCAAAAGGCGGCTCACCGCCGCCTTTTGTCGTAATGCTAGGAGCAACTTACGCGCCGCTTTCGCACTTTTTCATGAAGCTGCTTTTGGCTGCGCCAGCCAGTTTTTTGCCATCCGATCCGACGGCCTTGGCCGCGCAGGAATCGGCCATGCATTTCTTCATGTACGATGTCTTCGCCGCGCCCGCGAGCGGCTTGCCGTCTTTGCCGACGGCCTTGGTCTCGCAGGAATCCTGCGCAAACGCCGCGCCTGCGGCAAAGGTAGCGACGATGGCAGCCAGGAAAATCCGCTTCATGTGAGGTGTCCTCCCTAAAGTAACGTAGGATTTATACTGGAGCTTGGAATCTTGACGAGATCAAGCTCGGTTGTCTCATTCGTTTCACGAATACCAACTTACCGATCTTACTTACGATCCTCGTTCAAGCAGCGACTTGAAATCGGCGCGGGCGCGTTGCGCCTCCGCGCGGGCGACCTCGGAGGCTTCGCCGAGACCGAAATAGCCGTGGATCAGGCCTTCGCCGGGATAGTGCTTGACCGGCACGTCGGCACTTTCGAGCGCCGCCGCATAGGCCGCGCCCTCGTCGCGCAAGGGATCGAACCAAGCGGTGCAGACAATCGCCGGCGCAAGTCCCGTATGGTTCTTTGCGCGGAGCGGCGAGACGCGCCAATCCGCAGCCTGGCGTTGATCGGCGAGATAATGGCCGCAGAACCATTCCATGACCGCGCGCGACAGGAAATAGCCGTCCGCATTTTCCATGCGCGAAGGAAAGTGCGCGTTCTCGTTCGCATCCGCGTAATTTCCCACCACGTCCGTCACCGGATAGACCAGGAGCTGGGCGGCAAGCTTGATCCCGGCGTCGCGGCAGGCGATCGCAACGGTGGCGGCCAGATTGCCGCCCGCGCTGTCACCGGCCACGCCGAGACGCTTGGCGTCGCCGCCAAATGCGGCGATGCGGGTGGCCACATCCCGCACCGCGGCAAAGGCATCTTCGAACGCGCCGGGAAAGCGCACCTCAGGCGGCCGGCGGTAGTCGACCGAGATGACCACCGCGCCGGTTTCGATCGCAAGCCAGCGCGCCTGCCGGTCATGGGTTTCGAGATCGCCGGCAACCCAGCCGCCGCCGTGGAAGAACACGACCGTCGGCGACGTCGTGGCGGAGACGCGATAGACCCGCGCCGCAAGCGGACTAGCGGCGCCCTTGACTGCGATATCTTCGACGCCTGCGACCGGCGGCGGAGGAACCGCAGCGCGAGCGGCCGCGAGCGCACGCAGGGCGTCGCGGGCACTTTGCGGCGTCATGATCTTGGGATCGCGCAAGGGGAGCAGTGGAATGATCTGGGCGATGACGGGATCGAGCGGTTTTGTCATTTTTGGCGTTTCCTCGATGCGGGGACACCAGCATAGATTTCGCATCCCACGCGGGCAACTGAGCGACGGTTGGCCGAACGTCATGACCGTCATCTGGACGGACGATGATGTCGGAATGCGGCCGTTGCGATTGTCGCCACTGCCAGTGGTGCAATCAGCGTCGGCCGGCTCTTGCCACGTTCACGAGAAGCGCGCCGAGACAGCCAAGCAACAAGATGGCACCCGCGGCCAACGGAGCCTCCGGCATCAGAGCTGCCGCAAGGGCGGCCTCCGACGACTGCTGCAGGATCAATTCGTCGTGCACCGCGGGCAGCCCGCGCATGCGTGGCTGCGCGAGGTGATCAACCGCGTGACAAGTGATTTGCGGACCTCTTGAGGACCATATGTCGGGTTTGCGGAGCAACGGCGGCTTGCGGAATGGCGGGGCAAATGTTGGCCAGTGCCGGCGCAAGGCCTAGCGCGATCAGGAACGGATAGGTCGAATAGAGGACTTCGGCGAGCAGCGCCGGGGTGCCCGAAAGCACCGTGTAGCGCAGCGCGAGCAAGACGACGATCGCGATCCAAAGCGGGACAATCCATCGCTCGGCGCGCGGAGAGCCGCTCGGAAGCGGAAGGCCTATCGCCGCGTGCGCGAAGAAGATCGAGATCACGGAGGCGAGACAACCGACGAACAATCCGGCAGGCCCGAGCCAATGGAGCGCGGTCATGCCGCCTGCCGCGTAAGAGTGCGTGAGGATCGCCATCGCGGGAAAGCTGACGCCCGCCGTGATCAGCCCGGCCCAGCCCAGCAGCACCAGGGCCGCATGTACGCTCTGTGCGACGCTTCGTTCGGGCATGACTGCCTCCGGTTGTGGAACCTTGGTGTCGATCGGTCGAGGGCCGGTTCAACAGGACGCCTGATCTTCTGTAGCCACTATTGCTTGGACCTAGACGTTTATGTGCATTTTTCATTCATCAATGAACGGCGCGGGCGCGCGCCCCACGAATTTACGCGGCGCGGACCTCCGAAAGGAAGCTGGTCACCTGGCCGGCGAGATCGCGCGATTGCGCCGAGAGCTGCTCGGCCGCGCCCAACACCTGATTGGCGGCGACGCCGGTATCGTCGGCGGCCCGCTGCACGCCTGAGATGTTCGAGTTGACCTCCTGCGTGCCGCGCGCGGCTTCCTGGACGCTGCGGGAAATTTCCTTGGTCGCCGAGCCCTGCTCCTCGATCGCGGATGCGATCGCCGTGCCGATCTGGTCGATCTCGGTGATGACGTCGACCACGTTCTTGATCGCCGTCACCGTCTCGTCGCTGGCCGACTGGATCGCCGCGATCTGCTCGGAAATTTCGGTCGTCGCCTTCGCGGTCTGGCCAGCCAGCGATTTGACCTCGGAGGCGACGACGGCGAAGCCGCGGCCGGCGTCGCCGGCGCGCGCGGCCTCGATGGTCGCGTTCAGCGCCAGCAGATTGGTCTGCGCCGCGATGCTCTGGATCAGCGTCACGACGTCGCCGATCTTCTGCGCGCCTTCGGCGAGCGAACGGGCGGTATCGCCGGTGCGGCGGGCGTTCTCGACCGCGCGCGAGGCAATTTCCGTCGATTGTGCGACCTGACGGCCGATCTCCGCGATCGAGGAGGTCAGCTCCTCGGTGGCGGTGGCGACCATCTGCACATTGGTCGAGGTCTGCTCCGAAGCCGCGGCGACGACCGCCGCCTGGCGGTTGGTGGCGGACGCGGTCGAAGACATCGACTGCGCGGTATCTTCCATCGTGCTGGAGGCCGACGACAATCCGCCGACCAGTTCGCTCACCTTGGCCTCGAAGGTGCGGGCGAGGTCGTCGAGCAGCTGGGCGCGCCGCATCTTGGCGTTGCTTTCCGCCTCTCTCTCCGCGGCCAGGCGATCGGCCTTGATCATGTTGTCCTTGAACACGCGCACGGCCGAGGCCATCGCGCCGATCTCGTCATCGCGTTCGGTACCGGATATCTCGCCCGCGACGTCGCCGCCGGCAAGCCGCGACATCGTCGAGGTGAGGTTGATGATCGGCTGGCAGACGCGACGGCGCACCGTGGCGACGAGTCCGGCGCTCGCGGCCGCGACCGCGATGAGCCCTGCGACCGCGATCATGAAGCTGAAGCGCGCGGACGAATAGGCGGCGTCGAGCACCTGTTCGGCGTGCTCGTAAAAGGCGTCGCGCACCGCGATGGCGGCGTTGAGCCCGATTTGGGATGCGACATAGAAGGTGTCGACATCGTGCGCGTATTTTCCGGTGACGGCGCCGTCCTTGACGAGCTTCTGCTCCTGCCCGAGGACCTGGACAAAGTCCTGGTCGAGACGCGACAGCGCAGCCGCCACATTGGCCGGCGTCGCCGGACTGCCCTTCAGTTCCAACAGCGACAGCAGCAACTGATCGGTCCGGCCCTGCGTGCGGTACAATTCCGTCTTTTCGGCATCGGTCGGCACGCGTCCGGCGGCGATGAGGTTTTTGTGCAGGCTCGCATTGTAGCCGCCGACGTCGCGCAGCGTCCAGGCGATGTTGGCATTGTTGGTCTGCCTGTAGGCGTCGCCCTCTAGTCTTGCCATCTTGCGGACCTGCCCGTCCAACAGGGCGGTGACGGCGCGGTTCAATACCGCGTTGTCGGCGACGACCTTCTTGGCGAGGTCCTTGCGCGCCTCGGCCGGGCCGTCGAGGGTCTTGTCGATCTCCTCGCGCAGCGCTGCAAACTGCAGGTTGATCGCATCGATGCCGGCGCCGATCTCGGCGCCATCGTCGAGCACGTCGGGCAGTGTTTTGCGGAGCTCGTTCATCTTGGCGCGGGCGCCGTCGGTGTTTCTGCGGTATTTGTCGTTGAGTTCCGCGCGTTGTTTCGGATCGATGGTGGCGGGCCCGAACATGATGTTGGTGGCAAAGCCGCGCTCCGAATTGAGATAACGCGGGATATCCCCGACGGCGCGGATGACCGCGAGCCGATTCTGGGCGAGCGACACCCTATCCATCGTCTGGTACTTCGTGACGGCGACATAGGCCGCGAGCCCACCGCCAATGGCGGACAACGAGACGATTGCGGTGGTCAACAGAGTTCCGATTTTCATGTTCTTGCGAAGCCATTCACGAGGGTTGAGCGAAACGCCGCACACCGTAGAATAACGGGATTAATCTCGGGTTTATGGTTTGGCCACTCCCGTGGCGGAGCGGTGACGACTTCGTGGCACAGCAGCCAAAGGCTGCCCAAATTGCCTGTGTCAGGCAGGACGTAGGTGTCGGGATGCTCGGCTCGGATGCATTTTGATAAAACTGCAATTTTTTGAGCGGTTATGAACACAGGGACTGGCGTTTGTCTCGATTATGCCTCAGTCTTCTCCCTCACTTGTGAGACGCGGGCCGAATCCTACCGGGGGGTAGGGGCCCAGGGGTTGGGACCGGGGACTTCAGGACTTAGATGGCTTCCGACGCAGCTAGGGTTGAGGCGCTGTTGGCACGTGGCCGCTTCAAGCGGGGCGAAGCGATTGCGCTTGGCCTTGCGGCGGCTGCCGTTGCGCTCGGCGCGGCGGCCTGGATTGCCGATACAGGGCAGGGCTCGCTCGCTGCGGCGGCGCTGCCGGCGGACCCGGCGCTCAGCTCTTTCTCTTTCGACGATCGTTTTTCGCCGCTCGCGGCGCCCACGATGCCCCGCACCAGTGTGTCCGAAGTGTCCGTGCCGGTCGTGGATCGTTTCGCCTCGGCCACGCTCGAGTTGCGGTTGCTGGATGCCAGGGGCGCGCTTAGCCGGCGGTTGACGGCCGGCGAATGGCGCTTCTCGCAGGTCGAGGGGACCGCGCCATCGATTGATGCGACGCCCGCCGCGCCAACCGGCGTTCCCTTGCCAAGGCCGCGTCCGACCATGGTCGATCAGCAAGCAGGCGTGGCGCAGGCCGACAATGCGCCTCATGCGGACGATCGCTCGCTCCTGCAAAAACTGTCCGACCTCCTGCCCGGACGGGTGAAGCTGGCATCGCTCACGCCGGAGAGCGGGCTGTTCAGCCAGGGGCCGGATCTCGCCGCGCTCGGCTACGACCGGCAAACCGCGGTCTACGACATCTCGGCGCGCGCGGTTTACCTGCCGAGCGGGTTGAGCCTGGAAGCGCATTCGGGCATGGGCAACTTGAAAGACGATCCCGAGCACGTTCAGCAGCGGATGGTCGGCGCGACGCCGCCCGCCACCTACGAACTGAAGCCGCGCGAAAAGCTGTTCCACGGCGTGGCGGCGCTGCGCATGACTCCTGTCGACGGCACGACCACCTTCGGGCGTTCCGGGCTGCTCACGCATAGTTACATGCTCGGTCCCAATGGCGATTCCAACGGCTGCGTGTCGATCAAGAGCTATGACCGCTTCCTGAAAGCCTACAACGATGGCGAGATCAATCGTCTTATCGTCGTGCCGAGCTTGAGCGGCGCGGCGCAGACCTCGCAGCGTGCGTCCTCGGATTCGTGACGCGCTTTTTCCGCGGACTGCGCCATCGCGGATCTCGTTCTGCCATTTCAAGCCAGAAACTGCCAAGCCAGAAACTGCCAAGCCAGAAACCTGCCAAGCCTGAACCTACCAAGCCAGAACGTGCTCATGAGCGAAGTCTCCAATTCCGAAACGCCGCTGCGCACGACGTTCAATATCAAGCTGAACGGCAAGACGGTGGCGATCGCCACCGTCGGTCAGGCCTATCAGTTCCTCACCAGCCTCAATTCGGTCGAGTGGATGGAGCACCGCTCGCTGCATGACGTTGCCATCGAGATGCTCGAAGGCGCCGCCGAGAATGCAATGCTGACCGTGCAGGCCACCGACGCGCTGCGCGTGCTGTTCGTGAGCGCGAAGCTTTTGTAGGGCGCACGACACGCGCTGGATTCGATTTTTCAAACAACTAGCAGTGTGATTGCGCATCCGGGGCCTCATGGTTCGAGACGCGCGGCGTTGCCGCGCTCCTCACCATGAGGGTCTGACTGCGGCGCCACGTATGACGACCTCATCCCGAGGAGCCGCGCAGCGGCGTCTCGAAGGATGGGCCGCGACAAAGACTGGTGACACGCATTCTCATTCCCGCAGCGCGAATGCGCCCAAGTTGTTCAAAGCAAACCACCCTCGAGAAACAAGAGGGCGCAGGGAATGCCGGATGCGCGTTGCACCCGAGGCCGCGTGTGCGTAAAAAAAGCACACGCGTTAGCAACCACAGGTACACCGCATCAACCGGCATTCCCTGCACAATGGTTTTAACGGTTTCCTTCGTGATCTCCCCGGTGACCGGGCTCTTTTGCCACCGTCATTTCGCAGGAATAACCCCGC
>WNGI01001804.1_pt1 | contig 18195 bp, 18 predicted proteins | sample 5400621 | NCBI WGS metagenome assembly WNGI01 (sample SAMN13153374, study PRJNA577476) | soil metagenome | isolation source: 20 cm soil or saprolite under Garry oak tree replicate 1 | place: USA:California | collected 2016-06-15
CGCCGGGCGCGGGGCGGCTAATCGACGCGGCAACAACACCGCGCTCGACGCGACGAGTTCCCGAACGGGTGGCGGCCGTCACGGCCTCGCGGTCGCGCAACGGCGAACACGAGCGGCCAGCGCGTGACGCGATCTCCGCCGCGCTCCACTGGAAGAGGTCGCTGTCCACTGCCACGCACGCGGTGCAATCTTCAACATCCCAGATCGGCGTAAGGTCCTGTTGCGCAATGGAATAGCAGGCAGTCGGGTGAGCGGGGAGGTCTCCCCCAAGGGGGCTTGACGGTGCTCCAACGGCGCGGCACTATAGCGGCGCGCGTGCAGTTCGGCGTTCCACAGTATCAGTATCACCACTCACTGACGCGAGGCGGGTCATCTCCATGATGCGTACCTCTCAGCTCGCACCGTTCGTTCTCGTGGTTGGGATCATGGTGGGCAGCAGCTCCGTTGCGCAGGCTCAAGGCTCGGCCGAGGCGGCGCGTGGGAAATCGGTGTGGTTCAATCACAGCTGTGACGGTTGCCACTCGATTGGCTTCGGGGTCCGGGCCGGGCCCGATCTGCAAGGTGTGACGGAGCGCCGTACCAAAGAATGGTTGAGGAAGTGGCTCCGCGATCCGGATCAGATGTTAGCGTCCGATCCCCTGGCGAAACAGATCCTCAAGGAAGCGCACGGGATCAAGATGCCGAATACGCACCTGAGCGATGCGGACACCGACGCGGTCATCGCTTACCTCGCAGCGGCGTCCCGGAAGAAGTGAAGGCAGTCGTCCTGGTTGCTCTCCGCTGCGCAGGATCGATCCACTGCTGTAAGTGTCGGCGTTTCAGCGTGGTACACCACGGGGAGTTGGGCACGTGTCAATCAGGGGCCTTGATTCCCAGGTCTTGACAAGGCGCGAGACGGCAGTAGCGTGGATGTAAGGCTCTTGTAAGGTAAGGAAGAGGGGAACGGATGAATAAAGGAATGGAGTTGGGCTGGCTCTAGTGGTCCGTCGTCAGGAGGAATGTTCGAAGCACACTCGTAAAAGGCAAAGGAGAGCGCACATGCGATGGGTTAGAGCGGCAGGAGTAGCAGCAGCCCTCGCGGTGGTGGCACAGGTCGCCGACGCGCGCGTACCGGCGTTCGTGCGGCAGACAGGGCTGGTTTGTAATCAGTGCCATGTGACGTGGACTCCAGTCATGGACTTCACGTTCACGGGGATGAAGTTCCGGCTCAACGGGTTCCGCACGCCGTGGGTGGCTGAGAAGGTCGAGGCGGGGGATGAAGGCGGGGTGAACGGCCAGCGGCTCGCGCTTACGCTGGGTAGCATGTTGAGTTGGCACGTGCGCGGCCTCTTCGTTGGGAGCAACACGCCGCCGAGCGATCCGTCCCTGCCGGCACCGGGCGCGGGTCAACCGTCCAGCAACCTCATCCAGACCGTCGGCATGCACTACGCCGGCCCGATCGGCGATCACATCGGTATCTGGAACGAGTTCTACATGTACGGCGGGGGTCTCGGTCCCACGGCCGCGAACGGCAACGCCGGCGGCAACCGCAACGGCTACATCGGTCTGAGCCACTTCAGCGTCGTGCTCACCACCAACAGCAACGGTAACATCTTCGGGTGGGAGGGGCAGCTGCTGCCTTCGCCCGGGGCTCACGACTTCATGCAGCTGAACAACGATCCCACCCCGACCCATATGTTCAACAATCCGGGGATTTCGGGGAGCGGTGCGCCGTACGTCTACTACTCGGTGTACGGCTTCTTCAAGGACCGCCTTGGCGTGGAGATGGGCCTCGAGCCAGGGGAAGACAACCTCGGTTGGAAGCGGTTCAACTACCGCGTCGAGAGCGGCTATTTCCTGAAGAACACGGATGCGAACTTCTGGCGGGTGTCGGCCGAGTTTAAGATGGGCAACGACATGGTCCCAATCGTGTCGACCCTCAGGGCGCAGCCCGACGGCATACGCACGCTCGTCCCGGCTGATGCGGTGATTGGGATCTCGGCGGCGCGAGCCAGCAATACGCCGCTGTCGTCGACGAACTTGGGCGACGCCAAGCGGTGGTTGTTCGGCATTGCCGGCGGCTTCGTTGACCACGGGCCACACAGCTTCGACGTCTCCGTCAGCCAGGCCGTGGAAAGCGAGACGTACGACGATCAGAGTTCGTCGACGATGTCGGCGATCGGCGGCGAAATACGCTACACCTACAATCGTACGTGGGGCATCCAAGCGCACTGGAGCACGTACGAGAAGTGGAACTTCACCGACGCGACCCAGCTCGTGCACAACATTCCGATGAACCCCAGCTGGGACGTCATCGCAGTGCGCCGGCTGGCGATGAACTTCGCCTTTTACGCGCAGTATGGGAACAGCCTGACGTCCGTGCTGGACCAGAAGTACCGTTCCGGCAAGACGTGGGGCATCTACATGCAATACCTGTGGTAGTGCTGAGCTAGTTCATCCGGCAGGTGTGGTAGTCGAACACGCGACGCACAGGGGACTCCCCCTGTGCGTCGCGTGCGTCGGGGATCTACGACCCGCGCTTTGCCGTCAGGTAGTGGGCGAGGCGGTTGGTCAGTTCGGGTAGGCCCAAGCTGCCGCTGTGAATCTGGTACGCGGGCTTCTGAGTCTCGCAGTCGTACAGCACCAAATCGTTGTAAGCCACGCTGAGTACCGCGTCGAGAGGTTGGTCGGCTCCGGGGGCACACAGTTGTGCCACGGCGTCCGCTACGGTACTGAAGCGCCCCCTCACGGGTACCGCGTTTACACCGGCCTTTTGTAGCTGTTCACGAACCTGCACCATCAACCGGATACCCGTTCCCGCAACGCTCGCGGCCAGCGTGCCGATGGTCTTGAAGCGGCTGACGGGAATGGTGGCGCTCGAGGCTTCGAACGTTTTGGTGCTCCCCGAAGCGCAGCCCCCGAGCAACAGCGCTGCTGCGACACAGGCGCCCGCGATCGTTGCGGTCATCAGCGGCCCACCGGAAAACAAAAGATGAGGGAAGCCGTGAAGTCATGGTGCGTCAACGCCGTTGTCTGGGTGGGCAGCCCCTGGTCGAACTGGGCGCGGGAAATGTAGTCTGCCACTTCCACCCGCAACTGTGTGACGCGCCGCCGAGAGGGCGGCTTCACCGCGCCCGACGCTGCGTCGTTCCAGTCGAGCGAGGTCCCCAGACTGAGCGAGACGAGCAACGCGGGCGCTGTTGCCCCGCTGGCGTAGTGCCATTCCGCTCCGCTGCGATGGACGACGCCCCCACCCAGCCCCACATGGGCGAACCACGGCGCACGATCCGACGTGAACACGACCAGCAGCTGGCTGTGCGCAAACAGGACTCCGCCTTGCTGGTCCGTGGTGCCCAAGGAGTCGGTGACCGCGACAGGGCTCGGGGCGAAGGAGATGCCTGCGACAACAGCGAACCGCTTCGTGGCCCAGAAGAGCGCCCTGACCCCCAGCAAGAGCGACCCCTCCGGGCGCTTCTGAAGCTCTGTACTGGGGTTACTGGGAGATCCTTCCTTGATCAACGGTCCCCTAGGGATGTACAAGCCTATCTGGGGCGCGATCTCCAGTTGGGCGGATGCCGTGACTGGGGCAAGCACGCCAGCCGCCACCGCCACCTGAGCCGTCGCGGTCCATCGCATGGCCGTAAAGTACCGTTCCCTAGTGCTGGTGCAAGGCGGGCCTTGACTCTTGTGATACCTTATACCCGCGTCCCACGTGAAAATTTCTTCGGCCTGGGCGGCCGGGAGGCTCTGTGCGTCTTGCATACCTAGCGACGGCCGTCGCTCTCACCACGCTCACCAGGTGCGGCGCCGGCGGCATAGCGCACACGGCCGCGCCCGCTCCCGCGAACGCGCATCAAGTGATCATCTGGGAGTACAAGTTCCAGCCGAACGCTGTGACCGTTCCGGCCGGAACCACCGTTACCTGGGTGAATCGCGATATGACTGTTCACACCGCGACCCACTATAGCTATAGCGACGAACCGTTTGACTCGGGCGACATGACTGCCCAGAGCACCTTTTCACACACGTTCCGGACGCCAGGAACGTATTCCTACCTGTGCATGCTGCATCAGGGCATGGTGGGGACCGTAGTCGTGGAGGCGGCCCCTACTTCTTCGAGTCGAGATAATCGATCAGCGCGTTGATGTCCGCATCACTGGTGAGGTGCGGGTTCACCATCCGGATGCCGTTGGCCTCGGCCAGCAGCTGCTTGGCCACGGAATCGCTCGCGAGCATGGCGTCGGGGTCCCTGATCCACTTCTGCAACCACTCTCTGGACCGCCGCTCCGTCACGCCCTTGAGATCCGGCCCCGCCCGGCGGCCTCCGCCGATGCTGTGACAACCGTTGCAGCCCTTGCTCTCGAACAGGGACTTCCCCCGCTTCACATCGGCGGGGGCACCTTGAGCGCTGGCAACAGCGCTGCCGCTCACCATGGCTCCAATCACGAGACCCAGTACTGCGAATTGAGAGATGCGAATCATGGAGATGACACGCCTCGCGTAAGTGAATAAGGGAGTAATAGCACTACCCCAGACCGTGCAAAGAGACCCCGCGGTGCCCGGCGACGTCACTCAGTTCCTCAACCCCCAGCTTCGCCACACGTAGTAGACGGCCGGGATTACGCCGAGGGTGAGGGCGGTCGCGGTGACCATACCGCCGACCATCGGCGCCGCGATCCGCTTCATCATGTCGGCCCCGGTGCCGCCGCCCCACAAAATGGGGGCGAGCCCCGCCGTGATCGCGGTGACCGTCATCATCACCGGCCGCAGTCGCTCGACCGCGCCCTCGACCACCGCCTCGGCCACGTCCTGCGCGGTGTTCGCCCGGCCGGCTTCGCGGCGCCGCCGATAGGCATCGTCCAGGTAGATGAGCATCACGACGCCGGTCTCCGCCGCGACCCCGGCGAGCGCGATGAAGCCGACCCACACGGCAACGCTGGTGTTGTAGCCGAGCGCCCAGATCGACCACACGCCGCCCACCAGCGCGAACGGCACCGTCAGCATGACGATGAGCGACTCGCGAACGTCCCGGAAGTTGAGGTACAGCAACACAAGGATGATGCCCAGCGTGACCGGGACGACGAGCTTGAGCTTGGCGCGCACGCGCTGCATGGCTTCAAACTGACCGCTCCACGTAAGGCGGTATCCGGGGGGGAGGGTGACACGCTTGGCGACGAGGCGTTGCGCCTCCCGCACGTAACTCCCCACATCGCGTCCGGCGACGTCGACGGTGACGGTCGTCACAGGAAACGCATCCTCGGTCTTCACGGTCATCGGCCCCTGCGCCACGTGGACGTCCGCGACCTGGCCCAGCGGGATCTGCGCGCCGGTCATGGAGGGGATCACGATTTCGCGCAGCTTCTGGGGGTTGTCGCGCAGCTCACGCGGATAGCGGACGTTCACGTCGTAGCGTTCCCGTCCCTCCACGGTGATGGCCGCATTGGAGCCGCCCGCCGTCGCCATCAACGCGTCGTTGACGTCGCCCGGGTTCAAGCCAAAACGGGCCGCCTTCAGGCGGTCGACCTGGACGTCCACGTAGTACCCGGAGACGTTGCGCTCCGCGAACGCGTGGCGCGTTCCCGGGATGGTTTGCACGATACGCTCGATCTCCACGCCGAGCCGTTGCAGCGTGTCGAGGTTCGGACCGTACACCTTGATGCCGACCGGCGTGCGCACGCCGGTCGAGAGCATCTCGAGCCTGCCCCTGATCGGCATGGTCCAGGCGTTGGTCACGCCGGGCAGGCGCACGGCCTGGTCCATCCGGCTCACGAGTGTCGCGTACGTCATGCCGCGCGGCCACTGCGCCTCGGGCTTGAGGACCACGGTCGTCTCGTCCATGTCGAGCGGCGCCGGGTCGGTGGCGGTGTTCGCCCGCCCCGCCTTGCCGAACACGGACGCGACTTCTGGAAACGAGGCCAGCACACTGTCTTGGTAGCGCATGATGGCGTGTGCCTGGGCGATCGAGGCGCCCGGCACGGTCGTCGGCATGAACAGCAGCGATCCCTCGTTGAGCGGGGGCATGAACTCGCTTCCGAGCCGGCTCCACGGCAACACGGTCACGCCGACCAGCACCGCCGCTCCGGCGACGACGCGCCCGGGGTATCGCAGCACCGTGGTGAGCACGGGCCGGTACGCGCGCATCAAGGCGCGATTGACCGGGTTCTCGTTCTGCGGACGGACCTTGCCGCGCACGAGGTAGCCCATCAGCACGGGCACGAGCGTGATCGACAACAACGCCGCGCCCGCCATGGCGAAGGTCTTGGTGAACGCGAGCGGCTTGAACAGGCGCCCCTCCTCCTGCTCGAGCGAGAATACCGGGAGGAACGATACGGTGATGACGAGCAGTGAAAAGAAGAGCGGGGGGCCGACCTGGCGCGTGCTCTCGAGCACGACGTCCCACAGAGAGCGTGCGGCCGCGCCGGCGCGCTCCAGGTGCTTGTGCATGTTCTCGATCATCACGATCGCCGCGTCGACCATGGCGCCGATGGCGATCGCGATGCCGCCCAGGCTCATGATGTTGGCGCTCACGCCGATCCAACGCATCACGATGAATGAGATGAGGATGCCGAGCGGCAGCGTGGCGATCGCGACCAGCGCCGACCGGACGTGCAGCAGGAACAGCACGGCGACTCCCGCCACGATCAGCGATTCCTCGAGCAGCTTGCCCTTCAGGGTCGCAATCGCGCGGTGGATCAAGTCGGACCGATCGTACACCGGCACGAGCCGCACGCCGTGAGGCAGGCTGCGCTGGATCTCGGCGATGCGCGTCTTGACCGCCTCGATGGTCTTCAGCGCGTCGCTGCCGAAGCGCATCACCACGATGCCGCCGACGGCTTCGCCCCGGCCGTTCAGATCCGCGGTGCCGCGGCGCGTCGCCGGGCCTAGCTGGACGGTCGCCACGTCCGCGACGCGAATGGGCGTGCCGTTCATGGTGGCACCGACGGCGATGTCGCCGATCTGCGGCACGGTGCGGAGGTAGCCGAGGCCTCGGATCATGTACTCCCGCCCCGCCAAGTCGATGACGCGGGCGCCCACGTCGGCGTTGTGGGCGCCGATCGCCTGCACGACGCGCATCACGGGGATGTGATAGGCGCGCAGGCGCTCGGGGTCCACCTGGACCTGGTACTGCTTCACGAACCCCCCGATGCTCGCAACCTCAGACACGCCGGGGATGGCCGTGAGCTCGTAGCGGATGTACCAGTCCTGGAGCGTGCGCAGCTGGGCGAGATCCAGGGAGTCACTCTCGAGCACGTACTCGTACACCCATCCCACCCCGGTCGCGTCCGGCCCGAGGGTTGACTCGACGCCCGGCGGAAGCCGTCCCCGGATGCCGTTCAGGTACTCGAGCACGCGCGAGCGCGCCCAGTAGAGGTCCGTGCCGTCCTGGAACAGCACGTACACGAGCGACAGCCCGAAAAAGGAGTAACCCCGGACCACCCGCTCCCCGGGGACCTTGAGCAGCTCGGAGGCGATCGGATACGTCACCTGGTCCTCGACGATCTGCGGCGCCTGCTCGCTGAAGTCGGTCTGAATCACGACTTGGACGTCCGAGAGGTCCGGCAGCGCGTCGAGCGGCGTGGTGCGGATGGCCCAGATCCCGGCCACGAGCACCCCCAGCGTGCCGAGCCACACCAGGAAACGGTTGCGCAGCGACCAGGCGATTACTGGGACGATCATGGCCGCTGCTTCGGTGCTTCCATGTTCATGCCCGGCATCTGCTGCATGCCCTTCGCTCCGCCCAGCCGGGATTCCGCGTCCACGAGGAAGTTGCCCGACGCGACGATACGCTCGCCCGCCTTCAGGCCGTCGAGGATCTGGACCCGACCCCCGGCGCGTCCACCCAGCGTCACCTCCCGCGGCCCGAGCGCGCCGTCAGGGCCGACGACGAACACGAGATTGCGCTCACCGGTCATGACGACGGCTTCGGCCGGCACGCTCAGCGCGTCCGTGCCGATCCTCGCGTCGAACACGAGCGTGGCGAACATTCCCGGGCGCAGGGCCCCGTCGGGATTCGGTAGCTCCACCCGCACTCGGGTCGTCCGGCTCTGCTCCTGCACGACCGGCCACACGAAGCCCACATGCCCCGTGAACGACTGTCCCGCAGACGCCGCGAGCTCCACCCGCACCGGCGCGCCCACGCGGACCAGGCCCACGTCCTGCTCGAACACGTCCCCCTCGATCCACACGGTGGAGAGGTCGGCGAGGCGGTACAGCTTCATCCCGGCCGTCACCGCCTGCCCGGCCACGACCATCTTCTCGAGCACGACCCCGTCAAACGGCGCGGTGAGAGTGAGCGTCTTCGTGATCTCGCTGGTGCGCTCGAGCCGGTCGATCTGCTCCGGCGAGATGTCCCAGTAGGCCAGCCGCTTGCGGGCTGCTTGGAAGAGCGTCTGCGCATTGTGCCAGGCCTCGGTATCACGGTTCGAGTCCTGGGACGCCGCGAGTCGCTGCGCGGCGAGGAGCTCTTCCTGCGCCGACACGAGCATCGGACTGTATAGCGTGAGCAGCGGCTCGTTGCGGCGCACCGTCAGACCCGTCGCGTCCACGAAGAGGCGGTCAACGAACCCGTCGATCTTCGTCGTGACCTCGGCGAGACGCGACTCGGCCGGCACGATCTGCCCGACGGTGCGTATGGTGCGCTCGAGCGGCCCGCGCTGGACGACGGTGTACGTGACGCCGATCGCCTGTGCCTGAGCCGGGCTGAGGCGTACCAGCCCACGCTCCGCGCCCCTCATCCCTCCTGTGTCGCCCCCCATGCCGGGCATGCCGGCCATCGAGTCCGGCTGCGACTTGCCCCGCCCGCGGCAGCCGGCGAGCGTCAGCACGACGAGCATGACACAGGTTCGCTTCATGGTTGCTGTTCCAGCGGCCCGCCCACCAGCGCCTCGAGATCGCCGACCGCCTGGTGGTAATCGGCCATCAGCCGGTAGGTCTCGGTCTCGTATTGGTTGACGGTCATCTGATTGTCGATCAGCTGCATGAAGCTCAACCGTCCGACCCGGTAGCTCGCCAGCGACGTCTGCACGGCCGCCCGCGCCTGGGGGACGATGCTCGTCCGGTACAGCCGCACGAGGTTGCGATCCTGCTCCGCCCGCGCGCGCGTCTCGATGATCCGGGCGACTGTCTCGTTGCGCAGACTGACGAGCTCGGCGCGCGACATGTCCCGCATCGCGGCCGCTTCCCGCCGCATGGCGAGCTGCTTCCACGGCGCGAAAATCGGGAGCGTGAACCACGCCATGAAGTCCATCGTAGGACCCAACGAATAGCTCTGGTTCGTGGCGACGGACAGTTGGACGTCGGGAAACAGCTCCCGGCGTGCCGCGGAGAGCGAGGCGTCAGCCGCCGCCACGCGCTCCGCCCCCGCCCGCAGCGCCGGACGGGCCGCCAAAGCTCGCGCAACCAGCGAGTCCGCCTCGGGCACCTCGCCCTCGGGCTCGGGCAGCTCGACCGCCCGGACCGGCATGGTCGCGTCACGACCCAGCAGCGCGTCCAGGCGGGCCGCCATCGCGATCCGCTCCTGGGTCATGCGGGTAATCTCTTCCGTCATGCGCCCTACTTCGACCTGCGCCCGGAGCACGTCCTGTTGCACCGCTGAGCCCACGGCGTACATCGTGGTGCTGACCGTCAGGAGGTCGCGCAGCAGCCCGCGCGTCTGTGACAGGACCGCGAGCGCCCGATCGTCGTAGGCGACGTTGAAGTAGGCCATGCGGACCTGCGCCTCCAGCATGCGCGCGTGCTCGTCGGCGTCGGCGCCGGTTGCGGCGGCGGTATGCTCGGCGGCGCGGTGCGCGCTGCGCAGCTTCCAGGGCCAGGGAAGCGTCAGCACGAGTTGTTGTTGGTTCTGGGTCATCACGTTCCCGACGTACGAGTACGTCGGGCCCGCGCGGTTCATCGTGTTGAATTGGATCTGCGGATCGGGGAGCGCCCCCGCCGGGCCCACGCGCTCGCGCGCGGCGACCGCCGCGGCGCGCGCCGCCTCCAGCATGGGGTTGGCCTGCAGCGCCACCTGAATCGCCTCCGCCAGGCGGAGGGTGTCGGTGCTGGATGCTTGCGCCGACAGGCGCGGCGTCACCGCGCCGAGAACGGCAATCGTGAAGCAAGCGGCTGCTGCGTTCATCTCCTGATCCTCCCTGATGTCGGGCACAAGAGCCGGACCAGAGGTCCGGTGCAGTTTGCTACCCGAGCGTGACCAGCCACCCCGGCGTCAGCAAGATACCGCGGCTTCAGGGGAGTGGCGACGGTCACGATTGACAACGAAACTCCGCAGGCATATTCTGAAAGAACAGCATACCAGTGGTGAGGATATGAAGCTCAAGACCCTGGTTCTTGTCGCCGTGGTTGGCGGTACGGCCCTCGGGGTGAGCGCATGTGGCAGCGGGGGTGGGAGCAGACCCTGCGTGGAAGACATGCCTGGCATGACAATGTGTTCCTACAGAGTCCCGGTGCCTGCTTCCCCGGCCACCCATGCTCCCTCGGCGACACGCTCCCCGGGGAGCGGATCATGAGAAACCTACCGGTAGATCGCGTAACGGCGGGGCTGCTGGCCCTGAGCGTGGCCGCGTGCACACACACCGGCCCCGTGCAGCGGCCGGCCGACTTCCTGACGGTCAAGAAGCCGGCCCGCGTGTGGGTGACGCGGCCCGACGACTCCGTGATCGTGGTGACCCACCCCACATTGCGCGGTGACACGCTCTCCGGCTTTGCGCACGACAAGTACTTTGAGATGCCGATGGCTGACGTGAAACAGGTACGGGCGACCTTTCCAGCAGTGTACCGCACCGCGCTGCTCGCGGGGGCCGGGGTGGTGGCGCTGGGGCTTGTTGTGAAAGAGGCGCGCGGCGCGACCGGTTGTGCAAAATATGATGCGGTGCCGCCGGGCGAGGATGAGTTCATACCTTGCTAGCTCGTAAGGGTCACCACCCGGCAGCCACGATGTTTCGCCCCTGATCCTCATCCCAATGCAACTCCGTCTTTTGGTGCCGGCGGCGTTGCTCTGCTTGCTCGCCGCCGGCAGTGGCTCAGTGCAGCGCCCGGGCGCGAAGTTCACGATCGACCCGAAATCCAGCAGCGCGTGGTGGCAGATAGTTCCGCACCTCGGCCACCTTTGGGCCACCACCTGCCCGCAGGACCCCTCATGGCTCCCCGGCGAGGGCCGAACGTGGGGCCCGGGCGGGTTCGATGTGGCGAAGGCTACACAGTTCACCGACGATCCGAGCAAGGTCCCGATCCCCTTGTTCCCCCGCTACCGCGTCCGCTCGGTCTGCACCGAGGCCGTACACGGCGAGTTGGTGGCGCCCGATACCCTGACATGGAAGGGTGCGCACGGCAAGGTGGTCGTGCACGCGGCGGCGCTCACTCAGGTCAGTGCATTGCGTGACGCATTCGCGCACACCGTGGTGCTTGCCGTCGACGAGCATCCCGAGATCGTCCTGACCATTGATAGCGTGGTGCACGTGACGCCAACCGGTCCCGGCCGGGACACGGTACGTGCCGTAGCGGTCGGGACCCTGTCTCTGCATGGCGTGGACGCTCCCCTCAGCGTGGCGGTCGTTGCCTCGCACGAGGATGGAGGGTTGAGGGTGCAGGGCAGGTGGTACATCATGCCGGCCGAGCTCACGGACAAATACAAGGTCTCCGCCGTGGCCCTGAGTCTCGGCGTGGGGTTCCGCATCTGGAAGGAGTTGTGGGTGGGTGCGGACCTCGTGATGCGTCCCGAGCCTACCACTCCGTAGCAGGCTAGCTAGGTACCTCCAACTCCCGCACTTGCCGAAGCGACGCCAGGCGCCTTTCTCCGCGCAGCGGGATCCGACCGCCAATTGCGGGAAGCACGTAGAGACTGCCTGTCATGTTCGCGTGATGTTTACAATGGTACAGGTACCAGCCGGGCTGCGTCAAAAAGACGAGGTAGGTTTGCCCCGCCTGCAGGTCCCCGGAATTGGCCGGCACCGTCGCCCCCGTTGGCCACTGGTCCCAGGTGACAGTGAATGGCGCGTCGTTTGCCCCAGCGTCAACGACCCACGCGATGGTGTCGCTCGTCGCGACTGTATCGACCGCTGGCCTGAACGAGGGAGTGACCGTGCCCACGCTGTCGCCGACGGCAATGCTGACACCCGAGGGTCCTCCGCCGCCGAACGGGTTCCCGATGTTCGAGAGGATGCTCGAGTCGCACCCCACGAGCCCGATTGCCACCGCGGCCATCACCGTTGAAAAGCGCATCAGTCAACTTACCCAGGTGGCTTGGCCTTGACCACCTGGAAGGTAGCCTGTAGACTCGGGCGAGTATCCGCCCGTTACCCGCGACCGACAGAAGAGGTCTCCCACCATGCCGGAGTTGCGTGAGCCATGTGCTTGCCGCGTTGGTCTCATTGCCACCGTGGCGTTTGCCGCCGCTGCCTGTGGGGGGGGTACTGCGCCCAAAACGCTCTTGACCACACAACAGGCGGTGTTCCTGAGCGAGGCCGTCGCTCTGGATGCGGAGGGTGACGTCGCCGATGCCACGGCCACGGGGGCGACAACGACCTACAACGACGCTCCGCCCCGTGGGAACGTAAGCCTGAGCAGCAGCCCCCAGTGCACCATCGCCCGGAGTCCCGCCTCGCCGCCCGACGCCGATGGTGATGGTGTGCCCGACTCCGTCCGTCTTACGGTGAGCGGCTGCGTGCTGTCGTATCCGTCCGAGACGGATACCCTGAGGGGCACGATAGATATCCTCGACCCTACGGCAGGTGTGGACCATGCGGTGAAGCGGATCTTCACGAGTCTGGTCCGCGCGCGACTCCGCTCCGGCACGTTGACGTCCGAGACTTGGAACGGCACGCGAATGACGACGCGGGACAGCAGTACGCTCCACCACACCGACACGAATTTGCGCGCCGATTACGTTTTCCCGAATGGCACGGCGGCTACGCACGTCCGGACGTGGACGTCCACATTCACAGCGGACACCCCGGCCTCGATCCAGGCCGACCAGCCGCTGCCGAGCGGCACCTGGACGATCACGGGGACGTCGTCGTGGGCCCAAGGCGGGAATGCTTATTCCATCACGGTATCGACCAGTCGGGCCCTACACTACAACGCCAGCTGCACCGCCACGCCGAGGTTCGATGCCGGCACGCTGACGGCGGCGGTCACGTTGGGCGGCCAAATGGCGACGGTGACCATTCAGTTCACCGGGTGTGGCGCGGTTAGCGGAACGGTCAGCTAGCCACGTGGTGCGCAGCTGGGCCATCGTAGCGCTTGCCGTCACGATCGGCTCGTCGCTCGGCGCGCAAGCGCCGGCGACGGAAGCGGACATTCCGATCGTGCCCGGGGCCGTCCGTCAGCCCCGCCTCGAGCTACCGGGCGGAGGGTCCGACAGCGGGCAGGTGCGACTCATGCGGGTGTACCGCTGGAACGCTCCGATAGAACCGCTGACCCGGTATTACCTCCAGCAGCTCGGCGGACGGCGCGACGTCGCGCTGGATACCGCTGCCGTGCAGCCCGGCGAGACCACGCCGATCAGCTATCACCTGACGTTTCATTCTCTCGAAGACGAGTGTGCCGATTCAGCCGCCGGCAGTGCGGTGGGAGGCACGGCGTGCAGAGTGTGGAAGCGGGGCAAGGACAAGAAGCGCGCGCTCGTCAACAGTCGGCTGGGCTACGCGCCACTCCTGTGGATCGAACGAGTCACGTTCCGGTGGTTCAGCCGCGATGCTGGGGGTGACCTGGTGCAATGGCGAGTCGAGTTGAGCGACTCGGGGCTTTCGGAGGATTGGAAGCGCTACGCACTCAGCACGCAGCTCACCATCGAGAGTCGGGCCCGCCGCCGCTAGCCTGGGCGGCAAGCCCGTTCGCGCATTTCTCCAGCACACGCCCCGCTTCTTGTCTGCGACGGCCTTACTACTACTGCTCGGTCGGGAAAATCTGCCCGCGGATCTCACCGCCGGTGTGGGTGGCGCTGTGCACGTTCACGTACGCCCCTCGTGCCCGGAGCGCCGTGACGAGCGCGGCATAGGTGATGGGGGCCGGGCTCCCCAGAGGCATGTTGAGGGAGTCCGCAGTGAAGGTGCCGGCCACCGTGCCCGTGCCGGTGGGGCAGGCCGGGCTTGAGCCGCACAGCGTCACCCGGACGGGTCCCGAGACGCCGGTGACGCCGGTGTGGATGTGCGCTGCCGTATAGTTCGAGGCGGCCGCCGCTGTGATGTTGAGGGTGTAGTTGATCGTCAATCCATTGACGACGAACGTCGCGGTGGCGCGGCCGGTCGAGGTGTCGGCGGGCACTTCGTAGTAGTCGCTGAGCACCGCCCCGAAGTTGTTCTGCACGCCCGTCGTGGAATTGCACGCCAACCCGCCCAGCACGACCGAGAGCACCGCGAGTACCGTAGACGTCCGCATAGCGTCCTCCCTGTTCTGGACTCTGTCGGACTGCGAAAATGGCCCGGTTCTGTACGCATCGGGGCCGGGCCCGGCTTCAGGGGCGCAATACTATCGCCTGTTGCGGCGCTTGTCGAGAGTCCCGCCCGCGGCTACAAGAGCGTTGCGCTACTGGACGTCCATTGGCCTTTGCTCGTCCCCGAAGGGCGGTTAACTTCCGCGTTCTGACATGCATATGATGCGTCAGTCGCACTCGCCCCGCAGGCTGCTGTGGCGGCTCATCGTTGCGCTTGCGGGTCTTTCCTTGCCGCTGGCCGCGGGGTATGCGCAGACGCGCTGGACGGTGGATCCGAAGACCAGTCTCGCGTGGTGGCAGGTAAGCCCACACCTCAATCACCTCTGGGCCACGACCTGTCCGGGGGACCCTGACTGGCGGCCCGGCGAGGGACGCAGCGGCGGCTGGCGCATCAATCCGAAGCTCAAACCCCCCCGCACCGGCTACGCCAACGTGGACGACACCGTGCACGTGCCGCTGTATCCTCGCCGCAAGGTCGCCCCGATGTGCGTGCAGGCCATCGAGGGAGAGGTCCTGGTGGCCGACACGGTTCACTGGCAGGGGGTGCGTGGAACGGTGGCGGTGCAGGGCGACGCGCTGATCACGGGCGAGCAAATGCGCGACGTCGCGATGCACCAGGTGCTGGAGACGGCGCGGTACCCGGAGATTCAATTCACGCTGGACAGCCTCGTGGGCATGAGCAAGCAGGGCGACACGCTGCGCGGCAGCGCGGTTGGGACCTTGCTGCTGCGCGGCATGCAGCGGCCAGTCATCGCCGCGGTGCAAGCGTTCCCCGATGGCGGTGGGATGCGCGTACTCGCCAAGTGGCGCGTCCCGGCGAGGGACCTGGAGGAGCTCACCCCGATGCTCCATTTCATAGGTCTCGGCGTGACCACCAACCTGTGGCATGACTTCTTCATGGGCGCCGACCTCGTCTTCCGCCGCGCGGCATCGGCCGGGAACTGACGGGCTGCTTGAGGAAGCTCGGGGGCATCAGCGCCGCTGGGTTGCTCCTTGCGGGTGCGTGTAGCGATCCGCCCGGGGCATGGCTCGCCACCTGTGACGTCGCGACAGGGGCGCCGCTGAGCCTCGCCGTGAGCAAGTACGTCTCGCTCGACCCGGCTTCCGCTGGCGGGTGTTTCTCCTTTCCGGCGAACCCGTCGACCGTCGACTCGGCCGAGTACCTGCTCGTGGCGCAGTCAGCCGCGGAGATCCCAACCACTTCCTCGCCGTTCCTCCTCGAGGCGAGCCCAGCCGCGGCGACCATGGCGCCCGCGTCCCCGCTACGGTCTCCGCTGTCGCCAGCGCGTTCCAACGCGGCGGCGTTTGATGCCTTCCTCCGGCGTGCCGGCCGGACCGGCGTCTTCGGGTCGGGCGGCCCGCCGCAGCCCGTCGTGCCCCGGTCGGCTGCTGCCGGGGTATCGGCGACGCCAGCGCTCGGGGACCTGAGATCCTTCGTCATCTGCGGCACTACGACTTGCCGGACACCCGACGGGCAACAGTTCTACACGGTCACGCGGTGGGCGCGGGCGGAAGCTGTGGGGGCGCACGTCGTCATTTATGTGGATACGATCACGCCGGTGGGTGGCCCGATGGGTGGGTTCACCGCCGCCGGCCTCGACTCTCTGCTCCAGGTGTTCGACGCGACGGTGTATCCGCTCGCCACCACGACGTTCGGCGCGCTGTCCGACCTTGACGGAAACGGGATGGTGTTGGCGCTGATGACGCCGGTCGTGAACAGTTTGGTTTCGCTCGCCGACTGTCACACCGGCGGCTTCATCGCGGGATTCTTCTTTGGCGGCGACCTCTACCCGGGCTTGGCCCAGTACTTCAACGACGGCGAGGTCTACTACTCGATCGTTCCCGATCCGGACAGCACCTTGAGCTGCGCCCACCCGAGCGCCCAGGTGGCGCGGCTCGCCCCGACGACGTTCATGCACGAGCTCCAGCACATGATCAACTTCACGCAGCACGTGCTGGTGCGCCGGGTCCCGGCCGAAGAGGGATGGCTCGACGAAGGGCTGTCGAAATACGGAGAGGAGCTCGTCGCCCGGAGCTACCTGCCCGGGGACACGGCGACTTTCCACCGTTACCTGAACTTCAACAACCTGTACGACGCCTATCAGTACCTGAGCGCTCCGGGCGAGTCCTATCTCCTGCTCGCGCACGACGACGGCTCGCTGGCGGAGATCGGAGCGAGCTGGCTCTTCGTCCGATACCTTATGGACCACTATGGGCCGGGGCTGGCCGGCCTCCTGGTCCAGTCGCCCTTCCACGGGCCGGGGAACATCGTGGCGCGGACGGGAGCGCCAAACTTCCAGGTGCTGGTGACCGACTGGGCGCTGGCCAACTGGGTTTCGGATTTGCCGGGGTTCACTCCAAACTCCGAGCTTCAGTACACGTCGTGGAGCTTCCGAGCGACCTTCGACACGCTCCACAACCAGTATCCCACCTGCTCGGGCCAGAATCTCGCGTGCTTTCCCCAGTCGTATCCCTTGGTGCCGGCGACGAGTGCGGGCAACGCGGTCAGCCTAAGCGGCTGGCTGCGCGCGGGGTCTGGCGCCTATGCCCGCGCGCTGCAGGGACCGGGCGCGCCGGGCTTCGCGCTGCGCTTCAGCATAGACGGCGCCACGGCGCTGCCAGCGGGGGTGGTGCCTCGCCTCACGGTCATTCGCATTCGGTAAGGGCTCGGTGCGCGCGTCTAACAATTGCGGTCCGGCACCGTCCAACCTGGCGATTCCGGAGTAGTATGCGTTCGACCCACAGGTAAGGAGTGACAGCCATGCGGCAGGTTCGCACCCCAACCCTCGGCTTCCTGGCCCTGGCGGCCGTCCTCGGCCTCGGCGCCGTCGCGTGTTCGAACGACGGCACGGCCCCCGGCGCCCCGCTGCTCAGTCAGGCGCAGGCCGACAGCCTGAGCGAGCAGCTCGCGCTCGATGCCGATGACGAAATCCTCGGTGCCACCGCGAGCGGCGATGTGAGCTTCAGCGCCCTCGCGCCGGCGGGGGCGAGCGTCTCCGCGCGGTGCACGCCCACGCGCAGCCCTGCGTCGCCCACCGACACCGACAACGATGGTGTCGCCGACTCCGTACGGCTCGATTTCGCCAACTGCGTGTTCTCGTGGTCCCTCGAAACCGACTCCATCCGCGGCACGATTGACGTGCTCGATCCCACGAAGGCGCTCGCCGACCATGCCGTGGAACGGATCTTCACGGACCTGGCGCACGTGCGGGTGTTCACGATCTCGGGGAAGAAGACCTCCGAGACACGCAACGGGACCCGGATGACCAGCCGGGATGCGACGACGCTCCAGAACAGCGAAACAAACTTCCGGACCGACTATGTGTTCCGGGATGGCAGCACGGCGAGCCACGTGAAGACGTGGACCGCGACGTTCACGGCGGACGTGGCCGGCTCGATCCAGCATGACCAGTCCCTGCCGTCGGGCACCTGGGACGTGCACGGGACCTCCTCGTGGACGCGCGGATCCCGGACCTACTCCCTCACCGTGACGACCAACCCGCCGCTGCATTACAACGCGACCTGCACCAGCTTCCCACGGTTTGATGCGGGGACGTTGACGGCAGCGATCGCGCGCAACGGCCAGACGATGAACGTCACGATCCAGTTCACCGCCTGCGGGCAGTACACGGTGACGCGCTCCTAGGGAGGGGGGCAAGTCGTTGCCACGGGCCAGGGTCAGAGCCCGATCCGCAGCCGGATCGGGCTCTCGCTTTTTGCGGCGCGCACCCTTGACTCAGGTCTCCCGGCCGGGTTAGCGTTCGTGTCTAGCTACGAAGTCTTTCCTG
>WNGI01001885.1_pt1 | contig 18195 bp, 19 predicted proteins | sample 5400621 | NCBI WGS metagenome assembly WNGI01 (sample SAMN13153374, study PRJNA577476) | soil metagenome | isolation source: 20 cm soil or saprolite under Garry oak tree replicate 1 | place: USA:California | collected 2016-06-15
CGCAGGAATTGTCCCGCGCTGGCGGGGGCGCCCGCAACCCGATGGCGCCTGGCACGCTCGGTGGCGGCTATGGACAGCCTTCGCCGACGCAAGGTATCCCAGGCGGCGATCAGCCCTCAGCGAGTTCGCACCCGCCGCCATCGCGCTGATCTGCAAAAATCGCTATAAGCGCTTGTCACAAGGGGGTCTCGAGGCCCCCTTGTCGATTCCAAACGACCGCTGATGCAGGTGCACTTTCTATCGCTGGCTGAATATCGCCGCCCAAACCGCTGACATGCGCAGCCGGTCGCTGCCATTTACACAAGACTGATGTGATTGGCTGAGTAAAGCTGGTCCGGGCAGCTACTGAATACTGGGTAAGAACCCTGCCGGGCACGACTTCATGCTTTTTTAAATCAGAAAAACCTAAGATGCACGGGGCCCAGATATTAGCGCAGCTATGGCAACAAGCGTCAGCCGCGAGCGCGGTGCCTTCCCATCGGATTGGTTGAGGCATTTCGTCGACGAGATCCCTGCCGGCATCGCGGTGTTCGACCCCGAGCTGCGCTACGTCGCAGCGGGCTCGGCATCGCCGAACTGCAGAACCGTGCGCTCGCCGGCGACACCGTCGAAGGCTACGTGCACATCGAAATCGACGGCGTGGTGCATCAGCAGCTTGTCAGCCTACGCCCTCGCGTCACGGCAGACGGAACGGTTATCGGTGTCCTCGCGGCATTGCATGAGATCGCCGCAGCCGCAAACCAACAGGTAATCGAAGAGGCGCCGGATCAGCTGACGGGGATCGCAGGGCGCGCAACCTTTCTTGCTCGTGTCGGCTCGGTGCTCGAGGCAAGTGCCACCGGCACCGCGATGTTTCTCCTCGATATTGATAATTTCAAAGGGGTCAACGACCTGTATGGCGCCCGTGTGGGCGATGCGGTTTTAAAAACGGTCGCGACACGACTCATCACCAGCACCCGATCGCGCGCGCTGTTTGCCGCCGGGTCGGGTAGTGCGCCTGGCCAGGTACACGCCGATCTCGTCACCCGTCTCGGTGCCGATGAATTCGGGATCGTTCTCAGCAGGCCGGCCAGCCCGGCCGATGCCGAAATTTTCGCGCGGCGGCTGTTGCAGGTCGTGCGCGCGCCGATCCTCGCGGGCGACCAGCGGATCCGGCTGACCGCGAGCGTCGGGTATCTGATTACCGGCCCCGCTCAACGCAGCGAAGACGATGTGCTCCGGGACCTCGATGTGGCTCTGCAGGAAGCCAAATTGCGCGGCCCGAATAGTTCAAAGATCTGGGAGCCGGCGCTGACAAGCGCGATGGGCCGCCGCCTTCGCATGTTGGATCAGCTGCACCGCGCGGTCGATGAGGGAGAGTTTGTGCTGCATTACCAACCGATCCTGAACCTCAAAGACGGCCGGGTGGTCGGCGCCGAAGCTCTCCTGCGCTGGAACCATCCGAGCGACGGCCTCGTGCCACCCGCCGTTTTCCTGCCGCTGCTCGAAGAGAGCGGGCTGATCGTGCAGGTGGGCTGTTGGGTCATTCGCGACGTTGTGCGCCAAATGCAGGTCTGGCAGATGCTCTATGGCCGCGCGATGGTCGATTGGGTCAGCGTCAACGTGTCGCCGCGGCAGTTCAACGACCCCGCGCCATTGGTCGCCGCGCTGAACGAGATCAACGAAGGGGGATTCCCGCTCGACCGGCTCAAAATGGAACTGACGGAGTCGGCGTTCATGCGCAATCCGGAAATGTCCCGCGGTGTCTTGAGCGAGCTGCGTGACCTCGGCATTCAAATCGCGCTCGACGATTTCGGGACCGGCTACTCGGCGCTGGGAGCGTTGCGCCAGTATGCCGTCGACACAATCAAGATCGATTGTGACTTCACCGCGCGCCTCGACACTATCGAGGGCAAGGAACTGGTGCTTGCGCTCTTGAAGATTGCTCAGATTTATGGCGCCGATGTCGTCGCAGAGGGTGTTGAGACCGCACTCCAGCGCGATACCTTACGCGAGGCCGGCTGCGGCTTCGGCCAGGGCTTTCTGTTCGCCAAGCCAATGGACGGGCGTTTCTTCGGGGCCTATGCGCTCACCCATCTCGTGGAGAGCGCCGCACCGGCACAGGCTGAAGCCGGCGGCTGCTAGGCGGCGTGGCTTTCGGTGCGGTCCGTCAGTAGGGCGTAGAGCGCGTCCGCCTTATCGGTTCCCCTGAGCTTCTCGCAGATCGTGCGATCACGCAGCCGGCGCGACACCATGGCGAGCGCCGTCAGATGCTCGCTCCGGGGGTTGGCGGGCGCCAGCAGCACAAAAATGAGGTCAACCGGCTGGTCATCGACCGCCTCGAACGGGATCGGGCGATCGAGTCGCGCGAACACCCCGAATAGCCGGTTAAGCTCGGACAACTTGCCATGCGGCACGGCGACACCGCGGCCAATCCCGGTGCTGCCGAGCCGCTCGCGTTCGGCGAGTACCTCGTAAATCTGCCGCTCGCCGCAGCCCGTAATCACCGCGGCGCGCCTGGCAATTTCCTGCAGGGCCTGTTTCTTCCCGGTCACCCGCAATTGCGGGATCACGGTTCGCGGCGTGAGCAGGTCGGCAATCTCCATCGTTCCAAACCTCGGCCCTAGCCTACAACGGCCTCGCAGGATAGTTCCCGGCATGCCTCGAACAGCCAGAGAAACACGACAAGATGCTTATCGGTTCGCACGACCCGCTTTCCTGGACGCGCTACGGCCAGCCTCGAGTGCCGGGTCAATCCAGCCGATATTGCCGTCGCTTCGTCGATAAACAAGGTTGAGCTCGCCATGCGCGCGGTTGCGGAACAGCAAAACCGGCGCATCCGCCAGATCCATCCGCATCACGGCTTCGCCAACTGTCAGCCTCGGTAAATCAGTACTCATCTCAGCGATGACGGCGGGGGCTGTCGCCTGCCCGTCGATGACCGGCTCCGAATCCGGCTCCTCTTCGGCCGCCGCAAGGACAAACGACCGTGCGGTCTCAAGCTCCTCCGGCTGATTGCGAAGGCGTGCGTGATGGTCCCGCAGCCGGCGCTTGTAGCGGCGCAATTGTTTTGCCAGCCGCTCGGCTGCGGCATCAAAGGCTGGATAGTAATCGGTCGCGTTGGCAGCGCTTTTGACCATGATGCCGCGGCCGATATGCACGGAGAGATCGGCGCGGATCAGATGCGCCTCTCGGGCGAAGACGGCGTGCGCCTCGATCGCACTCCCAAAGTATTTGATGAGAAGCGCCTCAAGGCTGGCCTCGACATGGCTCCGCAGTGCCTCGCCGACACCAAGCTGCTTTCCGGTGACCGTCAGCTGCATGTCAGAACCGCTCGCTCGGCGCATCGTTCATTGCTGCGCGTTTGAACCCAAATTGGGCATCCGCGAACCCGGGTCAAGCACGGTATTCGCGCAAGAGGGTCATAAGCTCAGCATCTTCTCGCGGCGCCGTTGCACTGAGGAGGGAATCCGCATCGCCTCGCGATACTTGGCGACGGTGCGGCGCGCGATATCGACTCCACCCTGCTGCAACAGTTCGACGATACGCTCGTCGGACAGCGTGCTGTCTGATGGCTCACCCTCGATCAGATTGCGGATCCGGAACCGCACCGCCTCGGCGGAATGCGCATCGCCGCCGCGCGAGGCGGCGATCGCCGACGTAAAGAAATACTTCAGCTCGAAGAGCCCGCGCGGCGTTGCGATGTACTTGTTAGTCGTGACCCGGCTGACGGTGCTTTCATGCATGCCGATCGCGTCCGCGATGTCGCGCAGGATCAGCGGCCGCAACGATTGGACACCGTCGCGGAAAAAGCCCTCCTGCTGCTGCACTATCTCGGTGGCAACCTTCAGGATCGTCACGGCGCGCTGGTGCAGCGCCTTGATGAGCCAGTTCGCCGCTTGCATGCGCTCGGTCAGGTATTCGCGCTCGATCTTGTTCAAGGCCGTCCGCCTGATGCGGGCGTAGTAGCGATTGTTGACCAGCACTCGCGGCAATGTCTCGGCATTGAGCTCAACCGCCCAGCCGCCCCGGAGCTGAGCTTGCATGATGATGTCCGGGACCACGGGTGGGGCGAGCGGCGGGTCGAAGGCGAAGCCGGGCCGCGGATCGAGGCATTTGATTTCGGCGACCATTTCCGCCAGATCCTCGGTATCGACGCCGCAGATCCGCATGAGCGCGGCGCCATTGCGCGCCGCCAACAGCGGTAGATTGTCGAGGAGACGCTGCATCGCCGGGTCGAGCCGGTTGCGGTCCCGCAATTGCAATGCCAGGCATTCGGCGAGATCGCGGGCAAAGACGCCGGGCGGATCGAATTCCTGCAGGCGCGCCAGCACGCGCTCGATGCGCTCCGGCGCGCAGCCAAGCCGCTCCGCGGCGCCGTCGAGGCCGCCCTGCAGATAGCCGGCCTCATCGAGCTGGTCGAGCAGATGGAGGGCGATGACCCGGTCAGCTTGGTCGGGAAGATCGGCGCCGATCTGTTCGATCAGGTGCTCGCGGAGGGTGCGCGGCCGACTTGCGGTTTGGTCAATCCCGGGCGCTTCTCCGGAATACCCAGAGCCATTACGGCTGCGCCAGGATGCATCACCGGCGATTTCGGCCGTGCCGTCGCCCTCTTCGCCGGCCGCCGCCCGCCAATCGTCAACCCCGTCCGAAATCGCCTCTACCGCCGACGGCTCCGAAAGACCGGTCATTGCGCCGTCGATCACCGGTCCATCCTCCGGCGGCTCGCTTCCCGGTTCGGCCCGGTCTTCGGGTTCGCGCTCGCCCTGCTCCAGGAGGGGGTTCTGCTCGATCTCGCCCTCAATCAGCGCATTCAGCTCGAGGTTGGACAGCTGCAGCATCTTAATCGCCTGCTGCAGCTGCGGCGTCATGACCAGAGTTTGGCTCTGGCGCAGCTCAAGCCGTTGAGAAAGGCCGATTCTATTCACAAAGCGCTCCGCCGGGAGCCGGCTTATAGGCTGAATCGTTCGCCCAGGTAAACGCGCCTGACATCGGCGTCGGCGACGATCTCGTCGGGGGCGCCCTCCATCAGCACCCGGCCTTCATGCAAGATGTAGGCCCGATCGACGATTTTCAGCGTATCACGGACATTATGGTCGGTGATCAAAACCCCGATACCACGATCCTTAAGATGGGCGACCAGCGCCCGGATATCATTAACCGCGATCGGGTCGATGCCGGCCAGCGGCTCGTCCAGCAGGATGAAATTGGGCTGCATCGCCAGCGCGCGGGCGATCTCGCAACGCCGCCGCTCGCCCCCCGACAACGCCATCGCGGGCGCGCGGCGCAGATGGCTGATCGAGAATTCCGCCAAGAGCCCATCAAGCATCGCCTCGCGCGCATCCGGTTCAGGCTCGGCCACTTCGAGAATAGCTCGGATATTCTGCTCGACCGTGAGGCCGCGGAAAATCGAGGCTTCCTGCGGCAAATATCCGATACCAAGCCGGGCGCGGCGGTACATCGGCAATTCGGTAATGTCCTGACCATCGAGCTCCACGGTGCCGGTGTCGGCGGCGATCAGGCCCGTAATGATGTAGAAGCAGGTCGTCTTGCCGGCGCCGTTGGGCCCGAGCAGCCCCACAACCTCGCCGCGCTGGACCGAAACGCTGACGTCGCGCAGCACCGGCCGGCGCTTGAAGCTTTTTCCCAAGCCGTAACCGATCAGACCGCGATTATCAGCAACGAGATGGGGAGTCCGACCAAGCCAGGCCGGCCCTGAATAGCTCGGAGCGTCGCGTCGGATCGGGCGCGCGCGCATCAGGGCTTCTTGCCCGCAGCCGAGGAGCCCTTCCCGCTGGGCGCACCGCCTTCCGTCCCGGCGCCGTGAGCCTGGTCCTCGCGGATAAAAAGACCCTGAACGCGCTGCGGCGACCCAACGGGAGCACCGGATGCGGTTGGCAGCATGCGGCTGACATTCTTGTTCAGGTCCATGACCCCGTATTGCCCTTTGATGACATCCTTCCCGCGGGCAATGACGACGTTGTCGACCAGGGTGCAGATGCCGGTATCGGCATTATAGACGCCGTAATCGCCGCGACCGGTATCGGTCGCGTTTGTCACGACGACATGCCCCTGGGCATCGACGCGGCTGATTTTCGACTCGGCGGCTGCCGGTGCACCCGGCGCCGCGACCGGGGTGAGCGACGGCTTGGCGCCGGGGGTGGCCGGCGCTTTTGCCGGGCGCGCCGGGGCTTTGCCCTCCGGGGGCTTTGATTTGACCATGTAAGCGGTCAGAATGTCGGCCTTGATGGTCTTGCCGTTGCGGATCGCGACAGCGTTGCCGCGGGCCACCGCGACCTGCTTTTGATCGTACCATTCGAGGCTGTCGCGCGCGGTGACGACATCGGTTGCGGTTGTCAGCTTGAGCGCCTTGCCGGTCACCACCATCAAGGCTTGATCCAAATCGTACACAGCGCGATCACCGACTATCGCCTGGCCCTCCCGGGTCATCGTGACGTTGCCCTCCGCCTCGACCCGGTAGATCTCCGTGTTCCCGCCCGTGCTTGCAGCTGCGCTGCTGCCTTTAACCTCGCGGTAGTGGGCGATCAGCGTGTCCGCCCGAACCGAAGCGGGTCCGCGTGTCGCCACGGCATTGCCGCGGGCGATGTAGAGCTTTTCGTTTTGCTGCCATTCGATACCGGAATCGGCCTGCACCTGCAGCGGCAGGTTTTCGCTCGACGGATTTAGCAGCTGAGCGGCAGCGTGATGGCCGGGTGTCGTGCCAAGGAGCAACGCGAGCCAAGTTACTGCCGCGAGGACACATAAGTGGAAACGCGGCGATCGAGCCACCGCTAGCCTCTTTTTCCGCCGACTGCGTCGGCCGTGGCGGGAGTGCGGCGGGAGGGCTTCACCTCCGGCTTTGCCGGATGGGGGGTCCCATGCGGTTCCGATGCAGGCTTTGCGGCCCGCGGGGCCGCCGCCCGCTCCTGCGCCTCGACACGGGCGGCGGTCGCCGCGACGGCCACCGGCACCGACGGGGGCTGGCGAGGGTTTGCCGTCGTCATTTTCGCGCCCCGGAACAGCGTTTCCGATCTGCCCGTGAAAATAACCGTATCGCCCTTGTCGAAGATGCGAAATCCTTGCGCCGTGATATCGCCAGAGGGCCCATGTCCCTCGACCGGATCATTGCCCTCGGCCGTATTGTGTGCCGCGTCGAGACGAGCCCGTTGCGTCACGAAGCGAGTGCCGTTCTCGTGCGTCAGCGTGACGTTTCCAAGAAGATCGAGCAGTTGGGTCTGCGACTGGTAGATGCCGGTATCGCCGGTAACAACGATGTCGGCGCCGCTGTGGGATTTCATTTCGGCACGCGCGCGCTCGAGCGACATCAGATCCTGCCTGTCCGGCACCTGATGGCCTACTGCGGCTGTAACGACGTAGGGCCGGCCGAGCCGGTCGGTCCCGGCGTAGCGCGGGTTCAGCATGCGCAATTCGCGCGCTTCGCGCAGATCGATTGCCGGAAAGGCAAAACGCATCCGTTCCCATATCGGCGCAAGCCGGGGCCACACGGCGATGAGGAGCAATAACAGGACGCCGAGCGCGGGCAATGCCCGCTTCAACAGCGCGACCCGGCGGCTATACGGATTATCGACTCCGGCAACCGACCACATTGCGGCGAGGCGGCTCATCGCACCCGTTACGGCGCTCACCGGGGCGGGAGTCGCGTCGTCACGGCGCTGCGGGCGCGGAACCAAGGCGGGTCGCAGGCTCCTCATGCAATGCCAGCGCGCAGACAGTCGTGCATGTGCAGGAAGCCAATCGGCCGCATCTCGTCGTCGACGACAAACAGGGCGGTAATCGCAAACCGGTTCATCAGCCCCAACGCTTCCACGGCGAGATTGCCGCTGGCGATGGTTTTCGGGTTCGGGTGCATGATTTCGGTGACGGTACGTGACAGAAGCCCATCATCCATGTGACGCCGAAGATCGCCGTCGGTGATGACCCCGACGAGCTCTCCACCCGTCCCGCACACGCCGACGCATCCAAAGCTCTTGGCGGTCATCGCGAGGATCGCCTCGGACATCGGCGCCGTTGGCGAGATCAACGGCACCGCCTCCCCTGAATGCATGATGTCGCCGACCCGCAATAGTCGCCGCCCGAGCTTCCCGCCGGGATGGAAGCGCTGAAAATCGGCCGACGAGAAACCTTTCCGTTCGAGGAGCGCAATCGCCAACGCGTCGCCCAGGGCCATCATCATCGTTGTCGAGGTCGTCGGCGCGAGTCCCATCGAGCACGCCTCGCCGGCGCGCGGCAGCAACAGCACCACATCGGCCGCCTCGGCCAGGATCGACTCGGTCCCGCCGGTAATCGCGACCAGCGGGATCTTGAAGCGCCGCGAATAGGCGACGATGTCGGTCAGCTCCGCACTTTCACCGGAATTCGACAAGGCGAGGATCGCATCATTGAAGCTGATCATGCCGAGGTCGCCGTGGCTTGCCTCGGCCGGATGGACGAAAAGGGCCGGGGTCCCGGTCGAGGCCAGCGTCGCCGCGATCTTCCGCGCGATATGGCCGCTTTTGCCCATTCCAGTGACGATCAGCCGGCCCCGCACCGCCGCGCAGATATCGAGCGCGAGCCCGAAAGAGCCGTCGAGCGTCTGCGCTAATTGCTCGAGCCCCTCGATTTCAGCGCGGATCACCCGCCGGCCGACCGTGATGTCCTGCGGCAGCGGCGGCGCCTCTCCAAGCCGCCCCAACCCGGTCAATGCCTCATGCGCCGAGATGGCGATTACTCTATTCCCCAAAGCACCGTCCCCCTGATCGCGATCACTGCTCCCAACCGCGGCGCCCCCCGCCGGCTCATCATCAATGCGCGAAAATGTCTTGCTCGGCCCAGCCCTCGAGGTCAAGCAACGCACGATTTGGCAAGAAATCGAAGCAAGTCCGGGCCAGCTCGATGCGGTTCTCCCGGGCCAGCATCGCATCGAGACGGCCGCGTAGCGCGTGCAGGTGCAAAACGTCCGAGGCGGCGTAACGCAGCTGCTCCTCGGTCAATGCTGGTGCGCCCCAATCCGAGCTCTGCTGCTGCTTCGACAGCTCGACGCCGAGTAAGTCCTTGCACAGATCGCGCAGCCCGTGCCTGTCGGTAAAGGTACGCGCGAGCCGCGAGGCAATCTTTGTGCAGTAGACCGGCCCGGGCATTACGCCCAGATAGTGATACAGCATCGCCAGGTCGAAGCGGCCGAAGTGAAACAGCTTCAGCACCGCGGGATCGGCCAGCAGCCGCTTTAGGCGCGGTGCTTCGTAATTGTCCGGCGAGAACTGGACCAGATGGGCATTGCCGTCGCCGGCCGACAGCTGAACCAGGCACAGCCGGTCGCGATGCGGGTTGAGCCCCATCGCCTCGGTGTCGATAGCGACCGCCGAACCGAAGGCGAGGCCCTCGGGAAGATCGCCATGATGCAGCTGATGGCTCATGCTGCTTGCGCCGGCCTGTCACATAACCGTGAAGGGCCCCGAAAGGCCAGCCTACCTACCCATCCCATGGCTGGATACTGGCCCGACCGCTAGGCAGATGCAACCGCGACTGCCCGCTGTCCGCGGCCGGGGTCGGGCGCGACGAGGCGCCGTCCGCGCCGGCGTCGCCGGCGGTCAGCGCTAGGTAATCCCTTCAAAAGGCGAGCCGTCCTCTTCAGGCCGGCGCCGCTCCCGACTGGCCCGAATCGGGGCCGCAAGTAAACCACACTTAGCGTCGCTCTTTTGAGGAAAACCCCGTGCGTCTGGTTGGGTGTTAAGCGTAATCTCGGCGGCCTTTTAAGGTCTCCTTAAGACAGACTGCCCCAGGGTTCACCCCGCGATTCCCACCACGGGACGGAACATGAATACGCTCGTCTCGATCTTGCGACGTGATTGTTCGGCGGCGACAGCCATCGAATACGCTATGGTCGCATTTCTCGTCTCGATTGCCGGGTTCGTGTTGTACAGCAACGTCGGCACCGGGGTCACCGGTCTGTTCCAGAACGTCTCCAACTCGTTCTAGCTGACGCACGGCGGCGTCGTTCGCCGCACTTGAGCCTGTTGCCGAAACCCTCCATCTTCGCACCGGCGCTGATGCGCGCCGCTCCACGCCTCATGGAGAGCTGCGATGAGCAATGGATGGCAGCCCGCCCAATCCTACCCGGATCCGGCCATCATCACCCTCGACCCGCGGTTTGATGCGATCAAGCCGCCGATGAATGCGGCGGTCGAGCAACTCTATACGGGGTGCCGCTGGAGCGAGGGCCCGGTCTGGTTCGGCGAATTCCGCTCGCTGCTGTGGAGCGACATCCCGAACAACCGCATCCTTAAATGGGAGGAGGAAACTGCGCAGGTCAGCATTTTCCGCAAACCGTCGAACTACGCCAACGGGAACACGCGCGACCGGCAAGGCCGCCTCGTCACCTGCGAGCACGGCACCCGCCAAGTGACGCGGACCGAGCATGACGGCTCGATCACAGTCATCTGCAACCGCTATGACGGGGTCGACGGCAAGCCGCTCAATTCGCCAAACGATATCGTCGTCAAGTCTGACGGCTCGATCTGGTTTACCGATCCGGCCTTTGGCATCCTGGGCAATTACGAGGGGTTCAAGGCCGAGCCCGAGCTTCCAACCAATGTCTACCGGGTGGACCCGCACACCGGCCGGACGACGGTCGTCGCTGGCGATATCAATTTCCCAAACGGGCTCTGCTTCTCGCCTGACGAAAGCCGAATGTACATCGTCGAATCGCGCTCGCGGCCGCGTGCGATCCGCGTCTACGACGTCGTCGAGGACGGGACAAAGCTCGCCAATAGCCGCATCTTTGGCGATATCGGCGAGGGCGCCCCGGACGGCTTCCGCTGCGATGTCCACGGTAATTTGTGGTGCGGCTGGGGTCCGGGTGAATTGAACGGGGTTGCCGTCTTCGCACCAGACGGCAAGATAATCGGCCGCATCGCTCTGCCCGAGCGCTGCGCCAATCTGTGCTTTGGCGGGCGCAGCCGGAACCGGCTCTTCATGGCCGCGAGCCGGTCGCTCTATGCGGTCTACGTGAATACCGAAGGCGCGGCCGGGGGCTGACGCGCAAGATCGCCGGTCAGGGCCGGTGCGGTCCGGCCATGACGCGGTTTTGAAGAAGCCCCTACTGCGCGGCGGCCGGAGCGTCGGTTACCCGCTGATATGGATAGCGTTTGATCGTCTCGACGTTCTTGCCCTCGATGCGGATCAGCCGCGTCGCGCCGTCGCGGCGCGGCGAATGCAGATCGCCCTCATTGTAGACATAAGCGTCGCCCGGGCGGAGCTTGTAGTCGCGCACCGGGCGAGCCTTCCCTAGCCGGTCAGCGCTCGCCCGCGCGAGGCACTCGTACTCGGTCATGATCGTTTCGCCAAACGCCTGACCGTAGATCGCCCAGGTCGGGCCGTGATCGTGCGGCTGGCTTTCCTTGGCGCCCTGATACACATGGCCGAGGATGCAGAAGCCGAGCTCGGGATCCTCGTACAAAATCTTCCGCTCCGGTCCGTTCTCGGGCAGGTACTGACGCACGAACTGCGGATCGGCACACGCCTTCTGGACGAGAGCGCAGATCTTTTTGCGGCCCTCGGGCCCGGGCTCGGCGGCGAGGAGGCGGTGACAATCGGCTGAGAATTGTTCGAGTGTATAGGCCATCGGCTGATCCTCTTCAGCTGGATCGGGCAAAATGCCGAGCCGCGAGTCTATGCCGCCAAAGAACCATGTACAAGGCAGGCCCGGTGGATACGCCGGGCACCCAAGCGGTGCCGCACGATGTCCTCCGGCGAGTGTTCGACTAGGATCGAGACGAAACCGCAGTAAGCCGAGCCCTAATGGATCGCGACCCCGCGCCCGCCCCGGCCCCGCCGCCCGCCTCGTCGCAAGGCTTGGCGCGGATTGCTCTGGCAACCGCGGTTGTCGGGATCGGGCTGTGGATCCTGCGTGATTTTCTAGCGGCGCTGGTCTGGGCCGGCGTGCTGGCGGTAGCCTTCTGGCCGATCTACCGCCGGCTGCAAATTCCGGTGTCGCGGCCAATCGAGCGGGTTGTGGCGCCGGCATTGGCGACGACCGTTATCGGCATCATTTTTATCGCTCCGTTGGTCCTGCTGGGCATTGCGCTGGCACGTGAAAGCCATTTCGTCGTCGACTTCATCCGCGATGCGCGCCACCACGGCATTCCGGCGCCCGTTTGGATCGGTCAGCTGCCGATCATAGGAGCTTCGATCACCGATTGGTGGCGGACCAATCTCGGCGATCCCGTTGCCGCTGAGGAGCTGATCGGCCGCGTTAACCTGCGCACCTTGACGGAATCGGTGCGTGAATATGGCGGCGAAGTCGTGCACCGCCTCGCCTTGCTGCTGTTTACGCTGCTGACCCTGTTCTTCGTGTTTCGCGACGGTGACAGGTTGGCCGAGCAGTTGCGGCGCCTCGGCGATCAGCTGATCGGAGTGCGCGGCGAGCGGATCGCGGGACACATGATCGCCGCTGTGCACGGCACTGTGAACGGGCTCGTGCTGGTCGGACTGGCTGAGGGGTTCCTACTCGGGATCGTCTATTTCGCAGCCGATTTGCCGTACCCGGCGATCGTCGGCGCGATCACCGCTGTGGCGGCGGTGATCCCGTTCGCGGCCCCCGTCGTTTACACCCTTGCCGGGCTGTACCTGTTCACGGTCGGGAACACCGTCGGGGCAATTGTCATTCTCGTCAGCGGCAGCGTCATTGTGTTCGTCGCCGATCATTTCGTTCGCCCCGTCTTGATCGGCGGCGCCGCGCGATTGCCGTTCCTGTGGGTGTTGCTCGGCATTCTCGGCGGGCTCGAGACGTTCGGCTTTCTCGGATTGTTTTTGGGGCCGGCGCTGATGGCTGCGCTCGTCGCGCTGTGGCGCGAGTGGACCGAAGCACCCGATGATCGTGCGGACGTACCCCGGCAAGTCGATACAGCCGCCAAGTAGCGGCAGATGCGCCGATCTTGCTGTTGACTCATTCCGGAGTCCGGATTTTGCTTCTCTCGACATCGCATGCCCGCCCTCGCGATGCCGGTTCACACCGGAAGCCATGTTGGGAGGAATCATGAGGTACGTCTGCGATGCGCCTGGCGGCAAAACATGGTTTCGCATTGAAACCGAAGCCGAGGCAGTCGCCGAATCCGAGACGATGCGCCACGCCGTCGAAAAATATTTCCGCAAAGAGCAGGACAAGGCTACGCAGAGCTTTCGCCCGATCTCGAAGGTCAATTTCGAGCAGGAGATCGGCCTGAAGGCGCACATCCAGCGCGAGATGCCGCTGTTTTTGACCTTGCGCGACATGGATGGGACCCCGCTCGCTACGGCGATGCTGCCCCCCGGCGGACGCGACGACCGCAGCTTCCGGCCGATTATCGTGGGAGCCGGCAATGCCGATCCCTATCCGAACCAGGGCGATGCGATCCGCGCGCTCGGCCAGCATTACGGGGTCAGCCTCGAACGCGCCCGCTGCTATCCCTACCGGCGCGATTGAGGCCGAGCGCGGGAAAAGCCGGTCTCATTCGATGAAATCTTGCACCGCGCTGCTGGCGTCCGGGGTTATTATCCGGGGCGGAGCTGAGCGGAGTACTTTCCGATGCCGAGCGAATTCCCGCTGCCGCCGAGCGCGCCCGGGGCACTTAACCTGCGGCCTCGTCCCCTTGCCGATCTCGATCGGCTGATCAAAAGCCACATCGAGGCCGGCCGCTATCCCGGCTGCCAGATCGCGCTGGCCCGGCACGGGAAGTTGGCGCTCTACCGAAGTTATGGCAACGCGCGCACCGAGCCCGACCCGGTCCCTGCGGTCGACGACACGTTGTGGCTCCTGTTCTCGAACACCAAGGTGCTGACGACGGCAGCCATATGGAGCCTCGTCGAGGACGGCGCCCTGTCGTTCCACGACCGCGTTGCCGACCACATCCCGGAATTCGCGACGCACGGCAAGGACGAGATCACCCTGTTCCAGCTGGCGACGCATCAAGCCGGCTTCCCGAACGCCAATGTCAGTCGTGAGACGTGGGCCGATCATGCCCGCGTGCGCGCTGAAATCTGCGACTTCCAGCCGGAATGGCCGGCCGGCTCCAAGGTCCATTATCACGGACGCAGCGCTCATCTGGTTCTGGCGATGGTCGTCGAGGCGGTCACCGGGCGCGATTTCCGCGAAGTCATCCGCGAGCGCGTCATCGGACCGCTCGGTCTCATCGACGAGCTTTTCGTCGGTGTTCCGCCCGAGGAACAACAGCGCTGCGCCGATGTTCACGCCCCGCCAGATTCCGAGGCGCGCGACAACAGCCCCGAATTTCGGGAGGCCGGGCTGCCGCATGGCGGGGGCTTCGGGACGGCGCGGGCGATGGCGGCTTTCTACCAGATGATGATCGGCGGAGGCCGGCTCGGCGCCGTGCGGCTGTTCTCGAAGCGAATGGTCGAGTACGTCACGCGCGATTTTACCGGCGACCGCCCTGATGAAGGCATGGCCGGCATCCCGATGCACCGCGGTATCGGGCCGCATTCGCGCGGCACCGGCGGGCGCATCCGCGGCCTCGGCAGCATCGCCGCGCCTGAGACATTCGGTCATGGCGGTGTCGGCAGTTCCTATTGCTGGGCCGATCCGACCTCCGGGGTCTCTTTCGCCTATCTCACCAATTTCGTGCATCCCGATCCGTGGCACTCGGCGCGACTCGACCGGATCAGCAACCTGGTGCACGCGGCGATCGACTTTTAGCCGACCGTGCCGTCCGCACCACGGCGCAACACACGGCCCGGCAGCGCGCCGGTGTGTTTCGCATGTTCCACAACGACGGCGCCGTTGATGATGACCGTCGTGCGCGCGCCGGTCGGATACCGGTGCGGTTCCGCATAGGTCGCCTGGTCCGTGAAATCGGCAGGGTCGAAGACCGCAATGTCGGCGCGCCAGCCCTCCTTTAGAAGACCGCGGTCGCGTAGCTTGAGCGCGGCCGCCGAGCCGCCGGTCATCTTGTGAACGGCCCGCTCCAGCGGGATCAGCCGCTCCTCGCCCACATAATGGCCGATGACACGGGGGAACGTGCCGTAGAAGCGCGGATGCGGCATGCCCTGCCCGACGACCCCGTAATCGGCAACGCAATTGCCGTCGGAGCCGACCAGCGCCTTCGGCGAGCGGACGATCGTGCGGATGTCGTCCTCCGAGATCGAGGCGATCAGCACGCGGGTCGCACCGTTGTCGGCGATCAGGTGATCGCAGAGCTGCTCGATCGGATCGACGCCGCGCTCGGCGGCGAGCGCAGCGATTGTTCTGCCCGCGGTTTGCGGCAGTTTCGGTGAGATCGAGACCTGCACAGCCTCCCAGGACGGGATGCGCCCCCAATTGTTGAGCCCGTGATCGGCGATCTCGGCCTCGATCCGCGCCCGCATCTCGGGCAAAGCGAGCCGCGCCAGCATCGCCTCGTTGCCGCCGACCTGCACCCAGGGCGGCAAAAGATTTTTGAGCGGGTTGGCGCCGGCGGTATAGGGGTAAGCGTCGCAATCAATGTCGCAGCCCTCGCGGCGCGCGCGATCGAGCCGGTCCAGGATCTCCGCGGCCTTTCCCCAATTGTCTACGCCCGAACATTTCAGATGCACGATCTCGACATGGATTGGGTAGGCGCGCGCGACCGCGATCGCCTCCTCGACGGCTTCGAGCATCCGGTTCGACTCGTCCCGGATATGCGTGAAATAAGCGGCCTTGTGCTGCGCGACGACGGCGCACAGCGCCATGATCTCGGCCGGCTCGGCGAACGAGCCTGGCGGCGTGAACAAGCCCGTCGAGAGGCCGAGCGCGCCGGCGCCGAGCCCCTCCTCCAAGAGCCCGCACATTTGGTCGAGTTCGGCGGCACTCGGCGCGCGGTCCTCCAGGCCCAACACCATCAACCGCAACGTATTGTGGCCGACCAGCATGCCCGCATTAACCGCGACGGCCGGGAAGGTGTCGAGGTAGTCGGGAAAGCTCGTCTCCCGAAACGGCAGCCACGGAGCGCCGCCGCTCAGATAGTCGGCCAGCACCTGCACTTTGCCGGGTAGGCACGGCGCGACCGAGAAGCCGCAATGTCCGATAATCTCGGTCGTGACGCCCTGGCGGACCTTGCTCTCGGCCTTCGGGTTGATCGGCAGGGTGAAATCGGAGTGGGTCTTGATGTCGATAAAGCCGGGCGTGACCGCCAGCCCTGCGGCGTCGATAACCCGCTCGGCAGGACCCGACAAATCGCGCCGGATTTGCGCGATGCGGCCGTCGGCGATCGCCACATCGCCCTGCTCGCCCGGTCGGCTGCTGCCGTCATAGAGCGTGCCGCCGCGGATCAGGATGTCCCAGGTCATCAAATCTCCGTTCACCGATCATCCCGCCGAAGGCCGGGATCCATGGCGCCGCGGCCCCGGCCCATGCGGCTATATTCTTCCCTCTTTGCACGGTGCGTCCATTAGGTGTTGCATCGTGCGGCGCCGGGTCATCGCGCTCAAAACCGCGCGAGCCGAACGGGTGGCCGATGCCCTCGAACGGTCACTGGGGCGAGTGGCAAATGTCGGCGGCCGGCAGATGGCTCGGTCGACAGGGCGCAAATCGTGCTCGGCGCTCGAAAACACCTCTTGGCGACATAAGGTGTGGGCTTGGCGACCGGGCCGGCCGCTTCTCGCCTCGTTTCTCGACGGGATTACGCTGCGGCCCTCCTTTGCCGCGACCGTGCAGCCGGAACCGAGCTGTAGCAAGCGAGCTACTCGCTCGTCGTTATCTCCATCTGACCGGCGGGGATGCGCCCTTGCACGTGAATGACCGCATAATGCGGGTCCTGGCGCGCGATCTGGTAATACGGCAATTCGCCGCCGGTGAAACTCACATTTAGCCGGCTGTACCGCGTCGGCTGATCGAAGGCGATGACGATCAGCCAGCTCCAGCTGACATCGGCCAAAAGTTTCAGCTTCTGGTCCTGCGTCTTGTCGGTTTTCTCGCCCGGGCCGGGCGCATAGCTGATGGAATTGCGGAAGGCGTACCAGTCGGCAACGTTTGCCCCCTCCGAGCCGCTCGGGTACTCGTCGTCGATCGGGAACTGCAGCGATAACCGGGTTTCGACGTAACGGGGCCCCTGCGTCGCCGCCTGTGGCGGGTCCGGCGGCTGCTCCGGGGCAGCTAGCGCGACGATAGCGGGGCCATTGACCCGCTCGGCAACGACGAGCCCGATCGCCAGCCCTAGAAGACCGGTGCCGACCGCCAGCCCGATATCGACGACCCGGCCTCGCGATCGCCGCGGCCGCAGAAAGAGTGCCGTGATGGCCAGCACCAGCAAAACCGCCCCGGTAAGCCCGAGCGCCGGCTCAGTCATCGCCCGTCCCGTCCCGGCCGGGCATGACGGCCTCGCGCCACCCCTAAAGCCGGCGTTAACCGGTGTTCTGCATAATGCCCCGGCACTACTGCCTGCAGCGCCGGAGCCGGCGTGATGAACCGAACCAAATGGATGCGCCTCTCGGTGCGCGATCTCGGCGATGTCATCCGCTGGGCCGGGGCACAGAATGCGCGTGAGATTAGCGAGTTCCGCTACCGGGTGGTCAACGGTCGCGAAATCGTATCGTTTCGCCTGGTGCCGCGCTATGCGATCGATATCGGCGCCCGCGAAATCATTGTTGTAGCTTATGCGCGGTTGCTCGGCTGGCGGGCGAAGTTGCGCGATTTCCGGCGAATCGCCGGAGTTGCGGGGCGACGGCTCGAGCAGACGCTCGGGATCGCCACGGCGGCACCAGTCTTGCCATTACCCGCCCATCGCCTCGCGAAACTCCAGCCGGTCACCGCAGCAACGCGCCCGCGGATCCAGCCCCGGCAGCGCTAGCGCGGACGCCGCGCCCGCCCGCGGCGCGGCCGCTTCCCGAGCATCGGCACGATGCCAGTCGGCGGTTCAGGCGCGAGGGCGGCCGACGGGAATGTCTCAGCCAGGAGCCGCCGCTCCGCTTCGAGCGCGGCAATCTTTTGCTGCAGCGTGTTCGCCTCGTCGAATTTGAAAGCCGATATCGCCAGCTCGTATCTCGCCTGCAGTACAGCAAGCTGGTCTTCCATCATCGCGAGCCGGCCACGCTGCTCCGCCATCGGCTCCATCACGCGCCCCTACTCTCCGGATCTCAGGCCCCCGCCCAACGAAGCTTAAGCTTCGATGAAGCGCTGTGCTAACGTTTGAGGCACGAGGTCATCGGGAGCGCGACAAGCCCGGATCAGGGAGGACACGCGATGAACAGGGCTGCGTATCGGTTGGCGGCGTC
>WNGI01003163.1_pt1 | contig 18195 bp, 20 predicted proteins | sample 5400621 | NCBI WGS metagenome assembly WNGI01 (sample SAMN13153374, study PRJNA577476) | soil metagenome | isolation source: 20 cm soil or saprolite under Garry oak tree replicate 1 | place: USA:California | collected 2016-06-15
TAGTACTTCCCTGCAAAGCTGAACCGGCGCTGCGACCAGAGGCCATCCACGACGGCGAGCCACTCGGCCGTGCGGGCGTAGCGGGCATCGTGAGTGTCGAAGTCCACGCCGTACTGCTTCGCCTCCTCCGCCCACCACGACGACACGACATTGAGCGACAATCGACCGCCCGAGATGTGGTCGATGTTCGCCGCCTGTTTGGCGAGCAGCGCCGGCGGATGGAACGTCGGCCGGACCGCGACCATCAACTCGAGCCGCTCCGTCACGGCGGCGAGCGCCGCCGCCGTCGACCAGGCATCCAGCGCCGGCGCGTCGGGTCCTTTGATGTCGTTGAGATTCAGCTCGGCAATCAGCGTGAGATCGAATCCCACGCGCTCGCTCGCTCGCGCCAGGCGTCGCACATACGACCACTCCGCTTCCATGCGCTCGTCTTCGACGTTGCGCAGCCACCCGCCGAATACCGGCAACCAATACCCGAAGCGCATCAGCGAGCCTCCTGGACGAGGAAGTCAGCCAGGCGCGCGAACGGATCGAATCCGACGACCCGTGGCGCGTCGGCCACGAAGTTGGAAAGAGCGTTGATGTCGTAGTAGTAGAGCCGGCCGTCGCGCGCATCGATCGCGTACTCGATGCCCCCGACTTCAATGCCGCAGGCGCTTGCGATCTGCTCGACTTGCCGAGCCACCTGAGGCGGCGGCTCGTAGCCTTCCACCCGCAGCCCATTGCGCGGCGCATCGACCGGGCAGGCGCTGCGCACCAGCTCAGCGCCGCCGGTCGTCTGGCACACGTCAGCCGGACAAAGGTTGAACGTCTCGCCGGAAGAGTAGACTCTGATCGCGTACAGGAACTTGCCGCCCAGGACTTCTACCCGCGTGATGCGTCCTTCTTCGGATGGAATGAACTCCTGAACCAGCGCCGTCTGATCGGGACCCAGCTCCAGCCCGTCGTTGGCCGCCGCAATGGCCAGGTCCGCCGGCGTGTCGAAGCGTCGTACGCCCGCGCCGCTGCCGCCGACGTTCGGCTTCACGACGACCGGGAAGCGCAGCTCGCTCGCAGCGCCCGGCGCATCAGCCGGATTGTTGATGATGCGCGTAGGCGGATAGGGAAGCCCCAACGCCCGCAGCACCGACAGCTGCAGTGCCTTCGACGTCTCAGCATGGAAAGCTCTGGTGCCGTTGACGACTCGCACGCCGTGACGTTCCAGATGAGCCAGGAAGTGATGGGTGTAGAACACGGCGTGCCCGTGCCCACGCTGCCAGGCGGACGGGCTCATGCGGTTGAAGACGAGGTCAAATGGCGGCCGATCGCCCGGATCGTAGCGGTGATTTTCCGCGTGCAGGAGCGTGTAGCGCGTACCGCGCCGGTCCAGCTCGGCAAAGAGCGGCGTGAACCAGTGTGGGTGCTCGTAGTAGATCCCGATCATGTGGTGACCCCCGACGCGAGAGCGGCCGCCTCATTCACCGCGCGTTCGATGCGCTCCACGAGCGGCGGCTCGGGCACGCCGTTGCGGAATTGCGCGTCGGTGCCGTACACACCATTCGCCACAACCAGCGCACCCACGCTCGCGAGCAGCGGCCTGAGCCCGTGATCCACCGCGAGCAGGTGTGCCGGCCCGCCGCCGGTGGCAATCGGAATCGCGACCTTGCCCGCGAGGGCATCCTGCGGCAGCAGGTCGAAGAAGACCTTGAGCAAGCCGCTGTATGTCGCACGATAGATCGGCGTGCTCACGACGATGACTCCGGCCTCGCTGACGGCGCGGAGCGCGGCGGTCACCTCGCGGTCTTCGCGCCGGCCCAACAAGCCGTCTGCCGGGAACTGAGCCAGATCGATGAGTCGAGTTGGTCCCGAGCCTTGCCGCTCGAGTGCCGCCAGCGCCAGCTCGAGCAGCGCGCGCGAGCGTGACACCGGTGCGGGACTGCCGGACAGACCTATAACTGAAGCACTCACCCTTTCCTCCTGAAAAAGAGATCGGCCGCGACTCTGATCGAGGAGTCGCGGCCGATTCGTGCTGCGTCTGGGGCGGGAGCCCCGTCTACTTCCTACCCCGCATTATGACGCGCCGAGGTCGTCCGCCCTCCCGAACAACACATCGGGCAGGGACAGCGACAGCGCATCGCCATGCAGGTGGGCTTCATTACCCAAAAAACTAGCGGAGATTTCGCGCGGCGTCTACCACGCGATCGACAGTCAGGCCGAGCTCCTGATACACACGCTGGTAGGGCGCCGACGCGCCGAACCGTTCCAATCCGATAACGACGCCGTTGTCGCCCACCCACCGGTACCACGATTGGGGGGAGGCAGCCTCGACCGCGATGCGCGGGACATCGGGCGGAAGCACGCTATCGCGGTAGCCCTGCGGCTGCCGATCGAAGAACTCGAGGCACGGCATTGAGACGGCCACGGGCCGCCGGCCATCAGCCTTCAGCCTTTCGTAGGCGCCCAGCACCAAATCGACCTCCGAGCCGCTCGCCATGAGCAACACATCAGGATTATCAGCCCCCGCCAGCACGTAGCCACCCTTGTGAAGCCCTGTCGCCGCGGAGTATTTGGCCCGGTCCACAACGGCGACTTTCTGCCGCGTCAGCACCAGGGCTACCGGTCCATTCTTGTGGAGAATGGCGGCGCGCCACGCCTCAACGACTTCCGTCGGATCCGAGGGGCGGATCACCGTCATGTTGGGAATGGCTCGCAGCGCGGCGAGCTGCTCGATCGGCTGATGCGTGGGGCCGTCTTCGCCCAGGCCGATCGAGTCGTGGGTGAATACGTAGATCGGCTTCAGATGCGTCAGCGCGGCCAGCCGAATCGACGGGCGCATGTAATCGGAAAAGATCAGGAATGTCCCGCCGAACGGGATGAAGCCGCGATGCAGCGCGATGCCGTTGAGCGCCGCGCCCATCGCGTGCTCGCGGATCCCGAAGTGGAAATTGCGGCCCGGATGCGAGCCCGCCGCGAACACACCGCCGCTCTTGATCTCGGTGTTGTTCGATCCCGTGAGATCGGCCGAGCCGCCGATCAGCTCCGGCAGCTTGGCCGCAATCGCGTTCAGCACTTTGCCTGAGGCGGCCCTGGTCGCTTGCGCATCTTTCGGGCCGAAGACCGGCAGCGCCGCATCCCACCCTTCCGACAACTTGCCGGCCAGACGCCGATCCAGCTCGCCGGCAAGGTCTTTGTGCGCAGAGCGGTAGGCATCCCATTTCTTTTTCCAGTCCGCTTCGAGCCGTGCGCCGCGATCCTTGGCGCGATGCCAAACGTCCAGCGCCTCGTCCGGCACATAGAACGGCTCGAGCGACGGCCAGCCAAGGTTCTGCTTCGTCGCCCGGACTTCGTCGGCGCCCAGCGGGGCGCCATGAGCCTCAGCAGTGTCCTGCTTGTTGGGACTGCCCCACGCGATGTGCGTCCGCACGATGATGAGCGATGGCCGATCGGTGGCCCGCTTCGCCGCCGTTATCGCCGCATCGATTGCCTCGAGATCGTTCCCATCCGCGATGCGCTGAACGTGCCAGCCGTACGCCTCGAACCGCTTCGCCGTGTCGTCCGAGAAGGCGAGGTCGGTCGAACCGTCGATCGTGATGCGGTTGTCGTCGTAGAACCCGATCAGCTTGCCGAGCTTGAGATGTCCCGCAAGCGAGCAGGCCTCGTGGGAGATGCCCTCCATCAGGTCGCCATCAGAGGCGAGGAAGTACGTGTGGTGATCGACGATCTCATGGCCGGGGCGGTTGAACAGCGACGCGAGCTCCGCTTCGGCGATCGCCATCCCGAGCGCGTTGCCGACGCCCTGGCCAAGTGGGCCCGTCGTGGCTTCGACGCCTGGCGTGACGCCGTGCTCGGCGTGCCCCGGCGTGCGGCTCGACCATTGGCGAAACTGCTTGATGTCGTCGAGCGTGAGATCGTACCCGGTGAGGTAGAGCACGCTGTACAGCAGCATGCACGCATGCCCCGCGGAGAGCACGAAACGGTCCCGATCGAGCCAGTTGGGATTCGCGGGATTGTATTTGAGATGTCGCTGCCACAGGACGTACGCGAGCGGGGCCAGCGCCATCGCGGTGCCCGCGTGGCCGGAGTCGGCCTGCTGCACCGCGTCCATGGCGAGCGTGCGGATGGTGTTGATGCAGAGTTGATCGAGCTCGACGCGAGCGACGGTTTCGGTCATAGCAGGCCGGACTTGGCGGCTTGCCACAGCTTGGTGAGGCGGTCGAATCCGTCGACCAAAACCTCCACCTGTTGCGGCGACGGTGTCGCCTGCGCGGCGATCTTCAGCTCTTCCGCGAGCCTTGGCATCTCCGTGCGACCTTGTTTCGCGCTCGCGGTTCCGATCTGCGACAAGATTTCGAGGATCTTCTGCCGAACAGCCGCGTCCTTCGGGACTTGCCACAAGTACTCAGCGGCCTGTTTCCCATCGGCGCACAGCTGACCGAGCGGGTCCATCAAAGGCTGGCGCGGTGGCTTGGGTGACTGCGGGTTACTCATCGGAGCGGATAATCTAACACCAACGCCAGCGCCGATTGCCAGTGACCCCGTTCACGTCTACCTTGCCAGTCCAATGCTCGTAACCGTGCTTTTCGCACTGCTGCAGGCACTGAACGTCCCCGCCGATTCGGGCGAAATCCATCTCCGCAACGTTCGCCAGCTGACCTTCGGCGGCCAGAACGCCGAGGCGTATTTCGCGCGTTCGGGCCAGCAGCTGATTTTTCAGCGGCAGGAAGCCGACACGGGCTGCGATCAGCAGTACATCATGCACATCGATGGGTCGGGCCTGCATCGCGTCTCGGGCGGCAAGGGTCGCACCACGTGCGGGTACTTCTTCGATGGCGATCGGCGGATTTTTTACGCCAGTACCGAGCACGGCGGTGCTGCCTGCCCCCCGCGTCCCGATTACTCCAAAGGCTACGTCTGGGCGCTGTACGATTACGACATCTACGTCGCGAGCGCCGATGGTCAGGGTGCGCGCCGGCTTACGAATAATCCCCAGTACGACGCCGAAGGGACGCTGTCGCCGGACGGCACGACCATCGTCTTTACGTCGCTGCGCGACGGCGATCTCGACATCTACACGATGCGCGTCGATGGAACTCATCTCAAACGCCTTACGCACACGCTCGGCTACGACGGCGGCCCCTTCTTCTCGCCGGATGGCAAGCACATCGTCTATCGCGCGTGGCATCCGCAGACTGCTGCCGATTCCGCCGATTATAAGACGTTGATTGGACAGAACTTGGTCCGGCCGGTCCGCATGGAGATCTGGGTAATGGACGAGGACGGATCCCATCAGCGGCAGGTGACGAATCTGGGCGGCGCGAGCTTCGCGCCGTATTTCCACCCCGACGGGCGCCGCATCATCTTCGCGTCGAACTACAGGAATCCGCGTTCCCGCAACTTCGATCTGTATCTCATGAATCTCGACGGCTCGGGGCTGGAGCAGATCACCACGAGCTCCGAGTTCGACGCGTTCCCGATGTTTTCTCCCGACGGCCGCCAGCTCGTGTGGGCATCGAATCGCCACGGCAAGGTCCAGGGAGAGACGAACATCTTCATCGCCGACTGGGTCGAGCACCCGTGAGTCGCCCAGAACCTTCACGAACGTCGACTAACGTTTCAGAGACTCCTCCGAAGACTCTCAAGGAGGAGTTGATTGCGTGGGCTAAAGCGCTCGGGTCGGCGGTGCTGATCTGGATCGTCCTGCGGTCGTATCTCGTCGAGGCGTTCCGCATTCCGTCGGCGAGCATGGAGAACACGCTGCTGACCGGTGACTTCCTCTTCGTGAACAAGGTGACGTTTGGTGGCGAGCTGGAGATTCCGCTGGTCCACCTCCACTGTTGCCGGCTGCCGGCAGTCCGCGCGCCCGAGCGACAGGAAATCGTGGTGTTTCGGTCGGTAGAGGACTCGACGCCCAACCTGAACATCGTCAAGCGGGTCATCGGCGTCCCGGGCGACACGCTGCAGATGGTGCACGATACAGTGATCCGCAACGGGCAGCGCCTCGACGAGTCGTACGCGCTCCACACCGCGCTGATACCTCCTCCCGACGATCAGTACCGCGCCCAGATCAGAGCTCTCCAGTTGCCGCAGTACGTCGGGAAGGATCCGGCGCACTACCATCCGAACACGCACGATTGGGGACCGATCGTCATACCGCCGCAGCACTACTGGGTGATGGGCGACAACCGGGACGAGTCGTACGACAGCCGTTTTTGGGGATTTCTACCGCGCGCTCACATCCGGGGGAAACCGCTCGTTATCTATATGAGTGTGGCGATGAATCCGTTCCGAGTTCGCTGGAACCGGTTGTTCCGACACCCATCTTAAAGGAGGCTAACGGCTTGCCGCTTCATTTGTATCGATAGGTAATCCGTCCTCGAGTCAGATCGTAGGGCGACAAGTCCACCGCCACGCGGTCCCCTTGCAGGATCCGGATGTAATTCTTGCGCATCTTGCCGCTGACGTAGGCAAGCACGTCATGACCATTTTCGAGCTTTACGCGGAACGTCGTGTTGGGGAGCACCTCCGTCACGGTGCCCATCATCTGTATCGCGTCACCAGCCACGCTGATTCCCCCGATACTCCAGGCGGTTCGTTTATGCGCTCCGCGGATCCATGGTCGCGTCGCGCGGCGGCTCCAGCTCCCGCGTGATATAAGAGGCATGCCGGCTGCACGCGGCGCATGACAGGTTGATCCGCTCCGGAGTCAGTAACTCACCGGGGCGAAACGGGCGGCGGCGGGGCGAGCGTTGGATGGTACGTGTTCCGCAGGATGGACACACGAGAGGCTCATGCGCCCGGTCTGCGGCTATGAGCGCCAGCGCTTCGGGCGCCCGATACTCCTTGATCCCGCGTCTGCCCACGGCGACTCCCCTCCGGCACGAAATGTACATAAGACCGGCTCTTGACGCCCTTCCCCCCGGGGCTATCTCTCACCGCAACAGGAGGTTGCCATGGATCGCCCGGCTTTTCAGTCGGTTGCGGAGATCGAGATCGACGCCGTCACCCCCTCACGTCGGGGCTTCACCCTCACCGGGCAGGGTGCCGACCGCGCCGAGTACCGGCTGGATGTGCATTTTGAGCTCCCGCTCGACCCCCGGACCCGCAAGGTGATCGGCGAGCTCCTGACCCAGTCGGATGTGACCATCGCCCGCCGCAATTCTTGACGACCCCGGGGTGGTTCGTATAGCTTGGCGCGACCTTTAACCACCCCTTGATGCCAGCCGAACTCGGTGGTTCCCAGATCTCGTCGTTGCTCGAAGCCCTCCCCGGCATCGCCAGCGTGCTGCGCAGTCCGGTTGCGGACGCGCTCATCAAGGCGATGCGGGCGGCGGTGGGCCTGGCCGACTTTACATCCGACGATGCCGAAGAGCTCGTCCGCTATGCCGTGCGTCGTGGCCTGATAGGCCCCGACGAAGGCGACCGCGTGCTGGCGGAGGTACAGGAGGGGCTGCGGAAGAAGAAGCCGGTCGCGGTGAAGAAGGCGCCGGCAAAAAAGAGGAAACGCTAGACTCGGAAGCCGCGGACCAACCCGCGCAGTTTCTCGGCCGCCTGGAGCAGATCGCCGGCGGCCGCTGCCATTTGCTGGGTCGATGCTCCCTGTTGCTCCGTTGCCGCGGTGACCTGCTCCGCGCTCGACGCGTGCGAAACGGCGCGACTCACCACCAGCTGGGCCTGCGCCCCCAGCTGCTCGGTGACGCCCCGGTTCTCCTGAGCGGCGTGCGTCACCCGACTTGCCGCCTGCTCGACCTGTTCGATGGCGGCGACGATTTCCGTCAGCCCACGAGCCGCGCCCTCGGCCACCGACTCGATGCCACGCACCTTCGCCTGCCCGACCGCCATTGTCGCCGTGACTTCCTCGACCTGCTCGCGGATCACGCGCGTCGTCCGCGCCACGTCTTCCGCCGCGCGCGCCGATTCGTCGGCGAGCTGGCGGACTTCTTCCGCCACCACCGCGAACCCGCGGCCATGCTCACCGGCACGCGCGGCTTCGATGGCCGCGTTTAGCGCGAGCAGATTGGTCTGCGAGGAGATCCGCTTGATCAGGTCCACGAAGTCGTCGATCGCGGCGCTCTGTTCGGCGAGATGCGTCACTTCCGTCCCGGTGGTGCGGACCACTTCGCGGACGTCGAGCAAGGTATTTCCTGCCGCGGCGATGTCGTTGCGGTGGCGGTCGGCAACAGAACGGATCTCTTCGCCCAGACTCGCCACCCGTGCGGCGGCATCTGTGATCTCGGCCGTGACCTGGCGCAGCTGGTCGAGTCCCGTTTGCGTTTGATTCAGCTCGTTGCGTTGATGGTCGGCGCCGGTGGAGATGTCGAGCATCGCCGAAGAGACCTGGCTCGACGACGCCGCCAACTCCTCACTGACCGACGAGAGATCGCTCGCGGCCGTCGCGATTCGGTCGGCCGAGCCTACGACCTCCATGACGATGCCGCGTAGCCGCTCACCCATACGCCGCATCGCGTCCGCCAGCACCTCGAACTCGCGCGGCATCTGTCCTGTGGTCACGGGGCGCAGGTCGCCGCTGCCGAAGCGCTCGGCCGCCGTCACGAGCCGGACCAGGGGCCCTTCGACCCAGCGCAGCGTGAACACGCCGACCATCACGCCGACGATCGCCGTCGCGATCAACACGAGCCACAGCGCGATCTCGCGCTGGCGCGCGAGTCCTCCCAGGCGCTGGCCCGCGGCGGCCGCCTTCTCCGATTGCCGCGCGGACAGCTCGCGGGCCAGCCGATTCAGCTCGCTCACGGGAGCGCGGACCGCGCCCGAGAGCGCCTGTGCCTCGCTCGTCCGGCCGAGATCGAGCAGCGCATGGGCCAGTGAGTAATCGACATGGATGGTCGACTGCACTTGTTTGATGCGGCTGACCGTGATCCGATCGGCCTCGGACAGGCCCGGCAAGGCGTCCAGCTGTTTCTGGTACTTGAACGCTTGATCGACCGCGGTTTGGAACTCCTCGCGCGCGCCGCGCCCACCGCGCTGCGTCGCATACTGCTCGCCCAGGCGGATTTCATCGAACACCGCCGTAACGAGACCGCTCCCGACTTCGCTCGACGAGCGCAGGCTCTCGATCTCCGTTTCCAGCGAGCGCCGCAGTGTGCCGAGCGAGGTCACCCCGACCACCGCCGCGACCACGAGGCCGGCGAGCAGCCCGGACAGACCGAGGATGATGCGCCAACGGATGGTCATCACTGAGTCTCTGGCGCCAGCTTTCCCGCGTGCACCACGCCGATGACGACCGGTTTCGCCGGCACGTCACCGCGAGCGTCAAAGGCGATCGAGCCGGTCACGCCTTCAAACGCCGGGAGGCTTCCCCCAATACGCGCCAGTCGGTCGCGAATGGCACGCCGATCCGCTCCGGTTTCGGTCAGCACGCCCGCGAGTAATTGAACGATGTCGTAAGCGGCGGCCCCGCGATGATCGGGGCGCTCGCCGGGATAAGCATGCGCGTAGGCGGCAACAAACTGGGCATTGCGGTCGCCCGATTGATCGACGAGATACGCGACCGACATCCTGAGCCCCTCAGCGAGCGGGCCCGCGGTCTCGATGCCGCTCAGGGCGTCGCCACCCAGCGGAGCCCAATGCACGCCGATTCGCGCCATCTCGCTCAGCGCCAGCTCCGCTCCGCCTCGGTCGGTGGCGAGCATGATCGCGTCCACGCCACCCTGCTGCCTCATGCGGGACAGGTAAGGCTCGACGCTCGGCGTGGTAGCAAGCATCGGATCTTCTTCCACGATTTCCCCGGCCCCGCCGGCCCCCCCGGCCCCGCCGGCCCCCCCCAGTCTCTTGAATTCGGCGGCGAAACTGGCCCGCAGACCGCGCCCATAGTCGTCGTCCAGATAGATGACGCCCACTCTGCGGGCTCTCAGCACCTGCCGGGCGTAGCGGGCGAGCTGGATCCCGTGATTCAGGTCGCTCGGGCAGACGCGGAACATGTATGGGTTGACTCCCGAGAGATCGGGACTCGAAGCGGAGGGCGATATCATGGCCACCGGGCGCCGAGCCTCTCCATACACACGGCCGGCGGCCAGGGACGCGCTGGAAGTGAGATGACCAATCACTCCGACGACTGCCGGGTCCTGTACAAGCTGTTGCGCGATGCGAATGGCCACCTCGGGTCGCCCGCTGTCATCCAACACACGGAGGGCGAGTTCCCGGCCTCGAATCCCGCCCCGGGCGTTGACTTCCTTCACCGCCAGCTCGGCGGCATGACGCATCGAAACCCCACGGGGCTGTGAAAAGGGGCCGGCCAACCCGAGAACAATGGGGCTTTTGTCGGCGCGTCCACAGGCCGTGAGTACCAACGCCGCGGCGACGAGCCTGCGCAAAACTGTCCTCCTGGTGTGGAGAGGAAGAGTGCGGGCAAGGTTAAGGTTGCCCATGGGATAGCGCAATATCCACGCGCTTTCCACATTTCAGCATGAGTGTGATTCAGCGTTTGTGTGGATTCACCGCGGCACTCGAGCGTCTGCTCACCGCGCGGGACGCCACCGCGCTGGACACTCTGTGGGAAGAGTTGAATCTCGGGCAATTGGGGTGGGAGGCGCTCGCGTTGGCGCGGCGCGCCAACACCGAGAAGCTCGAACCCGCGCTCGCGGAGCTGGACCGGCGGCTGCTCGCCGTCCTGGAACGATGCCGCGCGTTCCTCGATCCGCACATCGTCACCTTCCGTGTTCCTGAGCTGGAACGCTGGCAGCACGCCGCCGCCGCTGCGCTCGTCGGCGCGCGTTGGGGGGTTGCGGGACTGCGAACCGTCATCGCTGACACCCAGGCCCCAGTGGGCCGGCGCTACTTCGCGTTCCTGGCACTTGCCGAGCGACATCCCAAGGAAGCGTGGCCGTTGTTCGCCCGCTATCTGCAGACGCCGGGCGCCCACCACGCGTTCGTCGCGGCGGCGGTTGAAGCCGCCCGCTACTACCCGGGGCAGGCGCCGTACGTGATTGCGCTGTTCCAGCGGATTCGCGGCGACGAGATGCTACGCCGCTTTCTCGCCCCGAAGATCCTCGAGTCGCTGTACGTCTTGGGCGATCCGGCCGCTCTTCCTCTATATGAGGAGCTGCTCGTCGCCGGCCACACCGATCGAGATCTGGGAAGGTGCGAGGTCACGCGCGCGCTGGTGGGAGTTCGTAAACTCACCGGCCGGGTAGCCGCGAGCAGCAAATTCCCCGATCCAGAAGAGCCTGGGGTGATTCGGGCACTCGATGAGGCCCAGCGGATCTTCGAGGAGGAGAAAGACCAGCTTCAGCCGGTCGTGGTTATTTGACGAAGGCGGCCATCTTCTCGCGGTAGGCTTTTGCCCCCATGTCGTACGTGTCGTTATGTCCTGCTCCCTCGATCATCACGAATTCCACCGGGCCACCGGCCGCCGCGGCCAGCTCCTTTCCCATTCCCATGGGCACGAGTTTGTCCGCGGTGCCGTGGAAGATGAGCGTGCGGCAGCGGATGTTCTCGATCCTGCCCAGGTTATCCAACCGCAATCGCACCAGCGCTTTGGGAAAGATGGCGTAGTGCCGCGCTGCCATCGCGCGCGCGCTGGTGAAGGGTGATTCGAGGATCATGCCCGCCACTTCGTGCGTCGCCGCGACATGCGTTGCGGCGGCGCTGCCCAGGGAGCGCCCGTACACGTAGATGCGATGGGGGTCGACCTCCGCTCGCCGTGTGAGCTCCCGATAGCCGACGTCTGCCGCTTCATAGAGTCCGGCTTCTGTCGTGCGGCCGCCGCTCCCACCGTAGCCGGGATAATCGAGCACCAGCAGCGCCGCGGTGGGCGGACGGAAGTCGCGGATGATCGGCCAAATAGCTGCGATTGTTTCGCCGTTGCCGTAAAACCAGAGCAGTGCGGGAAAAGGCGGGGCACGGCGGGAGGCGGCGGATTGAGGCGCGGGCGCCGGCGACACGTACCAGCCAACCAGGTTCGTCCCATCCTGCATCTTCAACTCGATGCGTTCACCGTAACCGAGTGTCTGTACCGGATCCGGTACCGGTGCTTTCGGGGCGGGGAACGTGATCCGCTCCTGCATCGTCCACAGCACGAGCAGGATGACGAGATAGGTGCCGGCCACGGCCAGAACGATTCCCATTAATTTGTGAGCCAATGGACCCACAGCTCGTCTCCCGCGCTCGAGGCGCGTTGCTGGGCCTGGTTGCCGGCAATCAGCTGGGTGTCCCGACGGAGGGCATGGGATCGGAGGCGATCCGGAAGGCCTTCCCGAATGGCCTGCACGACCTCGCACCCCCACCCAAGAACTCTCCCTACGATGATGACGCGGCAATGGCGCTGCTGCTCGGCGAGTCGCTGCTCGCGGCGAAGGGGTTTGACGCGACCGACGTGGCGCACCGCTGGGTGAAATGGATGAAGGTCGACGGTCGGGGCATCGGCTGGACGACCAAACGCGCGCTCACCCTGATCGATCGCGGGAAAGAGCCGTTCGAGGCCGGTCGCCTGGCGCATCAGGAGAGTCCGGGCCGTTCGGCGGGGAACGGGAGCGTCATGCGGTGCGTCCCGGTTGCACTGCGCTACCACGACGATGTCGATCGGCTGATTCGGGTCTCGACGCAGCAGGCGGCGATCACCCATGCCGACGAGCGGTGCACGTGGGCGGCGGCGGCGGTAAACCTCGCCGCGCGGGAGCTGCTGCACGGCAACATCTATTTCATCGAGGAAGTCTTGCACCGGATCGGCGATCGTGCGCCCCGCGTGCTGCGCGACGCCATCCATCGCGTGCCGCGGGAGGGGGAAAGCGACCTTCCGATCACGCGGGCGGGCGAGACGGGATACGTCGTTCACTGTGTCGAAATCGCGTTCTGGTTCGTCGCGCACGATCGCACGCTCGAAGAATCGCTCATCCACCTGGCGCAGGCGGGTGGGGACACCGACACCAATGCGGCCGTCGCAGGTGCGCTGCTCGGCGCGCGTCATGGAGAGACGGCGCTGCCGCCTCGCTGGATGGATCAGCTTGTCGGAGCTCAGGGAATCGGGAAGCTTGCGGAAGAACTCGTGAATGCTACAATGTGAAACGTGCGCCGGGGTCTGAGTCGTCCGGCGCACCGCTCACGGCTTACGCGGTTTCGATTTCGGCGGCGGAACGTAGCTCGCGATCCGGTTCATCACATCGAGGTCGTTGAGTGTGATCGACACCACCCGCCAATCCTGCCCCCCTCGCCAGTTGAGGCGAATAAAGCGGTGGCCATTGGTCCACTCCCACATGCTGCGCTCGCGCCGCGTGGGATTCCCCAGCTGCTTGCGCATGGCGTTCTGCCGTTGCTTGACCAGCGACACCTTGCCCGAATCGATGAACGAGATCACCGACGTCCGACCCTCGATCACATTGGCGCTGAGATAGAACGCGGCGCTGTCGGAGGGATCGCGAACGCGTACGCCGCAGTCCATCACCTGAGCGGTGCTCTTCATCGTTTGGCAGCCGAGAATCTCCTTGGGTCTTGCCATCGCCCGCGCCTTGGTGGCGAAATCGCGGTACGGCATCCCAGGCGCAAAGCCGCGATAGCTAAACGCCTCAACGGCAGGCTTCACGGTGGCGGAAGGCGCCGCACCCGGTGCGGGGGCCGGCGGTGGGGGCGGAGGCGCACCGGGGGCTGCCTGGACCACTAGCAGAAGAAGGAGTAGTGGGGTCATTCGCCAATATATGAAAAGCAAACGGGCCCGGTGTGACCCGGGCCCGTTTCCCTGAGGGGAGCGCTCAGACCTTCCGAACGTTCTGCGCCTGCAGACCTTTTGGACCCTGAGCGACGTCGAACTCCACGTTGTCGCCCTCGGCGAGGCTGCGGAAGCCCTCAGCCTGGATCGCTGTGAAGTGGACGAACACGTCCGGACCCGACTCCTGCGCGATAAAGCCAAAGCCCTTCGCGTCGTTAAACCACTTCACCTTACCCTTAGCCATACTGTTCTAACCTCTGCACAATGGGGCACTGCCCCGGACTGGAACGACCCACGCCACCGCGGCATTGGGCGGGCTCAAAGCAAAAATCCGCGAGACATATGGTCCTCGCGGAAGCGCAGACAGCCAGTGACGGTGCCACGTATGCTTGAACCGCGGGCAAAAGTATGGAACCCGCAGGGGCCTGTCAATCAGGCCTGCCGATAAGTCTTACAGGCAGCATAGCGACAGTATCACAGCACCAATCAACGATGCAGCCCGCAGATAGATTCCGGGCCCACCTCGATATGAGGAAAACGATGCGCCTTATCCACGCGCTGCTGGCGGCCTGCTGGGCAGGCGCTCCGCTCACCGCGCAGACCAACACCGAACGAATCGCCAATGACCACTACACCCGGTCGCATGACTACGACCTGATCCACCAGCGGATCGAGGTTTCGAACTTCGATTGGGATTCGACCTCGTTAGACGGGCGAGTGACGACTACGCTCGTCGCGCGCCGGCCAGGCCTCGATTCCGTGATTCTGGACGCGGGTGCCAAACTCCAGATTCGCACGGTCCGATACGGCACGATTCAGGGTCACCTACCATGGCGTTGTCACGAACGGCGGCGGCCTAACGTTCATCAATCCGGAGGGCCGTGCCCACCGTCCTCGCCAAGTCTGGAGCCAGGGAGAGGACGACAACAATCATCTGTGGTTTCCCACCTATGACTTTCCCAACGACAAGATGACATGGGAAGTCGTGGCGACTGTCCCCAAGGGGATGACCTGTGTTTCCAACGGCCGGCTGGTCTCCGACGTCACTGCCAAGGACGGGTCACGCACTCTCGACTGGCTGCAGGACAAGCCGAGCGCAACCTATCTCGTCTCGATCATCGTCGCGCCGCTCGCCAGGATTCACGACACGTGGCGCACCACACCCGTCGACTACTACGTCTACCATGAGGACTCGGCCCTAGCGCGCCCATTGTTCAAGCCGACGCCGGACATGATCGACACGTATTCACGTCTCACGGGTGTCACCTATCCCTGGGCCAAGTACGCGCAGACGACGGTCGCCGACTTCTTTGGCGGAATGGAAAACGTCAGCGCCACAACCCTCGTCGATTGGCTCCCGCGAGCGCGCGACTACCAGGACAGGCCGTGGTTCCAGTGGATCCTCATTCCCCACGAGCTCGCACACCAGTGGTTCGGCGACTACGTCACGACCGAGAACTGGGCCAACATGTGGCTCAATGAGGGGTTCGCTGAGTTCATGCCCGGGCAATACTGGGCCCGCAGACTGGGCGCCCGGGCGGAAGAAGACTATTACCTCGACGAGTACAACCAATTCACGCAGATCGACCACGATCGACGTATGCCGCTGGCGGCACTCGCCTCCAACAACATCTATCCCAAGGGCGCGCTCGTCCTCCAGATGCTGAAGCAGTACCTCGGCGAGCAACGCTTCTGGGCGTCGGTCAACCGTTATCTGGTTGACCATGCCCTCGACAACGCGACCACCGACGACCTCCGCCAGGCGGTGCTCGACGCGACGGGCGAGAACCTCGATTGGTTTTGGGATCAGTGGATCTATCAGGCGGGCTATCCGGAGTTCTCGGTTGCGGCGCGATACGACTCGAGCACGTCCACTGTAACGCTCGTCGCCCAGCAGGTGCAGCAGGATTCCTCCAAGGCAGACAGCAGCGGCGTACGCTACACGACGCCTGCAGTGTTTCGCATGCCGGTGACGATACGCGTTGGCACGGCGGCTGGGGACGTGACTGCACGCGCCCAGTTAACGCGACGACAGGACACGATCGTGGTTCGGGATGTGAAAACCGCCCCCACCATGGTGGTTTTCGATGACGGGAACGCGATCCTCAAGCAGCTGAGCTTCGACCAACCCACAACCTGGCTCGCAACGCAGCTCCAGCGTGATCCGAACCTGTGGAATCGACACTGGGTCATCGCACAGCTGAGCCAGCGTCCCAGGGACGCCGCGGCGGGTGCGGCACTCGCCCAGGCGGCGACCAGCGCCGACTACTTCCTCGTGCGCGCCGCGGCAATCGGAGCACTCGCGACCTTCCCACAGGCAGTGGCGCTGGCGCCGCTCGAGGCGGCGACCACGGATACCTCGGCGCAAGTCCGCGCCGCCGCGATCGAGGCACTCGGCGGCCTGGGCGGTTCACAGGCCGCCGCACTCGCCCGCCGAGCCTGGACCAGCGATTCGAGCGACGTCGTCCGGGCGGCGGCGGTGACGGCCATGGCCCTCACCGATACCGCCAATCGACGGGCCATCGTGCTGCAGGCGCTAGCGAGGCCCGCGTACCGCGACGCGATCCAGATCGCCGCCTACCGCATGATCGCGGCGAGCGGGGACACGGCATTGATCGACTCGGTTGAGGCACGCGCCGGACAGGATCGTTTCGCGTTGCATGTCCTCGCGGCACTTGGCGCCCGTGGCAGTAGTCGCGCCCTTGATCTGCTGGTGAAGCACCTGGACGACGACCGGGGCTACGTGCGGCGATGGGCGCTGGAGGCGTTCCGCTTCTCGCTGCCGCGGGCCATGGGTCAGCCACGACTTCAGTCTGTCGGTTCGGGACTCAAATTCCCCGATACGCGCCAAGCCGTCGCGGACCTGCTGCGGCAATGGCAGGCGGGCAGCAACTAAACTATTGTAGCCGCGCCTTACTGGTCTACTGTTGGCTGACTGTCTTGGTGCTGTCGGGCTTATTCAACGCGGCTTGTGCGTTCTTGAAGGCGAGCAAGGCGTCATCATAGGCGGCCAGTTTCTTGGTCAAGCCGGTCGTCACCGTGGGATCCCGACCCGCGCCCTTCTCACATGCCGGCAGCGCCGCGTTCAGCGAATCGAGCCGAGTCGTCAACTGCTTGGCGAGGATGCGCAACGAATCGGTATAGGCCACCGGCGCCATCTTAGGCCGGCCGCTCAAAATGAACGAGCGGGCGCTGGTGCACAGGCCGCCGAGGCGGCGGGCGGCGTGGAGGCGGGTCACCGAATCGGACTGCTGGGTGCGCGTCACGCGGTTCAATCCGTCCCGCAGCTGAGCGATGCCACGTGTTGCGGTCTTCAGCCCCTCCATATAGCGCGTCTGCTCGAGTGTCGGCGCGGTGGCTGCGGGCGGCACCGGCGACTGGGGCGGAACGGGCGGGGGAGGAGCAGGCACGGCAACAGGGATCACGGGCACGCTGTCCTTGTGCGTCGTGTCCTGCGCCCAGAGCGGGTACGCTACGGCGGTGATCACCATCACGATTCCAGCGAGCATCTCCAAACGACTCCTCTAACAGTTGAATTCCTGCTCCGTTATTATCCTCAAATGCCCGCGCCCGCAACCTCCCGCGTTATGCGGACGTTTGAAGATCGCGCCGAGGCGCTCGCGCATTTCTTCTTGCGCGCCGGTGAAGCGCCGCGTCTGATCGCCTATGACGACGCGGTGGGACTGCCGCTCGACCAAGCACTCGCCGCGCTCGAGTGGACCGCGCAGGTCGGCATACTCGCCGCAGAAGATCTCGTTCATGCCGCGCGTCTCGGCTCCGATTCCGCGGCGATTGTCGTCGAGCGTCGAGACGGTGATGCGCGAGTCTTCGTCTACTTCGGCCCCCGCATGGATGCACCGCCCGCCGATCCATACGAAGGTACTTTGCTGTACGATGAGCCGGGAGTCCGCTCCTACATTTTTGCACAACGCGGCCACGCAATCGCGCATTTTCTAAGAGCTACACACGGCTTGGGCGCGGCGCTGAGTCTGTTGTCACGTCGCGCACCCGAGCTGCGTCACATTCGTCGCTGGACCCAAGCACTATTCACGGAACCTGCCGTCGGACGCTCCACGCAATTGCTCGCGGGCTGGTTTGCGACGAGCGGCGCCGGCTTCCTGTTCATTCCGGCCGACACAGACGAGCCGTTTGCCTACTTTGAGGTGGCGATAGAGGGCTAAATACCCCGATGTGGGAACGTGGGGACTGTGGATTCACAACTCCACATGATGTGGACGAAGGCTGGAACGAATTGCGCGAGCGCTATTTACTCTCCACAGACGATGCACACCAGAGTGAGCTAACCCGAAGAAACATCGGCACTTGCGCGGTTTTGGGAGGGCCCTATATTGTTCCCACGCGGCTTGGAGGGAAGGGTTGGGACCTGGCGTTCCAACAACGCCTTCAGACCGAGTCCGAACGGAAATTCCGGGGAGGGCGCCGATGCAACCAAGGGCTCAGGCGCTCGTTGATCCGGGAGTCAACTCACCGGGTCGGACAGCTGGGGCCAGTCGCGTTGCCCTAGCCACGTCGAAATGGTGCCTCGACGTGCAGTGCGGAGG
>WNGI01003621.1_pt1 | contig 18190 bp, 19 predicted proteins | sample 5400621 | NCBI WGS metagenome assembly WNGI01 (sample SAMN13153374, study PRJNA577476) | soil metagenome | isolation source: 20 cm soil or saprolite under Garry oak tree replicate 1 | place: USA:California | collected 2016-06-15
GCATTGCCGACGTACCAGCTGTTGCTCGCGCTCGTGTCGATTCCTTCGAATGCCTTCGACCAGCGGGCGACACAGCCGAAGACGATCGCGTAGGGCAGGAGCTGGGTGAAGATCTCGGCCTTCTCGGCAAACTGCTGGCGGTATTTCTCGGCCGTGGTCATGTAGAGGCGGAACCCAAGCGTCTTCTGCATCACCTCGCGTCCGGCCGCGGTTCGGCTCGCCATGGCGCGGTGCATCACTATCAGGACCACGCCGACCAAGACGACTGCCAGGCCGATCAGCCCGCCGCCGAACGTGATGCCGAGCAGGAACGTGAGGCCGGCACCGGCCAGCGCGATGAGGATCGCGACGCCGACAGTCGCGAGACGTACCAGGTCAGGACGGGCGCGAAAGAACTTATGGCTCATGGCGTCGGCATACACCTCGCCTTCCGCGGACCTGAGCGTCGATTGAAACGTGCCTTTGAGCTCGGAGATCTTGACCTGCTGGCGATTGGCGAACAATCCCTTGAACAGGGTCATCTCGTAGGGCAGCATGCCGGCGACCTCCGCCGACTTTCGCGTGAGCAGCCAGTCGCGCTTGCCTTGAACCTCACTGATGGTCAGAAAGCCGCGCACGGCGAGGTCGACGATGGTCGCCGTGACGTCTTTGGTGTCGGCCGACTCGTCGAGGATCAGGCCCAGCTCTGCGGGCCTGAGTTTTTGCGGCGGCTCGAACTCGACGACCACCGGCTCGTGCTGGAAAACGGGCTCCGGACGGTCGGGTGCCGCGTCGTTCGCCTGGTAGTAGCGCGTGAGATAGGCGCGGTCGCGGCCGTGGGCGAGCCAGAACCGGACGATCAAACCGACGCCGGCAAGTAGCAGCAGCAAGCCGAGGCCGACCGTTAGTGGGTTGACGTCGAACGCGTCCTGCGGGAATTGGCGTTTGCGGGCCTCGAGCAGCGGGGCCGGGACACGGACCGCGCCCTTCGTCAGCGAGGTGACGATCGACATCTGCTCCCCAGAGCCGAGCTCGCGCGTCGACGAGTATGTGAAGAAGTTGTTGAGGCCGGTGACGGTGCACCCTTCGCGGGAGCCTTGCCGGCCCTCATAGCACGCGGCTTCTCGAAAAGAGCCAGCCGGCATGGTGACGCCTGCCGTGACGGATTGCTTGGACACCGGCCACAGGCCGCCGTCGACGTTCCAGAAAAGCTCGTCGTGATCGGCGAAGGAGTTCATCGCGCCCACGACCTTGTAGGCGATGACATAACGCTGCGCTCCGCTGACGGTGAGGTTCGCGTCGCCGATCTTGATCACCTCGTTGTCCTCGACGACCGATGTCGTGTATGGCACGGGACGCGACCCGTCAGTCACCGATTGGACCGTCAGGTCGTAGTAGCGGTCGTGCGTATCGTCGTAGCGGTAGCGGGTGGGGATGGTCCGAAAGATGCCGTGCTTCTGCAACGAGCCGAAGTCGACGCGTATGTCCTCTGAAATCGAGAGCGAGGAGTCGGTTGCGATCCGGATGTCGGAATGAAATGAGGTGATGACCCAGGCTTCATCCGCCTGTGCCGACACCGTGGCCAGGGCGACCAGCCACAGGGCGGCGAGTAGGGCAAAGACGGCTCGGGTCCGCATCGGCAGCCCGTATATTGCCAAGTCCAGTGACTGAAATCCGGCACGACATCCGCAACGTGGCCATCATCGCCCACGTCGACCACGGCAAGACCACGCTCGTCGACGCGCTTCTCAAGCAGAGCCACACCTTCCGCGACAACCAGGAGGTCGGGACCCTGATCATGGACAGCAACGACCTCGAGCGCGAGAAGGGGATCACGATCCTGGCCAAGAACACATCGATCCGGCACGAGGACGTGACCATCAACATCATCGACACACCAGGCCACGCCGACTTCGGCGGCGAGGTCGAGCGCGTGCTCAACATGGCCGACGGCTGCCTTCTGCTCGTGGACGCCGCGGAGGGTCCGATGGCGCAGACGCGCTTCGTGCTCCGTAAGGCGTTCGAGGTCGGCCTGCGCACCATCATCGTGATCAACAAGGTCGACCGCGCCAACGCCGATCCGAAGAAGACCCTGGAGCGGGTTCACGACCTGTTCCTCGAGCTCGCCGAAGACGCCGACCAGCTCGAGGCGCCCGTGATCTATTCGATCGCCAAGGAGGGTCGCGCCGGACTCAGGGCCGACGAGCTGGGGCCCGACCTGGAGCCCCTCTTCAAGACGATCATCGAGCACGTCCCGGCTCCGGTCGCCGAGCAGGGCGGCTTCCAGATGCTCGTCGCGAACCGCGCCTACGACGACTACACCGGAACCATCTCCATCGGCCGGATCAGCCGCGGCCGCATCGCGTCCGGCGACACGGTGGCCGTGCTGGGTGGCGACGGCGACCAGCGGAGGGTCAAAGTCGCGCAGGTGCTCGTCTATCGGGGCCTGGATCGCGTTGCGGTGCCGAGCGCGAGCGCGGGCGACATAGTGCTCCTGACCGGGCTCGAGGAGGTGGCGATCGGCGACACGCTCGCGGATCCGGAGTCCCCCGACGCCCTGCCCCGGATCGAGATCGAAGAGCCCACCGTGCGCATGACCTTCGGGGTCAACACGTCGCCGTTTACGGGCCGCGAGGGCAAGTTCTCGACCACCCGCCAGCTTCGGGCCCGGCTCTACAAGGAGCTCGATACCAACCTGGGCCTGCATGTCGCCGACACCGAGGTCGCCGAGCGATTCCTTCTCAGCGGCCGTGGCGAGCTGCACCTTGCGGTCCTCATCGAGACCATGCGTCGCGAGGGTTATGAGTTCGAGGTCTCCCGGCCCGAGGCGATCGTCAAGCTCATCAACGGCCAGCGCATGGAGCCGGTCGAGCACCTCACCGTTGATGTCCGCGAAGAGTTCGTCGGCGCGGTCACCGAGGCGCTGGGCAAGCGCCGCGGCGAGATGATTGAGATCAGCTACGACAAGAAGGGCGGCGTTCGCCTCGAATACCTGATTCCGACGCGAGGCTTGATCGGTTTCCGGAACACGTTCCTGACCCTGACCGCAGGCACGGGCTTGATGGGCTCGATCGGCATCGGCTACCGGCCGTGGCTGGGCGAGTTTCGCGAGCAGCGCAACGGCGCCCTCACCGCCTCCTCGCCCGGCACCTCGCTCACCTACGGCCTGGCGGCGGCGCAGGAGCGGGGGACGACCTTCATCGAGCCGGGTGAAGAGGTGTACGAGGGCATGGTCGTCGGCATCCAGAAACGCCCTGGCGACATCCGGGTCAACGTCTGCCGCGAGAAGAAGCAGTCGAATGTGCGTTCGTCGACCTCCGATATTTCTGTCCGCCTCACGCCCGCTTCGAAGCTGAGCCTCGAGCAGTCGCTCGATTTCCTGGCCGATGACGAGCTGCTCGAGGTGACGCCCAAGCACCTCCGCCTGCGCAAGCGGCACCTCACCGAGGTCGATCAGTCGAGGGCCCGCCGGCTGGCCGAAGCGGCCCGAGGTTAGGCCCGCCCGAATCCGGGTATACTCAATTCAGCTGGCGAAGCGCCGGCGCTCACCGCAGGCTTCTATCTTCTCGAACGGGCCCGCTAGATGAGTTGGCCCCGCCGTTCGAGAGATAGGAGATGGAAATGCCCACTGGCACCATCAAGAAACTCGTTTCGGATCGTGGCTTTGGATTTATCAAGGCCGAGGACGGACAGGAATACTTTTTCCACCGCAGTGGCACCGAAGGCGACTTCGACGGCCTCCAGGGTGGCGAGAAGGTCCAGTTCGAAATCGAGTCGAGCCCCAAGGGCCCGCGCGCCAAGAGCGTCCGCATAGCCTAAGTTCGAAAACCAGAAAAGCCCCGAGCGCAAGCTCGGGGCTTTTTTATTTGGTTCCCCACTCCCCTTCCGTGGGAGGGTCAGGGTGAGAGGCGTGGGAAGGAAACCCGGAGTCGCCGCTAGGCCTTCAGGCGCTTCATCAGCCGCGGGACGTCGAGCCTCGGCTGGGGGTACCTCGGGTCCATCTCGCGCAGCGTCTCGACGAGGATCATCGTCACCGCCCAGTTCCGGTAGACCTTGTCGTTGGCTGGAATGACGTACCAGGGCGCGACGGCCGTCGAGCACCGCGTGATCGCCAGGCTGTAGGCGCTCATGTAGTCGTCCCAGTACGCGCGCTCGTCGATGTCGTGCTCGTTGAACTTCCAGCGCTTGTTGGGGTCCTTGAGCCGGTCCATCAGCCGCTGGCCCTGCTCGGCAAACGAGATGTGAAGGCAGAGCTTGACCACCTTGGTCCCTGCGCGGACGAGCTCTTTCTCGAACTGGTTGATCTGCCTGTAACGCCGTGCGATGACCTGCGGGGGGGCCAGGTCGTGGACCCGCGCGATGAGCACGTCCTCGTACTGCGAGCGGTTGAAGACGCCGATGAAACCAGGGTCAGGGAGGCGGCGGCGCATGCGCCAGAGGAAGCCGCGACGGCGCTCTTCCGGCGTCGGCGCCTTGAACGGCGTGATCAGCACACCCTGCGGATTGAAGTTGCGAACCACGTGCGTGACCGTGCCGTCTTTGCCGGATGTGTCCATGCCCTGCAGGATCACCAGCAGAGAGCGCTTGCGTTCGGCATAGCGGGTGTCGAGGCGGGGTCGACGTCGGCCATCCGAAAGGTCCCGCGCACCTGGGCGCGGAGAAGATCACGGACTTGCGCCTTCGCCACGGCGGCGAGTGTAGAGCCTGGCTAGGGGAGCTCCACCGGGATGACGTCGAGGGTGATGAGGTTGTCGCCACGGATTACAGTCAGCGGCAGCCTGGCGCCGATCTTCGCTTCCACCATCAGCCTCTGCAGATCGCCGGCCTTGCTGACGCCGACGTCGCCGACCGAGACGATGACGTCGCCGCTGCGCAGCTTGCCGCCTGCCGCGGGACTGCCGCTCACCACCTCGTGCACCTCGACGCCTGCTTTGCGGCCCAGCTTCTCCGCCATCGGAGGGGGCAGCGGCCGGGTGCCGCCCGCGATGCCGAGGTAGGCGCGGCGCACGCGGCCGTTGCGCATCAGCGCGGCCAGGATCGCCTGCGTAGTTCCATTCATCGGCACCGCCAGGCCGAGACCCATGCCCGCGACCGCGGTGTTGACGCCGATGAGCCGGGCGTGCGAGTCGGCGAGGGCGCCGCCTGAGTTGCCGGGGTTCAGCGCGGCGTCGGTCTGGATCACGTCCTCGATGAAGCGCCGGTTCCCGTTGCCGTCCGCGGTCGCCAGCGAGCGGCCTAACCCACTGACGACCCCGGACGTGACGGATCCCGAAAAGCCCATCGGGTTGCCGATCGCCACCACGAGCTGGCCGACGCGGAGCTGGTCCGCGTTGCCGACGCGGATCGGGTGCAGCGTGTCGGCGCGGGCGCGCGCGACGGCGAGGTCGGATAGGGGATCGGCGCCGACGACGTCGACGTCGTGCTCGGTGCCGTCGATGAAGGAAGCGCTCGCGGTCCCGCCCGCGGCGACCACGTGGGCTGAGGTGACGAGGAAGCCGTCGGGGGTGATGACAACTCCAGAGCCGGCACCGCCAAACCCGCGACCACCGCGCCCGATGCGTAGGCTCGCGACCGACGGAAGCACCGCCTCCGCGACGGACGTGACGATCGTCGAATATGCGTCGAGGGCTTCTTGCTCGGCCGTCGCCTCCGCCATGGTGCTTACAAGATTACCAACTTGCAACCAGGTCAAACATGGGCCTTGATCCGAGTTCGACCGGGCTTTCGCCGGGCTGCTGTCCGCAGGGAGTCGAACTCGCGGCCGAAGGCCTCCACGATCCGTTCGGGATCTGCGACCAGGCCCTCGTCGGTGGCCACCCCGAGCATCACCCCACCCGCGTAGCTCAGGATGCTGATGCCGAGGCCGAGGTGCCCCGACTGGGGGACCCAGAACATCACCTTGTCCAGCTTGCGGCCGGCCAGGTAGAGCGGCTCGCGGGGGCCGGGGACGTTGGTGAGCACAGCGGTCGCCTTGCTGCCGAAGAAGCGCAGGCCCATCCGCTCGACCTCGACCGGCGCCAGGCCCATCACGTTGAGGACACCGTAGGCGACCAGGGCCTCGGGCGATCGTTTGAGCTCGTCCATCGCTTTCTTGATCGACCCCAGGCGCTTGACAGGGTCGACGACGCCGACCGGCAGCGTCAGAAACACCAGCCCGAAAGAGTTGCCAAGTTTGTGCGCGTCGGCCGCCGGCCGGAGGTTGACCGGCACCGAGGCGCGAATTGACAGGCCTACGGTTGGCTCGCCCCGACGCTCGAGGTATCGGCGTAGGGCGCCGGTCGCAGTCGCCACCAGGACGTCATTGACGGTGGCCCCGAATGCTGTGCCGATCGCTTTGAAGTCTTCGAGCGGAATGGGGGTTGACCAGGCGGCCCGCTTCCGGCGGCCGAGCCGACCCTTGAACGCGGTTGCTGGATCCGGGGGCAGCACGATCAGGCGTCCAAGCCTGTACGCGCCCTGCGCACTGAGCCGCGCGACATCAGCGATCCTGCTCGGGTTGTCGAGCAGGTGCTGGCCGGCGGCGACGCCACGGCCGATGGCTGCGGGCAGCCAGTCGATAGGTCCGGCGTCGTTAGCATGATCTGACCGTCTTCGCGGCGGGGCCGCCGTCGGCGACGGGTCGGTCAGCGAGAGCATGACCCGGACCAGCGCGATGCCGTCGGCGATGGAGTGGTGGATGCGCGCGAGCACCACCGATCCTCGGTCATGGCCGTCGATGAGGTGCACGTGCCACAGCGGCTTGGTGGTGTCGAGCGCGGTGCTCATCAGCTCGCTGACGAGGTCGCGCAGGGCCTTGTCTCCGCCGGGCGTGGGAAGCGCGATGTGGCTGACGTGGTTGCCGATGTCGAAATGAGGGTCGTCCTGCCAGTGGAGGATGCCGGCTCGCAGGCGAGGGCGGACAACGCGCTGGTGGAATCGCCCAAAGGGGGCAAGGCGTTTGTCGAGCAGCGCGCGCAGCCGCCTGAGGTCGACATTGCCGTCGAGTACCAGCACACCCGTCACCATCATCAGGTTGGTCGGGTCCTCCATCCCCAACCACGCCGCATCGACGCTCGACATCGGGACCGATCGGGTCACCGTGCCGTGATCCTACGCGCGATAGACGGAGATTTCCGTGGCTTTGACGGCCACCCAAACCTCGGCCCCGGCGGCGAGGTGAAGGTCGCGCACGGCCGATGGGGTGATCTCAGCCACCAGCGGAACAGCTCCGCTCAAGCGGACCCTCACACGCTCGCCTTGCAGGTCGAGATCTTCGGCCCGGCCGCGCCAGACGTTGCGCGGCGTGCCCTCGGGCCGGGCGAGATACAGCGCGACCGCGCGCGGATGGATGACCGCAAATACATAGCCCTCGCCGGCTTCTGGCGCGGCCACGATCGCACCGCCCTCGAGCTCGATGTGATCGCCACGACCGCGGCCGCGGAGAAGGTTGACGCCGGCCAGGTCGGCGACGAACCGTGAGCGCGGCTTGGCCGTGACCTCGGCGGGTGATCCGCCCTGAACGATGCGTCCCGCCTCGACGACGACAAGCCGATCCGCCAGCGCCATCGCCTCCAGCGGGTCGTGGGTGACGAGGATGCGGACGCCCTGGAACCCGGAAAGCTGCCGCGATAGCTCGCGGCGGACCTCAGCCCGGACGCTCACGTCGAGAGAGGACAGAGGCTCGTCGAGGAGGAGGAGGCGCGGCTCGGTCGCGAGGGTGCGGAGCAAGGCCACCCGCTGCGCCTGGCCGCCGGACAGCTCGCGTGGCATCGCGCCCGCGCGCTCGGCGAGTCCGGCGCGGGCGAGCCACCCGGTGGCGACCTTCGATGCATCGCGTTTGTGCTGCGCCCGGAGGCCGAAGGCGACGTTGTCGAGGACAGTCATGTGGGGGAAGAGGACGTGGTCCTGGAACACCAGGCCGACACGACGCTGCTCGGTCGGCACATGCCTTGCGGTGGCCGAGTCGTCGAGCACCTGGCCATCCAGCTCGACGTGTCCCTCGAGTGGGATCAGCCCCGCGAGCGCGCGAAGCAACGTCGTCTTGCCCGCGCCGTTCGGCCCGAGCACGGCGACCGTCTCCCCGGCGCCGGCCGCGAGCTCGACGTCGAGCGCGAAGCCGCTGCGGCTGGTTTTGATCGCGGCCCGCAGGCTCACAACGAGCCCAGCCAGCGGTCGCGCATGCCGATGAGAATCGCCAACGACACGGCGAGCAGGATCAGGCTCAAAACGATCGCACCGTCTGGGCGCGTCTCGAGCGCGACGTAGACCGCGAGCGGGACGGTCTGGGTGCGGCCGGGGAGGTTGCCGGCGAACGTGATCGTGGCGCCGAATTCACCGAGTGCGCGCGCCCAGCAGAGCACCGCGCCGGAGAAGATCGCGGGACGCAGCAGCGGAAGCGTCACCCGCGCGAAGACCCTCCAGCCGCTCGCGCCGAGGGCCCGGGCGGCTTCTTCGTAGCGGTGATCCATGGCGCGGAGCCCGCCTTCGACGGCGATCACGAGGAACGGCATCGCGACAAAGGTCTCGGCGATGACGACGGCGGCGGTGGTGAACGGGATCTGGATCCCCAGGAGCTGATAAAGCGGCGCGCCGATCAGCCCTCGGCGGCCGAAGGCGAGCCAGAGAGCGACCCCGCCGACCACGGGTGGCAGCACCATGGGCAGGGTTGTGAGCGCGCGCATAACGCCGCGCGCGGTGCCGGTGGTCCTGGAGAGGACGAGCGCGAGCGGGATGCCGAGCACCAGCGCGACTGCGGTCGCGGTCAGCGAGCAGAGGATGGAGAGGCCGAGCGCGCTGGCGGTCTCGGACGCAACGAGCTCTGGTCCGACCTGGCCCCACGGCGCGCGGGCGATCAGGCCGGCGAGAGGGAGGACGAAGAGAAGAAGGCCGACTGCCGCCAGCCCTATCAATGGAGCCGGTACGCGCGCTCGGCTCACGCCGACTCGAAACCGGAGGCTTTGAGGATTGACTGTCCGTCGGGCGAGAGGACAAAACCGATGAAGTAGGTCGCGGCGCCTTTGTTCTGCGCGTCCTTCAACGTGGCGATTGGATAGGCCGCAATGACGTTCTGGCTGTCTGGGATCGCGACCCCGTCGACCTTGCCGCTGGTGACCACGTCGCTCACGTAGACGATGCCCGCATCCGCCTCGCCGACCGCAACTTTGCTGAGGACTGCGGTGACCTGCAGCTCGAGACTCGCGGGTTTGACCGTGACTCCTGCTTTGGCGAGCGCTTGCTGCGCATATTGCCCGGCCGGCACCGACGGATCAGCGAGCACGACGACGAGGCCCCCGCGCGCGAGGTCGGCGAGGCTATGGATGGCCTTTGGATTGCCGTTGGCGACCGCGATCTCGAGCCGGTTGTGCGCGAAGACCTGAGGTGCATCCTGGATCAAGCCGGCGTGCTGGAGTGTCGTCATGTGCGCTGTGTCTGCGGAAGCGAAAACGTCTGCCTGTGCCCCTTGGGTGAGCTGCGAGGTCAGCGTTTGCGTGCCGGCGTAGTTGAAGGTCGCCGAGAAATGCAGCCGCTCGGCGATCTTGTCGAACGCCGGCTGGAGCGATGCGGCAGCGAACACGGTCACCTTGGGCTTCACGTAGCAGCTGGCTTGGGGTGAGCATTCATTTGCGCTGCTGCCGCATGCCGGTAGCGCCACCAGGGCAATGAGAATCAGCGCTCTAATCACGAGGCAGCTCCACGCTCACGTTCGTGGCCTTGACCACCGCGATCGCCGGCATGCCTGGCTTGAGGTCAAGCTCGTCGACCGCCTCGCGGGTGAGAAGTGAGACGAGCCGGTGCGGCCCGGCCTGGATCTCGACCTGCGCCGCGACCCTGTCTTTGATGACGCGCGTGACGATGCCGGGGAAACGATTGCGGGCTGACTGCTTGACCGTCTCTTCTCGCTTGCCTGTCCGCTTCGGCTTCGCGATCGCGGCCAGGGATTCGCCTTCGATCAGGCGCTGCCCGCCTGCAGTCCGCACGGCGACCAGCCGGCCGTCGTCGACCATGCGGCGCACGGTGTCGACGCTGACACCGAGCATCTTGGCCGCCTGCCCAAGGCGATAGCCAGGCATTATCGTCAAAATCCTAGCAGGAGCCAGTTAACGCCGCCAATTATCTCGAAAAGGGCCAACGCCTTTGCGGGCCCTCCCTCTCCCGTCGGCTCCCCTCCCCCGAGCCGTCCGACCGTGACCAGACCTTAAGGCCCGGCCTTGACAGGCACAACCTAGGGTGTTAACCGGCTCTCGTAAGCTCGCCTAAGGCAATGCTGACCGGGATTAGAAGGCATCTCGGAGAGTGGATCTCCATCACCGCGCATGCCGAGCGCACGCCGCCGCGACTCACGCTCACGATGACCCTCGGCGAGCTGCCTGAAGGTTGGCCGCGATCGGGCCTGCATGCGCGCACCTGGACCGGCATCATCGGCCTGGTCTTGATAACGCCCTTCATCGCGCTCCTCCTGGCCACCGTTCTCCGAGGCGCTGGACATGGCGAGGTCTATGGATGGATATCGGCTTCGCCGGCCGCCATCATCGCCGCCACGGTGAGCCTGTTCATCGGTATCCCGGTCGCGATCGCGATGAATCTCTGGCGGATCACGCGAGTCGGCTTGCGGCGGCACGCGAACGCCCTTGACGGTTTGTTCGCGCTCGAGTTTGCGCCCCTCCACCTTGTCGTTGTGCTGGCGGCGCTTGCGATCGGCGGCGCATTTGTCGGACACCTTGCAGCCGACTCCTATGCGTGTCTCCACGGAGTCCGATCCGCCTGCTGACGATGGAACCCTGAGGGGTTCGTGGCCTTATGGATTCATGCGTCCTGTCTTTCGGGCAAGGCGCTTCGCTTTTGTTACGAGAGCCGCGTGCTCCCGCACGATCCGCCTTTTTCGACGACCGAGCTCGAGACGATGGGCGCCGATCGCCAGCCTGTCGCGCCGAAACAACAACTCACGGGTTGTCTGCTGCGTCCGCAAGCCGGGCTCTTCACGATCGAGGCGCAGGTGTCCGGCACGGTGGTTGGAGGGGACGACTCTCGAGATCGGAAGCCGAACCTGAACCAACCGGGTGCCGCCGGCGCTTACGAATTCTTCACATCCATCTAATGCCAGCGGCGGCGGGTCGGTTTTCAATGAGCCTGTGAGCGTCGCCCCCATCGGCAAACAGGCTGTCGCGCCGCCGGCCCGGACTCGCGGCATCACCCGCAGGCAGGCGCTGGCGGCCGCGGTCGCCACCGGCGTCGGAGTCGGTGTCGTCCGCCTGCTCGGTGGTTCGATGCAGCAGATCGCGACCCCGCGCAGAGCGACGACCACGGACTGGATCTCACCTCTGAAGTCCGAGTCCGCCCGCATCACGCAGCTCTTGCGGCGCACTAGCTTCGGATACACCGCCGCCCACCTCGAAGCCGCGATGTCGGATGGGTTCAGCAAGACAGTCGATCGCATGATCGAGACCGCGGCCGCCGAACCGCCCGCGCTCGCGGCGGCGAACACGCCCGGCGGCCGTTTTCCGATCGTGCAGCTGCAGCAGTGGTGGATCGATCACATGCTCACCACGCCCACGCCTTTTGCCGAGCGGATGACGCTCTTCTGGCACGGCCACTTCACCAGCGACTACCGCAAGGCGGCCGACGACACCTTCATGTACTGGCAGAACCTCACGTGGCGGCGGATGGCGACCACCGACCTGCGCTCGATGCTGATGCAGGTCACGACCGACCCCGCGATGCTGCGCTACCTCGACCTCGCCACCTCCACCGGACAGAACCCCAACGAGAACTACTCGCGCGAGCTGATGGAGCTCTTCACGATGGGCGCCGGCAACTACACCGAAGATGACGTGCGCGAGGGAGCCAAAGCCCTGGCCGGTTGGCAGCTGCCCCAGCCCGATTCCATCGCCACGGTGATGGTTGACAAGAACAACAACTTGACGCGCCGCCTGCCGGTCTTCTCGGGCCAGAAAACCGGCGTCTTCAATCCGCGCCGGTCTTACAGAGGAACCATCACCTACCTCGGCAAGGCGGGCCAGCTCGATACGCAGGGCGTGATCGATCGCATCCTCGCGCAGCCCGCCACCGCCCCGTTCATCGCCAACAAGGTTGCCCAGCACTTCGTGACCGCGCGGCCCAGCGCGAGCTACGTCAAAAGCCTCGGCGACACGTTTCGCCGCAGCAAGTACGACATCAAGACGTTGATGCGGGCGGTCTTTACAAGTCCGGAGTTTGCGGCCGACCAGAGCTATCGGAGCCTGGTCAAGACGCCGACCGAGTTCATGGTCCACGGGGCCCGCGCCCTCGGCCTCGCCTCACTCTCAAAACTGATCGCCAACGCCGGGTCCGGCATGGGCCAGAGCCTCTTCGACCCGCCCGACGTCAACGGATGGCCGAACAACGAGTCCTGGATCTCGTCCAACACGGTGGTCGAGCGCGTCAACTTCGTCACCGCCGCGCTCGGCCAGGTCAAGGGCGCCCTGCCTTCGCCGGCCGATGCCATCCACCGACACCTGGACGGCGTGCTCAGCCCCCAGACCGCCGGCCTTCTCAACCAGGCCGCGGACGATCGCGCGCGCTGGTTCATCACCCTGGCCTCCCCGGAATTTCAGCTCAAGTAGGTGCGCGAAGAATGAAAAGAGAAGTCGGCATCAACCAGCTCAAGCGCCGGGACTTCCTCAAGGCAGGCCTCGTCTTCGGCGCTGGCGCGTCGGGTCTCGCCGCCGGATATGCGGCGGTCCCGGATGCTTTTGCCCGCGCCGTCTACGCGGCCAAGAAGGAAGGCATGACCAACGACAACATCCTGGTCATGATCCAGCTCGCCGGCGGCAACGACGGCCTTCGCACCGTCGTTCCGCTCGCAGATCCCACGCTGCACGATCTGCGACCGAAGCTCGCGGGGCCGATGGTCTCCCAGGCCCTGCCGCTCAACTCGCAGTACGGCCTCAATCACAACCTCGGCGGCATCAAGGGGCTCTGGGACAAAGGCAAGGTCGCGATCGTTCAGGGTGTCGGTTATCCGAATCCGACCTTCTCCCACTTCGAGTCGATTCGGATCTGGGAGACTGGCGATCCCTCGCGGCGCCAGGTCGACGGCTGGTTGGGCCGGACGCTGGCCACCAGCTACGACTCCAACGGCCACCCGCTCACGGGATGCGCCTGCGGGGCGACCGACGCGCCGGGCGCGCTGCGCGACCTGCAGGCCACGCTGACTGTGATCCAGGACCAGAAGAAGTTCGGGTTCACCGGCGGCGGCGAGGTCGAGGCCGCGGTGGGAGCGTTGTACAAGGGAACTACGGGCATCTACGGCGCTCTGTTCGACACCGCGATCGCAACTGCGACCGAAACCATGGTCACCTTGCGTACGTCGGCCTCCAACTACCAGCCCATGGCTGACTACACGGACAAGGTCAAGCTCGTCTACTCATCGAAGAATCAGCTCGCGGCGGCGCTGCAGCTGGCGGCTGAGCTGATCGTGACCGGCACCGGCGTCAAGCTGCTGCATGTCACGCTCGGCGGCTTCGACACGCATTACACGGAGCTGAACCGCCACGACGACCTGATGGGTTACCTGGACGCGGCGGTCTCGTCCTTCTATCAGGACCTGTCCGCGCACAACATGGCGGACAAGGTACTGATCGCGACCTGGTCCGAGTTCGGCCGGCGGCCGAAAGAAAACGCGAGCGGCGGCACCGACCACGGCGCGGCCGCCCCGCTGCTCCTGATCGGCGATCCCGTGTACGGCGGCCTCTACGGAGAAGAGCCGAGCCTGACCAGCCTGGACAACACCGGAAATCTCAAGTACGCGGTCGACTTCCGGTCCGTGTACCAGGAGATCCTGAGTGGACACCTCGGCGCCGACGCGGCCAAGATCCTCGGCTCGTCATTTGATCGGGTTTCCTTCCTGAAGGCGCCGGTCACGGTCTGAGATGCGGGTTTTCCTACTCAAGGCGGCGGCCACCGTGCTCACCATCGGGGCGACCGTCTCCTCCGCTCTTTACGTGACCTCGCACCTCAAGAATCCGGCGGCGCCGCTGCAGCCGCCCGTGCTGACAGCAGGCGACGGCTCGAGCGCGACGGCTCTCGGCGGGACATTGACACTGGGACCCTCGGTCCAGCCGAGCAACGTCGAGCCGATGACATCGACCTATGCATCCTGAACTCTCGGTCAACGCGCACCACTTCGAGGCCATGGGCACGACCTGCAGCCTGTTCGTCGTCGGCCAATCGCGCGGACGGTTGCTAGAGGGCGAATCCTGGGTCCGGCGTGTGGGGGCGCGGCTGACGCGCTTCGCCCTCGACAGCGAGCTCTCCCGCCTCAACGCCCGCGCAGGCGAATGGGTCGAGATCAGCGAAGAGATGGAAGCTGTGCTCCGCGCGGCGTTGGAGGCGTACGCGATGAGCTCCGGTCTGGTCAACGCCGCGGTGCTGCCGTCTGTGCTCGCGGTCGGCTACACGCGTCCGCTGGTCGAGGGCCCAACGGTCGCCACCCTGGACCGCGTCGGCCCAACGCCCGCGCTTCCGGAGGTGCTCGAAGTCGGCGGGCGTGAGGCTCGTGTACGGACGGGGTCGAGCCTCGACCTGGGCGGAATCGCCAAAGGCTGGATGGCCGACCGCCTGGTGGAGTTGCTGGGGCCGAATGCCCTGGCCAACCTTGGCGGCGACCTGCGCGCGGCCGGGACTGGCCCCCGTGGAGATGGCTGGCCGGTCGGCGTCGGCTGTGCAACCCTGATGCTGCGCGACCAGGGCGCCGCGACCAGCAGCGTCCGCCACCGGCGGTGGGGCGAGATGCATCACCTCATCGATCCACGCAGCGGGTTGCCGGCGAAAACCGGGTTGGATGAGGTCTCGGTCGTCGCTGCGAGCGGATTCGAGGCCGAGGTGATCGCGAAGACCGCGCTCCTGCTCGGCCCGGCCCTCGCGCCGGCTTACTGCGCGGCGCATGCGATGGCATCGTGGTTGGCGGTCGGCCGTGACGACTGATCAGTTCTTGTGGGTGCTGGCCCGGGTCGCGGGCCTCGCCTCCTATGCCTCGCTCGCGATCGCGTTGGTCTCGGGCATCGCGCTGCGCACCGCTGTCTTCGATTGGTTGGGGAGCAACCGCGTCGTGCGCTCGGTGCACGAGTACACGACGGTGTTGTGGATCCCGCTGGCGGCGCTCCATCTGGTCTCGCTGCTGCTGGACACGACGGCTCGCATTGGACTGCTCGACATCGTGCTGCCGTTTCACTCCAGCTACGGGACGCTGGCGATCGGGCTCGGCGCGCTGTCAGTGGACGTGCTGGTCGTGGTCACGGTGACCGCCTATTTGAAACGGCGGATGCGCAAGGACCTGTGGCTGTGGATCCACCGCCTGGCATACGCGGCGTTCGCGCTGATCTTTCTCCACGCCGTGCTCAGCGGAACGGACTTCAGCGATCCGGTGGTATCCGCGATCACGTGGGGCAGTGCCGCGGCGCTGCTCACCCTGGGTCTGGCGAGGCTGCTCGGCGGCCGCCTGCCGGCCTGAACGCGGACCCGTTCCGCGGGCCCACCCTCCTCCCGCCGGATCCCACCCCCAACCGGCGCACCTGCGTGCGAGTGAATCAGAAAAAAATCGCCGGTGGAACCCTGCCTGTTAACGCGCCGGGCATCGGAGCAGCTAGGCCGCCACCCAGTGCCGGAGCTCCATCACCCGCCGGCGAAGCTGCTCCTCGGCCTCGAGCGGGGTGTCGATCTCCTTGCGTTCTCGGTGCCAGCGCTCCATCGCCAGGTCCAGCTGCGCGGTCTGCAATCGCGAAACCCGCAGGTACCCGCGCGGCCCCGCTCGCTGGAACGCCTGCAGCCGCTGCTTCAAGCGCTGCCACGGACTGGCGAGTGTCGGCACCTCTTCAGGCAGGATCGCGCCCTGCCCGGTCCCGGCCTCCTTGCGCATCTGCTCGAGCAGGTTCTGTCCCTCGTAGCGAATGCCGAAGAGCAAAAGCGCGATCAGGGCGGCGGTGAACGGCCCGGTCATGATCAGCGTGCGCAGATGAATCTCGACGAGCCCGAACAGCGTGTTCTGGATCGGGAAGACAGTGGCCCACGCGTCCCACGAGAAGTGTCCGGCGATGGCGACGATGAACCCGGCCATGATCGCCAGCACCTTCTGCCGCCTGCCGTGTAACTGGCGAGCGATGCCAACCCCGGCTCCGATGAAGGCGGTGTAGGTCGCGTGGCCAAAGAAAAGCCCCAGCACCTGACGGCCGTACCACTGGATCCCGGCCGCCACCCAGCCGAAGCCTTCGGCCGAAAAGATCGAGTAGACGTTGGTCATGTAGCTGATCGATTCCAGGAAGTTGAAGCCCAGGCCGACGGCGGCCCCATAGACGATGCCGTCGACGACGTCGTCGAACTCGTTGCGCATGACCAGGTACAGCAGCAGCACGGCCAGACCCTTGGCCAGCTCTTCCAGGATCCCGGCCATGAAGGCGAGCGAGGTGTCAAGACCGGGCCCCGGCACCAGCGCCCGCTGGGCCGACGCCTCCCAGATCGTCTCGCCCCACACCACCAGGCTGGTCGCAACGATGGCGCCCCAGGCCGCCGCGACGAGGACGAGTCGCCACGGTTCTTTGTGATTGCGGTCCATGCGCCGCACGACCAACAGACCGAAGGCCGTGGTGGGCAGGCAGGCCAGGGCGCAGATCGCCGCGACGCCCGGACCCGCGGACTGCGTGAACAAGAAGACGTCGATCACCAGCAGCCAGAGCAGGACGCCAAGACCGATCAGCACTCCGGCGCGGATCAGGTGTTTGCGACGCGACGCCCGGTCGCGGTCGTATGCGCGCACCAGGATGTAAGTGCCGAGCGTGATCAGAGCGACTGTCAGCAGCCCATAGAGAGAAGCGCGGCCAGGGATGGTGTCGAGATAGACGTAGTTGAGGATCGAGCTGGCGATCAGCGCCAGGACCACAAGCGCGGCGACCGCTATCGCGATGCCGTAACGCCGCGGCCGGAGACTCGATTCAGGATCTGCGGCGGGCGGCGTGGTGGACGTGATCACGAACGGTCTACCACGACGAAGCGACGCCCCAAAACCTCGACCGGAACGCCATCGCTCAAGCGCTCGACCACGAACGTGTAGCGGCCGGGCAGCACGTAGTGGTAACCCTGCGGCACCTCGACCGGAATGACGGTGTCGTTGGCGAGGTCGGCGGCAGTGCCGGGACCGACCTGGCCTTCGATCGACCCAAACGAGTCATACCAGCGCGCGTCGACGATGAGATTGGAGGGAATCGAGGACCAGTCGACGACTGCGGCGAACTCCACTGCGCGCGGGAACTCCGAGCGGTCGCCATCGATCGTCTGCTTTGTCGTCGGGTCGAACTGATAGATGCCCACGATGCGTGCCTGGACGCCACTTGCCTGCCCGGGTGGCTCGAAGTAGACGAACTGCACCAGTCCGATGCCGAGGATGACGATACCAACGGTGGCGAAAACCAGCAGCGTGCGGTAGAGGGTTCGCAGCTGGTCGTAGCTGGTGGTGCTCAAGCCCGCTCAGTCGAATGGATTTGCCGGCGCGTTGTCAAGGCAGAAACGAAAGGAGGTTGGAGCCGATGCCGCAACGTGCCTGGAGCGACAAGCGCGAACGTCAGTACGAACACATCAAGGAAGGCCTGCTGGAGCGAGGGACGGGAGAAGACAAAGCCGAGGAGATCGCTGCCCGCACGGTCAACAAGGAGCGCGCGCGCCACGGCGAGGCGATGGAGGCCAGCCGGACCTCGATCCAGGACCTGTCGCCTGGTCGAAGGGGCGGGCTCAGGTCGCATCGGGGCTCGGGCGGCCGGACATACGACCAGCTGCGCAACGAAGCCAAGGAACGCGGCATCAAAGGTCGCTCGCGGATGAACAAGGAGCAGCTGGAGGAAGTCCTCAGCCGCTAGCTCTCGAACATCTCCAATGGTGCGGCGGAGAGGAGTTGAACCTCCACGTCCTTGCGGACACTAGCTCCTGAAACTAGCGCGTCTGCCATTCCGCCACCGCCGCTTTTTGGGGCGAATCCGAAGTATACCCAGGCCCCGGTTACCTCCCGATCGCCGGGTTAAGCTGCACGGCGAGTGCTCAGAATCGCCTGCTTTGCAGCCTTGGTTTTGCTCGCCGCATGTGGCGACACGGCAGGCGAGGCGCGACCCACGCCAACAACGCATAAGCCAGGAGCTCTTGGCGACACGTGGATGTGGGACGGCGCCGCGTGGCATGCCTCGAAGGTGAGCGGGCCCGCGCCGCGCTACCTGGC
>WNGI01004081.1_pt1 | contig 18190 bp, 15 predicted proteins | sample 5400621 | NCBI WGS metagenome assembly WNGI01 (sample SAMN13153374, study PRJNA577476) | soil metagenome | isolation source: 20 cm soil or saprolite under Garry oak tree replicate 1 | place: USA:California | collected 2016-06-15
ATTATGAGAAGGCGAAGACCCTCATCGAATGGTGCGTGAAACACGTCGACGAGCTGCAACTCTTCGCCGAACAGGTTCACAAGGACAATGGAGAGCCGATATCCGCGTCGCCACTCGCCTGGTCTCACGCCATGTTCATCCTGGCGCTATTGGATTACAGAGGAGCTTAGAGCCGCGTTCCCCCGAACACGGTTCTGCATCCATCTCGTACGAAAGAAAAGAAACTCGGGAATTTCGAAGCAGAAATTAGACAATCCGTCGGATTCTACTTCTTACTCTTCTTTTTGGGCTTAGCTCGCGTCCCGAATTCACCGTATCACATATAAGCTGACTTTTAAATATAAATCTATTGTATTCTCGGGATGATTTCAAATCTGATAACTATTCTGGGATTGTTTGCCCAAAATTACCGTATTTCTCTCACTTTCTAACTTGCGCTACGCATCCATCCGATTTTCGGAGAATAAGTTCCTCAGGATTCGTAAGATACGGTCGGTGAATTCTGTCTTTTCTCAATATTCACATCTCAATGTCAAATATTCAGAACTGAGTTGTCAGAGATGTGCTCCGCAATTCGAGCAGTTTTGACTGGTCTCTAGATTTAACGTGCCACAGTATTTGCATCTGACTTTGACAATCTCTCTAAGAACCTCCGTATGGGTCGAAGTGGGGTCAGGTTTCTTTTCGAACCTGCCCATCGCTCCTACCATCACCAGCATGATTCCGATCAGCAATATGAAGAACGAAATCCCGATGGCGAAAAAATTCGCTGTATCCAGCACAACGACCAAGACTGAGAAGATGAGCAGGAACACCCCAGTGAAGCTAGTCATCTTGGTGTTCGCCGCTCTGGGTTGTTTTGACAAAGATAACCCGCACCACGTGCAGCGGCGTTGAATTGATGCCGTTACTTGTTAGTATTTTGAACAGTTACAATCGACGAAGATGAGCAAGTTCTACGGTTGAAGAAGATCCACGATTAGGAGCTATGGCGCCGTTTCCGGAGTTCTCTCACTAAACTTCCGCCACGATAGACGAAGAATGTTGATGCCCAGATCGTGTAGCGAACGTTTAGGACCCAAACTTGCGGAATAGCAGATACCAGAAAAATGATTACGACGAGAATCTCAAGGTTACCACTAAGCTTGTATTTTCTCAGAAGATCAGGAGCCACTAGCTTCCTTTCCTCGGATGCGAGAATGTGGGTAAACAGAGCTAGGATCCCATAGATGGCGCCTATATCCAAGGCGTAGATGGAAGATGCAACGTCGTAGAGCTCGCTAAAGGTTTGTGAAGGACTGAGAAAGAACGGCAGAATGTTGAACAGGTAGGGCTCCAGAGCAACAAGGAAGAGAAGGATTGTATTGAGGACACGGGTCCAAGCCGTCTGAACGGGCAGGACCGACATTACTTCCGTGAAGCGGAACCAGACCTGGATCAGGATCAGGAAACTGAAACCGAACCCGGCGATGGCCCGGTAGAGGTCTATTGGGTCTGTCGGCTGTTTGCTGATAAGGACGATTGCGCCTATCGATAGAGCCAGGCCGAAGACAAGATCAGTGAGAGACTCGATTCGAGGCCGCGGACGCTGTGAAGTCCGGGCCCGAGTCGGCCGTTTCAGAGCTGAAGTTCGACTGCACCTGACTCATGTCCGAGACTGACTGAGTTGAACCTGCGAATTTACTTTAATCTCTAGGAAGCGCGTTCAGATCGTTTTTCCCGACCGAGCACGCTAACTCCTCGACTCTTTATCCTCTACTTCCTCTCGACTTGGCGATAATCGAAGCAGAAAGGGAATCCCCACATATTTCCGGAAAACGGTAGCATAGTGTTAAGTGCAGACTCGAACAGAGAACGAAAAGATATTCTCTTTGGTTGCCATCGAAAAAATGCCTAGTTGGGTGCGAGCGGCAGAAATTATTCTTGGACTGGTATCATTGGTTGCAGGATTATTGGTCGTAGCGTATCCGGGTCTGGCATTCTTCACCCTAGTGGCCATACTAGCTGTCGGTCTTGTTTTTCTGGGATTGAGAGATATTGTCCTGGGAATAATAGGTACATTCTTGCCTAGATGGCTGCGGGGTTCTGACATCGTCTTCGGTGTCTTGGCGTTCGTGCTTTCGGTCATCGTTCTTGCATCGCCTGGTGTTGCCGTTGCAACCCTAGTCATCTTCCTCTACTTTGCCTTGTTTGTCCGTGGGGTCGCAGCGTTGACTATGGCAAGAGCGGGTAAGATGTTCCCTACGAGATTGAGAGCGGGCTCGGGGATCGTTGGAGTATTGAGCATCCTTCTCGCGGTCATCTTTCTAGCCTTTCCTGCGTTGGTGATTGGTACGTTGATCTTTCTATTGTCCATCGGCCTTCTATTTGTTGGGATAGAAGCAATAGCAGCAGGAGTAGTCGGTCGAGAGATTGTGCCGGTGATTGGGTCCGTTCAGAGCAAGATCTGATCACGGCATCTCAATCAAATCTCGAACTGTGAACCCGAGGGGACTTCCTCACATTTTCCCGCAGGGATCGCCTGTTGCCCATCCGACTCTTTTCGGGTATAGGGTATGTTTCGTTTGAATCTTGGAAAGAATCGAGCCAGTAGGATTCCATAGGCCAGGTAGGCTACTAGTCCGATTATTACTGAGATGGTGTCGTATAGGAGCCCGAACTCGGACCCGAAACTGGATAGGCTCAGCAGTATCCAGAGAATCAAGCCGAATATGATTCCTCGAGTTCGAAGGCTGCTGCTTCTCAAGTATCGGTCATGTACCCTCGCGAAGATTAGTCCCAGAATGGCGCCACCGATAACTCCAGAAAGAAACACGTCTACGGCTAGAACATAGATCGTGGCAGCCGCTAGACTTTCAATTGCGCTTGTAGGCGCGAATGGGGTGCCCTCGAACGTTGGTCCGATGACGTCGTAGTTCTCGGCAAGTACAAAATTCCCGATGGCTGCAATGCTTCCAGAGATTATTCCGGCGGCGATGCCTGCTCTTGCCGCTTCGAATGCTGAAATGATCAGAATTATTCCGATCGCGGCCAGAACTAGACCGGGTGTGATGCTGTTTACTGCTAAGAAGATTGCCGATAGTCCGGCTAGATTTATTCCGATGTAGATGAGCCGTTCGTTCCAGCTCGTATGAGTCATGTCTTTCATGACAATCTTCCTGTATCTGACCAGCGTGCTTGCGAGAATGATGAACCCGATAACTCCAACGAAAAAATCTGTAGTAAGACTCGACTGGTAATCGCCGAATGTTAAGAGTAATCCCACTTCATCTCCGATGAGTCCGGCACCTAGGCCAAAAATTATCGCATACGTTCTAACCAGCCTTGGCCTGTTGAAAGCAATGCCGAGCCAGCCTGCCAAGGTAATCATTCCCAGTCCATACCAGAAATGGTGAAAGTGGATACTCCCTTGTGCGACGACCACGGTTGGGTTCAGAATTGCGAAAACTCGGGCCCCAAAGAAAGCCGTCATGAAAGCAAGAGTTCCTAGAAAGGAGAGGCCACGGCGATTGATGCTGAGCGGTGCAAATACCGACAACTGCCGTCTTACGAAACCCATCGTCGTCCTATAGGCCTCGTCTTTAGCGAGTTATTTAGTAGAAGCTTAGATTTTCGGGCAATTCCCTCGGCTCGTGGAAGCTAGGTTTCCTAGCCAGCCGCACCCGGACCAACTTGGACACTAAGAAATCTATTCTGATCACAGCTTTTCGACGACGATATTTCCACACTCATTGCAGAGAAAGCATCGCCCGCCCCAGCGGAAGGTTATCTCATGCGTCGTCGCCTTGCTACACTTCCAGCACCAGACCTGCAGCAACCGACCGTAGAAATCAGGATTCTTTTGCAAAGTATAGAGGAGTCGATGAGAGTGCCTCCCTTATCTCAAGAAGAGATAAGCGAAACCAAAGGTCGCGGGCCCTTCGCTGACTAGCTTGTCTTGCTTGTCTTGGCATGGTGATCATCGATAACTGTGAGTGATGAAAGCTTAAGGCTGAGAGACCTTCAACCTCTCACTGACAAAATTGTCGGAATCCACTTCTCAAACTAGCCTTGCTGTCAAGTGTCAAAGCTGCAACACGGCTATGGTCGACATGGGCGACATTCCGTTCCGGACTGGAGGAACGAGCGGCGCTGCTCACCTTCTCTTTGGAAACTGGGCTGAGCTAGGAGAAGATGTCCTCCACCTGGACGCGTTCCTCTGTCAGAACTGTGGAAGGGTTCAGCTCTTCGCAGACTCTCAGACCAGAGATTCGCTCAACCGGTGAGTATCGTCGGTTGGCGCTCGGCGCGCAGCCTCGACCTGTCTTGATAGTGACAATATCACTTACTCGACCTGAGTTTGGCTAACCCCAGAACGAATGTCCCGCAGAAGATTCCCAGAAAAACACCCCCAATGACATCACTCGGGAAGTGAAGCCCCAGAATGATCATCGAGACCCCGGTAGCGATCGCGAGCAGAACGAAGGGGACACGCCAAGAAGGATATCTAGACCATATCATTGTGGCGACTGTGAACGCGTTTGTTGTATGTCCTGAAGGGAATCCGGGATTTGTGGGGATTTCACCGCGGGGCTTTATTCCGAGCGAAGTTACCTGGACCGGTCTTGGAAGGTTGAAAGCCGCTTTCAAGATGTCGGTCAGAGCCATTGCAGAAACCATCGCCACCGCCAGTATCAGTGAGCTTGTCCATTCATTGCTGTCCTTGCGGAAGACGTAGAGCCAGAAGACTAGTGGGACCCAGATGACATCGCCTACGGTTGTTATCCCGAAGATTAGAGGGACAAAGGTATCACTGGATAAGGAATGGTAGAAGGCAAGGGCGATGTATGTGTCTGCGGGAGTTCCGAGTATTCGCAGACCGAGCAATGAAAGGACGAACCCTATGAGGCAGATCAGGATGGTCCGGTGTGAGGCTCTCAGGCTCTTGGCCCACGATCTCAGGTCAAGCCCTGTCCTTCCTAGTAGAGACATCTAAAGGGGCCTCGTTGATGGGTTGCTATTATGTGAATGGATTACTACACGCCCGAGGCCTCAATACTATCGTTATACTAGTATTGCGTCCGATCAGGAATCCAATCCGAGCAATGCTATGGGAAAGAATCGGAGACTTGCTCAGATGGGAATTGCAACCACCCTAATATCAGAAGAGGCTTCAGTAGTTGTGATTTGGCAGGCATTAGCCAAACACTTAGGGTCCTTGCGGATCTTCGGCAAGCTAGCGCTTCTTTTCTTGAGACTTGCGTTTCTTCCGCTTGTACCGTCTGCCCAGCTCGGCCAATTCACTATACCAGGGCCTATCCGTATAGAGGTCTAGGATGCCTCCGCCTTCCGGATTAGGAAACGTAATTGGCCGTTTCTCCCACTTCCGCTGGTTCTTTCTCTGGTTCTGCAAGATGTAGGCCATGACGAGGAAAGACAATAGTCCAATGGCTGTTAGTCTACTTTCGATAAGAACTTTCCTGATTAACCTGTGAAAAGTAGTGAGATTGGCCGCAGTTCATGCTTCAACGAAGAAATTCATGCCCGTATTCGACGTCCGTTTCAGCGGAGTCCCACCGCTCGGAGCGACGCAAATCCTAGGTAACAGTACGGATTTCATCCTCTTCACATGTCAGCTATCTACGTCAACCCCTGGCCTACCGCTTCCCATGGTTTTCTCGAACCAAGATGCTGCTTCTCGTTCTCGGGTTGCTTGCTGGCAGTTTCGCGCTCTCTCATGCTCCGACTGTAGTGGCTTCTAACAATCCTGGAATTCCTCTCTATCTTCATCAACTTCCAAACAACGTGACCATCTCAGGAGTTCAGACCACGCATGTCCTGAACACGACGACCCTATGGGACAGGACGGCTGAAAGCCCGAACCTCAGGTATAACGTCTTCAACTTCACACTGTACCCTGCACTGACCTCGGCCCTAACGTCTATCGGTCCTGGATCCATTGTTCTCTGGGTCACGGTCTCGGGTGCTCCTGGATCCCTGAACGCAACCATCTACGATGCCAGCACTGCGGGCCAGCTCGCAGTCGTCAGCACATCCGCGGTCATCACCTTGAACTCTAGTCCGACTGTCCCTTACAAGGAGACGCTCGGATTCAACATCAACCACACCTTCACACAAGCCTCCACGATCAAACTCTCCGTGACAGTCTTCAGAGTCTCCCAGCTCTATGTCTGGTATGATAGCGCGAGCTATTCGTCCGCTCTAGTCATGCCCGTCTCGAACATTCCAACCGTCAATCTTATCGAGACATTCAACGCGAACTTCACCTCACAATCCAGTTTCAGCCTCAACTGGACGACTCCTCAAAGGATCGTGTTTCTAACAGTGCACGTGGCTGATCCTTTTGGAGCCTACCACGTCGCCAACGCGACTCTAACCATAACGGGACCAGGATCAACAACAGTCTTCTCCGCGGCTGGAAGCTCATTGACGACCAACTCCGCCGCGCCAGAGAAATTGTTCGCTGCAAGCTGGCCGTATAGCGCAAGCCTTCCCAACGGCACGTATGTCGTCAGCGCAACAGCAAACGACACTTCTGGAGATCAGGCCTCGAACATGGGCAACATCTACCTCACATCCATCTCCGGCTCTGCCCAACCATCGAATCCTCCCCCAATCAGTCCACCTAATCCGCCCAACAGCTCATTCCCGTCCATTTACTGGTTGATAGCGGCGGCTCTCATCACAGCCCTCATCGGCGCTCTTCTCGCCTTCCTCCTCTTTGCTAGGGAGAGTCGGGTCCTCTGTTCAAAGTGCCACGCCGGAGTGGACCCGAAGCTCGAAAAATGTCCTTTCTGCGGAAATCAACTCACCCATCCAAAAGGAATAGAGGAACCAGCAAGCTTGCAAGCGACGAAACAATCAACTCTAAATCCGCCGAGGAGATTGGTGACCCGAGAGTAAGCTCACCCGCCCCCAGTTCATCTCTTACACCTCCGGAGGAGACCCCGAAAAAAGTGACGACCAACGACGAAGCTTCCCGCAACGAAAAACCCAACCAGTAATTATTCAGGACTAACCGCACGATTCAACTCACAGCTTTTCCACGACAATATTTCCGCACTCTTTGCAGAGAAAGCATCTCCCGCCCGAGCGGAACGTGACCTCATGCGTCGTGACCCTGCCGCACTTCCAGCACCAGACCTGCAGCGTCCGAGCGTAGAAATCGGGATCCTTTGCAACGCAGGTGAATCGAAGAGACGGTCTCCTCATCTCAAGAAGAGCGAAGCGAAACTGTCCAATTGAGCTTCGAACCATTACAGTGTCCGTCGCAATCCAGAGATATAGAAGGATATGGAATGTGGATAGAATTGCCTCACCAAGAGGCGTAAGACTTATGTGAGCATAGACGCCTAGGCGAGCCTTGGTAGATTCCTAACTCTTGAAGACAAAAATGAGAGTTTCTTCGTTCATCCTCCTGTTAACCAGCTCGATATTTCTCGCCACCGCCTTCCCACACCCAGCCCACGCATCCTCGACGGGCACTGTCTGCATCATTCCTGCCGGCAGCACTTCGTGCCCTTCAAGTCCCGCACCGATACCGGGCACCATCGGCCCACTGCTCCGAGTCGCAGTGTTCATCCAGAACTCGAGCAGTCTCAACTATTTTGACATAGCAATCGTGGTTGATCACACGATCCTCAGTCCAGAAGGCGTCGACCTTACAGGCAGTGTCTTGCTCAGTCCGCAGACCATATCTGTCCAATGTGATGGTGGAATATTGATTCAAGGTTCTGCTTGTTCGTCGACGGACAATGCTGATACTCTCCATTTGGCGGCTTTAGCATCCGGCTCCTCATTGACCGTTGCCCCAACGACTGGTCTCTTGTTCACAGCGATTTACAACGTAGCCAGGGCTGCCTCGTTTTTTGACACTCCCATCGGGTTCCAGACGGGTTGTTCGACTACGAGCGTCGCCCCGAACGTCTGTGTCACTATTGGCGACGGTACACCGGCTCCAGTCGCAGAGACAGTTCAGACAGCTCTCCTCTACACCAACACGGCCCAATACTTTTCGCTCGTGGCCAATCCAAGTAATATCAACGTCAGCGCCGGTTCGATAGGTGCTTCGACATTGAGCGTAACGAGTCTCAACGATTTCTTTGGGACAGTCACGCTCACCGCGGCCTCGCCGACGGGCCTTCAAGTGGGTCTCAATCCAAACACTGTCTTGCTCTCAAACAACCGGACGGTAAACTCTTCGATCACGGTCTCGACCTCGATATCCACTGCTACTGGAACATACTCAGTCACAATTAACGGGACAATTGGATCCTGGTTCCAGACAACAATCCTCTCTGTTACGGTTGGCCCGAGCCCCGACTTTTCCATCTCCTCAAATGCAAACAATCTGAACCTTACACAGGGTACCCCCAATTCCTCTACAATAGCCATCTCCAGCCTCGTCGGCGGACCCGGAACTGTGACGTTGACGGCCTCTAGCTCTCCTTCTGGACTAATCATGGGTCTGAACCCAACGAGCGTCAATCTCTCCACAGGAGGAAGTGAAAACTCTACGCTGACAATTTCAACACCCCCAGGCACACCAGCATGCTCATACACCGTAGCAGTCACGGGGTCCAGCGCATTGTTTTCTCACAGTACAAACGTCACCGTGACGGTCAATTCTCCGTGTTTTGACGTTTTTGTGATATCGGACGGCGCCACCAACCTCTCAATGCCCGTAGGGGCTGTGAAACAGTCCCTTGTCACAGTAAGTAGTGTGAATGGTTTCTCGGGATTTGTTAACCTGGCGGTTAGTCCCTCCTCGATTGCACTGTCATGCGTTTTCACCAACTCTGCAAACACAACAACCGTCTACGTACCTCCTGGTGGTTCAGGATCTGACTATACGACATGCACGGCGCTGGGTCCAGCGGGGCTCTACAATGTAACCGTTACAGGCACTGGGGGTTCCGTAACTCGTTCAATCACTATCCCCGCCACAGTTATGGACTTTAGCCTCTCCGCCTCGTCGGTCTCATTTCCTCCTGGCTCAAGCGGTGCAAGCTCTGTCACTTTGACAAGTCTGTTTGGACTGTCGGGAATTATTTACCTGAGCAGTTCCGCTCCAACAGGGCTCACCGCTTGGTGTCCCTCTTCCAGCAACCTACCGGCGGGCACCACTTCTACAGCATCGTGTACTTTCACCTCCACATCTCCGGGCAGGTACGCCGCAACCATTACCGGAACGTTTGTGGTGAACCTAGAATGCTACCTTCGTCCACAGCCAGGCTGTGTCGGGTCAACATCTCACTCCGCAACAGTAACGGTTAGGGTCTGGGACATCGCAGGCTCGCTAAGCCCAACCATGCTCACACTCAAACGCGGGTCACAGGGCACCTCAACCATCACTCTCACGAGCCTAAACGGTTTCAACGGAATCGTAAGCCTATCAGCTAAAGTCGCTCCCACGAACCACAACGGACCCTCCACGAGCCTCAGCACGACCACGTCAACTTTGTCCGTTGACGGAACGAGTACGGTAATCCTCGCGATATCCACTGTAAAGGGCACTCCCATCGGAACCTACGTTGTTACTGTCACGCTTACCAGTGGCGTCATAACTCGCACGGTTACGCTCACGCTAACTGTCATCCGCTAGAACAGCAGACCCGACGGAACCCGAGTCTGTCAGTAATTATTCAGAAACCTATTCTACTTAGTTTGATCTAACGGTGCGCTTTTCGCTCTCAAGTCTACGCCTTGTATTCACAATGTACATGCCGAGCAATCCAGGAATAGTCAGCACGAATATCATGCCTTGGTCCGCGAACTCCTAGGACAAAGCGTGAGGACTCCCCACGGAAAGGTAGCGATGCCATTACCCGCTAGAAGAAGCGTCACCTGCAAATAGATCAAGATCACAAGATAGACTCGAACTCCGAACCACAGAGTTCGAGTTTGCATTTCACTGCTTCCCATCAGATTGGTGAAGGTTGGAGCTGCGACTAGAGTTGACAGACATAAGATACGCAAGCCCGACCAAACCAATTGCCAACGTCCGCAGCGTTACCACCGAATTGAGACCCGACAAGGGCAAAGGAACCGTTCCTGTCAGGTTCAAAACGCTAGCTATAGCCAGGTACAACGTGAAGACCATGTCGCTGCGCAAGAGAATTCCAAACAATTTTGTCCTGCGACTAAGGTCCCTGAAACTGATCCGTATCCTCCCTCGTCTCCTTGTCTCGTTCTGAAGCCTCACGAACCAATAGATGAGGCCGAGAAACACCGGGAATTGTAACACTATGAGAATGATTTCAACCCAATATTCCATCGTCTGGGTCCGGTCACATAGGGTCTCTCAGGCTCATTAGGATTCCGAAAAAACTGGTTCGAGCCCCAGAATACACTGCCTGCTCTGCAGAGTTCTAGCTAGTCGTTCGTGCATTCAAGATTGCCGTCAGTCTCCTAGGTCCCATGGATAAAATTAATAGCAATTAGATTCGGTTTGGGGTTCTATCCAGTTCAGACCTATGCTTGCGAAACGAGATGAACACTCTGGTCTGATCTGAAGTCGACGATTTGAGCGCTGAGGAGGCGCTATGACAATAAGACACCGGACGAGAAATCGGGGAGGTGAGAATTGACGAAAATAATCAGGAGAATCTTCTACCTACTGCTCGCAGTCTTTCTACTCTTCTTGCCCGCCGCCCAGGCAACCACAACTCAGACAGCCACGGGAACCTTCACAACCACCGCGACAACCATTAATGTTCAAGTCATAAGTGGCAACACAATCATCACTCAGAGCCTCACGATCAACGCAATAGGCGATCTTTCAGGGTCATTGTCAGGTACCGATGTCGCAGTGATAACATCTACAGGATCCGGGTTCATAGCTGGTAGCGGAACTTTCACCGGCACAATACTCGGCAGGACCGGAACAGTCGGAATCGGCTTCGCCGGAACCTTCAGCCCAATCACTGGACAGTTGAACATACACGCCGCTTTCCTTCCAGGCAGCGGAACCGCGCAACTAATAGGGATTAGAGGAACGGGAACAATCCAGGGCGTCTTCAACGTCGGCGGAACTTACACCTTCAGCGTAACCTTCCACTCCTAAAGACCATGGACACAGTATCGTTTCAACCGGACAGATTCCCCTTTTCCCCTCTTTTTACTGTCCGCTCTCCTCCTTCCCACACCCTCTGGTCGGTTGCAGTTTGCTAATCAGGGGTCGCGTGACTTCGAACGGGAGTCACTCTTGCGGAGTTTCCGAGCTAGGTGTATCGCCGAGACAGCAGGTAGAGAAAGGGCGAACCAGAACAGAAGGTCCAAACCAACCAACACTGGGTCGTAAGAGTAGCCGCACCCGTTGAACGGGTTGGGCCGCGCACACGGCAGGTTAGGGTAGCTGTATCGAAGGGGATATCCATCTGATGCTCCCCAAGGTTCGCGAGTGGCTGCAGCGCTCATGCCGAGCAGACATAGCCCTAACAACACGGAAAGAAGAACTGTCTTGGGAAAACGTCTCATACGAACTAGGTGAGAGTCTCAAATTATAGCAGTTTAGAAGTACGGAGCCGCCTATCTCGAACAGGCCAAGCTCTAATCGTCAAAGTACGCTGGCGACGGTTGTTTGAAGTATGCTGATCAGGGTTTACGCCACTCCGAACCCGAGCCAAGCCGGTGTAATCGACGTTGTCGAGTATTTAGCGGATTCATTTGTGACCAGTTACTGAGGGTAAGTGACATGGGTCGTGGACCGGTGCACCAACGTGCCACTCGTATAGGTGACAGAGACTGAACTCGGACCAGCGGAAAACGTTACCGTAGCGCTTCCCGAGCTCCCAGCTGACAGTGTTATGCTTGAGGGTGATACGGACCCCGAGCTACTGGAGAGTTGCACCGTTCCAGCGAACCCGTTGACGCTGGTTACGGTCACCGAGAACCTGCAGTTTCCTCTGAGCGAGATACAGTTTATCCCCGGGGGAGCAGTCACGCTGAAATCAGTGACTCTCACCGAAACGGTAGTAGAATGGGAGAATACGCCATTACTTCCAGTCACGGTGACAGTGTAGTTTCCTGCGGAGCCTTGGCCGCAACTAAGAGTGCCGCTCGCGGAGGAGCCGAGTGTGAGACTTGAAGGAGACGCAGAGCAGACCAGCCCAGACGATGGCGTGATTGATACTGTCAGACTTACCGTGCCTTGGAATCCGTTGATACGGGTTGCTGTAATCGTCGAGTTTCCAAGGGATCCGGCCAGAAGTGCAATTGACGTTGGATTGGCTGTTATCGAGAAATCCTCGACCCGAGTGCTCGCGATCCGCGTGGACCAACACGGTCCAGTCTGGGCTTGTGGCAGACATTCCCCCGTGATGCTCCCATAGTATTCACCCGCGATCCACACCATGGATGCATCTATGGGATCGGTTGCGCCACCAAAATAGTCTCCATACCTTCCACTGAGACTGTCAGATAATCCCGTCACCAAGACCTTTGGGATTCGCATCGTTGCAACGGGGTCGTTGAAGCCCTGAGCTGTCGCCGCGAGGCTCGGGTACGTAGAGGAAGATGAGAACCCATAGATGACCGCAAGGTTTCCACTCGCATCGATGCCTAGCGCCGGATAATAGTAGTACTGTCCGACTGCGTCATAGTCGAAATCCTGAATGACCGTCGGAGTTGCTGTATCGATCTCCGTCAGACGAACGCATGTTCTTGTCTGAGAGTCTCCGGGTGGTGTGCATCCTTCGTTTAAAGAATACCAGAGTTTTCCTAGATACCACTTGGCGTCGAGGACGCGAGCATCATTACATGAAGTGCTGCCTGTTCCGACGCACCAGACTGTCTGGGTTGTGTTAGCTTCAAGGGCCCCAGGTGGGCCAGAAATGAATGAGTTGAGTGTGAGATTCGCAATGTGGTACGTCACCTGTCCAGGAGGTGCACCGGTCACTGAGTACAGAGCCACAATATTCCCGCTCGTGCCTAGATCTTCGGCGCCCGTGGATACCATATACTCGGTGTTGGTTGAGCTGAGAGACTGAACTGGATGAACAGACTCTGTATTTGCAAGAGGCCCAATTGAGGCCATGTGAAGGCTGCTTGCGCCAGAGAGAACTTCCGTCTTGTTAAGAATCCAGAAGTGCGCGCCGAGAAGTATGTTACCGCAGAAACTATTGTCGCTGAGGCTTACCTTGTCATTGTTGATTCCCAAGATCGGCTGGTCCGGGAAGAGCGAGGTTCCAACTATGCAACCGCCGGAGGGAGGACTCCCCGAATAGATCAGCTGGGGTAATGGGTAGATTTTCCACCCAGCGGTAGCGTTGCTCGAGAGGGAGACCGCGAAGTAGACCTGGAAGGATGCAGTATTGATTATGGACGCATAGAACCTCTGGCTCGAGACATCATAGAGCACTTCAGGGTCGGACCATGGTTGGAAGACGCCCCAGAACGTGGAGAGGTTTTCGTTCTGTATCAACACTCCATTCTTGCTGAAGAAGTACACCTGTCGATTGACCATCTCGACAATCTGGTTGGGCCCTACTGCCAGTCCCATGTCCGGAGGATTGCAAACGGACTTCCTGTCGAATGGGACATCACAACTACCGGGCGCGTTTACTCCGTCGAAATTCGTCAGAACCGCCAGCGAATAGTTGCTTAGAGATGCGGAACCTGCCGGCGTGACTCTACTCGGGGCAGAATGACTTGAATCAATAAGGATTGACTGAGTCGAAAAATGACTCGGCACGTGACTCGTCGATGCAACGGTAGAAACTGGAAAGACCATCGAAAAGACAAGAACGAACGCTACCACAATCTCCACTCGCGATTCCAAGCGTGTCAATAGACCCTTCAAGATCGAACGGGCACAGTTCATCTCTGAAAATTATATTGATTTTTTTCAGAGAAATGATCCGTTACTTGCCAGTGTAAGAGGAGAACCATAATCAGAAAGCTAGCGATCCAATCAAACCTTGGGCATGTTTGAGGATAAGCGTCGCAATGGACTGAAGGACTGGCCGCCTCTCGCAGCCGTTTCTTCAAAGTATCTGTTCACGCACTCATTGTCCAAGTTGACTCTGACCTTGGTTACTTCGCCACCTCTGCCTCTCTCGTTGGGAAATATTCGATATTCAACCACCGACGACTTGACTAGAGCGTCAAGTTGCCTTCCGAAATAACGACCGTATCTTGGCTCTCCGTATAGATGACTTCTTGGAATCTTCAACGTATCCGCAATGGCCATGAAGGTTCGCCACCCACAGATCTGAATCGCCAATCGTCTGGAGTAGTCTTCCAAGAAGGAGCTGGCGAGGAACTCCATTATCCGAGAGTTAGCCAAGACTCTTGGTTCAATAAGGCGCTCCAGTTGCAATCCAGTCATATCAACAAACGTGACCTTCGGTTGCATCAATAGCAATCCCTCCGCTACGGTTCGGAACTTTATCCTCACTCTCTCAGTCTGCAAAGTATCTAGTCTCCTCAAAGTTCCGATTAGAGACCGACCTTTTGGAACCCATTTTTCCGAGGCCTCTATGAGCTCGGCTCCCTCCGGGATCGAGCTATCGAGACTTACCAGCCGGATAGGCTGTTTCCCCGTATTGGTAATCTCGATCTCGAGTTCGACAACTCCTGCCGGAGGGAGTCCTGTCGTCACTTTCACAAATCGAGCCTCCAAATCACCTCCCTCGAAACGGTCGAGTCCAGCGGGCTTTTCGTTATCATTGATGTGAGTCTGGAAGGCGATGTTCGTCGGCCTTCCTTGCGAGGCGTCGAGAATACTGGTCAGTTCCGACGCAATCTTCGATTCGACAGCAACCTTCTTGAGAAATGACCGAGCAAGTTCTGCCTTCTTAGGTTGTTGAGCTCTAACGAACAGTCGGACCGCTTCGCGTAATAACGCGGTGGTCGACCGGTAGAGCCTTGCTTTCTCATCTTGACCCTTTCGTTTGCTAGCGATGTCCAGATATCCGAACGCCTCAATAAGCATCCTTCGCCCCGTTGCGTGTGCCGACGCGGTCTTGGAACCGGCTTCGAGATAATAGCGGCTTGCTATGTCTAGTTGCTTCGACGCTTCATTATGAAGCGATGGGTCCTGCGTCTCTGCGAACTCGTGGATTGAGATGAGAGCCTTGCAGAATGATGCGTGTCCTGACGCGAGTTTCGTAGCGGTTTGGTTGAGGCCGATGTCTTTGGCCATTTCAAACTGGGCGCACGCTGCTTTCAGGGGTTCTGATGAGTTGTCAATCTCGGCCTTGCAGGAAAGGAGCCACGCTTCGCACAAGACAGATAGGAATTGGATCTCTCGACGGTCTTGCTCAGACGTTGAGAGGTTGAGAATTTCTTTAAGCTTCTCCGAGGCGAGGCGGAACTTCTCATAGCTCGTCCGAAAGTCTTCTTGACTCTCAGCTTCCATAGCTTGCTCAAGGATCTCCCTCGTCTGAGAGTACTGGACTCTCGGTGCCCTGAGGAGTTCTTCTACCATTTTTTTCTCGTCGAGCTGATCTGTGAGGAGAAGTCGCTCCCCGAGTTTAGCTGCTGATTCTGCAAACATGACTCCAGCTTGGCGAAAAGCCGATGCCGCAGCTGGGCGGCGGCCTTGTTTGCTCAGGCTCTCTCCCCGTTCGAGCTTTTCGCGAGCTGAATAGTAAGGAGCAAGGAAGCGCCACCTCTTAGTTGATCTGTGGAGACGAGCCGCCGAATTGTATAGTCCTGAGGCCGTCTGGTGTTGATCTTCTACATGGGATGCTCTTGCCTGCTCAATCTTGCTCCAAGCAATTAGGTAGCGCCCATAGTCTTCGGAATGTTCTTTGAGCGGAAGAACTCGCCGGCCCAGCTTCGAATAGGCTCGTGCGGCGAGGATGAAGTTCTCCGATGCTAGAGAGTAAGCTTGAAGGAGATCGTAGGTCTCAGCTAATTTCCAATAGCACTCAGCCAGCCTGTCATAGCGTGGAATTCTTTCGAACCAATCAGCTGCTGCCGAGTATCCCGTCACTGCCTTTCGAAGATATCCCTCTTGGTTTGTAAGCGGTGCTAGTTGTTTGAGGGTGTCCGCGTATTCCCGGTAGTACTGGCCAATTTGTGCGATGAGAGTGGGGTGGGGCGGTCTCTGGAGAGCAGAAACGTACGCGGTGGTTACCGCCAATCCCTCCTCAAGTTTGGCAGCGGCCTGAAGCAAAAGTTGGCACCGACGTTCTGACCCTCTCTCCAGCTGTGCTAGTTTTGAAAATACGTCAGCGACCGCGCGTGTCGTTACTCCTCGGTTCCAACTCGTGCTTGGACCAACCTGGCCGACCAGATTGTATGCTAGGATTGCGTGTGATTGAGCCTTCAGCAGAAGCTCTCCTCTCCTTCTCTCGTTTGTCTCGCTCGCGGCGAGAACAACCTCGCACTTGTAGCATGTGTGAAAGGCGTAGAACATTACCCGCTCGTTTTGGCTCTGCTTCGCCAGTCTAAGCAGTTCGCCCGTGCTGCGAAATCCCTTCTCCAAAAGCCGGCGGCGCCTACTAGGGTCGGTCTCGTATCTTGCCAATTCTTGGAAATGCTCGGTGTAGGGAGAATGGACCCAGAGTGCCCCCGCGATCGAACTCGTGAAGTTGATTGTGTCGTATCGTTGCGCGGCGGCTTCCGCGTAGCCAAGGGCTTCAGCACGGAGTCTTGGTCCTAGCGTGGGGTCGTCGCCTGATTGACGGGACTGTGCAGCGTAATGCGTCCATTTCGCAAGCTGGTCCATCAAGCGTCCGATAGCAAAATTGTCGCGTCGTGGCTTGGCGATCTGGAGAGCCTCCTTGCAGATCTGCAGGCTGAGGCCGGGATCTGATGCTTGGTGGAATCCAGATAGCGGATGAGAGATCTCTCGGATAGTAGTCTCCTTGTCTATTCTCGTGGCCCTCTGCCACAACTGAAGGGCTTCTCGTCGACTTTTTCGTGACTCTTCCTGAATTGAGTCGTCGTCCGCCAGCGCGTTTAGGAAGATTGACGTTTTCACAAGGCATTCGGCGTAGTCTTGCTTGTTAGCAGCTGACTCAGCCATGAGCAGTGCTTTCTTCCCGTATTGGATCGCTTCCTTCGTCTTTCGAATGCGTGATCGTAAGCTCCCGTCGCATTCGATATTCAATGCAACGCCAAATGTGAGTCTGTTGTAGGTCTCGATATATGCGGCAGAGTTCTTGGAAGCTTCAAAGAGGCGCAATGATTTTCTCGCAAGTCCCCAGGACCGGTCCAGCAGCCGTTTCTTCTCAGCAGGGGATTTTGCGAGCCAATGACCAAAGTACGCTTCCAGAGCCTGTGAACGGAGAACCTGAGGAATTCCAAGACCCCCCAGCTTCTGAAATTGAGCTGCGGCACGCTGTTGCGCGAGGATTCCTTGTCTGATGCTACGAGCAAAACCCGCAGTCGTCTCGGACTGCATGGCCGCTCGAAATCTGAATAGGCTAATTCTGTCGAGCGCTTGCCCTCTCCCTGCGAAATCGTCGCTCGAAATTAGAGCTAGGCTGCTAGGGTAGGTTTCAGCCGCCCTATTCCAACGAAAAGAATGGGAGTGTTTCTCGACGCGGGCGAACAGAGAAGTCAACTACTTGTCTTTCGCGGTGTTGCCAGTTACATTTGTGAATTCTTGTCTTTCGCTTGTCTCTCCAAGGATGGGGGCCCCAGTCAATCTGAGCCTCCTCAGTTTAGCATAATTAACTGCTTCAGAAAGGGTCGCAGCTGAGTCTTTTCAGTCTATCATCAGCGCTGGTTTATTTCTGCCCTTCGTGAAATATACTCTGGAGGGCCTGAATCTCATTTGGCTGGCAACGAACTCGGTGTCGACTATGGCGACCGTTCCCCAGCCGTCCCAAACATTGGGACAGAGGACCAAGCGCAGAAAACGGCTGACAAGTCAGAACCGCCACTCCCGATCTTCTCGATCCTCGATTCGATAGACTTCTCAGACCATTTCATCATCATCGGCGACGTCGGAACCGGGAAGAGCACAGTAACCCCAGTTCGCGAATTCGAACTGTCCAAGGGCAGAAGGGAGATCGTCATCCGCGAGCCGTCAAGGGCTGCGTGCAACGCGCTCTACTACTCTCTCCAAGCGCTTCATCCAGAACTAGAACACGAACTGGCGGTCATCACGAAGGACACTCAGATCAACGTCACCGGCAAGATCAAGATAGTCACAGACGGGGTCCTGCTGAGAATGCTGGCCGAGAACTCGATCAGTGATTCTTCAATCTACTTTGACGAAAGCCACCAGATG
>WNGI01009128.1_pt1 | contig 18188 bp, 17 predicted proteins | sample 5400621 | NCBI WGS metagenome assembly WNGI01 (sample SAMN13153374, study PRJNA577476) | soil metagenome | isolation source: 20 cm soil or saprolite under Garry oak tree replicate 1 | place: USA:California | collected 2016-06-15
CGAGATCATCCGCGGGGCTCAGGTGGATCCCGTCGCGGCGTCCCCGGGCCCGGCGCGACAGGACGGGCGCCCCCTCTCGGTCAGGTTCGCGGACCTCACGTTCGCCTTCGAGGGCCGGGCGCCCGCCCTGCGCTCCGTCAGCTTCGAGGTCGCCGCCGGGGAGACGGTCGCGATCGTCGGACCGACCGGGGCCGGCAAGTCCACGCTCGGCCTGCTGCTCGCGCGGCTCTGGGAGCCGCCGCCGGGCACCGTCTTCGTCGGCGAGCGCGACGTGACGGAGCTGGCGCTCGCGGACCTCCGCGCCCGGCTCGGTTACGTCCCCCAGGAGGGTTTTCTCTTCTCGCGTTCCCTCCAGGACAACGTCGCCCTCGGACGGGAGGAGGTCGACGAGGCGCGCGTGCGCGCGGCGGCGGCGGCGGCCGGCGTCGCGGAGGAGATCGAGCGGTTCCCCGCGGGCTACGCGACCGTGGTGGGCGAGCGCGGGCTCACGCTGTCGGGCGGTCAGCGCCAGCGCGTGGCGCTCGCCCGGGCGCTGGTGACCGCGCCGCCGATCCTCGTCCTCGACGACGCCTTCGCCTCGGTGGACGCCGCGAAGGAGGAGGAGATCGCCGCCGGTCTCCGGCGGTTCGTCGCCGGGCGGACGGTGCTCCTGATGACCCACCGGCTGCGCGCCGCCCAGGTCGCCGATCGCGTGATCGTGCTCGCCGAGGGGCGCGTGGTGGAGGCGGGGCGCCACGCGGAGCTCCTCCACGCGGGCGGGCTCTACGCGCGGCTCTGGCGCATCCAGCAGCTGGAGGAGGAGATCGCGCGTGCCTGAGCGCTCACGCGATCGGGACCCCGACGAGAAGCTGGGGAGCGCCTTCGACCGCGGGCTGGTCGCGCGGCTCTGGCAGGCGGCGCGGCCCCACCGGGCGCTCATCGCCGGTTCGACGCTCCTCTTCCCGCTGATCGCCGCGGCGGAGCTCGCCCAGCCGTACCTCCTCAAGATCGCCATCGACGAGCACATCCTCCGGGCCGACTGGCTCGGCCTCACCTGGGTCGCGGGCCTCTACGCGGGCGTGCTGGCGCTCCTCTACGCGCTCCGCTGGCTCGAGGCCTACCTGATGCAGCTCACCGGCCAGCTCGTGATTCACGACCTTCGCGCGCAGAGCTTCGGCCGGCTCCTCGGGCTCGAGGCCGCGTTCTTCGATCACAATCCGGTCGGCCGGCTCATGACACGGGTCCTCAACGACACCGAGGCGGTGAGCGAAGCCTTCACGAGCGGGCTCTTCGCCGTGGTCGCCGACGTGGTCACGCTCACGGGCGTCGTCGCCGTCATGCTCTGGATCGACTGGCGCCTGGCGCTCGTGACGTTCTCGATCGTGCCGGTGCTCTTCGTGGTCGCCGCCTATTTCCGATTGCGCGCCCGCGACGCGTACCGCCGCGTGCGCCAGCGGCTCGCCCATCTGAACGCGGTCCTGCAGGAGTCGCTCCAGGGCATGACCGTCATCCAGCTGTTCGCGCGCGAGCGGCACGAGTACGCGGGCTTTCGTCGGGCCAACGCCGACTACCGGCGGGCGCTCTTCGGCTCGACGCTCTACGAGGTCCTGCTCTACGCCTCGGTCGAAGGGCTCGGGTCGATCGCGCTGGCCCTGCTTCTCTGGTACGGCGGCGGCGAGATCGTCGCCGGGGCGCTCTCCTTCGGCGCGCTGGTCGCGTTCATCCAGTACACCAACCGCTTCTTCCTGCCGATCCGCGACCTCGGGGCGAAATACACGGTCATGCAAGCGGCGATGGCGTCCGCGGAGCGGATCTTCGGCCTCCTCGACCGCGCGCCCGCGATCGCCTCGCCGGCGGGGGCGGCGTCCCGCGCCGGCGTCAGGCGCCACGCCTCGCCGGTCGAGTTCGCCTCCGTCTGGTTCGCCTACGAGGGCGACGACTGGGTCCTGCACGATTGCGCCTTCCGCGTGGCGCCCGGCGAGCGGGTGGCGCTGGTCGGCGCGACGGGCGAGGGCAAGTCCACGTGCGCGCGGCTCCTGAACCGCGCGTACGACGTCGCGAGGGGCCGGGTCCTCGTGGACGGCGTGGACGTCCGCGCGTGGGACCTCGCGAGCCTCAGGCGCCACGTCGGCATCGTCTTCCAGGACGCGCTCCTGTTCACCGGGACGATCGAGGAGAACCTGCGCCTGCACGCGGACGGCGCGCTCTCGGCCGCGGAGCTCGGCCGCGCCGTCGAGACGGCGCGCGCCGCGGGCTTCGTCGCGGCCCTCCCGCAGGGCCTCGGCCAGGTCCTGACCGAGCGCGGCGGCAACGTCTCGCACGGGCAGCGTCAGCTGCTGGCCATCGCGCGGGCGCTCGTGTACAATCCGGCCGTTCTCGTGCTGGACGAAGCGACGTCGAGCGTCGATCCGGAGTCCGAGGCGCTCATTCGACAGGCGATGGCGGGGCTCTTGAAGGACCGGACGAGCATCACCATCGCCCATCGCCTCTCGACGGTCCAGAACGCCGACCGGATCCTCGTCCTGCATCGCGGCCGGATCCACGAGGAGGGCAGCCACGCCGATCTGCTGAGGCTCGGCGGGCTTTACGCGCGCCTGTGGGAGCTCGGGACCGGATCGCCGCCGGCCTAGCGTTCCGGCGCGCGGTGCTCCGCCTCGTCCGGCAGATCCCGCGCGGGTGCGTGACCACGTACGGCCAGCTCGCGGCGCTCGTCGGCCGGCCGCGCTCGGCGCGTGCGGTGGGCCGGGTCCTCCGAGACTGCCCGGGCGATCTGCCGTGGCACCGGGTGGTGAACGCGAGTGGCGGGATCAGCGCACGGCCGCGTGTCGCCAGCATGGTGACACAACGAATCTTGTTGGAGCAGGAGGGCGTCGCCCTCCGCCGGGGCCGTGTGGTCCTGCGTGATCACCGGTGGGCGCGGCGACGCACGACGCGGATGCGGGGAGGATGCGGATGAAGCTCGCGCTCACCCTCGAGTACTCGGGCGCCCGGATGTCCCTCGACATCGAGAAGATCCTCGAGCTCGAGCGCCTCGGCTACGACTCGGTCTGGTCGGCCGAGTCGTACGGCTCCGACGCCGTGACGCCGGCCGCCTTCATCGCTGCCCGGACGACGCGGATCCACGTCGGGACCGGGATCATGCAGATGGCGGGACGCACACCGGCGGCGACCGCGACGACGGCGATGACCCTGGACGCGCTCTCCGGCGGGCGGTTCCGCCTCGGGCTGGGCGTCTCGGGGCCCCAGGTCGTCGAGGGCTGGCACGGCCAGGCCTTCGGCAAGCCGCTCCAGCGCACCCGGGAGTACGTCGAGATCGTCCGCGCGATCTTCCGGCGTGAGAAGCCGCTCGAGTACCGTGGCGAGTACTACCAGATCCCGTACGCGGGGGCGGACGCGACAGGGCTCGGCAAGCCGCTCAAGTCGATCCTCCACGGCCGGCCCGACATTCCCATCTACCTCGCGGCCGTGGGGCCGAAGAACGTCGCCCTGGCCGCCGAGATCGCCGACGGCTGGATCCCGGTCTTGTTCTCCGCGCGACGCGCGCCGCTGTTCCGGGCATGGCTCGACGAGGGCTTCGCGCGGGCCGGGAGATCCGCCGCCGGCTTCGACGTCATGCCGATGGTCACCGTCGTGGTGGGGGACGACGTGGCCGCGTGCCGCCGGCCGGTCAAGGCGAAGCTCGCGCTCTACGTGGGCGGCATGGGCGCGCGTGGCCGGAACTTCTACAACGACATCGCGCGGCGCTACGGCTACGAGGCGGCTGCGAAGACGATCCAGGACTTCTATCTGGCGGGCCGGAAGGCCGAGGCGGAGGCCGCGGTGCCCGACGCCCTCGTGGACGAGGTCGCGCTCTGCGGGCCGCGCGAGCGGATCAGCGAGCGGCTCCTCGAGTGGACGTCCGCGGGGATCACGACCATGCTGGTCGCCGGAGACGGTCTCGCGGCGCGGACGATGGCGGAGCTCCTCCTTTAGCGTCACGCAGTTGGGAGGCCGACGATGAGACTCGATGGCAAGGTCGCCGTGATCACGGGAGCGGGCTCGGGTATCGGCGCCGCGACGGCGCTCGCGATGGCGCGCGAGGGCGCCCGCGTGGTCGTCGCGGACCTGAACGAGACGAGCGCCAAGGGGGTGGTCGAGCAGATCGAGAAAGCCGGCGGCCGGGCGCTGGCGGTGCGCGCGGACGTCACGAAGGCCGCCGACAACCAGATGGTCGTCGAGAAGGCCGTCGCCACGTGGGGCGGGCTCGACATCTTCCTCGCCAACGCCGGCGTGCCCCAGTTCCCGACGCCGATCGAGGGACAGGACGAGACCGTCTTCGACCGGATCTTCGCCGTCAACGTCAAGGGCGTCTGGCTCGGGGCGAAGTACGCCCTCGCCGTCATGAAGAAGCAGAAGCGCGGCGTGTTCCTCGTCACCGCCTCCACGGCCGCGATCCGGCCGCGGCCGGGCGGGCAGACGTACGCCGCGTCCAAGGGCGCGGTCGTGACCCTGACGAAGAGCCTCGCGCTCGAGTGCGCGCCGTACGGCGTGCGCGTCGTCGCCATCGCGCCCGTGGCGACGGAGACGCCGATGCTGGCGACCTTCATGGGCAAGACGGAGGTCGACGCCGAAGGGATGGCCCGCTACATCGCGACCGTGCCGCTCGGCCGCCTCAACAAGCCCGAGGATCTGGCGCAGGCCGCGGTGTTCCTCGCCTCCGACGAGGCGGCGATGATCACGGGCGCCTGCCTCGAGGTCGACGGCGGCCGCTGCATTTGAAGGTCGTTCCGCTCGCCGCCGAGTCGCTCGGCGTCCGCTCGATGGCGACGTACGTCGAGGTCGGGCCGACGCGGGTCCTCATCGATCCGGGCGCGACGCTCGCGCCGGCGCGCTTCGGCCTGCCGCCCTCGGAGGAGGAATGGGAGGCGCTGCGGCGGGCGAACGACCGCATCTCGGCCTATGCCGCGCGCGCCGAGGTCGTCTTCGTGAGCCACTACCACGAGGATCACTTCCGCTCCGACCCGGCGTCCTACACCGGGCGCACGGTGCTCCTGAAGGACCCGCGGCGATCGACGGCGGGCCTGCAGGCCCGGCGCGCGGGCGAACTCTGGACGGCGCTCGCGCCCGTGGCGCGCGTCCAGAGCGCCGACGGCCACCGCCGCCGCGCGCCCGACCTCGAGCTCCACGTCTCGCCGCCGCTCCCGCACGGGCCCGACGGGACGGCGCTCGGGTCCGTCCTCGTGCTGACGCTCGCGGATCCGGCGGAGCCCGAGCGGTTCGTCTTCGCCTCGGACGTCCAGGGGCCGCTTTCGCCCGTGGCCACCGCGTACCTGATCCAGGAGCGGCCGACGCTCCTCTACCTCTCGGGCCCGCCGTCGTACCTCGAGCGGGAGCTCGGCGCGGCGCTCGTGGAGCGGGGCATCGAGAACCTCCTGCGCGTCATCGACACCACGGGCTGTCGCGTGATCATGGATCACTACGCCCTCCGCGACACGCGCTTCGCCGAGCGATTCGCCCGGCTGTGGGAGACGGGCGCCGTCGTGACGGCGGCCGGCTACCTGGGTCTCGCCGACGCGCCGCTCGAGGGCCGCCGCGGGGACGCGTGGGCGGCGGCGCGCAAGCCGCCCGCGCGGGCGGGGCGGAGCCGCGAGCGTGCTATGATTTCCCGCGCACCCAAGAGACTCGCGAAAGGAGGAACCAGCGCGTGAGCACGGAGAACAAGACCCTCAACGTGGGGGATACGGCACCCGACTTCACGCTGAAGACTATCGGGCTCAAAGAGGTGAGCCTGAAGGACTTCCGCGGCAAGAACGTGGTGGTGCTGTTCTACCCGCTGGACTGGACGCCGGGCTGAAGCACCTGCATGCCCGCCTTCGACAAGCGCGTCAGCGACTTTCAGGCGGCGAATACCCAGGTGCTGGGTATCAGCACGGACAGCCCCTTCAGCCATGAGAACTGGGCGAAGGCGGTCGGCATCAGCCACTACCCGCTGCTCTCGGACGTGCAGCGCACGGTCGCCAAGGACTACGGCGTCTACTGGCCCGACTGGAACGCCAACGTCCGCGCGACGTTCGTCATCGACAAGCAAGGGAAGGTCCGCTTCGTCGAGCGCCACGGCAAGGGCGAGCTGCCGCAGCCCGACAAGATTCTCGCCGAGGTCAAGAAGCTCGCGTAACTCTGTCACCGGCGCCGCGAGGGGTCCCCGGGACCCCTCGCCGCGTCGGCGCCCCGCCTCTGCACACCTCTCGCCCGGGCGGCCGCGCGCCTAGCGGTCGAGTCTCGAGCGCGTGGTCAGTCCCACACCCGCCAGGACGCAGGCGGTTCCGAGGATCTGCCAGAGCCCCACGGACTCGCCGAGGAGCGCCGCCGCGAGCGCGATCCCGACGATCGGCTGGAGGTTCATGAAGATCGCGGCGCGGCTCGGCCCCACGACCTCGACGGCGCGGTACCACCAGACGTGGGCGACCGCGCCGATCAGCCCCTGGTAGAAGACGACGGCCCAGCCGGCCCGGGAGGCCAGGCGCGGGGCGGGGTAGAGCGAAGCCGCGCCGAGCGCCGTCGGCAGGATCATCAGGGTGCCCGCCACGTACGCACCGGTCGTCGCGAGCAAGGGCGAGAGCGTGCCGAGCACCCGTTTGCCGTAGACGGTGTAGACCGACCAGCCGGCGAGCGAGGCGAGGGCGAGGAAGTCGCCCCCGCGCAGCTCCTCGAACCGTAGCGCGGCGAGCCGTCCGCTCGTCACCACGAGGAGCACGCCGAACACCGACACGGCCACGCCGGCCCACTGGATGGCGTCGAGCCGCTCCCCGAGGTAGAAGCGGGCGGTGAGCGCGACCATCACGGGCGCCGCCGCCTGGATGATCACCGCGCTGCCGGCGGTCGTGTAGTAGTAGGCGACGTAGCTCACCTGGGTCGAGCCCCAGATGCCCGCGAGGCCGAGGACGAGAAAGGCGCCGAGCGCGCGCGGTGAGAGACCGCGCGACGCGTCGGGCCCCGCGCGCGCGAGCAGCCACGCGAGGAAGAACGAGGCGACGCTGCAGCGCACGGCCGCGAGGAAGAACGGCGGGAAGTCCTGGAGCGCGAGCTTCGCGGCCGCGGGATAGCTGCCCCAGAGCGCGACGATCGCGACGAGCGCGCCGTAGGCGCGCGTTTGACTGAGTGGGGGCACCTCCCTATGATAGCCGCGCGTCATGGCGGATCACATCCTGGAATCGCGCGTGTGGCTGCCCAGGGCGCGCGCCGAGGTGTTCGCGTTCTTCGCCGATCCCGCCAACCTCGCGCGGATCTCACCGCCCGCGCTCGGCCTGCGCCTCCTCGCGCGGCCGGCGCCGATGCGTGCCGGGAGCGTCTACGACTTCCGGATGGCGTGGCTCGGCATCCCGCTGCGCTGGCGCGCGTTCATCCGTGAGTTCGACCCGCCCTATCGGTTCGTGGATGTTCAGGTGCGCGGACCGTACGCGCGCTGGGAGCATCGCCACAGCTTCCTCGAGGAGAACGGCGGGACGTGGATGGAAGACCGCGTGACCTACCGGCTGCCGCTCGGGCCGGTCGGTCGCTGGGCGCACGCGGTCGTGGTGGGCGGCCAGATCCAGACGCTGTGGGCGTACCGCAACCGGCGCGTCGGCGAGCTGCTGGCCGCCGCCTAGCGCGACGTCGTCACGCCGACCCGGCGGCAGAGGGTCCGCACGGGGCACACGGAGCAACGGGGCGAGATGGGCGCGCAGACGTTCTGGCCGAACGAGACGAGCAGGTCGTTGTAGCCGATCCAGTAGCGCTTCGGGAGCTTGGCCCGGAGCGCCATCTCGGTCTCCTCCGGGGTCTTCGTCCTCACGTAGCCCAGGCGGTTCGAGATCCGGTGGACGTGCGTGTCCACGCAGATGCCGGGCTTGTCGTAGCCCATGGTCACGACGAGGTTGGCCGTCTTGCGGCCCACGCCCTTGAGCGTGAGCAGGTCGTCGATCTCGTCGGGCACGCGGCCGGCGAAGCGCTCGAGGAGGTCCCGGCAGATCCCGAGGATCACGCGGGCCTTCGTGCGGTAGAAACCGACGGGAAAGATCAGCGTCTCGATTCGCTTCGGCGTCAGCCCGAGCATCGTCTCGGGCGTGTCGGCCACGGCGAAGAGGCGCTCGGCGGCGGGCCCGGTCGTCGTGTCCTGGGTCCGCAGCGAGAGGATGCACGCGATCAGCACGCGAAACGGATCGCGATCACGGTCGGCGATGACGGCGAGCGCCGTCGGGTTCCAGCGTGGCGCCGTCCCGCGCAGACGCCCGAGGACCCGCCCGATGGCTACCGCTGGTCTTTGATGGACTCGAGGAGCTGTGTTGCGCGTGGCTGATCCTTCACGGTCCAGTCGGCGATGATCGTGGGCGCGGGCTCGCTCAGGACCCGCTGGAGCTCCCGCCGCGCCTCCGCGTAGCGCCCGGCCGCGATGTAGGCGCGCGCGAGGTCCACGCGCAGCACGGTGAACTTCGGATCGAGCGCCAGGCCCTTCTGGAAGTGCTCCTCGGCTTTGGCCCTGTCGCCGCCGAAGAGCCCGGGCACCTCGAGGTAGACGTTGCCGGCGAGCGAGTGGGCGCGCACGGAACGCGGATCGAGCTGGAAGAGGATGTCGATCTCCTCGCGGATCGTCGGCAGGAGAAAGAGCGAGCGCAGGACGCCCTTCGTCTGGCCCCAGCGCCCGGTGTTGATGGCGTACCAGAGGTGGGCGTCGTGGCTCTTCGGCGCGAGCTCCACGGCGCGCTTGCCGAGCTCGCGCCCGCGCTCGTACGCGGCGAGCTTCTCCTCCGGCGTCGTCGCGCGGATGTCACCCCAGAGGAACCAGACGTACGAGAGCATGATCATGGTCTCGACGTGGCTCTCACGGCGAAGCGCGTCCTCGAGGAGGTCGCGCGCGCGATCGAGCGTCGTGCGGTCGTCGTGGTAGCGGGCGACGAGCGCGCGCGCGGTCTCGACCGGCGTCGCGGCGCCGGCGAGGGGGGGCGTCAGGAGCACCACGAGGACGACGACGCGCCGGGCGAGCATCGTCGCGAACTCTACCGCCGGGCCGGGGAGCCGTCAATGTTGACACGCGCCCGCACGTTCGCCGATGCTGCCTGCGTGAGGGGCACCCCGTCCCGTGCCGGCCTCGACGCGCCGTGATGAGGGTCCTCCGCGCGGTTCTTCGCCTTCGGCGTCGCGCCGCTCGTCTTCCGCGCGATCGATCGCGCCGTGGCCGGTGAGGCCGTCGCGGCGGTCCTGCCGAGCTACTACGCGTGGGGGCTGGCGCTCTGCGCGCTGGCGCTGGTGGCCTCGGTGATCCAGGTCGTCTCCGGTGCGGACGGACGCCTCCGACCCCTCGGGAGCGCCGCGCTCTGCGCGGTGATGCTCGGCCTGCTGGTCTGGGCCGACACCGTCGTGCTGCCCCGGGCCGAGGCCGCGCGGCGCGCCCACGAGGACGGCGCGTTCGCCCGCGCCCATCGGGCCGCGGTGCAGCTGAACGGCGCGACGATGGTCGCCGGCGCCGCGCTGCTCGTCCTCGAGGCCCTCAGCTTGGGGAGGCGGCGTCGCCGCTGAGCTCGAGGATCGCGCGCACGCGGTCGGGCACCGCCGTCGGCGCCTCGTGGGCAAGGGCCTCGCAGGCGGCGAGCATGAGCCACGCGAGGGTCTCGGCGGCGGCGCGCCGGGCAGCGGCGCGTTCGGCGCCCACGCGGCCGCGAGCTTGTCGATGGCCGCGGGGAGCGGCAGGTGCGCGATGTCGCGGGCGAGGGCGAGCAGCCGCGTCTCGGCCAGCATCGGCCGGGGAGCCGCGCCGCGGGTGCGCCGCGCGGGAGCCCGGCGCTTCTTCTTTTTCTTGGTCGCCTTCTTCGAGCGCTTGTGGGCGCGAGGCATCGCGGCTAAACATAGCAGAGGTCCGGGGCGCCGGCGCCGCGGATGCGACGCTACTCGTAGCGCAGGGCTTCGATCGGGTCGAGCCGCGAGGCCTTCCGGGCGGGGTAGAAGCCGAAGAAGATGCCGATCCCGGCGGCGAAGCCGAACGCGAGCACGATCGACGCGGGCGCCACGAGGGTCCGCCACTGGGCGAAGTAGCTGATCAGCTCGGAGCCTCCGACGCCGAGCGCGATCCCGACGATCCCGCCGATCAGCGAGAGCGTCACCGCCTCGATCAGGAACTGGAGCAGGATGTGGCGCCGGCGGGCGCCGACGGCCATGCGGAGGCCGATCTCACGCGTCCGCTCGGTGACCGACACCAGCATGATGTTCATGATGCCGATCCCGCCGACGAGCAGCGAGACCGAGGCGATCGCCGCCAGCAGGTAGGTCATCACGCGCGAGGACTCCTCCTGCGTCTGGAGGACCTCAGAGAGGTTCCGGAGCCAGAAGTCGTCGTCCTGGAAGGGCTGGAGCCGGTGGCGCTGGCGCAGCAGCCCGCGAATCTGGTCCTCGGCCTCGGCCATGTCCTCGCCGGGCCGGATCTTGATGGAGATCGAGCCGACGGACCGTGGGTTGGCCTGGCTCGCGCCGAGGACCTTCTTCTTCGCCGTCGAGAGCGGGATCAGGATGATGTCGTCCTGGTCCTGGCCCCACGAGTTCTGGCCCTTCCGCGACAGGAGCCCGATGACCGTGAAGGGCACCTTCTTGATCCGGATGATCTGGCCGAGGGGCTCGGATTCGCCGAAGAGGTTGAGGGCCGTCGTCTGACCGAGCAGCGCGACCTTGGTGGCGCCGTCGAGATCCTCCGGGAGGATCGGCCGGCCGTCGGTGATCGGCCACTCGCGGGCCTCGAAGTAGTCGGCCGTCACGCCCTGGATCCCCGTGGACCAGTTGAGGTTGCCGTAGACGACCTGGGCACCCCCCCGGACCGAGGGCGCGGCGACCTGCACGGCCTGGACCTCGCGCGCGATCGCGGTGGCGTCGTCCTCGGTGATCGTGAGCTGGCTGCTGATCCCGAGACGCACGCCGCCTGAGGTCGTGCTGCCCGACAGGACAATGATCAGGTTCGAGCCGAGGCTCTGGATCTGCTCGGCCACACGCGCCTGGGCGCCCGCGCCCACGCCGACCATGGCGATGACGGCGCTGACGCCGATGATGATGCCGAGCATCGTCAGCGCGCTTCGGAGCTTGTTCACGCGGAGCGCACGGCCGGCGATGCGCACGCTCTGCCAGACGCTCACGCCGCTTCCCCGTCTGCGTCTGCGGGCATGGAGGTGAGCGCCGCGACGGCGTCGACGGGCGCTTCGACGCGCTCGTCGCTCTTGAGCCGCCCGTCGCGGAAGACGAGATGGCGACTCGCGTAGGTCGCGATGTCGGGCTCGTGGGTGACGAGCACGAGCGTGAGGCCCCCGCGATTGAGCTTCTGCATGAGCGCCAGCACCTCGACGCTCGTGCGCGTGTCGAGGTTGCCGGTGGGCTCGTCGGCGAGGATCACCGCCGGATCGTTGACGAGGGCGCGCGCGATGGCGACCCGCTGCTGCTGGCCGCCGGAGAGCTGGCTCGGGTGGTGCCCCTCGCGGTCGGCGAGCCCGACGGCCTCGAGGCATGCCCGCGCGCGGGCACGGCGCCCCCGCGCGTGCACGCCCGCGTAGAGCAGGGGGAGCTCGACGTTCTCGATGGCGCTCGTCCGCGGCAGCAGGTTGAACTGCTGGAAGACGAAACCGATCTTGGCGTTCCGGATCTGCGCGAGCTCGTCGGCCGCGAGGCCCGCGACGTCCTGGTCGTCGAGGACGTACCGGCCCGCGGTGGCCGTGTCGAGACAGCCGAGGAGGTTCATGAAGGTGGACTTGCCCGAGCCCGACGGGCCCATGACGGCCACGAAGTCGCCCCGCGCGATCGTGACGGAGACGCCGCGGAGGGCATGCACCGTGTGGGGCCCGAGGTGGTAGTCCTTCGTGAGCCCTTCGGTCAGGATGATGGGCGGGGCCACGGCTAGAGCCGGAGGCGGGGCGCGCTCTGCTGCTGGGGCGCGGCGCCGCGGCCGGGGGCGCCCGCGAGGCCCACGATGACCTCCTGCCCTTCCTTCAGCTCACCGCGTAGCACGCTCGTCGGTGAGGATCGCGCGGATGCGCACGCGTGCGACCTCGCGGACCTTCTGGGCCTTCGCACGCCGATCGGGCTCGGGCAGCCCCTGGAGGGCCGCGAGCTGCTGGCGACTGTCGCTAAGGATCGGCTCGAGCTTCTGCTGCTGATCCTCGCTCAGCGTCAGCTCCTTCACGAGCCGGTCGCGGACCTGCTCCGACGAGGGCGGCGCGGCGCTGGCGGTCGCGCCGCCGCCTGGCGATCCCGGCGCCGCCACGTCGACGCCGGCGGGCCGGAAGCGGAGGGCGGCGTTCGGCACCTTCAGGGCGCTCGGCTTCTGGGCAACGACGAGCTTCACGTTCGCCGTCATTCCCGGCAGGAGCCGGCCGCGCGGATTCGGGACCGCGACGACGACCGTGTAGGTGACGACGTTCTGGACGATCTGGGCGGCCTTGCGGATCTGCGTGACGCTGCCGACGAATGTCTCGCCCGGAAACGCGTCCACCGTGAACGTCGCGCGATCGTCGACGTTGATGCGCCCGATGTCGGCCTCGTCCACGCTCGTCTCGACCTGCATCTGCGTGAGGTCCTGGGCGATCGTGAAGAGCACCGGTGCTTGAAGGCTCGCCGCGACCGTCTGTCCCACATCGACCTGACGGGAGACGACGACCCCGTCCACCGGCGCGGTGATCGTCGTGTGGTCGAGGTCCAGCTGGGACTGCTTGAGCGCGGCGATCTTCTGCTCCACCTGGGCCCGCGCCGAGGCGAGCATGGCTTCCGCCACGCGGAGCTGGGCGATCGCCGACTGGATGGCGGACGCGAGCGCTTGCTCGTGCGCACGCGCGGAGTCGAGCTGGGCCACCGCGGAGTCGTGCGCGGCCTGGGACGAGTCGAGATCGCTCTTCGCGATGAGCTGTCGCCCGAAGAGCTCGGTCTTGCGCTCGTAGTCGCGCCGCGTGTCCACGACGGCGACCTGGGCCTTCGCCGTCTGAGCCTTCGCCTCGGCGTGGGCCGCCCGCGCGTTCTCGACGTCGGCGCGCGTGCGCTCGATCTGGGCTTGCTGGTTGAGGACGGTGGCCCTCGCGGAGTCGAGGTCAGCCTTGGCCTGGTTGACCTTCGCCTGGAAAATCTCCGGATCGATCCGCGCGACGACCTGGGCCTTCTTCACGACGGAGTTGAAGTCGACCAGGAGCTCCTTGATCTGGCCCGAGACCTGGCTGCCGACCTGGACGGTGATCACGGCGTTGAGGTTGCCCGTGGCCGAGACGGCGGCGGTGAGGGCGCCGCGCTCGACCTTGGCCAGGCGGTACTTCGGCGCGTTGCCGATACCTCGGCGTCAGCGGCGACCCACGGCGCGGTCGAGCCGCGCCAGGGCGATGCGGTAGTCAGCCAGCGCCTGGCTCTCGGTGCTCTGCGCCTGGGTGAAGGCCAGCTGGGCGTCGGTGAGCTCGAGGATCGTGCCGACTCCCGCGTCGAACCGTCCCTGCGCGAGGCGGAAGTTCTCCTGCGCCGAGGCGACCAGGGCCTGGGCGGCCTGGATTCGCTCCTGCGCCTCCTCGACGGCGATCTCCGACTGCTCGACGTTCTGGATGATGTCGAGTTCCGTGGACTGCACGCGCGCCTTCGCGGCCTGGAGGCTGGCCTTCGCCTCCTGGTACCGGGCGATACGGCCGCCGCCGTCGAACAGCGACCAGGTGAAGGCGAGGCCGAGGGTCCAGCTCTCGTTGAGCTGCGGCTGGCTACCGCCGTAGCTACCGATCCCGCTGACGTCGGGGAAGAATCCGCGGAAGGTCTGGCGCTCGGTCGCCTGGGCCGCGCCCACTTGAAGGACGGCCTGGCGGTACTCGGGCCGATTCTTGAGGGCCTCCGCGCGCTGGGCCTGGCGGTCGATGGTGATCGCCTCGAAGATGAGGTTGTCCACGATCTGGGTCGGCGTGTCCACGTCGATCGCCATCGCCGTGTTGAGGGCGACGAGCGCGGTGCGCAGCGCATTCTTCGCCCTGATGAGGTCGAGCTTGGCGTTCGCCACGTCGACCTCGGCGCGCGCCACGTCGGACTTCGGCCGCGTGCCCACCTCGAAGAAGCCCTTGGCGGACCGGAGGTTCAGGTCGGCGCGCTCGAGCGCCTGCTCGGTCACCTTGATGAGGCGCTGGGCAAAGAGCGTGTTGGTGTACGCCTCCTTCACCGCGAGCGCGATGAGCTGGCGCTGGAGCTCGATGTTCTCGACGGCCACCTCGGCGAGCTTCCGCGCCGCCTCGGTGGCCGCGAGGGTCTTGCCGAAGTCGAAGAGGAGCTGCGAGAGCTGGACCTGCGCGAAGAAGGTATCGGCCAGCTGGCGACTCGAGACGCCTTGACTGGTGATGCCGGTGGTGGTCGAGGTGACGAGGAAGGTGCTCTGGCTCCGCGTCGCGGTGGCGGCGCCCGTGAGCTGCGGGAGGAGCGGGGCGAACGCCTGGTTCACGCGATAGCGCGCTGCGGCGTAGTCATAGAGTGTCGCCTGGATCCTCGGCTGAGCCTCGAGCGCGATGGCGATGCACTCGTCGAGCGTCAGCACCCTGCCGGCGATCGGCGCCCGACCCGCCAGCGGCGCGGGAGCTGCGGGCGCCGCGGGAGTGGGAGCCGGTGTCTGAGCGAGGGCGAGCGTGACGCTGCAACCGATGATGGCTAGAGGGAGAATGAGGACTGTGCGCGGATTTTTCATACGGCCCGAAGGATAACACGACCATGTGGACGGACATGTGGAAGGCCGGTGCACGGATGTGGACACCTTTTTTCTTGACGACCTCTACATTCTGCGTGCTAGATTCGCCTGCACCACTAGCTGTCGTATGTGATTGGGAGGAGGCCCCATAATGCTGTCTGAGACTCGCCCGGCCAAGGTCGGCACATGGACCGAACCGGCGCTGCGTGTTCTGCGGGAACGCTACCTGAGGCGCGAGGGCGGCGAAGTCGTCGAAACCCCGGAGGAAATGTGCTGGCGGGTCGCGCTGTCGATCGCCGCGGGTGAGGCGCGGTACGGGCGGAGCCAGGCGGCGGTGCGCGAGATCGGCAGCGCGTTCTACGAGATCATGGTGGACGGCTACTTCCTGCCGAACTCGCCGACGTTGATGAATGCGGGCAAGGGCAACGGGCTTCAGTACTCGGCCTGCTACGTCCTGCCGGTGGGCGACTCGATGGAGGAGATTTTCGACTCCGTCAAGGCGGCGGCGATCATTCATAAATCAGGTGGCGGAACCGGATTCGCGTTCTCGCGGCTCCGTCCGAAGGACGACATCGTCGCCTCGACTGGTGGCCGCGCCTCCGGTCCCATCTCCTTCCTCCGCGTCTTCAACAGCGCCACCGAGGCGGTGAAACAGGGCGGCACGCGTCGGGGCGCCAACATGGGGATCCTGAAGGTGGATCATCCCGACATTCTCGAGTTCATCGAGTGCAAGCTCGATGGCGGGATCACCAACTTCAACATCTCTGTCGCGGCGACCGACCGGTTCATGGACGCCCTGGCGGCGGGCACGGAGTACGACCTGGTGAACCCGCACACCGGGCAGGTCGCCGAGCGGCTCTCGGCCAAGGAGGTCTTCGAGCGGATCGTGCGCGCCGCCTGGCGGACCGGTGATCCGGGGATGGTCTTCATCGACCGGATCAACGCGAGCCCGGCCAACCCGACGCCGGAGATCGGGATGGTCGAGGCAACTAACCCATGCGGAGAGCAACCACTTTTGCCCAACGAGGCGTGCAACCTCGGCTCGCTCAACGTATCGAAGTTCGCGCGGCGGGGCGAGGACGGGGAGTGGTCCATCGACTGGGACGAGATGGAGCGCGTCGTCCGGCTGGCCGTGCGCTTCCTCGACGACGTCATCGAGATGAACCCGTACCCGCTGCCGGCGATCGACGCCACGGTGAAGGCCAACCGGCGGATCGGCCTCGGCATCATGGGCTGGGCCGACCTGCTCTTCACCCTGGGCATCCCGTACGACAGCCAGGAGGCGATCGACCTCGCCGACCGACTCATGGCCTTCGTGAAGGAAAAGTCCCACGACCAGTCGGCGAAGCTCGCCGAGGAGCGCGGGCCGTTCCCGAACTGGAATCAGTCCATCTACAAGAGCGAGCGGCCGCTCCGGAACTCGACCGTCACGACGATCGCCCCGACGGGCACGATCTCGATGATCGCCGGCTGCTCCTCGGGCATCGAGCCGATCTTCGCCCTCGCCTTCGAGCACCGCGTGAAGCAGCCCGAGGGCGAGCGCGTGCTGACCTTCGTCAACGAGACCTTCGAGCGGATCGCCAAGGAGCAGAACTTCTTCTCGAGCGCCCTCATGCAAGAGGTCGCCAAGCGCGGCTCGCTCCACGGGATCCCGGGCCTGCCGGAGACGGCCGAGCGCATCTTCAAGACGTCGCACGAGATCGGCTTCGAGTGGCACGTGCGCCACCAGGCGGCGTTCCAGCGCTACACGGACAACGGCGTCTCGAAAACCATCAACCTCCCGAACGACGCGACGGAGGCCGACGTGACACGGGCCTACACGCTCGCGTGGGAGCTCGGCTGCCTCGGGATCACGGTGTTCCGCGACGGATGCAAGGGCGAGCAGGTGCTGAACGTCGGCGTCGGCAAGAAGGACAAGGGCGCGACCCCGGGCGCCCCGGCGATCATCCGGCCGCGGCCGCGGAGTCTCCAGGGCTCCACGTACCGGACCGAGACGCCGATCGGCACGGCGTTCATCACGGTCAACGAGACCGCCGACAATGACCCCTTCGAGGTCTTCGTCCAGGTCGGCAAGGGCGGCTCCGACACGATGGCGGTCGCGGAGGCCCTCGGGCGGCTGATTTCGCTCGTCCTCAGGCTGCCTTCGCCGCTATCGTCTCAGCGGCGGCTCGAAGAGGTCATCAGCCAGCTCTCGAGGATCGGCGGCGGTCAGCCGACGGGCTTCGGGCTCGCCAAGATCCTCTCGCTGCCCGACGCGCTCGCCCGGACGCTCGCCGAGCACATCGGCCAGGTGAAGCCGGTGTCCGAGCTGCCGGTGGTCGCCGGAAACGGCAAGAAACAGATCGGCGACCTCTGCAAGGAGTGCGGCCAGGCGACGTTCATCTACGAAGAGGGGTGCAAGAAGTGTCTCTCCTGCGGCTTCAACGAGTGTTAGGAGACTGTCGAGGAGCGCCGAGAGCCTGACGTCGGCGTAGCGGCGCGGGGGGCTCTGCTACAATGCGCCCATGTTCTCGGGTGGGACGTACGACGAGGTCGCGCGCTGGCTCCGGAACTTCCTCACGTCGCACGCCAAGCGCGTGAGCCCGCGCGTCGAGGTCGTGCTGGACGCCGGTGACGCGCGCGAGGGGAAATCGTACGGCGCGCGCCTGCGCGCGGGCACGCGCGTGAGCCCCGTCGTCGAGTTCGACTTCCACGAGGTCGCCGAGGGGCGGGGGAGCCTCGCCTGGTGCGCCGAGCTCGCCGAGCGGACGCAGGCCCTGGCGCGCGAGCTCCTCGCGGAGCAGGGAACGGCCGACGCCCGGACCCGCTAGGCGTCTCCCGCGCTGGATCACGCCCGGGGACCTCAACGGGTTCCTCGGGCTCGCCCTCGACAACGTCACGCAGCTGGTCATCCTCTCGAGCCTCCTGATCGGGGTCTTTAAGTTCCCCGCCGACCTCGTGCTGCTCCGCATGGTGCCGGGTACGGCGCTCGGCGTGCTGGTCGGCGACCTGGCCTACACGTGGCTCGCGGTCCGGCTCATGCGCCGCACGGGGCGGGAGGACGTCACCGCGATGCCGTTCGGCATCGACACGCCGACGCTCTTCGCGATGGTCTTCGGCGTCCTCGGGCCCGTGATGGTGGCGACTGCGGATCCTGTGCTCGCGTGGAAGGTGGGCATGGCCACGACCGTCGCGATCGGCCTCGTGAAGGTCGGGCTCGCGTTCGGCGGCGACTGGGCCAGGCGCGCGGTGCCGCGAGCGGCGCTGCTGGGCTCGATCGCGGGTGTCGCCATCCTCCTGATCGCGTTCCTCCCGACGCTCAAGATCCTCCGTGACCCGCTCGTCGGCCTCGTCGCGCTCGGGGTCATGCTGCTGGCGCTCTTCGGGCGCGTGAGGATGCCGTTCGGCCTGCCGGGCGCCTTCGCCGCGGCCGCCACGGGCACGGCGATCTTCTGGCTCCGCGCGTGGCTCGACGCGGGCCCGCGGGCCGCCCTCGCGATCGGCACCCCGCGGCTGGCCGTCCCGTGGCCCACGCTCGCCTGGCTCGACGCGCTCCCGG
>WNGI01006901.1_pt1 | contig 18187 bp, 18 predicted proteins | sample 5400621 | NCBI WGS metagenome assembly WNGI01 (sample SAMN13153374, study PRJNA577476) | soil metagenome | isolation source: 20 cm soil or saprolite under Garry oak tree replicate 1 | place: USA:California | collected 2016-06-15
GGGCGCGACGTACTTCGGGGGCCGGACGTCGCCGAACACGCTGGCGCCCGCGCCGATCACCGTTCCCGTGCCCAACAGCGTGCCGATCGCCGTTTTGGCATGGTCGCCGATCAGGGTGCCGAGGTACATCAGCCCGGTGTCGAGGGTCGTTGCTCCAACCTCGAGTCGCACCCGTCCGTAGGTGTTCTTGAGGTTGGACGTGATCGTGCCGGCGCCGAGGTTTGCCCACCGTCCCACGATCGAGTGGCCGACGAATCCGTCGTGGGCCTTGTTCGCGAAGCCGAGAAAGACGCTGGCGGCCACTTCACCACGGATCACACTGCGGGGCCCCAGCGCCGAGGCGCGGATCTGGCCGCCCAGCAGCCGCGCGCCTCCTCCAGCCCAGAGCGGTCCCTCGAGGCGCGTTCCGGCTCGCACCTCCACGCCTTCCTCCAGCACCACCGGGCCGGAGCGCGTGCCGAATACGACGCCCGGCTCGACCAGCGCTCCCCGGAGCAGCAGAGCCGCGGGGTCGCCGAGCACGGTGCTGCCGCGCGGAATCGCGTCCGAAGCGCCCAGCAGCGCGGCGAGGTCCTCGGCGAGCAGCACGTCGGCGGCACGGACCAGGTCGTACGCGCCGTGCAGCACGACGCCTTGGACTTCGACCGCTGTCGCGCCGGGCTGCGGCGCCTCCCACGTGGCCGACGGGCCCACGCCCCATCCCACGGTGACGCCCTCGCAGGTGAGTCGGAACGCCCCGCTCGGGAGGTGAGGTGCGGTGCCGCGCGGCGCAAACGTGGACGAGCCGATGATGGCCGGTCCCGTCACGGCGTGCCGGGCCGCCACTGGCGGCACGCCCGCCTCCACGAATCCGGCGAGATGCGGGAGGGCAAAGATCTCCCGGGTGGTCGAGCCCGTGAATCGCTCCCAGCGCTGACGCACGAGATGCGCCCCGGCGCGGAGCTCGCAGAGCGGGCGCACGCCGGCGAACGGCGCCCACGCCGGCCCCGGATCCGGGTCGAGCAAGTACAAGGCGTGAGTCACAACCGCTGCACGAGCTGCTTCAGCTGATCGGCGCGGCCCGTCGGCATGACCAGCGTGTGCCCGTTGGCGCGGACGACCACCATGTCCTCGACCCCGGCGACGGCCATGTGCTCGCTCTCGGACCAGATCACGCAGCGCCTCACGTCTTCCGCCACCGTCGCGCTGCCCACCACGACGTTGCCTCGCACGTCGGTCTTGCGGATGCGCAGCAGGGCGTCCCACGACCCGATGTCGTCCCAGCGAAAGGTGCCGGTCACGACGGCGAGACGTTTGGTGCGCTCCAGCACGGCCACGTCCACCGCCGCCGGGCGTACGCGCCCGAAGAACGCGGTGGCGTCACCGGCGGCGAGCGCGGGCCAGCCGTCCTTCAACTCGCGCGCGTAGGCGCCGGCCTCACCGAGGAACCGGGCGACGCCCCAGGCGAACAGTCCTGTGTTCCAGAGGGCTCCGCGTTGGCGCAACAGCGCGGCTCGGGCGGCGCTGGGCTTCTCCACGAAGCGCCGCACCGCGCGCGCCGCGCCGAGCGGCTTGCCGGGCACGACGTACCCGTACCCGGTGTCGTTGCGCGTCGGCTTGACGCCGACGGTGACGAGCACGTCGTAGTCCTCCGCGACGCCGAGCGCCGTGCGGGCGGCGCTGCGGAACGCGCGGTCGTCCCCCACGGCCCAGTCCGCGTGCAACGAGAGCATCTGGCCGCCCGGGTCCTGGCGCGAAATCCAGTGCGCGGCCCACGCGAGCGCGGGCGCCGTGGACGCGGCGCGCGGCTCCGCGAACACCTGCGCCCGAGGCACCGCGGGCACGAGCGCGCTCACCGGGTCCACGAGAAAGGGCCCCGTGAGGATCAGGATCCGCTCCGGGGGAACGAGTCCGTCGAGCCGGCGCACCGCCTGCACGAGCAGCGGGCCGTCGCCGGCGAGCGGCAGCAGTTGCTTCGGCCGCGCCGGCGTAGAGAGCGGCCAAAAGCGGGTCCCCGAGCCGCCGGCGAGGATCGCGGCCCACACGCTCACCCGTCACCCATCATGGCCGCGATACGCGCCGTCAGCTTGGTGGGACTGAACGGCTTCGTAAGCAGCGTCGCCCCGAGGCCCTGCACGGCGGCGAGCACGTGCTCCGCGCCCTCGGCCGTCAGCACCACGACCGGCAGCGCGCGCGTGGCCGGGGCCGAGCGCAGCTCGCGTAACAGGTCGAGTCCGGACCCGTCGGGGAGGTGGAGGTCGAGGAGCAGGCCGTCGTACGGGCTCGCGCGAGCGGCGACGGCGGCACGGGCCTCGGCCAGCGTGCGGGCGAGGCTCACGCGGTACCCGAGATCCTCCAGATGGGGGCGGAGCAGGAGCCCGATGTGCGGCTCATCGTCCACGACGAGGAGGTGCCGCGGCACAGGCGAAGGCTAGAGCAGGCCGGCGATCGCCGAGCGATGACGGCGGAGGTCGTAGAGCAGCGGGCCCACGTTGGTGGACGGCTGCACCAGGACGATGAGGAGGGCGTCGGCGCTTAAGACGGACACCACGGCGAGCCCGCCTCCGAACTCCAGCACACCGGTGCCGAAGTCGCCCCGTCCGCCCGCCTGGCCCAGCTGCGCCACGCCGTTGATCACCGACGGCAGCAGCGCGGCCACGTTTTCGGCGTCCACACCGTTCTGGGTGCGCGAGTCGATGGGGAGCCCGTCGCGACCGACCACGACGACGGCGTCGACACCGGTGCGCCGGCTCAGCGCCTCGACTACATCCCGGATCGTCGCCATACGGCGGCCAAGCTAGGCCGCGCGAATGGCGAAGTCAAGCAGTGACCGTGGGTTGACCCGCTTGGGCGGGCGCTGGTATGTTCCCCGCCGGATGCGTGCCCGCCGCTCTCTCGCCACCTTCGCTCTCGCCGTCAGCGGCTTCGCTCTGCTCGCCTCGTGCAACAGCTCGCTGCTCGCGCCAGCCAACGTCGCAAGCGTCGTCGACACGGTGACGCTATACGCGCTCTCCGGCACGCCGCTCTTCACGCCGTCGGCCTACGCTCTCAATGGGCGCTCGCGGGTGCGCACCGACCTGTCCATTTCGTTCGACTTCGCGTTCAACTTCGATTCGCTCCGGCGGCCGGTGTTCTTGCCAGCCGGCGCGCTGGGGCTGCCCAAGACCGCGATTCCACCCGGCTTCCAGGCGACCACGACGCCGTTCGCCAACCTGACCATCGCGCCCATCGACGGCTACGAGACCACGCTGCCGTTCGTGGTCGACACCGGGCGCGTGGTGCTGGCGCGCTCCACGTCACTGACGTGCCCGGACGGCACCATCCAATCGCTGTACGCCAAGTTGCATGTTCTCGCGGTCGACACGGCGGCCACGGCACGCACCATCCAGTTCGAGATCCTCACCGACCAGAACTGCGCTTACCGCGGGCTCACGCCGGGGATTCCCGGGCAGTAGCCCCGTGATCGACGTCAAGCTGCTGCGCTCCGCCCCGGGCGAGGTGCGGGCGGCGCTCGCGCGTCGCGGCGACCCCGGTCTCGCAGCGCTGCTCGACGAGCTCGAAGCCCTCGACATGCGCCGCCGCGCGCTCACCGGACGGCTCGACCAGCTCAAAGCCGACCGCAACGAGGCGGCCCGGACCGATGCCCGCGTGATGAAAGAGCGCGGCGCGCTGCCGCCCGAGGTCGTCGAGCGACGCAAGCAGCTCGGCGCGCAGATCGACGCTCTCGAAGCGGAAATGCGGGACGTCGAGGCCGGGATCGACGCGAAGGCCTTGCTCGTTCCCAACCTGCCGCTGGCCGAGCTGCCCGACGGCGACGCGACGTGCAACCGGGTGGTGCGCAGCTGGGGCACGCCCGCGCCCGCGGGCGGGAAGCCGCACTGGGAGATTGGGGAGCGGCTCGGCCTCCTCGACCCGGCTCGCGGGGCGAAGCTTGCGGGGTCGGGATTCCCGTTGTTTGTGGGGCCGGGGGCGAGGCTCGTCCGCGCGCTCATCGCGTTCATGCTCGACCTGCACACGCGCGACCACGGCTACGTCGAGGTGGAGCTCCCGCTGCTCGCGCGACGCGAGATCATGCAGGGCACCGGGCAGCTCCCGAAGTTCGTGGCCGACATGTATCGCACCGAGCCGGACGACCTGTTCCTCATCCCCACGGCGGAAGTCCCGCTGACGAACCTGCATCGCGACGAAATCCTGGACGGTGCCGCGCTGCCGCTCGCGTACGCGGCGTACACGCCGTGCTTCCGGCGCGAGGCCGGCGCCGCGGGGAAAGACACGCGCGGATTGCTCCGAGTTCACCAGTTCGACAAGGTGGAGCTCGTGCGGCTGTGCCGCGCAGCCGACTCACGGGCCGAGCACGAAAAACTCACGGGACACGCGGAGGCCGTGTTGCAGCGGCTCGAGCTCCCGTACCGCGTGGTGCTGCTCGCCGCGGGGGACGTCGGCTTCGCCAGCGCCAAGACGTACGATCTCGAGGTCTGGGCGCCCGGCGTGGGCGACTGGCTCGAGGTGTCGAGCTCGAGCACCTGTTCCGACTTCCAGGCCCGGCGCGCCAACATCCGCTGCCGCCCGCGGCCCGGTGACAAGCCCGAGCTCGTGCACACCCTGAATGCCTCCGGTGTCGCCCTGCCGCGCGCCATCGCCGCCCTGCTCGAGGGGCGCCAGCAGCCCGACGGCTCCGTGACCATCCCCCGGGCGCTGGTTCCCCATCTGGGGACCGACCGCCTGGCTCCCGCCGGTGGCGCGTAACGGCGTAGGCCGCTGGGCGGGCCCCCCCGCGGTCGCCGCTCTGGCGCTGCTGCTCGGCGCCGTTTCGGCGGGCTACACGTGGGTCCTGGTGCGGCACCTGCGGGACGACGCTCGCGAGACGAGCCGTCTGCTGGGACGCGTGTTCGTCGGACTCAACGACCCGCGGCCCGACGCGGCCACGGACGCCTTGCTTGAGCTGGCGACGCAGGTGCGCGCCCTCGGCATCCCCATCGCCGTCACCGACACGACTGGCCGGATCACCGCCCTGGACAACCAGCCCGGCCGACCCGGCGGGGACGCCGACACCGCGCACCTGCGCGAGTGGATCGCGCAGCTCGATGCCGTCAACGCGCCGATCGTCCAGCCTGGGGTCGGGACGATCCACTACGGCGCGCTCCCCGAGGCGCGGCGCCTCATCCTCCTCGCCGAGCTGCAGGGCGTCGCGTTCCTCTCCCTCGTCGCTCTGGCCACCTGGGCGTATCGGGCGCAGCTCGCGGCGCTCCGGGACCGCCTCTGGGTCGCCATGGCACGGGAGTCCGCACACCAGCTCGGCACGCCCCTCATGAGTCTCACCGGATGGATTGGATACTTGCGGGAGAATCCGGACACGCCGGGTCGCGAGCTCGTCACCTATCTTGAAGCGGACGCGGAGCGCCTGGAGCGGGTCGCGAGGCGCTTCGAGCGGATCGGCCGACCGGCCCGGAGCGAGCCCGTGGGGCTCGGGGCACTGGCGGAACGAGCGGTCGGGTACTTCCGCCCGCGGCTGCCCACGCTCGCCAATCCCGTGGCGCTCCACCTCGACGCCTCCGGACCGGGGCCGACGACACGAGGGGACCCGGTGCTGATCGAATGGGCGATCGAGGCCTTGATCAAGAACGCCCTCGACGCGCTGAGCGGACGCGGAGGACGGATCGACGTTCGGGTCGAAGCGGTGGGTGACGTCGCGCGCGTCACCGTGAAGGACGACGGACCCGGGGTCGCAGCAGTGGCGCGGGCGCGGCTGTTCGAGCCCGGAGTCTCGACCAAGCCGGGAGGGTGGGGCATCGGCCTTGCCATCGCCCGCCGCATCGTCGAGCAACAGCACGACGGGCGCGTCCTCTACCATCCGGCGCCTGCGGGAAGCGAGTTCGTGCTCGAGTTTCCCGTGTCACCGGGCTGATGTCGCCGGCCCTCAATCCCGCGCAGGAAGCCGCGGTCCGCCACCCGGGCGGACCGCTGCTCGTGCTCGCCGGGGCAGGCTCGGGCAAGACGCGCGTCCTCACCACCCGCATCGCTCACCTTATCCAAGAGCGGGCCGTCCGTCCCGAGCGGATTTTCGCGGTCACGTTCACGAACAAGGCGGCGGGGGAGATGCGGGGCCGCGTCGGCGCGCTGCTCGGCGCCGACCCGCGCGGCTTGTGGATCGGGACCTTTCACTCGCTCGGTGCGCGCCTGCTGCGGCGCGAGGCCGCCCGGCTCGGCTTCGGCGCCAACTTTACGATCTACGACCAGGATGATTCCGAGTCCTTCGTCAAGCGGCTGCTGGAGCAGCGCGGCCTCTCGCCCAAGGCCAACCCTCCCCGCGCCGTGCATTCGCTCATCTCAGGCGCCAAGAATCGCATGGTGTCTCCGGAAGAGTTCGCCGCCTCGGCCGACGGGACGCTGGCGCGGGCCGCGGCCGACGTGTACGCGTCGCTGGGGCCGGCGTTGCAGCAGGCCAACGCGATGGACTTCGACGACCTGCTGCTGCATCCCCTCACGTTGTTCGCGCAATTCCCCGACCGCCTGGCCTACTGGCAGCGGCGCTTCGAGTACGTGCTGGTGGACGAGTTTCAGGACACGAACGCGGCGCAGTACCGGCTCGTGAAGCTGCTCGCGGGGGAGCACCGCAACCTCTGCGTCGTGGGGGACGACGACCAGGCGATCTATGGGTGGCGCGGCGCGGACGTGCGCCACATGCTGGCCTTCCAGGAGGACTTTCCCGGCACGACCGTGGTGAAGCTGGAGCAGAACTATCGCTCGACCCAGGTGATCCTCGACGCCGCGAACGGGGTGATCGCGGAGAACGCCCATCGCCTCGGCAAGACCCTGTTCACGGCGCGCCAGGGAGGCGACCCCGTCATCGTCCTGACGGCGGCGGACGAGCGCGACGAAGCCCAGTGGCTCGCGGCCGAAGTGGCACGCCTCGCGGCGGAGAGCGACACGCCGTACGAAGCCATGGCGGTGCTGTATCGCACCAACGCGCAGTCGCGCCCCTTGGAGGAGGCGTTCCGGCGGCGCGGCGTGCCGTATCGTCTCGTCGGGGCGGTGAGCTTCTACGAGCGGCGCGAGGTGAAGGACCTCCTCGCCTACCTGCGCCTGATCGTCAACCCGGCCGACGACGAGGCGTTCCTGCGCGTCGTGAATGTGCCGCGCCGCGGTCTCGGTGCCGCGTCGCTCGAAGTCCTGGTCCGCACCGCCGCCCGCTGGCGCATGCCGCTCGCAGAGGCCGCGCGCATCGCGGACCGTTTGCCTGAGCTGCGGCCCAACCTGCGGGACGCGTTTCAGGGCGTCGCGGCGCTGTTGGCGCATCTGCGCGCGGAGCTGGGTCGGGCGGACCCCGCGACCGCCTTGGAGCGCGTCATCCGGGAAATCGGCTACGACCGCTACCTCGCCGAGGAGGGCGCCGAAGGCATCGATCGGCTGGAGAACGTCCAGGAGCTCGTGGCCGGAGCGGCGGAATGGGCGGAGGAGGCCGCCGCCGACGGAGAGGACCTGGGAGACGGCGGCAGCGAGCCGACGACCCTGCTCGAGCGCTACCTCACGCAGGCGGTGCTCGTGACGCCGGCCGACGAGCGGGGGGACACCGTCGCCGGGGTGACGTTGATGACCGTTCACATGGCGAAGGGGCTGGAGTGGCCCGTGGTCGCGCTCGCCGGGCTGGAGGACGGGCTGTTTCCGCTGGGGCGCTCGGCGGGCGTGCCGGGGGGCATCGAGGAGGAGCGCCGCCTGTGTTACGTGGGACACACGCGCGCCCGCGAAAGATTGTATCTCTCATGGGCGCGGACCCGGTACCGCCACGGCCGGCTCGAGGTGGCGGAACCCTCGCGCTTCCTCGAGGCGGTGCCGCCGGGTGTCGTCGACGAGCGCGGCACGGCTCCGCGCTGGGAGCGCGCGACACCGTCCCGTGAGCGGGCGCGCGCGCGTGGCCCGCTCGAGGAGGTGTGGGACGAGGTGCCGTCGCAGGACGCGCCCCGCTACGTCGCGGGAGAGCGCGTGCGCCACCGCAAGTTCGGCGCGGGAGTGGTCCGAGCCGTCGCCGGGTCCGGGCGCGCCCTCAAAGTGACCGTTGAGTTCGACTCCGCGGATGTGGGCACCAAACAGCTGCTCGTCGCATATGCCGGCCTCGAGAGGGAGTGGGAGAGCGCATGAGCGTGTCGCGTGACGAGGTCCTGAAGATTGCGCAGCTGGCAGAGATCGACGTGGAGGAGGACGCGCTTCTCGTGCTCGCGGAACAGATGTCGCGCATCCTCGACTACGTCGCTCAGATCGGCGAAGTGGCCGGGAGCGACACTGCGAAACCGTTCATCCCGGGGCCCGACGCGCTCCGGTTTCGGCCCGACGAGGTGAGGCCTGCCCCGCTCGCCTTCGGTCCCGCTAAGCTCGCCCCGTCGTTCAAGGACGGCTTCTTCCTCGTGCCGAAGCTCGGGCAGTTCGAGGACGTGGAGCCCGAAGGGTGACGGACCCCACCGAAGCGCTCGCGAGCGCGAAGGCGGCAGCCGACCGCCTCGTCAGAGTCAAGCGGCTCAACGCCTGCCTCACTCCGCTCAAGGAGCTCCGGAAGTCGCTGGTGCAACAGGCGGCCGCGGCCCACCCCTCCGGAGTTCTCTACGGCATGCCGGTCGCGGTGAAGGACAACATTTGCACGCTCGAGTTCACGACGACGTGCGGGTCGAAGATTCTCGAAGGGTACCAGTCCCCATACGAGGCGACGGCGGTGGCGAAGCTCAAGGCCGCGGGCGCCTTGATCGCCGGGAAGACGAACTGCGACGAGTTCGCGATGGGCTCGTCCACCGAGCATTCGGCGTACGGCCGCTCCTTGCACCCGACCGATAAGGCCCGCGTCCCCGGCGGCTCCTCGGGGGGCTCGGCGGCGCTCGTCGCCGCGGGCGCGGTGCCGGCCGCGCTCGGCTCCGAGACCGGTGGCTCGGTCCGCCAGCCCGCGTCGTTTTGCGGCGTGGTGGGGATCAAGCCGACCTACGGTCGCGTGTCCCGGTACGGCCTCGTGGCCTTCGGCTCGTCGCTCGATCAGATCGGCGTGCTGGGCCGGAGCGTCCACGACGCGGCGCGCGTGCTTTCCGTGATCAGCGGACGCGACTCGAGGGACGCCACCTGCGAGGACCGGGACTCCCTGCGCCTCCCCACGGTTCCCGAGTCGCTCCAGGGGTTCGTGATCGGGATTCCCAAGGAGTACTTTCCCGCCGATCTCGATGCCGGGGTGCGGCGCGCGTGCGACGGGGCCGTGCGCCTGCTCAAGGAGCTAGGCGCCGCGGTGCGCGAGGTCTCGCTGCCGCACACGGCGTACGCGGTGCCGACTTACTACATCCTGGCACCCGCCGAGGCGTCATCGAACCTGGCACGCTACGACGGGGCCCGGTACGGGCCGCGTTTCGACGGCAGCCTCGACGTGCGGGCCATGTACCGTCACACGCGCGGCGAGGGCTTCGGCGCGGAAGTGCGGCGCCGCATCCTCGTGGGCACGTACGTGCTCTCCTCGGGCTACTACGACGCGTACTACCGCAAGGCCCAGCAGATGCGCGCCCTGATCGCGCAGGACTTCCGCAACGTGTTCGATCGCGGCGTGGACCTGCTGTTCACTCCGACCACGCCGAGTCCGGCCTTCAAGGCAGGGGAGAAGCTCGCCGATCCGGTGGCCATGTATCTCTCGGACATCTTCACCGTGACCGCGAACCTCGCCGGGCTCCCCGCGGTGTCGCTGCCGATCGGGCGGATCAAGGGCCTGTCCGTCGGCGGGCAATTCATCGGCCAGGCATTCCTCGAGGACGAAATGCTCGAAGCGGCCTACGCGCTCGAGCGCGTGGTGCCGGCGGGTGCGGCCGGGGAGGTGTGATGGCCGGCGGCTGGGAGACCGTCATCGGGCTCGAGACGCACGTGCAGCTGCGCACGGCCTCCAAGATGTTCTGCGGCTGCTCGGCCGCGTTCGGGGCGGCGCCCAACACGAACGTCTGTCCCGTCTGCCTCGGACTCCCGGGCGCCCTCCCCGTTCCGAACGAGCTGGCCCTCAAGCTGGCCGTGCGCGCGGCGCTCGCCCTCGGGTGCACGGTGCATCCCCGCAGCGTGTTCGCGCGCAAGAACTACTTCTATCCCGACCTCCCGAAGGGGTATCAGATCTCGCAGTTCGAGAGTCCGCTTGCGACCGATGGGTCGCTCTCGTACCTCTCGCCCGACCGGGGGATCGTCACCGCGACGATCGCGCGGCTGCACGTCGAGGAAGACGCGGGCAAGTCGCTGCACGACCGCGTCCCCAGGCACACCGCGGTGGACCTGAACCGCTGCGGGGTGCCGCTGATCGAGATCGTCACCGGCCCCGACTTCCGCTCGCCGCACGAAGCGCGCGCCTACCTCCTCACGCTGAAGCAGGTGCTCGAGTACGCGGTGCGCCGCGCGGGGGAGACCACGCTCGGGACCAAGACCGAGGTCAAGAACATCAACTCGTTCGCGTACGTGGAGAAGGCGCTCACGGTCGAGCGGGACCGCCAGATCGGCGTGCTCGAGAGTGGGGGCAGCGTCGTGCAGGAGACGATGCTCTACGACGCCAAGACGAACGGCGTGCGGCCGCAACGGCGCAAGGAAGAGAGTCACGACTACCGCTACTTTCCCGATCCCGATCTGCCGCCGCTCGTCCTCTCGGCCGACTTCATTGCGGCGCAACGGACCGAGCTCCCCGAGCTGCCGGCCGCCAAGCGGGATCGCTTTGTCACCCGGTACGCGCTGTCGACCACGGACGCCGCCGTGCTCACGGCGGACCGTGCCGTGGGCGACTACTACGAAAGCGTGGTACGCGCCGGCGCCGAGTCCAAGGCCGCGGCCAACTGGGTGATGGGCGAAGTCCTGGCGGATGCAAAGGATCACGACGAGCGGCTGCGGGTGCCGGCCGCCGGGCTCGCGCAGCTGATCGCGCTCGTGAAGGGCGGCACCCTGTCACACCAGGCCGCGAAACGTGTGTTCACCGAAGTGGCGGAGCACGGCGGCGAGCCACGCAACGTCGCCGAAGCGCTGGGCCTGGTGCAGGTGGGGGACGCGGGCGTGCTCGTGGCGTGGGTGAACGACGTGCTCGGTGCCCACAGCGGAGAGGTGAGCCGCTACCGGCAGGGCGAGACCAAGTTGCTGCAGTTTTTCGTGGGTCAGGTGATGAAAGCGTCGCGCGGCAAGGCGGATCCGAAGCTGACGCAGCGACTGCTGGAGGAGAAGCTGGCGTCGTAGCGCCTTAGCCTGGGCCGCGGTCGCGCCACGGCCGTTGCGCCTTCGACTCGTTCCAGAAGGCGAGTGACGCCGCCGGCAGCCCAAAATGGCCTTCGGCCGTCGCCTCGAGGCGCTCCGGCTCTTCACGCGCTCCCTCGCTCAGCGCGTGACGCCGCATCCGCTTGGCGAGCAGCAACGCTTGGGCCCCGGCCGGATCGAGCCGGCGCGCCGCCGAGTCCTCCTGCCCGAGCGTCTCCATCACGTACTCGAACGCGACCGCCATGTGCCGCTCGACGTCCGCGTCGGGGAGGTCCCAGCGACTGGCCTCGCGCAGCGCCTGGAACGCCCACTGCCAACTCTGGCTCTCGGTCAGATGCACCATGCCGCGGAACAGCCGGCGACTGGTGCGCACGCTGAACAGGGTGGGAGAGATGATGCCGTCCAGGTGCGCGTCGCTGCTGCCGTGGTCCTGCAGGATCACCTCTTTCGCCGTAGTCGCGTACGCGTCGCCCAAGTGAGTCTCGAAACGACTCTCCCAATAGGAGTGCCCGAGCGCCGTCGTGCTGGAGGTCAGCACGAGCTGGCGCGGCACGAAGAAGTTGTGAGCCACGGTGTCCGCGGCCAGGTGGGACAGGTAGCCGAGGCCGAATGCCCGCAGCGGGTCGGTGGGGGCCAGGTCGAAGATCTCTTGGCCGACGTGCCAGGCATGACAGTGTCGGCCCACGGGGGCGTACTTCTTGGCCAGCGATGTGTCGGCGGCGATGTTGCCGTACAGGAAGTCGTAGGGGAAGGCGCGGACCAGGTCCGCGACGGCACTCGGGATCTGGTGGAGGTTCGCGAGCACCGACTCGCCGAGATAGATGTGGGTCCCAGGCGTCCAGGCGTGCGCTACGCTCGGGACCAGCACCAGCGCTGCGAGCGCGGCCCCGGCGGGCAAGACCCAGCGCTTCAGTCTTTCCCCCGTTCCCGACCCCGACGCTTCCGTCCTCCTCCTCCCCCGGTCACCGCGCGTCGACCCAGGTCGAGCAGCGAGGTCCCACGCCGCAGGGTGCGGAGCGTCGCGGCGACATCGAGCGCCGCCCCCTCGACTTCCTCCTGCACCGCGCCCACGAGGGCGTCCAGCTCGGCGAGGCGCGCGGCGGCGGCGTCGGCGGCGCGAACGACCCGCGCGCGCAGCTCGCGCGACGTCCCCGTCAGTCCCTCCACCTCGGCGCGGATCGTGCCTGCGAGGCTGCGGACGTCTTCGAGGGCCGGTCCCGCCAGCCCCTGCAGCATCTTGAGCGCCGTCCGCATCCCCAATGCCGCGCTGGCGGTCGCTGCCGCCACGGCGAGCGCGGCCAATGCGATGATCGCGAGCGAAACCGCCATGACGACGCCCACCCAGGTCGGCACCATGCGCGCTCAGTCCGGTGAGGAGTGGGGACTAAGCTCGGTGGGCAGGGGAGCCCGTGTCAACGGCGGCGTCCCCCGTGCAAGCCGCATGAGGGACGGGGCGGCGGCCTGTGTCAGGAAGGCGCCGAGGGCGATCGTCGTGAGGACCGCACCCCCGCTGCCGCGCGCGAGCGCAAAGCTCAGGCCCAGCGCGAGGGCCGAGCCCCCTTGCGCGACGCTCGCCAGTCCGGCGGCGGGCGGCAACGCCGCCCCCGGGAGGTACGCGAGTCCCGACCGCACCGTGCTCCATTGCGCGATCACGCGCAGTACGGCGAGGACGGGGGCGGCGGCGAGCACCCACAGCGTGGGGAGGGCGAGGGTCGCACCCGCCACCAGGAGCAGTACCTCGTACGTGGGGCGCTCCCACATGGCGAGCAGCGTCCGCACGCGACGGCGGTGGGGCGACAGATTCACGATCAGCGCCACCGCGAGCGCGCACACGAGGAACGGCGAGAAGCCGGCGGCGTAGGCGAGCCCCGCTCCGAACAGCACTACCGCCATGAGAGCGAACCCCAGCGCGTCCTCCGCGCGCGGCAGCCGCGAGAGACCCACGAACAGCGCGCCCACGAGCGCGGCCACGCCGACCTCGAGGGTCAGGCCCGCGATCCAGGCGGGGAGGATGCCGCCCGCGCGCGGGTGACCCAGACCCAGGGCGATCGCGCACACCAGGGTGCCGCACGCCGCGTTGACCAGCGCGATCCGTCGGAGCCGCCGGATCAGGCTGGGGGCGAGGCCCGCCGCGCGCACGGCGCGCTCCATCGGTCTCGCCCCCGGGATGATCGCGACCGCGCCGAGCGTGAGCGCGGCGGGGAGCCGGGGCGCCCAGGCCGTCGCCAGCGCCGGCACGAGCTTCGTGCCCAGCCAGGCGGCGAGGAACGCCACGCCGGCGCCGGCAACCGCCTGGGCCGTGACGACGCCCCACGTCTCCTTGGGAACGCGCCGCAGCAGGCGCCACTCGCATCGGGCGCCCAAGCGGGCGCCGACCCACCCGACGACGAGCGCCGTGAGCGGCGCAAGCGCGGCGAGCGTCGGGTGGTCGAGCGCGCCGATGCCGGGTCCGAGCACCAGGCCGAGCAGCACGAGCGGAGCGCCGCCGGCGAGCAGCAGCTCGAGTGTGGGTGAGCGCGGGATCGAAGGGCGGGGGAGTCGCGTCGCGAGCAGGCCGGCGATCGCGAGCAGCGCGAGCGCGAGGACGGGATTCATCGCCGGAACGTTCGCGAACGCTTGACGCGAACGCAAGCCGCGCCGTAGGTTGGGCGCACCATGGCTGCGACGTTCTTCGTCTCCGGCGGGCGACCGTTGAAGGGCACGGTCCGGCCCGCAGGCAACAAGAACGCGGTCCTCCCGATCCTCGCGGCCACCCTGCTCGCCGACGGGCCGTGCCTGCTCGACAACGTGCCCCGCATCCGCGACGTGGAGACGATGCTGGCGCTCCTCGAGGGACTCGGCGCGGCGGTGCGCTGGACGGGTCCCAACACGGTCGAAGTGGACGCCGTGGGCGCCGAGTCGCGAGACCTGGACGCTGGCCTCAGCGCCCGCGTGCGTGCCTCGATCCTGCTCGCGGGGCCCATGCTCGCGCGCTTCGGCCGCGTGAATCTTCCGCCGCCGGGCGGCGACGTCATCGGCCGGCGCCGCGTGGATACGCACTTCCTCGCGCTCGAGCGGCTCGGGGCCACGATCACCGTCGGCGAGACCTATCACCTGGAAGGGAAGAAGCTCGCGGCAGCCGACATCTTCCTCGACGAGCCCAGCGTGACCGCCACCGAAAACGCGCTCATGGCCGCGGTGGCCGCCCCGGGGACGACGGTGCTGCGCAACGCGGCTTGCGAGCCCCACGTGCAAGACCTGGCACGTTTCCTCGTCGCCTGTGGCGCCGACGTCGACGGCATCGGCACCAATACGCTCACCGTGGACGGCGGCGGGAAGGGGCGCCTGCGCGCCGCCCCGTACACGGTCGGGCCCGACCACATCGAGATTGGATCGTTCATCGGGCTCGCCGCGGTCACCAACGGGGCGGTCACGATCGACGGCGTGCGGGCCGACGACCTGCGCTCGACGCTGCTCGCGTTCGAGCGTCTGGGCGTGCACCCCAGGCTCGACGGGACGAAGCTCATCGTGGACGCCGACCAGGAGCGGCGAGTGCGGCCGGACATGGGGGGCCATGTTCCCAAGCTCGAGGACGGACCGTGGCCTGCGTTTCCCGCCGACCTGATGTCCATCGCCATCGTGGTGGCGACGCAGTGCGAGGGGCTGTTGCTCATCTTCGAGAAGCTGTTCGAGTCGCGCCTCTTCTTCGTGGACAAGCTCATCGGCATGGGGGCGCGCATCGTCCTGTGCGACCCGCACCGCGCCGTGATCGCCGGCCCCTCGCCGCTGCACGGCCAGGTCGTCGAGACCCCCGACATCCGGGCGGGGATGGCGATGCTCCTCGCCGCCCTCGCCGCGCGGGGGGACTCGGTGATCCACAACATCGGTCAGATCGAGCGCGGCTACGAGCGGATCGACGAACGGCTGCGGGCGCTGGGCGCGCGCATCGAGCGGGTGGAGGAGAGCTCGGCGGCGCCGCGACACCAAGACTCCACCTGATGCTGCGCGAGCAGCCCCTCCCCGATGCGGCGGTGCCCCGGATGGAATTGCGGGAGTGGAGCGAACGCTGCGGCGCAGTCGCCGGTGTCACGACGCGCGGCCACGGCTTCAGTCTCGGTCTCTGGAGTGAAGAAAACGTGGGGCAGGTGATGACGCGCTGGCGTGCCTTCCGTGCCGCGTTTCAAGGCCGCTTCCCCACCCTCATCCTCAGCCATCAGGTCCACGGCACCCGCGTGGATCGTGCTCCTCACCGTCACGGTGGCTGATTGCATCCCCGTATACCTCGCCGTGCCGGAAAAGGGGACCGTGGGCTTGCTGCACGCCGGCTGGCGTGGCGTGGCGGGTGGTATTCTCGAGCGCGGTCTGGACGTCGTCAAACGGCAGGCGTTCGCCCGGGCGACCGATATCGTAATGCATTGCGGCGTGGGTATTTGCGGGGCGTGTTATGAGGTCGGCCCTGAGGTGCTCGCGCGCTTCGAGGCTCGCGCCGGCACCGGTCCGCAGCAGCTCGATCTGCGGGCGGTCCTCGTCGAGCAGGCCCGGCGGCTCGGCGTGGGCGAGGTATCGGTGAGCCCGTGGTGCAGCGCGCACGATCGCGACCGGTTCTTTTCGCACCGGGCGTCCGGGGGACGCGACGGTCGCATGGTGGCCTACCTGGGCCGCCCACTCGCTTGACAGCGCCACCGCGCCGGCTAGATTCCGGCTCGTGAGCGGGCGAAGTTCTGCCCGCGCTTTTTTTTATGCTCACCGAGAGCCTCATTGCGACGTTCCGAGCCAAGCTCGATGAGCTGGGGCTCGACCTGGCAGACCTCCGCATCGGCGGCACGGCTCACCGGCCGCTGGTTCAAGTCCGCATCGAGTGGCCGCCGAGCGACGAGGCGCGGCGCGTCACCGTAGATGACTGTGCCAGGGCGAGCCGCGCGTTGGAGGCGTGGCTCGACCGTGGCGGCCCGCTGGGCTCCCGGTACGTGCTGGAGGTCTCGAGTCCGGGCCTCGACCGCCCGCTGCGCTGGCCGCGGCACTGGGTGCAGTTCGTGGGTCGTGAGGTGCAGGCCACGGTGGCGGGGCTCGGGCGCGTGCGCGCTCGGATCGTCGCCGTGCCCGACGAGCGAACCGTGCTGCTCGAGCCGGCGGGGCGCGAGGCGCGGGCGGTACCCTTGGCCGACATCCGTGACGCGCGGCTCGCTGTGGACTTGTAGCTGACGTCTCCATGAGGATGCACTGATGGCGAACACCACCGATGTCGTCTCCGCGATTCGCGAGCTGACCACCACGAAGCAGCTCGATCGCGGCGAATTGCTGGACCTCCTGAAGGACGGGCTCCACGCCGCCCTCGTGAAGCGCTACGGACCCAACGTGCGGGCCGAGATCGGCATCGACGAGCTCAAGGGCACCATCAAGATCGTGGTGCTCCGGACGGTCGTCGAAACGGTGGAAGACCCCGGCAGCCAGGTCTCCGTGGAGGAAGCGCGCTTCGAGGACCCGGATTTCCAGGTGGGGGACGTGCTGGAAGAGGAGGTGCCCTTCGATGCGTTCGGCCGGACCGCCGTGCAGGCGGCGAAGCAACGCATCATCCAGCGCGTGCGCGAAGGGGAGCGCACCCGCATCCGCGAGGAGTTCTCGAGCAAGGTCGGCGACCTGCTCTCGGGCGAGGTGCAGCAGATCGAGCGCGGCAAGATCGTCGTGATGCTCGCCAAGTTCCGGGAGGCCGAGGCGATCATCCCCTACCGCGAGCAGAACCATCGCGAGCATTTCCATCAGGGAGACACGATCCGCGCCGTCCTCAAGCGGATCGAGGAGACCCCGAAAGGCCCGCGCCTCATCCTCTCGCGCGGCGATCCGATGTTCGTGAAGGCGTTGTTCCGCCTCGAGGTCCCCGAGATCCAGCAGGGGGTCGTCGAGATCCGCGCCACCGCCCGTGAGGCGGGGAGCCGCACCAAGATCGCCGTCTCGTCGCGCGACGACTCGATCGACCCCGTCGGCGCGTGCGTCGGCCTGAAAGGCTCCCGCGTGCAGGCGGTGGTGAACGAGCTCGGTGGTGAGCGTATCGATATCGTCCCCTGGTCGCCCGACCCCGAGCGCTTCGCCAAGCTGTCGCTCGCGCCGGCGCGCGTGGCGCGCGTGTTCTCGGACCCCGACACCAAGACGATCCAGGCGATCGTGGACGAAGACCAGCTGTCGCTCGCGATCGGCCGGAACGGACAGAACGTGCGCCTCGCGTCCGAGCTCACCGCGTGGAAGATCGACCTGTACTCGAGCCGGGAGTGGCTCGAGCGCGGCGGCGAAGGTCCGCTGTTCGCACCGCTCCCTCCCGAAGAGGAGCAGGTGACCAAGGTCGCGTTGACCGAGATGCAGGGGCTCTCGCCCGAGCTCGTGGCCGTGCTCGAGCGGGCGGGGAAGAAGACCCTGCAGGACGTCATCGACCTCGAGCGTGAGGAGGTCGAGCGCATGGAGGGGATGACGCCCGAGCTGACCGACAAGCTGATGGCCTTCCTCAATGAGATGACCGAGGAAGGGGGCGACGAGGAGGCGCCGGCCGGTGAGCCGCCGGCTGGCGGTGGAGCGGCGCCGGCGTGACCGACGGGATCACGCGGCTGCTCGGCCTCGGACTGCGGGCCGGCCGGGTGGTGGTCGGGGTGGCAGGCGTGCGGGCCCAGCTGCAGCGCGGAGCGGTACGCTGCGTGGTGCTGGCCGCCGACGCGAGCGCGCGCACGCAAGACAAAGTCGAGCGGCTGGCGCGGGCCCGGGGCGTCCCCGTCGTGCGGGGGCCCCTCGCCCAGGCGCTCGGCGCGGGGCTCGGCCGGCCGCCGGTGCAGGCAGTTGGTGTCGCGGACGGCGCGCTGGCACGTGGCGTGGTGGCGTCTCTGGGAGGGAGTGAGTGACGACGACGCGAATTCATGACCTGGCGGCGGAGTTCGGCATCCCGAGCGAACAGCTCATCGGGATGCTGAAGGAGCAGGACATCTTCGTGCGCAGTCACCTGACCCCGTTGAAACCGGAGCAG
>WNGI01001807.1_pt1 | contig 18180 bp, 18 predicted proteins | sample 5400621 | NCBI WGS metagenome assembly WNGI01 (sample SAMN13153374, study PRJNA577476) | soil metagenome | isolation source: 20 cm soil or saprolite under Garry oak tree replicate 1 | place: USA:California | collected 2016-06-15
GCCCTTGCTGGCGGAAAAATCAGTATTCCTCTTCTTGATCGAGCGACCGATGGCGGTCTCCGTAAAGGCGCGATCACTGAAATCATCAGCCCAAATACGAGCGCGGGCTCGGCCCTGCTCATTCACAGTTTGCTGCAAATCGCACAACGCGATCGCTTTTTTCTCGCCCTCATCGATGGTCGCGATTCGTTCGATGTCCAATCTGTCGATGCTGCTACGCTGCAACATTTGCTTTGGGTCCGTTGCGAGAAAGCAACCGAAGCGATCAAGGCGGCCGATTTTCTTTTGCGCGACGGAAATTTCCCACTCGTCATCCTCGATCTGGTTTTGAATCCGGCGGAAGAATTGCGGCGCATTCCAGCGACGAGCTGGTATCGCTTGCAACGATTGGTCGAGCCAGCGCCGACCGCGTTTGTGGTAATGAGCCGCCACAACATGGCGGCGAGCGCGCGCACTAAAATCGTGTTGGACAACCGATGGACGCTTCCCGATTTATCGCGGGAGAATCCGAGCGCGCAATTGCATTTCAAAGTCCGGCGGGCAAAAACAATCGCCTCAGCGTTGGGATAAAATGTTCGCCACCATTTTGCTGCCGAATTTTTATCTGCAAGCAATCGCACGCCACCAGCCGAAATTACGGAAGCAACCGCTCGCTGTCCTCGACGCCACCGCGATAAAAGCGGTGATCCTGCAATTAAATGAAGCGGCGGAAAATGAAGGGGTTCGTGCCGGAATGACCCCGAGCCAGGCCCTGGCCCGCTGCCTTCACTTGGTCATCAAAGCGCGTGCGCGCGATTGCGAGCAACAACTCAGCAACATTTTGCTGCATCACGCCTTCATGCTTTCGCCGTTCGTGGAAACGACCGCTCCCGGCGTCTGCACCGTCCAATTTATGCAATCGCCTCGTCTCACTGAGAAATTACAAAACGTGATTTATTTGCTGGCGCGCTGCGATCTGGTGGCACGAGCCGGGATTGCGCAAAACGCAGACGCAAGTTTTCTCGCCGCCCATCGTGCCGAGCCGGTGCTCGAGGTAAAGGAAGCAAAAGAATTTCTCGCGCCGCTGCCAATCGAAACGCTGGCGGTCGAAATGATCTCTTAGCTAACAGGTGCGGATGAAAAAGCGGTCGCGCGGGACCGCACTCCAAAAGCTGACGCATGATCGAGCCCGCTTTTCAATTCGCGAAGCGTTTTTGGAGTGCGCCAGCCGTGCTGGCGCTTTTGGAACGAGCTCGTCGCGCTACTATGGTTTCGCTAATGCGCTTTTCCTAAGGGCGTATCCAACCAGCACGTCAAATGTGACAACACATAGAACGCCCACGAGCTTAAACAGACTAAATCCCCACTTTCGTCGATCCTGAAATTGAAAGCTAAAGGGCCAGCAAACAAACCAGATTAAGGCGACTTTCGCAAGAATTACGCCGAGGATTAGTTTGTCGCGCGCCATCAGCCGCCGGCATAGTTCGGGTAGCGGTCGCGCAACTGTTTGGCGACACGATCTGCTTCTTCCATTTTTCCGGCGCGACGATAGGCATCCGCCGCCTTATTGAGCGCGCGAGGAGTGATGGCGGGGTCGTCGTAGAGCAAGGCGACACCAGCGTAAGCTTTGCCCGCGTCTTCAAAGCGCTGGCGCTCGAACTGAACATCACCCGCTAACAAGCGCGCTTCGGCATTGACCTTACCTTCCGGCTGCAAGGTCATGATCTCAGCCGCAATTTTGTCGGCATCGTCTGCTTTATGCGCGGCAATTTTGGTGGCGCCGAGCGCGAGCAACGCTTTCGCCTTCCCGGCTGCGTCAGTCGAGTTTTGCAAATAACGTGAGTAAGCGTTTTCCGCTTCGTCGTAATGCTTCAGCTTGCCGGCGACATCGCCGAGGTAAAACCAGAAATCCGGCTTGACCCCTACCGGATTTTCTATGCGCCCAAGAACACCAAGATACTTTTCCGCCAACAAATAATTCTTGTCGTTATAATATTCGATGCCGAGCCATTCCAGCGCTTCAGGAGGAACGCTCGCGTTGCCAGAGGAGGCGAGAAATGCATCAACCTCGCTGGTGGCGGTCTTACGATCGCGCAAATAGTAGTGAGCTAAAATGATTCGAAGAGTAGCGGGGTTATAGTATTGCTCCCGATTTAATCGTCGCGCGGTATCGAGAGAAGTGAGGGCACGTTTATATTCTTTGCCGTCGAACGCGGCCTTGCCGATGTAGTAGTTGGCCTGCGCGACGGCGCTACTTTTTGGATATTCCTTGAGTAGTTGTTGGAAGGTTTGCGCCATTTCCGGCTCGCGATTGAGCTCGCCCAGCAGCAACGCCTTTTGCTGAATGGCCGCTTCGCGCTCCTTGGCCGCCGGATAATTCGAGATGAGAACGTTCAGATCGGCGATGGCCGCATCCATGTTATTACTTTGCTGGTAGGCGAGCGCCCGCTGAGTCAGTGCGATCGGAGTCTGCGGACTATCCGGGAATGTCTTGATGAAGTAGCTAAACGCTTCGATCGCGCGTGCCCCATCCTTCATTTGCACCGCGCACCAGCCTTGTTTGTAAGCTGCTTCCGCCCGCAGCTTCGGCGCTAATTGCGATGCGCGCAGCTCCTCGTAAAATGCCGCCGCCTCCCCGAACTTCTGTTGCTTGTAGAGCGCTTCTGCTTTTAACAATTTCGCCTGGTCGGCCCGTTCGCTCGTAGGGTTGGTTTTGAGAAATTCATCGACTTCCGCGACGACCGCGTTTGGGTCCGAATTGTAAATATTGATCAGACGTTGATAGCGCGCGTCCTTCGCTTCTTCCCGGCTGGGATATTTTTCAATGATCTCGCGATAAATTCCTTCAGCTTCCTGAGTGTGGCCAAGTTGTCGTTGCGCGTTGCCGACAAGAAGCATCGCTTCCGGTTTCGCTTCTTCTGGTAATTGCTCGGCCGACTTTTTGTAATCGGAAATGACCAGGCCGAATTGTCCGGTTTGATACTCGAGACGAAGCAGGCCGGCTTGCGCAACCCCTTTCCACTTTCCGGAATCGGAGGTGGCGCGTCCTTTTTGCAGGAGAGCACGCGCTTTCTCCGCCATTGCGCTGTCGATCTTGGCACGATCGGCGAGGGCAAGATCGAGCGCAATCAAACCCGCGCGAACGGCTGCTTCGGCTTTCACTGCTGGCTTTTCTGCCTCGTTCGCGAGCGCTTCATATTGCTTGAGGGCGTCGGTCCGGCGGCCACGTGCGAGTAACATCGCGCCGGCGGTCGTGCGCGTATCTTCGCGATATTGACTTTTCGCCTCAGCCACCTGGAGGTAAAGCATGAGAGCGTCATCCGCTCGTTTGCTACTCTCCAGGCATCGCGCTTCGAAATATTTGGCCGATAACGCAACTGATGCGTCCTTCGATTTTGCGGCTGCTTTGTGAAAGAGCGGTTGTGCGGTGGTGAAATCCTTTTGCGAGAAAGCAAGGACGGCGAGGGCGTACGCTGCTGGACCGGCGAATTCGCTGTCCCCGAACTCATCGAGCACCTTTTGGAAGTTACTACGGGCGGAACCGTTCTTCCCAAGTAAGCGATAGCTTTCGCCTAATCCAAAATAGGCATTGGCCCGGCCGGAACCGCTCCCGTAATCACTCAAATACCGTTCGTATTCAGGGATGGCCAGGTCGTACATCTTGCGGGCGAAGAGTGCGTTGGCGTAATCGAGCTGCCGTTTGTCGGTCGGTTGCTCCGGTGTCGATGGTCTGTCTTCGGGCGGCGGGGTCCCCTCATCGACCGGCAGAGCGCGCGGCACCGGTGGTTCGATAAAAGGCTGAGCGCGACGAACTTCCTGCGCCACCATAACGTCGCTCACCCACAGCAGTCCTGCCAAAACCAAACCGGCATTGCGCCGGGATGATTTCATTTTGCGGTCGCGAATGCGACGTTGGTAATTCCAGCTTCGCTGCAAATGTTCAAGACGTTGACCACGTTCTTGTAAGCGCCGCCTTCGTCACCGCGAATTACGACTGCCTGTTCCGGATACAATTTCGCCAGATTCTGCAACAGGTCGCCCAACTCCGAGCCCGTCATCGTCCGCCGATTGACGATCACGCTTCCATCGGTCTTCACATTGACGACCACATCGCCCGGCGGCGCCAGTTTCTCCTTTGCTGCAGTCGCTTTCGGGACTTTAACATCGAGTTCGTTTTCGTTGCGCGCGGCGCTCCAGGTTAGCAAAAAGAAAATCAACAGCAGCATTAGGACATCGACCAATGGGGCGAGCTGGATCCCCGGATGCTGCAACGGCGCGCGGCTACGGAAATTCATCGGACCGAGAGCAATTAAAACTCCGATTCGAGCAGCGCCGGCGTGCGCTCGGAGCGACGAGAAAATTGCAAGGAAAGAAGGGCAAGGATATGGGTAACCGCCGATTCCAATTCCGAAATCAAACGTTGCGAGCGCCCGCGAAAGAAGGCGTAAAAAATCATTGCCGGAATACCAATGGCCAACCCGGCCGCGGTATTAAAAAGCGCTTCACTGATGCCATGCGAAAGCTGCATGTACCGCTGACTGCCAACATCCGAGCCGAGGGCACCAAAGGACCGAATAATTCCGATCACAGTCCCAAGCAGACCAAGGAGCGGCGCAATCATCCCGATATCGGCGAGATAAGTTACGCGGTTATTCAAATTGGAAGCGACCCGAGTCCCTTCCGTCTGCGCAATTTCACGGATTTGCTCGAAATCGGCGTTCGGATTTTTTGTGGTGAAATCAAGAACTTGTTGGACTACGCGGGCGATGGCTTCGCCGTGGCGATTGGAAACAGCGAGTAGGCCGAGATAATCGCGTTTCCGCAGCAGCGCATCGGCGGTGGCCATAAATCCATGCGAGACAACCGCGCCGCGTCGAATGCTCAGGAAGTAAACGATGACCAGCATAACCGAAATGATCGACAGGATCAGGAGCACCACCATTACCGGCCCGGCCTGTGAGATCGCGTGTAACATGGTGGTGGTTGTCCGCGGCAGCTCGGGCGCGAGCGGCGGGGTCGCGACTGGCGCGGGAGTTTGTGCAAAAAGTGACGAGGCGCTGGCCGGCGCGAGAAACAGCCACAAGAATTTTTTCATGCCCAGACTGCCGCTACGATAAACGACGAGCGCTACCGCGCAACCAAAGCTCCGTCAAAACGCCGGAGGCGGAAGATATGGGCAGGGCGAATTACTGGATCGAGCTCGACGTAATTGCGCCGTCCGTACCAGGTATAATGGGAATCATCGAGCAAATCGTGGACTTCATATGGCTCGCCTTCGTTGTGGCCGAATAATTCGATCGGCACATCGATCATCGAGCTTTGCCGACGATAAGGATCGAGATTCACCACTACGAAAACGATGTTCTCTCGTGCTGGTGTCGTTTTGCCATAAAACAGAATCGCCCCGTTGTCTGCGTTGTAGAAACGCAGATTATCGTAGAATTGCAGCGCCCGATTCTGGTGCCGGATCGTGTTCAGGCGCGCGATGAACTCTTTGATATTACCAGGCGCGTCCCAGTCGCGCTCCTTAAACTGATACTTCTCCGAATCGAGATATTCTTCGCGCCCCGGCAAAGCGCCGTTTTCGCAGAGCTCGAACCCGCTGTAAATCCCGTAGACGCTCGACAAAGTGGCAGCTAGCACCGCCCGAATCATGAAAGCAGGGCGACCGCCATTTTGCAAAATCGGCGGCAAGATATCAGGCGTGTTCGGCCAAAGATTGCCCCGGAAATACTCGCGCATCTCCGTCTGGGTAAGTTCGGAGAAGTAATCGATCAGTTCCTGTTTCGAATTGCGCCAGGTGAAATAGGTATAGCTCTGGTTAAAGCCGGCCTTGGCCAGCACCTTCATCATCTTTGGTCGAGTAAACGCTTCCGACAAAAAAATCGTGTCCGGGAACTCGTCACGTACTCCTGAAATCAAATACTCCCAGAACGGCACCGGCTTGGTGTGCGGATTGTCCACCCGAAAAATGCGAACGCCGCGCTCGACCCAGAACAAAATGATACTCTTTATTTCCGCCCACAGCTCCAGCCAGTTGTGGCAGCGAAAATTCAGCGGATAAATGTCTTCGTATTTCTTCGGCGGATTTTCGGCGAACTTGATCGTGCCGTCCGGGCGCGCATAAAACCATTCCGGATGTTCCGCCACGTAAGGGTGATCGGGGGAGCAGTTGATAGCGAAATCGAGGGCGATTTCCAGCCCGCGTTTCCGAACTTCCTCTTCCAACCAGGCAAAATCCTCCAGCGTCCCGAGGGCGGGATCAATGTCCTTGTGCCCGCCACCGTTCGGCAAATCGAGATGACGATTTCCGATGGCATAAGGCACACCAGGATCATCAGGTTGAGAAATAACAGAATTGTTTCGTCCTTTGCGGTTAGTGGTACCGATGGGATGGATCGGCGGGAAATAAATGACGTTGAATCCCATGGCTTTGGCATAATCGATCCGGGGCAAACAATCGCGCAGCTTGGAACCGCGCTCGCCGCTGCCCTCCGCGGAACGCGGAAAGAATTCGTACCAGGCCGCCGTCCGCGCTCCCAGACGGTCAACCACCACGCGCGGCGGCGGGGCCCATTGCGTGGCGCCCGCGCGGTCCGGATAGGTCGCCATTAAAACCTCGAGCTCGCCAGAATGCACCAGCTGGTCGACTTCCGCTGGCATCTTTGTTCGCACTGCCTCCGCGATTTCGCAGAGGCGTTTGGCGTCGTGCCGATCGTGCGCGCGCCCCGCTGCTTCCTCGATCAATGCCGCGCCTTCGAGCGCTTCACTGCGCAAGGGAGTGACGCCAGCTTTGAATTTGGTCGAAAATTCGTACTGCCAGCCGGTAAAAGCGTCAATCCAGGCTTCCACGGTATATTCGTAAATCGCGTTTTCATAAAGAGTGCAGGCGCCACGCCACTGATCGTTATCGACTAATTTCATCGGCGTCTCGTGCCAGCGGGTCTCGCCCAACATTCGCCATTTCAGCGCCGCCGCGACAACGTCGTGCCCCTCCTTGAAAATATCGGCTTCGACCACCAGATCTTCACCGGTCACCCGTTTGATCGGATAGCGACCGCCATCGATCAGGGGCTGGAGATTTTCAATGACCGCGCTCGGAAATGCCCGAAGCATGGGCGTTCCATCAAACGAATTTCAGCGAAAGGCAAGTCGGCGGCTGCGCCCTCTTGTAGGGCGGCGATCTTGGCCGCCGTTTCCTTTCGCTGGCGGCCAAAATGGCCGCCTTACGCGTCAAAGTAAAACGCGCACTCGTAGAGTCCGGAATTGCGCGTTTCCTGCCGCCGCACTCGCGTAGCGAGAAGCTGCTCGAACATTTCCTGCTCGAGTCGGCCAATAATCGGATATTTGTCGAGCACATTCTGGAGCGGCGTGTGGCATTCGAGAATCTGCGGGCCGCCGTCGTCAGTCACGAATTCCGACATGTAACCTTCTGTATCCCGAATTTTCGCCAGCGATTTAGCCCGCTCCGCCACCGTCGCCCCTTTGACCTTTTCTTTCAGGCTAGCGCATTTCCTTTCAAACAAATTGTAGAGCAATTTTTCCGGTGCGTTCGGCCCGTAAATCCCGTGGACCGAATCAAGCAACTCCAAGGTGAAACGATTACTGTCCGCCTGAAAAAGATCATGCGCCCGCCGGGTCAACCGATAAACCATTTCCGGGCGTCCCATTTTTTGCGGACGGCGCCAGGTATCAAGATAACCGTCGCGTTGCAGAGTCAGGCAATGCTGTTTGATACCCATGTAACTCATCCGCATGCGATCGACCAGTTCGTTGACCGATAAGCCGCGACTGCGTTTGAGCGCATTAACAATTTCGAGCCGTTGCGTCCGGCCGATCTCTGCCAGCAGTCTTTGGTTCATGGCCGTGGGGCGGTCATTACTTTAATGATAAAGGGTCCGTTAATGCAACTAAATTCGCGTAAAAACGGGTCACTGCAAACCACTTATGCGACACGACTTGTGGTCGAAGGATCGAACAAATGCGCTTTACTCGCACGGAGTTCGAACTGTAAGCGATGACCGGTCTCGCGATGGTCGAGCGCGCGCTGGCTCCGGCAAACGACAGTGTGCGCGCCGGTCTGCAAGTACAAATTCGTCTCCGCTCCCATCGGTTCGACGATGTCCACGATCGCGGGAAAACCGGCTGTCGTATTCCCCGTTTTCGAAAACTGAGCCACTTCGATGTCTTCCGGCCGAATTCCGAGCAGCATCGGTTTGCCGAGAAACTCATGCGCCTGCGGTCGATCGGCGAATCGTACTTGGATTGTTCCACCCTGCATTTCCTTGAACACGATAGCGTCGCGTTCCTGTTTTAGTTCGCCATTGATGAAATTCATTGGCGGGCTGCCAAGAAAACCGGCGACGAAAAGATTATCCGGCTCATTGTAAAGTTTCAGCGGCGTATCGATCTGTTGGACCTTGCCGTTGTTCATCACCACGATCCGGTCGCCCATGGTCATCGCCTCGATCTGATCGTGGGTGACGTAGATCATCGTTGCCTGCAAACGCTGATGCAGTTTGGTGATTTCGGTACGCATTTGAACCCGCATTTTCGCATCCAGATTCGATAATGGCTCATCGAACAAAAAAACTTGCGGCTGTCGCACGATGGCGCGTCCCACCGCGACGCGTTGTCGCTGTCCGCCGGAAAGCGCTTTCGGCTTGCGATCGAGCAGTCCTTCAATTCCAAGGATGCTCGCGGCATCACTCACACGCTTCTTGATTTCAGTTTTGTTATATTTCCGCAACTTCAAGCCAAAGGCCATATTGTCGAAGACGCTCATGTGTGGATAGAGCGCGTAATTCTGGAATACCATCGCAATATCGCGGTCCTTCGGCGCGACGTCGTTGACCCGCCGGTCACCGATGTAGATATCGCCGCGCGAAATTTCTTCCAAGCCTGCGATCATGCGGAGAGTAGTCGATTTGCCGCAACCGGACGGGCCAACCAGCACGACGAACTCGCGATCGGCAATTTCGAGATTCACATCCTCGACTGCAGTTACGCTGCTCCCCTTTTCTCCGGGATAAATCTTGTAGAGATGATGAACGGTGACCTTGGCCATTGCTCCGCCGTCGCCAGAGAGGCGCCAGTCAGTCAAACTAGTGGGGACGCTTGGGCCCGGTCAAACGTCTTGAATTTTGCGCAACCCGCCGGCCAGCAAATTCGTCATCCCGAGCGAATCCTCCAGTCCGGCTCGGACCGAGGGATCCCGTCGCGTAAGCTTTAAGGTCTCGCTACCGGATCCCTCGACTTTCGCTCGGGATGACCAGGGATCGAAAACGGTAGACTGACAACTTTAACGCCTGTTTCCGCGCCGTCTGCCAACGTGACTAACGACCTGCCGGGCTCGGTGTAGCCGCGTTTAATCATTGCGAGTGCGATATGCGCATTCATCCGCTTTGAAAAAACCGCGCTTGTTACGCGGCCAACTATTTTTGCTCCCTCGCGCAACTCCATGCTTGGAAGTAGCACTTTTTCCGAAGTCAGCCCGCACAGGCGCTGCCGAGTTTGCCCGCTCATTTTCATTCGCGAGATCACTTCCTGCCCGATGTAGCAGCCCTTTTCATAATCAATCGCACGGGGGACGAGATTCGCTTCCGGCGGAATAATCTCGGGCGTGAGCTCGCGGCCCCAGCGTGGAATTCCATTCTCGATCCGCACAACTTCCCACTCGCTCTCATCCATCGTTCGATAATCGGAAGCCAGCGTGCTCTTCATTGCTTCCGCCCCAGTCCCTTCAACCCAAAGGTCCCAGCCATCGATTCCCAGTCGCCGCGAGCGGAAGCAAAATTTTGCGCCTGATATTTTCGGCTCCGAGTCCGCCAGCACGTGGCAAAGCGCAAATTGATTTGTCACATCCTCAATCGTCACATCATCAGCGATCAGGTATCGCTCGAGCCGGGTCTGCAATAGTTCACGCAATTCCTGATCGGCATCGATCCAAATGTCGTTAGGTGTCGCAAACAGGAAGACGTGCGCATCGAGATGACCCTTGGCGTTGAGCACGCATGACTCCTGGGTCGACTCCGCGCCGGCTTTGCGAACGTCGTTAGTGGTCTGTCCGTTCAGAAAACGAATGCGATCGGCCCCAGTCGCGCGCAACTTCGCGCGGGCGGAAAGATCGAAGAACGCAGGAGGCATTTGACCGATCAATAATCGGTCCGACGCAGCAAGCGACTGAAGAATCCGCGCTTCGCCTCTTCTGGTTCGGAATCACCGTTCGAAGGAGTCTCGGATGGAGTCGTTTCGTCCGGTGGCGGCGGCTCCGTTTGACGCGGCGTCTCGATATTGACTGGTGTCTCCCGTTCTTCCGCGGCCACTTCTTCCTCTGGCGCAATTTGCTCAGGTGGTTGTCCAATCTGCGTCGCTTCCAATTTTGCCAACTGCTCCTCGACGAACTCCGGCGATTCGTGCGGCACCTCCGCCGGGCGCGGCGAGAACAAATCGGGCTGTCGCTCCGCCATCTCCGGCGTTTGCACAAATGGCAGAAAACGACGGGCGATTGAGGAATAATCATCGTCGCCGCGGCCCTGGCGCGCTTCATCGAGTAAACGATCACGCGTGGCACCAGCTACGGTCAGATCAAGGTCGAAGTGGCGGCCCATCCGATTTGCGATCTGCATATCTTTGAGCATATGCTTGACCGAAAAATGCGGTTCGAAATCCGCCGAGATAATCTGCGGCACTTTCAAATCGAGCGTGGCTGAATTGCTGGCATTTTGCTTGAGCGCATTGACGAATTTTTCCAGAGGAATGCCCGAGTAATGCACAATCGCCATCGCTTCGGCCGCGCCTTGCACGCTGGCCGCTGTCACCATGTTGGTTGCAATTTTTATGATGCTGGCGTTGCCGATTGCGCCGATGTCTACGATCGCTTTGCTGCTCGCCTGCAGTAGTGGCCGCACTTCATTAACAGCTGCTTCATCGCCACTAACGTAATAGACGAGCTGTCCTTTTTCGGCGCCCAGTTTGCTGCCGGTAAATGGAGCTTCCACTAAACGGGCGCCGCGCCGTTCCACCAAGGCGGCCGCTTCGCGCATGGTGTCGGGCGAGACCGTGGGATGCGCAATCACGATATGATGCGGCGTGAGCGACATCGAAATAGTTTGGATCATTCGCATCAGCGCATCGTCGTCGGAGACGAAGATCTGGAGATAATTACAGGTCTGCGCCAGCTCCGCCGGCGAGCCGACAAAGTTGGGCACCGGTCGCGGAGTCCGGTTCCAAACGAAGACCGACAGCCCCTGATGGCGCAAATGATCGGCGATGCGACGGCCAATAATGCCGAGGCCAATAATTCCAACGCTCTTTCGAATAGTACGGGTCATGTCCGTTCCCTCTGGAAGCTCCGATTAAACCTACGACCGTGCAATTCCATTCATTCCACCACAAACCGGGCGCGCCGCGCCAGTTCGGACTCAAGGGTGGCAATGGCATTGCGCCGCTTTTCTGCACCAATCAGCGAGGTAATTTCAGGCAGGGCTTCCGCAAGCGTCAGCGGCCGTGCGGAATGCAGATCAGTCACTTGGAGCGCGTGAAAGCCCAAATGCGACTGCAGGAAGCGTGGAGTGGCGTTGGGCGACAGTTGTTCGGCGGCCTCGAAAAATTCTGCCGGCATACGATTAGCAGCGAAAAAACCGAGATCGCCTCCGCGTGTTTTGCTCGCTTCGTCTTCGGAAACTGCGGCAGCGAGTTCGCCAAAGTCCTCGCCCCAGCCCAAACGTACGGCGATATCCAGGATGGCCTGTTGCTTCGCCTGCATCAGCCCCGGGGCTGAGCCCTCGGGCGCGGCCAGGAAAATGTGTCGCGCGCGAAATCGCGGTGGTTGCATGAATTCGGCTGGGTGTTGCTCGAAATATTTCTGCACTTCCGCATCCGACACGGCAACTTGGGAAGCAATTTGATTCTCAATCCATTGTTCGCCGGAGGTTGCTTCGGCTAAGGCTCGCCTGAGAGTACGTTGCGAAAGCCCGCTGCGGTCCAGCGCTGCGCGAAACTGACGATCATTCCCAAACTGATGCCGTAAAGCGATCAAGATCCGGTTGGAATCGTTGGTTGCAACGGCATTCGTTGGCAATGCTTCGCTTGCAATCAATTCATCGCGTAGCGCGACTCTCTCAGCTTCGTCGAAATCTTCGCCGGTTCTTCCGGCGCGAAATTGTTTCTCTTGGTGACGTGCTCGAAGATCCGCCTCGAAGACTGCTCTTTGCCGCACCAGCGCAATCAATTTGCCGCGTTGAAAAATCCGGCCTGTCACTTGATGCACTACAGGCAACCTCACTAGCCAGCCGCCGGTCACCGCGCCCACGGCAATTGCGAATAGCGCGGGCAGAATTTGGATCACCTTTTTCATTTCAGTTCAAATTGAACCAGATCGTAAAGCGCGACGCGTCCGACAATTTGCAGACTTTCCGCACTGACTTTGTCCAACGTGTCGTCGGCAGTGTGCCACGGTGGAAAATCGAAATCGATCAGATCGATCACCGGAATCCCGATCTGGTGAAGTGGAGTATGATCGTCGGTCATCCCACCACCGAGATAGGTGAAATGAGCGCGTTGACCAAGCGCATCGGCGGCGGCAAAAATGTTGCGAGCCAGGTCAGCCGGCGAATCGGGCGGCAGCGTTATGTCGAGTGATTTGTCGCCAATCATATCGAAGAGGATTCCGCCGCGAACAGATTTCGCTTTTCCCGAATCGCGTAGCTCTTCCGCAAAATGCCGGCTGCCGTAGAGACCATCGGTTGCGGTAAAGTTTTCGAATGCCTCTTCGCCATCAAAAAAGAGAAGCTCGACCTTGGCGGCAAGAGCGGGCCTCGTCGCCAGGACCCGGGCCATTTCGATGAGGAGACCGGTGCTCGATCCACCGTCGTTTGCGCCCACAAAGCGAATCGTTTCGAACGTCTTGGTATCGTAGTGAGAGCAAAGAAGGAATTGTCCTGGCTCCTTTTTCTCGTTAGTCCCAAAACGCGCAATCAAATTTACAAATGTCATTTTTCCACGCGGAGTTTGATCAGAAAATTCAGAGCGTGCTACGGTCCAACCAGCGGACTTCAACTGGTCGATGATATAAAGGCGCGATTTTTCCAACGCTTCAGAGCCAGCGGGTCGCGGGCCGAGATCGACCAGCTGTTGAACGTGGGCAAACGCTTTCTCGCCGGAAAAACTTTCCCAAAGCAGCCCGGTTCGAGAACTGCAACTCTGGACTGATAGGATTGCCAGCGTGGCGAGACACAGCACACGCGAGAGGCTACAGCGCATGCCGCCGGCTCAATTTTCTGGCGGAAGTCCGATTACCTGCATGATGCGCTGCAAATCGTCTGCACCGTAATATTCAATTTCGATTCGCCCTTGTTTCTCGCCGTGGTGCAAAACCACGCGTGTCCCCAAGTGCTCCTGTAGGCGCGATTGCAAATGTTCAACCGTACTCGCACTCACCGATACCGATGATGGGCGACGACGGCGCGGTTTCGTATTACCGAGCTGACGCGCCACCAACCGCTCTGTCGCGCGCACTGTCGCACTGCGTCTTAAGACCGTTTCCGCGACGGCCAACTGTTCTTCTGACGATTTCAGCGCGAGCAATACTTTGGCATGTCCGACCGAAATCAAATCCTGGGTCAACCACGTTTGCACTTGCTCGTGCAAATCGAGCAACCGCATCGCGTTCGCCACAGCCGCTCGGCTCCGGCCAACCTTGTGCGCGATTTCTTCCTGCCGCATCCCAAATTCACCTGCCAAACGAGCGTAGCCCTGCGCTTCTTCGATCGGATTCAGATCGGCGCGCTGTAAATTTTCGATGAGCGAAAGTTCGAGCACGTCGCGATCGCTCGCGCTCCGAATAATCACCGGCACTTCATCCAACCCCACTTCCTGGGCCGCCCGCCAGCGCCGTTCCCCGGCGATCAATTCATGGCGTCCATCGATCGGCCGCACAATCAGTGGTTGAATGATTCCATGTTGGCGGATCGATTCGACCAACTCCGAGAGTGCATCCGCGCCGAAATCCTTACGCGGCTGCAATGGGCTCGGGGTGATGCTGTGGAGACTGACTCGCTGAATTTTTCCCGAATCATCGACTGCCGCAATCCCTGGAGCCGGCACCGGCTGCGCGGCGATAAGTGCGCTGAGACCTTTGCCGAGCGCCATTTTTGCCATCGGGCAGAGATTATCGGAAGCGAGTCCGCAACGCAAACGGCGCATTGCGACAATCTGCGGCCCGCATAGCATCGTCCATGGCCGCGACGTTAACCGAGACCTTCACCCTCGGGCATTCACCCGATCCGGATGACGCCTTCATGTTTTACGCGATGGCGACGAATAAAATCGACCTGCGCGGTTATCGTTTCGAACACCGGCTCGAGGACATTCAGACTTTGAACGAACGCGCAATGCGCGGCGAACTGCATATCTCTGCGGTCTCGATCCATGCCTGCGCCTACGTCGCGGACAAATATTTGTTGCTGCCATGCGGCGCGAGCATGGGCGACGGCTACGGCCCCTTACTCATTGAGAAACGCCGAACACCCAACACCAAACGGCGAACGCCGAATGAAGATTTTCGCGAAAGCTTGCGCGGCCGAGTAATCGCGGTGCCGGGCACAATGACGAGTGCGTTCCTGGCCCTGCAACTTTATCTCGGCGAATTCAACTACATCGTCGTGCCGTTTGACCAAATCTTCGAGGCGGTCCGGAGCGGTCGGGCAGAGGCCGGCTTAATTATTCACGAAGGGCAACTCACATATGCGCACTCCGGTTTTACAAAAATAATTGATCTGGGCGAATGGTGGAAAAAACACACCGGCCTCCCATTGCCGCTGGGGGGAAATGTTCTGCGGAAGGATATTCCGCGCGAGATTCAGAGCGATCTGGCCGCGATTTTGCGAGAGAGCATCGAATTCGGCCTGAACCATCGTGCCGAAGCGGTGCAACACTCGATGCCGTATGCGCGCGACATGGGGAGCGACCTGGCATCAAAGTTTATCGGAATGTATGTAAACGAGTTCACACGCAACTATGGAGAAGTTGGACGCGAGGCCATCCGCCGGTTTCTTGGCGAAGCGCGCGAACGCGGTTATATCGATCGTGAAATCTTGATCGAGTTCGTAAAGTAGATATCGGTCGCCGCTATTTTTTCTTCGCGCCCGGTGAGGGCGAAGCTTTCGGCTTACTCACCATTTCCACGCAGAAGTTCTTCACCCGCTCGGCCTCTTGTTTGAAGCCGTTGGTGAAATCATGCGTGCCGTACTCAAACAGCACGACAAAAGAGAAGGTGAAGAAAATGAATAGGACGAGCCAGAACAGCCCGCGAATGAGAGACATCGGGCGATCTTAAGGCAGTGATGGGGCCTGGTCAACGACGCCGTAGTCACGGCAAGCCTTCGCAGTTGAACCGGGAGGCGAAGCTGCGATTCTGCTCGCGATGCGGGTGCCACTGCTCGATCTAAGCGGACAATATCACGCGCTTGCCGCGCCGATTCGACAGCAAATCGATGAAGTGTTGCAAAGTCAGCGTTTCATCCTCGGGCCGAAGGTGGAGCAGTTCGAACGCGCACTTTGCGATTACACCGGTGCAAAATTCGCCATCGGCGTTTCCTCCGGAACGGACGCGTTGCTCGCGGTCTTGATGGCGTTGGAAATTGGGCCGGGCGACGCGGTGATTACGACGCCCTATTCGTTTTTCGCGACTGCTGCCTGCATTGCACGGGTCGGTGCGACACCGCTCTTCGTCGATATCGAGCCAGAAACTTTTAATATTTCACCTGAAGCAATTCGATCGTTCATCGAAAAAAATTGTCGCCAGGTGAACGGCGTGCTGATGACGCGGGACCGGCAAGCCGTTCGCTTGATTATTCCAGTGCATCTTTTCGGATTGTGCTGCGAAATGGACGCGATCATGGAGATCGCGCGCGAATATGAATTGCTGGTGATTGAAGATGCAGCCCAGGCAATCGGCGCCGGATACCCTCGAAGCGGTGGGGTAGCATCAGCCGGCGCTATCGGTGATGTCGGTTGTTTCAGTTTCTATCCTTCGAAAAATCTTGGGGCCGCCGGTGACGCCGGCGCCATCGTTTGCATGGCGGAAAATCTGGCAACGCGCTTACGAACCTGCCGCCAACACGGCATGGAACCGCGATATTATCATCAATTCATCGGCGGGAATTTTCGCCTCGACGAACTGCAGGCGGCGATTTTGCAGGTGAAATTGCCACACCTGGCCGGTTGGTCGGCCGCTCGTCGAGCTGCCGCTGATTTTTACCGCGAGGAATTTTCCCGGCGCAATTTAGCTGATTCCATCATTCTTCCGGCCGAGCCCTATCGGGAACGCGCCGGCAATCATCACATTTATCATCAGTTCATCATTCGGGCAGAGGGGCGGGATGAATTAAAAGCGCATCTCGCCAGCAACGAAATTGGAAGTGAGATTTACTATCCGGTCCCACTCCATTTGCAGGAATGCTTTTTTTATTTGGAACACAAGGCGGGCGACTTTCCGGAAGCGGAACGCGCGGCTGCCGAAACCCTGGCTTTGCCGATTTATCCGGAGCTGAGTCGCGAAGCGCAGCGATTTGTGGTCGACAAAATTGCAGAATTCTATGGCTAACGATGCATCTGCGTCATCCCGAGCGAAGCCGAGAGATCCCGTTACGCAAGCTTTAAGGTTTCAACGCGGGATCCCCTCGACTTCGCTCGGGATGACGGAATGTACGGCAATGCTGCCCGCACTTGCAGCGCATCCGGCGCCAGCCTATATCAACGCTCGCAAACGGGTAGGTTCCGGAGTGGCCAAACGGGGCAGACTGTAAATCTGCTGGCTTTACGCCTTCGCTGGTTCGAATCCAGCCCTGCCCATTTCCGATCTTCAGCTATCGTCCACGGCAAGATCAGGAGCGAGGGATTGTAGGGCGGCGATTTTCGCCGCCGTTGTTTCCGTTTGGCAGCCAATATGGCCGCCCTACAATTCTTGCTTTGCGAGCCTGATGCCAAGTATGGCCAGGCGGTGGTTGGCGCAGAACAGATGTCCCCGCTGAGATAAAGAGGATCGGCCCCGCCGGCTGGCCATCTAGCGCCGCTTTTTCGTAGCGCGACGGCGCCCAGAGCGCGCTCGCGATTTCGCACTACTCGCCTTTGCTTTTCGCAGCGATGTGCGACGGACCTTAGCCTTGCCACCGCGGCGCGATTTAGCCGACCGCGCCCGACGCGCGCTGCTCGATTTGCCGCCTTTGCTCTTTCCGCGCCTCTTCACCGACAGACGCCGCGAAGGCTTTTTCCGTTTCCGAGATGCGGATGCTTTCTTGGGCCGACTGGGAAGGCGTTTCGATTTCGGTTTCGAACGCGAACGGCGCCCACTGCGAAAACCGATCGCTTTTTTTGCGGTAGCGACAATGGGCTCGCCCGTCGCAGCCGCTTTGCCGGCGATCGCCCCGATCATACCACCGACGACCGCACCTATTGGACCGCCAACGCTGCCAAGCACCGCACCCGCGGCCGCGCCGGCGGCGGGTTTGGGGATCGGCGGGATGGTAATGTTTTCGTTCGATTGTGGTTGTTCGCTCGATGTTGAATTTTCAGTGGACTCCTCCGCCATAAGGTCTCCTAGGTTGATGGTTTAAACTAAGATCGTGTTATCGACACATTACAGCCGCTTCACGAAAAGGAATTAACAAAAAGCGCCCGACCTGTGAGAGCGAGCGCTTCTTAAAAAGAATACAAATTTGTGTTAGCGAGATCCGCGATCGCCGCGGCCATAACCGCCGCCACCGCCACCTCCACCGCCGCGACCGTAGCCACCGCCTCCACCGCGGCCGCCATAACCGCCACCGCCGCCTCCGCCTTGAGGGCGAGCTTCGCGTGGACGCGCTTCGTTCACGGTCAGAGCGCGACCTTCCACGGTTTTGCCATTAAACTGGGTAATGGCATTTTGCGCTTCCTGATCCGTCGCCATAGTCACAAAAGCGAAGCCACGAGACTTGCCTGTGAATTTATCCTGCATAAGCATGACATCCTGCACAGCACCAGCCTGCGCGAAGAGATCCTGAAGGTCGGTTTCCGTCGTATTAAACGAAAGATTTCCAACGTATAACTTGGTACCCATTTGAGTTTATTCTGGAAAACGCCGCCAGGTCACTGTTCCCGGTTATCGGATTTCAAACTGCCACTGAATAAACTCAACTGACAATTCACCAACTGCCCGAGCGC
>WNGI01009039.1_pt1 | contig 18180 bp, 22 predicted proteins | sample 5400621 | NCBI WGS metagenome assembly WNGI01 (sample SAMN13153374, study PRJNA577476) | soil metagenome | isolation source: 20 cm soil or saprolite under Garry oak tree replicate 1 | place: USA:California | collected 2016-06-15
TGGGACAACGATACATCCGTTCTTCGTGGGCGTTGGTGAACAGCCTCAAAACGAAGAGGCCTCCGTCATCGGACACGACTTGATGACGACCCTTCAGACGTTTGCAAACTCGGTAACACCCCTTTTAAGGGGCTTTGGCCTTACAGAGCTTCAAGTAGGAGAGCTGATTGCTGATTATCTTTCGGAGCTGCAGAACCCGGAGCTTGGCCTGGCATACATATATTGTATCACATACGCTCGGAAGATTTGAGTAGTTAGTACTTGTTCATTTCTGTGGACGAGAAAAGTAGCGGGCGATATGCTCTACTCGTCTCCCTCTGTCTTGATTTTTGTTTATTGTGTACTTGCGGGCATGTACCTGTTAACGGGCTATTTATTTGTTGAATGTTCAACGCTTTTGATTGGTGGAAAGCCCGGTTGAATCCGGAAAGATCGATTACGTAATACAAACTTCGGTCGAGCAGCGACGACACATCCACCCGAGTTTCTGCACAAAAATCTTCGATGCTTGCAGCCAGAGCATCGGCCACGCGCAATGTCCAGCGCATAGCACGCAATTATGCAACTGTTGTCGATGCTGCTGGAGTTAAAGTCGCGTCTGTTGACCACGGCCAACCAACCTCGACTGTGACAATTCTTGCGAAAGCCGGCAGCAGGTTTCAGCCCAAGGCAGGAGTCGCTCACGCACTGAAGAATTTCGCATTCAAGGTTGGTCCCAGTTCTATTCCGTTCCGTTGTCCTCCGAGTCTTATTTTTTCTGTGGGGTCATAGAGCACAACGAAACGATCTGCACTCGGGACGGTACGCGAGAGTGAGCTGTATGGCGGGGTCCTTTCCGCAACCCTAGGAAGGGAGCATCTCGCACTAACTGCCGAATTCCTGCGCGGTGATGAGTTAGTCTTGTTCTTCTTCCCTGCGAATGTGCTGGCGACCTGACGTTATGCACAGAGAGCTATTTGTCGACATCCTTTCATCCTTCGTTACGTCTGCCAAGTTCACCCGACATGAATATGAGGAGTATGTCAAACACTCAATCGAAACGGAGGCGGAGGCCGCCAATTCCGATTCCACAACACGCGCTATTGAGCTTGCTCATAATCTTGCGTTCCGCTCCGGACTCGGTTCATCACTGTTTGCTCCTGCTCACAACTCCATTACAGCTGAAGACGTCAAATCCTTCGCTTCGTCTGTTTTTACAAAGGATAATATCGCCGTCCTTGGAACGGGTATTGAGCACTCGAGACTTGCAAAACTTTCCGAGAAATACTTCAACCTACAAGCTTCAGCAACCTCAACCGTTCCAGCATCAAAATACTATGGTGGAGAAAGCCGCGTTGAAAGCTCTAGCGGCCCACAGACTTTATTCATTGGCTTCGGCACATCAGGCACTCCTCCAGCCGACCTCGCAGCACTCTGGGCCCATCTTTCCCCTGAGCCGTCTATAAAGTGGTCCGACGGCTTGTCACCGATGGCCTCAATCCCCAAAGATTCCTCCGTCGAAGCTCTCTATTTACCTTATTCGGATGGGACGCTATTAGGCCTATTGGTACAAGGCGCCACGGCTGCTTCTGTCAGGGAAGCAGGTAAAGCAGCGGTGCAGGCACTTAAGGGTGCTGCTTCTGGACTCAAGGAGGATGAGTTGAAGAGAGCGGTTGCTAAAGCCAAATTCAACGCTGCCCAGGCTGCTGATAGGAAGGATGGGTTGGTACATGCTTTGGGAGCGAAGGTAGACGGGTTATTTTATTTTATTTTCCAGCGATTAACCCTTGTATACCCAGGTTCTGGCCGGCGTTGAAACATCACTCGATGCTACGCTGACATCCCTAAGTGGTGTCAGCGCGTCGTCCTTGTCCAAGGTAATTGCTATCCGTGTGTGTTTACTACATCATGTCTTATATCCATTTAGACCACTTCCGGTTTGCTTGCCGGCAGGCCGACATTTGTTACTGTTGGTTCAATAGATGCCCTACCATATGCGGATGAGCTTGGGCTGTAGGGCAAAATGGCATAACTAACTAGGTCTTCGTATACACTAGATATTGTGACAATTTTTTATACTTAGCTCTAAGAGTGAGCGCGATCCGTTTCATGTTGCTTGTTGGTGTGATGCTCCGCTGCCACATAAACATCACTGGAAATTGGAGATACAGACCACGAGTCCAAAGTTTCCAGTAATTCTATCTGGGTGGAAGGTGAGATTTATGCTGCATGTGGATACTTGTGGTTGAACAAAAATATTAATATGCTGCTGCTCCTCAATTATAGATGCTGTGATAGGCGTGACGTTACTCGTATATGTACTGTGGGCGATACATATCCTACAAGTACACAATCTGCAAGCGGTCGTTGGCCGAGCGACAGCACGGAAAATCAGCGTCATTAAAAAATAGTTAAATTGTTGCCGTGATCAGGTTCTATCGAATATATCACACACACTGCGCACATATATAGAGCCGCGGAAAGCACAGCTGTCTGATCGAGGTTTCCATCTACAAGTTCAGAAGTGTAAAGTTAGAACCGGAGTCCTCATTCACGATTCGTAATGGAGGTAAAGAGCGTAAAACTTTATGAATTAGCGGGAGAAAACATGCCCCTGGACTCCTCATTTACGTGATGCATAAACTTGTGCCTCGGTCTGCACGGTAAGTAGGGTGCTGCGTCTGATCAGTTGGTGTCGAGGCAAAGGAGGGAAGCTCGACTAATTGAGATGAAGATGGAGCCATCCGCGAAGCCCGTCCAGTCTTCATCTCAAAATGTCATTCACATACGGTTCACCCCCTTCACCACAAGTTCGAGCACAATGCACGAGCGGTGTGGTGTGCACAGATTTAGCTCTGAGGTCGCTCTTGCAGACCCCTTGCGACACCCCCTATCGCAAATCCAGGGGAAGATTACAGTGGCCTTGTAATTTCTTCGGATGACGGATTGTCTAATTGTAGATATTGGAAAAAAAATCAACGGGGCATCAACGCATCGTCGGCCCTCTGAAGATGCACAGGGAAAAAAAAAGCGGGTCAGTTGCGGCCGCCAGAAATAAGGTTCTAGTCTCCCCCCTGCCTTCCTTTTAGGGCCAGGCGAAGAGCCGGTCAGAGACGGCATGGAGTTACTGCTGAGAGGTAAATATGTTTCAGGCGTCGGCTGGTGCTTCAAGGAACAGGGTTGAAGGCTGTCATATTGAACGGGAATCGTTCTGTGAAACACTAAAAAAATCTGATCGGTAATATCGAGATGAGACTTCGCTATGGATCCATACTTTGTAGTCGAACAGAGAAAACTGTTACGACCATCATTATAATGTGAGCTGGGTCGCAACTAGGTACCGATCTATTCCAGACCATACATATGGGTTATTCTGTGAAATGTCTCGTGTCACAGGAGAAGCGAGGGTAGGTGGTAAACGAGGCGGTGAAACCCTAAAATCTCTCTTTAAAAAATATAGGACTCAAGGAAGGATCAAACCTTCATCCAAGCGCCTGCACGGCCTTAAGGTCCCTGTTTACGGACGGTTTGTTCGGCATACTGGAAATAGTGAGTCTGGGTCGCAAAACGGAATGATGTGTTGGTAATCATCGGCGGATTTTCCAAATTTGGCTGCCACTGAAGTAACTGAAGCCCTAGAACGCTGTTGGCATCTTGCCAGGATTGCAGGTATATTGGGCAAGATCCCTAGTACTGATGCGGAAGGCCCTGAAAGAGTCCGTTGAGCTTCTTTGACATCATTTTTAGATAATGGGTGGAGTCATTCCTAATCAAAGCATGCGAAGCAAACCTTGCGAAATTTCTTCATTCATTTCGACCACTGGCATCGTGTATGTCCCAACCCAAGGGATAGATGGACGAAACAGGTGCTTCATCATGGGAAAAAAAAAGCGCCCACAATCCAGTCTTCAGATCTTTACGAAACAATACTTGAAGCGTCCGCTCGTGACTTTGCTCGTTGCCTATGGCATGGAAACTGGTGTGGCGGCCCGGCTGTAAAGTTCAAACTTTCGTGAACAAATAGCACCAAATAATGGGCGTGTCTTGCCGTAAATGGTATGTGGCGACTCATGCTACTGAGATAGGTGTTCAAGCTTCTTCATCGTCCGTGGCGACTACCAGAAGGCGGTGGACATTTTAAACGTGTTATCCTTACGTCTATAGCGCCTTCAGTGCCGCATTACATGTCCGAGATTCCGTTGCGCACTATTCGACGCAACAAATCTCGCACTGGCTATTCTCAAATTGCAAACAGCGAAGCAACACCATCTACAAGCACATCATCAGACATGCCGTCACATAACCGTGTCATTGCCGCCGCTTCTCGTGCTACGCTACGAAAACATATCAGTGGGAGAGCAAGGAAGAACGATCATTATGGTGACGACATTGAAGAGGAGACTAGACTACTGGGGGAGGATACCTATGAAGAGGATGGATCTGATGAAGGTGGAGGCATTCAAGTGCCTGTAGTGTCTAAGCCGGTACGTTTTGAGGATTGTGCAAATGTCTGATTTAATGCTTACGGGCGCAGTAGAGTCAGCGCCCTGCCTCTGTGAAAAGTAAAGCTGGAAAAGAAAAGTCGAGAACGATACCATTTCATCCGCCAGGTGTGTCAAGGATCTTTTTTGCGTGGATTGATGATATCATTGCTCTCACTAGAGAAATCACAATCTCGGTTCCCACCCAACATCGTCCGCAACCAGAAATATAATGCATTTACATTCCTGCCTATTGTATTCTATGAACAATTCAAGTTCTTTTTCAACTTATACTTCCTTCTCGTCGCATTGTCTCAGTTCGTTCCCGCGTTGAAGATCGGTAAAGTTGATCGCTGTATCATGATTTCGGCGATCTAACACCACTCGATAGGTTACATTGTGACCTATGTTGCATACCTTCTTCATCTCTACGTGTTGGGGACCTTGTACGGTTAGAGAAGAACCAAAGGGTACCGGCGGATATGGTACTTCTTCATACCTCAGATGCCTCGGGCACGTGCTTCATACGCACGGATCAGCTCGACGGAGAGACCGATTGGAAATTACGCGTCGCAGTATCAGAATGCCAGAAACTCTCTGCAGAGGACATTGTCCGATTGGATGCGGAAATCTATGGTATGTATAGATGAGTTGAACTGTAATCCTGTTCTAATCTTACATTCAGCGGACGCTCCCATAAAGGATATTCATACCTTTATTGGCACCTTCACACTTAACACTCCCCCACATCCTTCAATCTTGGGCAGCTCAAATTCGGTTCCGTTGCATCCTCTTCCGCCCTCTGTATCACCTTTGACAGCTGAAAACGTCCTGTGGTCGAACACCGTTCTGGCTGCAGGATCGGCGATAGGATTTGTAGTGTATACCGGTGCAGAAACCCGAGCCGTGATGAATACGAGCCATCCTGGGACAAAAGTAGGACTATTAGATCTCGAAATAAATAATCTTGCCAAGGTGTGTATATGTTTAAAGTGTGAATGTAAATGTTCTGACGTCGAAAGATTTTATGCACTGTAACTTTTGTGCTATCATTAGTCCTGGTAGCACTCAATGGTTTCCGTGGCCTTTGGTATATCTATATTTTTCGCTTCCTCATCCTCTTTTCCTCTATTATACCCATCAGGTATTTTTCTCCCGGCTTTCCTAGGTGTATATTGACTCACGATTTTCAAAGCTTACGAGTCAATTTGGACATGGGGAAGACTGTATATGCACACCAAATCATGCATGATAGTGAAATACCTAACACCATTGTTCGAACGAGCACACTTCCAGAGGAGCTAGGTAGGATCACATACTTGCTGAGCGACAAAACCGGCACTCTAACTCAAAATGGTACGCTCATAATTGGTCAGACTTGGTGTGTCACTAATGGCCCTGATTCAGAAATGGAGATGAAAAAACTTCATATGGGTACAATGTCGTTCGGGTTCGACTCAATGGATGAAGTTGCACATCAACTGTCCGTTGCATACGGAGCTTCAGGAGAGCATGGTATGTAAATTATTCAAGAGTTGATTCAACAATATCACAACTGAACGGATAGGGCACTTTCGGCAAGGGTCCCTGGCGACGGGCGCACAGATGGCAACACGTGGTAGAAGAGACATGTCTTCACGGGTGCGCGATGTTGTGCAGAGTCTGGCTCTATGTCACAATGTAAGCTCATTCGATAAGGCGCCATGAGTTCGTGCTATATAACATGTTTTCAAGGTCACACCAGTCACAAATGACGATGGGACAGTTACCTATCAAGCATCCTCACCCGATGAGGTTGCTATTGTGACCTGGACGCAGTCTGTTGGTCTGACGCTAGTATTCCGTGATCGAACATGTATAGAGCTTCAAGACCCAACGGGATCGCGCATCAAATTTGATGTCCTCGACATATTTCCTTTTACTTCCGAGTCTAAACGCATGGGCATTGTTGTCAGGGATACCCAGACTGGCGAAATAACGTTTTTGCAGAAGGGAGCTGACGTAGTCATGGCGAAGATTGTTCAGCGCAATGACTGGCTGGAAGAGGAGACCGGAAACATGGCTCGAGAAGGCTTGCGGACTCTGGTTATGGCCCGAAAAAGGCTCAGTTCATCACTACACCACGAATTTAAGTCACGCTACCACGAGGCAAGCGTAAAGGTAGAGGGAAGGAATGAAGCAATGGCAGCTGTCGTCACCGAGCTGCTTGAACATGACCTGGAACTGGTTGGACTTACGGGTGTTGAGGATAAACTTCAAGATGACGTCAAGTCGACGCTTGAGCTGCTGCGCAACGCAGGGATCAAGATTTGGATGTTAACGGGCGACAAGATCGAGACAGCGAGGTGTATAGCCATATCTACGAAATTGGTTTCTCGTAATCAATATATTCATGAAGTCGCTAAATGTATGTCTTGTGTTCCTCCGTAATCACCGTCTGCTGACGTGTGCATTAGTGAAGACATCTGATCAGGCTCGGGATCAATTGGAATTCTTACAGTCCAAACTCGATTGTTGTTTGGTTATCGATGGTGAATCCTTGCAGGTACTTGCTTTAAAATCCGTCTTTAACTATAGTTCTTATTAAGAGAATAGCTTTGCCTGAATCTCTTCAAAAACGAGTTCATTGAAATAGCCACGAAGTTGTCTGCAGTCGTAGCTTGTCGTTGCTCCCCTACTCAGAAAGCGGATGTTGCGCGGCTTATTCGTCAATCCACGAAAAAGCGTGTTTGCTGCATTGGCGACGGTGGTAACGACGTGAGTATGATTCAGGCGGCAGACGTTGGTGAGTGTTTCGGGTCATGTCATCTTCATGCGATCTTGATCATTCTTGGGTCAGGCGTTGGCATCGTTGGCAAGGAAGGGAAACAGGCATCTCTTGCGGCCGACTTCTCCGTCACCCAATTCAGTCATCTCACGAAGCTGCTCCTTTGGCATGGACGAAACTCATACAGACGCTCCGCCAAATTGGCCCAATTTATTATCCATCGTGGTTTGATCATTTCCGTTATGCAAGCGGTGTTCTCTGCTATATTCTACTTTGCACCGATTGCGCTGTATCAAGGGTGGTTGATGGTTGGATATGCCACGGTATACACGATGGCACCAGTCTTTTCGCTTGTACTTGATCGGGACGTGAGCGAAGATTTAGCATTGCTGTATCCTGAACTGTATAAGGAACTGACAAAGGTTCGGCTATTCGATTTTCATCCCTGAAAGCTTTATTGACGAGAAGTAGGGACGTTCCCTGTCGTATAAGACGTTCTTCCAGTGGTGTATGATTAGCCTTTATCAGGGTTGGTCGTGCTATCCTCTAGTTCTGGTCTTTATGTTCATGTCATTCAGGTGCTGCGATTATGATCATGTCGTTGGTACTGTTCGAAAACGAGTTTTTACACATCGTTTCGATATCATTTACCGCTTTGGTCCTCAACGAGCTAATCATGGTTGCACTGGAAATTACCACATGGTGCGTCAAACTCAACCGCTTGCTCTAAATCCGACTAACGTATCATTAAGGCATATATACATGCTTATCTCGGAAATAGTGACTCTACTTCTCTACGTTGTTAGTATGGCATTTTTACCTGAATATTTCGGTGAGTAATGCTCCGCTCATGCGAGAAGGCATGTCTGACTATTATTCCGAAAGATCTTTCGTTCGTTGTTACGCTTGGTTTCGCATGGAAAGTGGCTTTAATTGTTGCGATCGGTGCTTTGCCTTTGTGGATAGCCAAGCTTGTTCATAATAGACTATCGCCCGCTGTATCCAGTAAAATAGTATAGTAACAATGCTGATCCGTAACCTAAAGACTATATAGTCCGCGTCAAACGAATCAAAAGTACCATCATTACGAAGAGTAGTACGACTGCCGACATAATAGCAACAACCAGACACGTCGTTGAACCACTCTTTCCCCGGTGGTCACGTAGTCTAATCCTTTCTGTCTTCATTATATCAAAGTTGCTCTCTACTTTTTGCTGCGCTTCTTCCACAATGGCCTTATCCTTTTCCAGCGACTCCGAGAAATGCAACGCATTGCGTTTCAGTTGCACAGCCATTTGAGCAAGTTGCTCTGATAGGTCTTGGTGCAGAGCATTAGAAGTCTGCAAGAACCGAGATGCACCAGTCGCTACGGCCGCGGTGTCAGGCAACTTGGCGGATCCCGGTGGGAAGTTGGAAGATATGTAAGTTGGAATGGCACTTGGGATATTGGCAGATGGGAGAGGTGTTGTGTCTGACGGTGACAATAGTAATTTCTCTGTGGGCAATGCTAGTGCTTCTGGTGGTGCCTTCTTTCCCGTTTTCTCAGGTGCAGCATATTGGTCCTCTAACGGGTAGTCTCTATCCTCGTGCTCTGCCTCTATTACGACAAGAGGGTTCGCCAGAGACGGAAGAATAGGTGGTAGGTGCGTTGGCTGGGGCTTTGCCCGCTGTACAGACGTAAGTCCACTGAGCGTGGAATACAACCAGAATATGCGCACATCACGAACTTCCTTGAGTGTGGTTTCCGCATGGTCTAGCTTGCCCCTCCAATGCGTAAACATTTGAGACTTCTTCCTAGGTTATGATTAGCTAGAGCTGTCTAGGATGCGTATAAGGCTTACGCGTCCACATCCTCGAACGATTCTGTAACTCACTTGTATAATACCCGCTGCTTTGAGCCACGTATCTCCGTTCTCTCCTACGTTCTTCCATTCGTCAAGAGCAACGGACTTCTCTAGTCGCCTAATGAGGCGAGCGAGGTTGACTTCGTCATGGACACCTGAATGGTACATGGCTGAGCAAATTGTTTTTGATTGTTACCGTGCGTCTTGGAAAGTCTACATGACCAAACAACTGTCGTGGCAAACCGCAAATACGAGAAACATGATTGGCCACCGCCTCCGAGTCCGACCGAGGGTCAAACCGGGAGCGGCACGTGATTCGGTACAGAAAAATTGGTACAACCGCTAGCTCCGCTCTTCACCTGTCTTCGTGCTTTCGATTTTCCTTTACCGTCCGGCTTCCCACTAGACATCTCTCTCAAAAAATGCCTTTCGCTCCTGGTGATGCTGTAAAAGGTGCCAATCTCTTTAAGACCCGCTGTGCTCAGTGCCATACGGTCGAAGCCGGCGGTCCTCATAAAGTCGGGCCTAACCTCAGCGGGTGAGTAGCCTGGCGAACGGTGGGCGGTACAAGCAAAGGTGCTAACATGTATACGCTTTTAGTATCTTCGGTCGCCACACCGGCAAAGCGGACGGTTACTCCTACTCCTCCGCTAACATAAACAAGGGCGTTATCTGGTCCGAGGAAACCCTCTTCGAATACCTTGAGAACCCCAAAAAGGTGTGTTTATTGCTGGTATTTCTGCTCTGCGACGGCAGCTGACGTGGCCGCAGTACATCCCAGGCACAAAAATGGCCTTTGCAGGACTTAAGAAAGACAAGGATAGGAATGACCTCATCACATACCTCAAAGGATCGGTAAGTTGCAGTTTTCTTCCATTGCACTTCATGTATCTGACTCGTTTGCTTTAGACTGCTTAGAGTTCTTTCGCCCAAGTCGTAGACGAGACATTCGTCCTGTACCTCTATTTTACATGAGATCCCTGTAATGACACCCCACTCAGCATAATAGACAAACCCCACTGCTATCCAGATGAATCTATTGCGTGAAGCGGTCCGGCTTGAATTATCCTCACAAGGAATGACCGGCGCGTCCGGACTTACGGTTCATACGGCTAGACTTGTAAGCACGTCTCCGAGACTTCTAAAATGCCGTGCATTTCGTCATTTCGCATTCAACGCGATCCCACAAAGATGTGTTACTGCCTTTGGCCTTCGTGTCTTGAGGTACATATCCTATTTTCCCCGCAGGATAATGGATAAGGCAACCGGCGCGGCCCTGCCACGTATGCATGCTCACACCAGGACCGGGGCTCAGCGACCATTCCCATTCGGCATACTTGTCGGTGCGAACATTGTCGCCATTCGTTTGAGAAAACCTATACATGTCAAGTCCGACGCCGCCTAAAAGAGACAATATAAATAGCCGTAAAGTAGTACCGAGAAATTTCCTATACATATATTCATACATGAAACCCGAGGACCTACCCCGACACTTGATAACCGAATACGATAATCAGGAAATACTCTAAGATTAACTTAAGTAGGTAGCTATATACAGTGAGGTGCCCGAAAACATTTCTGGACAGCTACTAATACGGATAGCAAGCGACTGCAAAAGACATCGATACATGGTGTGTGTGTGATGTTGGATGATGCTAAATAAAACGCGGCGGTGGATGCATCTGTATGCGTGAGTATGATAGCTGTAAAAGTAATGGACAAAAAGGATATAACGGGTATGAATGTTGAAATGTAAACTGTTTGTATGCTGTATATACCACTTGGGTACATTGCGTGCAGGATGCGAAAATGTTTCTGCAAATAGTTCGAAACTACCTTGATGATGATGCTTGAGACTAGCGATAAATGCTTGTAGATGACAGCAACATGCGTCGAGGGCGGGTGCGTGAAATGTCGTGAATGAATCGATTATAACCGTCGCCAAAGCTGGTTGGTGACGGCGCCTAGCGTTTAGGTTCCTGCCCTTCTAGCTGGAGGCTTCTATCATGAGATGGCGGCGATAAACGGGTCCCCACTGGCACCCGCACAAGGGACGGAACGGTCTAAATCTTCAGCTCCCGGAAGCCTCGAACATCCACTCTTCCATTCCCATTTCGTAACCACTCCGCATTCTCTTCTTCGGCATCCACTGTTGCATTCCCACATCGTTTCCCGGGTGGAATGACTATAACCCCAGCAGCCTTCCGAGTCTTCTTATCTATTAGACCCATTGCCATCTGCTGTCTCCTGGTGAGAGGTTTCGCTGTCATCTTTCTCTGCGTTTGTTTCACTTGTTCTGATGCTCTACTCTGCTTGTGACGTGCGGGTGGTGGAGAAGGTGATGATGATGAGCTTGAAGTAATTGACGATAGTGAAGTGATAGAGGGTGCCTCTGATGTTGCGGATAGACTCGAGATGGGAGCCCGTGTGCATGGGGGAGGCGGTGCTTCCTCTTCTTCTACTTCGTCATCACTAGCGTCATCAACATCCATCGGATTCTTGCCTTTCCCTCCATTTCGAGAACTTAAACGAGCTCGTTTTGGACCCGCCTCGCTTCCATACTCATCCCCGTCTTCAGCATCAAGAGGGTCGCTGCTCTCGTCAAAATTTCTCTTTGGAGATCTGCTAGCTCTTGTCTCGGGCTCAGCATAGAGTGGCGGGTATGGAGCAGGCGATGGTGAAAGGGACGAAAGTGCAGACAAGGACGGGGTGGGTGACGGTGTTCTCGAACCTGGAAGAGGAAGAGCTAATGGATCGGGATCTTTCTTCGAAGATACATCCTTAGATGGTGAATTGATTGACTTGGATGGGGTACGTGATGATGAATTAGCTGATGATGAAGTAGAGGGAGGGCCAAGTCTAAGTTTGACGCGTTTGACATTAGCTTTCTGTGCGTGTTTCGATGGAGGGGGTGTCGCATCGGTATTCTCCTCGACAGGCGCTTCTTCAACATATGGAAGACCCGCATGAGGACCTCTTAGGTTTCTGATGGAAGAAAAGTGCTCCCAGTCGTGATATCTAAAACAAGGTAAGGAGTGTGAACCGATGCGATGGAAGGATAACTTACGCTACATAAATGGTAGAATGTGTAAGTGGGGCATCACCTTCACTGTCTATATGAATAGGTGTCGCAAGCTTCTTCTCCTTTATTCGTTCCCGCCGTTGTTTGCGGCGTTCACGGGCATCAGCGGGATTATCGTCTGTATGACTACTATCGTTCTGGGAATCATCCAGATCCCCACCCGCGTTCCATTCGATCACATACACGAGACCCGGCTGGATAACCTTAATGTTGCGTCGCGTGAGATGTGCGAAGGCAGAAAGTTCCATGTGGCCGCCATATGTACCTTGATACGTGTCAAAACTACGCTAACTAAAGGGTTTATACAATCATACCATGCTGGCGCATACATCTGAGGTGAGTTTCTATGCCACGTTCGTCATCAACGAAGGGGGCATAACGAGAATGATGGGTTGCGATCCAATCGCAGGTATCCTGGCGTACCTGTGCGTGCTTAGAATCGGAACCATAATACTGGTCTGACAGCGCGCGAAATAGGCAGTTGCCATCACCGAGGGTTTGGACGGCGTAAAGTCCAAGAGCGGTGAGTTGCTGATTAAGGGCCTGCGTATTCTCTACAGGGTCTGACAAGAGCTATAAACGATAATTTACAGTTGTTTTTGTGTTAGTATTTCAAAAAGGAAATTGATTAGAAAATGAACCACGTACCGCTCTGCCTTTGGACGACCTCGTCTGACGCGATCGTACTGTTAAAAAGTGGTAGTAATCGTAAGCGCCGAGCATACTGTTTTGAAACTTACGCTGTGGCACACGTTTAGAGTGCCTCTTGGTCATGATGGTTGTGGGGGAGAAAGAGAGATTTTGATCGCGTCCCTCGCTTGTTCCATTTATTACGTAATCACCCATCACCCGCAGCCTGTACAGCTTGAAAATGGTAGCAGGTCTCCTCTACTGCCATGATTCTAGACAAGATGGACCCTCCTCCTCGCTATACTCCAAAACCTTCTGCGGGTTCCCCAACAGTCCTGCTGCCCCCTCATCTTCTTCTCCAGATTGTCTATAGGACATTCCCATCAATCAATCTTCCAGATCCCAATTTAGCTAGGCAAGAGCAAGAGCGCAAGACGCTCTATTGGCTCTCCACAAGCCTTCGACTCGTCAACCGCGCTTTCTATATTGGTTTGTCATCTCCGCTTGCCCATATGTTCGTCTGACACATGATACCGCGCTCCAGCTTCCATGCACGTGCTGCGGTCCACTTACTTGCCTCACTTCCTCTCGCTTGTCCGCCCTCCATATACGTCGGATCCATTCCCCGTAGCGAACGATTTTTCACATGGAGCAGCACCCTTATATACCCCAGGGTCAAGTCTACCGAGCGCAGCCGCAGATCCTCTCCATTCCATCCAACGCGAGTCTATTGTCCTTGACCTTTTTATTGTCATCAAAGTTCGCGATGACGTGTGGTCGGACGACTCGGAACTACATTTAGAGCGAGAGGAAGCTTATAGAGATCTGTTTGATCTTCATCAGCCCCGCAGTCGTCTAGAAGACCTGGTCCGTATTTACGGAACCGAGAATGGCGTAATAACTCTTCAGAAACCGTGTTCTATATATTCCTCTCCATCTTCTTCAACACCATCGCTATCCGCCCCTTCCAAAGCTTCCCCTTCTGCCCAATCGCCATTAAGAACAATGTTCTTCGGGAGGTCCTCAAAGTCGTCCTCTCCAGTAGCCACCACTTCATCACGACCTACAATTCAATCCATCACTCCCATACCGTTTTCAATACTGTCTGTACAATTCACACCTCGTAAGGTCAGCTTGGTGCTCGCTGACAAGCAGCGCAAACGCTCCATCGTCGAGGTTCAACGAGGTAGACAAGATAGCCTAGAAACAACAGCCCAGCAACTTGTATTCCAGCTTGGACATTGGCTACGAGAAGGTAGAGGTATCTAAGAGTCTAGATTTTCGTCGCGTCAGGCCTTCCCTTTGTTATGTTTATCTAGTATGGGGACAATTTTTTTCTCGTCGTCGATAGTAATATTGTGTCAATGCGTGTATATGTAGACTTAAGAAAATTTGAAGGCTGTTCAAACGTTCATATAGTTCATAGCTGAGAAATTCTAGGTGCAAGAATTTTCGTCACCGACGTTATCCTGTAGCTCAACCCTTTCGCGATGAAATCCAGCTTTCGCGTCCATAATACTTCTAGGGGTGCATCCTAGGTCCTACTAGTCCCTACGCGGCCAACAGCATTGGGTGGGTCTATTTAATAATACTACCCTTAACGACCGTCGCATTGAAGGGCAACGGCACTGAGGCTACTTTCACAATTTAAACCAACTGCCTACCACAGTGTCTCACTCCTAGCCGTTCAGAGATTCTTACGTGAGTTTCCAGTCGACTGATTAATTCACCTTTGTTGACCATCGGGCCTCACTCCTTCCAGTAAAGATCTCGGGAGAAATGCTCCAATGGCTACGTCAGGACTGTTGAACGTTCTGACGGTGTAGGGAGTAAAGATGATTCTCTAAACGTGGTGGCATGCAAAATACTTTGTGTATTGGATTGTCGCGTGACATTAATGGTGAGATCATGTTCCGTTTACTACACTGTACGGACCTGTTTAACTCCACCGACAATATAGTCTTGATTTGCAAGGCGTTCTGGCATTGAGTCTTCTATTCCATGTACGGTATTTAGGACGAAGGTTCTACTGGGACATTGTCGTAAAGAATACGAATAAGAAGCATGATCACTATCATGGGCATAACACCGCCGCCGCTTTGTCTCGATATCGGCAAACAACGTTGATGCACGCAAGCCATGCGTAGCACCCTCATACGGTAAGGTGCAACCCTTTTTGGTCTGAGTTACGTTGCCAATATGTTAATTTCCCCTATCAGTGTTTCACAGCAGCTGAGCACGCCGACAGCGGCTTGCTAGAGGAAACGAGCGACGACAGCTTACCCCGCAACTTGACATCCTCTTGCCAACTTGGTTTCTGTATTGTATATATACACCAAATCCCGCGCCAGTTGGAGCAACATCTTAAACAGGACCTCTGCAACATTACCTCCAGCCATCATATGGCGATCATCGCCAAGCCTTGTATCCCCCGATCATGTCAGTCGGATTCGACAGCCCTAGCTGTTGCAACGCGTACGCTGCTAAATTATCCCATTCCGTCAACCTTTTTTACCACCACTTGTCCAAACCCACCTGAACGTGCATCCTTCTTGACAAAACACAATCACTCTCAGATCGTACCTGTCCGCGATGGCCACAAATCTCCACTCTAGCACGTTGCGCTCTATGATCAGCGATCCCCCATATTCCGCCCTTCCGCTGCCCCTGCTCTGCCGGCCGAATGTCCACCAGAAACGCGGTGGTGTTGCTGCTCCCTCCACTACGTGTCTTCGTCGCACGGACTCGTACCGAGCCACCGTTTGTTCGGTAGCGTATCCGTCGCACCGAAGCCTATCCTCTCCTCTTAGTAATTCTATTCGTAGAGCATAATCCGAGAAATATGCCAGTGCTTCGTTAGAGAGATGCGGCGTCTCTCTCCCTTCCAAGAAGTCATGCTTCTTATTGACTTTGCCTTCCCATCCGGGCTTGTCATTCTGAAATCCACATTTAGCAACCATCGCAAAAGAAATACGTTGGTATTACTTAATATCAGGATTGATGAGTGCTTTGGAGGGTGCGGAAAGCGAGATGGGGATTTTTTTGTCAGTGAGCTATATCCCGCGTTCAAGTTCTATCTTGTGCTTTTTCTGACTTCTAACTAGACGACATGTTGACTGGTTGGACCGAGATGCTCTTGGGGCTGCTGAAGAGATTGAGTACGAGCGGACGGCATAATCTCAAGTACGTGTTTTTTTGATCAATCCTTCGTCAAACAAACATCCAGAGCAGGGACGTAAATTAGAAACGCCCAAAACGTAGCGCAACCTTTACTGCCCTCTGCAAGAGGGGTTCATAACAGCTCAACTTCGAGGATACCCAAAAAAGATCCCTCATGCTGCTCCACGAGTTGGAGGATGAATCTTTGGGCATGCGTATTCACCGCGGCATAGCGATAGTGTCCGCGTGGCTCCTTTGTCGCACGTTCTTATGGTATGTAATCGCCTTGTTCAAATATTAGATTCGCAAAACAGCTGTTCTAGCATTGTTTGATAGAAGCGGAGACTTGTTCTTTTAATTCTGACATCCTGGGTACCGGACGTTTTGGAATGCGGCAAGGCGTCAGGACAGACTATTTGCGGAGATGTTATAAGTTGTTGACAATCGGAAGAGTAACGCGTGATCATACAAGCCATGCGCTGTTCCTTTCGTACCATATGGCACACAAATTGCAAGTTGGCCCCTTTATCGTCTTTCCTTATAAATCCCCGCGCTTCCTTTCCGTGACAGTTAACATTCGCGGGAACTCCAGCGAGAAATCACGTTCCCTCTGCATGCTCTTAGTACCTAAAAATATCCTTTTCTACAGTTTAAAAGTGAATGCGACAGGCATAGATCACTCGACCCCTTGGAACGATGTTCAACAAGTTGTTCACAGTTCTTACTGCCACATTGGTTGCAACGTCCTACGCCTCGCCCACTGGAATATTGGGTGGCCTTCTCCAAGGGCGTAGCACCTCTATCAGTTCAGGATGCGGCACCAGTGGCCCTGCCTCTTGCACTAACACTACGGTCATTTCGGACCTGTGTTGCTTTGAGTACCCCGGAGTATGTTTAGCCTCATTAACAGACCTCTTGCTGATACCTTTATATCAGGGCCTTCTTCTATTGACACAGGTATTTCATGCTCCGTGACAGTCAGATAAGCGTCACAAACACTGTCATTAAGTTCTGGGATTTCAATCCCTCTACAGGACCTTCAGATAGTTGGACTATCCACGGTAAGGCAGCGACTCGGATGCTGGCATCAATTCCCCCCTTTCTCACTTAATACCAGGATTATGGCCTGACCAGTGAGATACACGCACACCACTGGTCTTCGTGCATATATTGATCATCGTACATCAATAGTTGTGATGGTACATTTTCCGAAAACTGCGATCCGTCTCGAGATTACACCAATATTTCCGGCGTACGTCCTTCAATATTACTTACGATCACGCTCTGAAACTGAATCATACCTCAGCTCCTCACTAGCCAAGGTGCCGGCAGTACTCTATCGTTCATGGAAACGGTAAAATTAGGTTGATATGTCGAGGTCTTTCTATTGACGTCGTCTAGTACTGGGATAATATCAATGGAAACAACGAGGAATTATGGGAGGTAGGCGGTGATTCGGATTACTTTTACTAAACCAGCTCAACCTTTGCACAGCACGAGTGGGCGACGCATGGGACCTGTTATAGTACGCTGAACCCAAGTTGCCTTCCAACTGGGAGTCCCACTGGTGCTGAAGTATGTTCACAAGTTCTGATTGAGCATATTTACTGATCACATCGCAGGCTGTTGCGTTCTTCGAAACGGTCGTTGGGCTATTCCAGGTATACAGCCTGCTGATCCGTCATGTTAGAGGAACTAACTTCTTCAGCAATACAATATATATTCCGCCCTCCAAGCCGCGAGCATAACCCCATCGACTAGCGCGAAATATACACTTAATAGCCTTAAGAATGCTATTATAACTGCCTATGGAGTAAGTTAATGAACTATGTATGCGTTCTTGATTACGACTATTGAATCTGCAGGTTACCCCCGCGTTCTATTGTAGTTCGGGGAATTTGAACCAGGTTTACATTTATTTCCATTTAGTAGGCTCTGTTATCGATGGGGAATTCCTTCCGATTAGTGCGTATGGTAGTCGGTGTATGGAATGTTTGATTGATCGAGAATTGCAGATGCGCCTACCGCCGGGAGCTGCCCGTCTTCGGGAATTGGCTATCCTCCCAAGTCGTGACGGATGGTTGATAGTGCTTGAAAAGTTGAACAGTGGGTGACTCGTTTTTTCAACGTTTCGTAGATCATATGTTCCTTTGTTCATTTCTGGCAGTGATTTCATAACGCTAATCCCTTCTTGTCGAGATGGCCCCATGTTGATTAGTAGGTGATATGAACTTACAC